>Ga0209137_1000196_pt1 | contig 67549 bp, 70 predicted proteins | sample SaaInl5LU_22_DNA_FD_184642 | JGI IMG/M metagenome (GOLD analysis project Ga0209137, IMG submission 184642) | Marine microbial communities from expanding oxygen minimum zones in the Saanich Inlet - ESP_105LU_22_DNA (SPAdes) (version 2) | ecosystem: Environmental > Aquatic > Marine > Intertidal... | reverse complement strand
GCAATATAAGGTAAGTCTTTATTAAATTTTTTTGTTGCTTTTTTAGGATTAAAATGTAAACCCCAATAATCATCAATCCCTATAAAATGTAACCCTTGTATTGCTACCTCTTCATTTCTTAATAGTTTAATTTGTTGCTGTTCTAAAATAGAGATAACAGAATTAGCAACGCCTACTTCTACCCAATCTTTTCCGTAATCATGATTCTCTAAAACTCCTAAAGTACCTAATGTCCCTTTTACAGCGTATTGAAAAACTTCTTTTAATTGTAAAAATTGATGTTGATCTTCATAATCAATAAAATCTCCAGTATAAACCACAAAATCTGGATTGTAAGCTTGCGCTTTTTGAAATGACTCAATTAAGTAATTATAATCAAACTTATTACCCACATGAATATCGCTAATTTGCATTACTGTTTTACCTACCAAATGTGCTGGTAATTTTTTAATTGGCATTTTAAGTTTTACAAATTCTAACCAAAAGGGTTCTATTTGCCATGAATAAAATCCAGTAGCTACAGATAAACCTACTGCAGAATAGAAACTTTTTTGTAAAAAAGTTTTTCTATTCATTTAACTTATTTTTAATGGAGCTTTCATAACAGTACCACAATTATCGCAGGTACATTTTTGTTGATTTGAATAAAATGTTTCAAAAATTTTAGGCATATCTGTTTCTATATTATCCAATAAAAATTGTTCTCTATACAATTGATGACCACAGTTTTCACAATACCATTCTAAAGCATCTAACATGCCTTTAGCTCTAGGATACTCAATTACTAAACCTACAGTATTTTCTTTTCTTTGAGGAGAATGAGGCACTTTACTTGGCAACAAATAAATATCACCTTCATTAATTTCAACAGCTATCTGTTGTCCGTCATCATCAATGATATTTAAAATCATATCACCCTCTAATTGATAAAAAAATTCTGGAGTTTCGTTATAATGGAAATCTTTTCTATGATTTGGCCCCCCAACAACCATAACTATGTATGCCCCATTATCCCAAACTTGTTTATTGCCTATGGGAGGTTTTAATAAATGACGGTGTTCATCTATCCATTTTTTAAAATTTAAAGGCTGTACTAAATTCATCTTTTATTGTGTTTTAACAACTATAAACCAGCAATTTTATCTTCTTGTAAAATTGTATTTGTTTGAGCTTTTATTTTATCTAAAATATTTTTTAACTCCTGCTGATTCATATGTAAATGTGTATTAATTTTCTGATCTGCAATTAAGTTTAGCAATGCTTTATCTTGCGCTCTTCCTTTTTTCATTGCTTCATAATAAGGAATATCATCTCTAAAAGTAACTAAAGCATACTTTGAAAAATATTCTTTAGGAAAATGTTTTTCCAAATCCATTTCTATTTTTCTTTTTTCTTTAAAAAGTGGATTGGCTACATGATCTTTCATTTCGTGAAAATTATCTACAGCTAAGTCAGCAATTGCATCTGTATCTTTTTTGCGCTTTTTTTCAAAAGCGATAAAAGTATCTTGCCAAGAGTTTAGATTTTGATCTAAAATACTATCAAAAACCAAAACATCTTCAAAAGACGCATTCATTCCTTGGCCATAAAAAGGAACTATGGCATGAGATGCATCACCTATTAAAAGAGTTTTATTTTTGTAGCTCCATGGAGAACATTTTACTGTTCCTAAATAACCAGTAGGATTCTTTACAAACTCTTCTTTTATATTTGATATTAAAGCTAAAGCATCAGGAAATTGATCTTTAAAAAATGTAGTAATTTTTTCTTCTGAAGTTAAATTTTCAAAATTATAAACACCCTCACTATTACTTAAAAATAAAGTAACTGTAAAGCTACCATTCATATTAGGTAAGGCAATAAGCATATACTCTCCTCTTGGCCAAATATGCAAGTGAGATTTACTCAACTGATGCTCGACATTTTTACCTGCAGGAATCTCTAATTCTTTATAGCCATGTGTTAAATAATTTTGAGCATAGCTAAATAAAAATTTTTGTTCAGAAATATATTGTTTTCTTAAAATTGACCCAGCTCCATCTGCTCCAAAGATAACGTCTCCTTTTATTAATGCTGTTGCTTTGGTCTCATAATCATAAAATTGAATGCTTGTATTTTCTATATCTATATGAGTACATTTTTTATTAAAATATATTGATACATTTTCATGCGCTTCTACCTTATTTAATAAAAGGGCATTTAAATCTCTTCTAGAAATTGAATTTATACATTCCTCTTCTCTTCCTGAGTATTTAGAATCGAATGTTTTCCCTGTAAGATCATGCACTTGTCTGCCATACATTGGTATACAGATAGATTGCACCTCATTAGCAAGGCCACATAAATTTAAACCTTTTAAACCTCTATCAGATAGCGCTAAATTTATTGATCTACCAGCAGATATATCTACTTTACGTAAATCTGGTCTACTTTCAAATAAATGTATTTTAAAACCTCTTTGTGCCAAACGCAGTGCCAATAAACTTCCACATAACCCAGCACCTACAATTAAAATTTTATCTTCTTTATTCATAGAGTTGCGTAAAAAATTAATAATCTTTAAGAATATCTTTTAAAATTAAAACCATATTATAAACGTCTTGATAGGTATTATACATAGGTGTTGGTGCACATCTAATTACGTTGGGTTCTCGCCAATCTGTTATTACATGTTTATCCATTAACTTTTGATGCAAACTTTTAGTAGCTTTTTTTACTTGTATTGACAATTGACAGCCTCTTTCTTCCGGATTTTTAGGTGTTATAATTGAAACTGCTTCAGATCCCAATTCTTGAAAAAGATACTCCATAAAACCTGTTAATTTTATAGACTTTTCTCTTAAAGCTTCCATACCCACTTCTTCAAACATTTCTAAAGAAGCTTTGATAGGTGCCATTGCTAAAATTGGAGGGTTACTTAATTGCCACCCCTCTGCCCCAGACATCACATCAAAAGGCAAACGCATATTAAATCGTGTGTCTTTATTATGATTCCACCAACCTGCAAAACGAGGTAAAGAAGTATTATAAGAATGCTTCTCATGAACAAAAATTCCTGACAAGCTTCCTGGCCCAGAATTTAAATATTTATAGGTACACCAAGCTGCAAAATCTACTCCTGAATCGTGTAAGTTTGCCTTTATATTACCAACACCATGAGCTAAGTCTATGCCTACAACACAACCTTTAGCATGGCCTAATTCCGCTATTTTTTTAAAATCGAAACGTTGTCCTGTATAATAATTTACACCCCCTATTAACACCAAGGCAATTTGGTTACCTTGAGCTGCTAAAATTTTTTCTAAATCATCCATTTCTAAAAGGTCTTTTCCTTTTGGTGGTGACCAATAAATTAAATCCTCTTCTGAATAACCATGAAACTTTAATTGAGATTGCACAGCATATCTATCTGATGGAAAAGCATCGCTCTCTATCAATATTTTATACCGCTTTTTAGTAGGTCTATAAAATGAAACCATCAAAAAATGAAGGTTCGCAGTAAGTGTATCCATTATGATCACCTCAGAAGGTTTCGCTCCAACAACTTTTGCCATCATAGGTGATAAAGACTCAGGATAGGTTACCCAAGGATTTTGTCCGTCAAAATGACCTTCTACTCCTTTTTCTGCCCAATCCTTTAATTCTATATCAATATATTCTTTCGCTTTTTTAGGTTGTAATCCTAATGAATTTCCTGTAAAATACAACCAATTATTCCCAGCTTTATCTTTAGGTATGTAAAATTGATTTCTATAAAATGCTAATTCATCTTTTTGATCTAATTCTTTAGCAAACTCTAAGGTATTTTTATATTGCATTCATCTTTTATATAGGTTATTCTCAAAGATAAACAATCTCTTTTATATTGCTATTTTTGAAGTATTAAATTACTATATTTATGCTATTATTATAATGATACCAACTATGAAGCTTCAAAAACATTTATTACTTTTTGTTATGATCTTAGTCATATCCTGCAAAGATCATTCACTTTTAAAAAATAAAATAATTTCAATTAATGAAGGTATTGAGGCACATTTTGCACCCGATAAAAGAGTAAATATCTATGACATTAACTTTGATTTAAAAAATGAAAAAGTAACAATTAAGGGAGAAACTAATTCTACATTAGCACATCAAACTTTATTGGATAGCTTAAAGAATTTAGGCCTTAATCTTATAGATCAAATTCGAATTTTACCAGATAGTAAAGTTGGAGATAAGAAATATGCAATTGCAAATAATTCAGTAATAAACATTAGATCTAAACCTAAACACTCTGCAGAGTTAGGTTCGCAAGCTCTTCTTGGAACACTATCAAAAATACTAGATAAGCAAGGAGATTTCTACAGAATACAAACACCAGATGGCTACATATCTTGGGTTGATAAGGGTGGAATTTATCCTATGCGTAAAGAGCTACTTGACGTTTGGTCTAATTCAAAAAAAATCATTTATACAAACACAGCAGGTTTTGTATATGAGCATAAGCACCTTGACCAAAATATTATTTCAGACATCACTCTAGGAGGGGTTTTAAAATACCTATCTGAAGACCAAAAAACCTATAAAGTAGAGTACCCAGATCAACGAAAAGGATACATAAAAAAAAGCGAAGCAATTCTGCTAAAAGATTGGTTAAAAAACAATGTAGCAACACAAGAAAGTATAGAAAAAACAGCAAAATCCATGCTAGGATTTCCTTATTTATGGGGTGGTACCTCTAGTAAAGGAATGGATTGCAGTGGTTTTACAAAAATGACCTATTTACTAAATGGTTTTGTAATTCCTAGAGATGCTTCTCAACAAATTAATGGAGGCACAATAGTAGACTATGATTTAAATTTTAAGAATCTACAAAAAGGGGATTTACTATTTTTTGGAACTAGAGCTGCTGCTAATAAAAAACAAAAAGTTGTACATGTAGGTATATGGTTGGGTAATGATAAAATGGAATTTATACATGCTTCTGGAAATGTACATATAAGTTCTATGGATAAACAAAATCCACTATATGACGATTTTAATAAAAAAAGGTATTTAGGTAGTAGACGTTATTTAGGTGTAAAAGATAAAAATATTATCGAGTTAAAAGAGCGCATGAAATTATAAAAGAAGCCTCTCAAAAATGAGAGGCTTTTTACATCTTAGTAGAGTACTCTGAACTTTATAGTACCTTCTATATTTCGCAACTTATCTATAACTTCTTTGTTATACTTTTTATCTAGATCTGTAATTACATACCCTACTTTTGGGTCTGTAGATAAATATTGTCCTGTAATATTTAAATCATATTGTGCTAAAATTTCATTAATCTTAGCCATCACTCCAGATTTATTTTTATGTATATGCAAAAATCTATGAGCATCTGTTTGTCTTGGCAATCTTATATTTGGGAAATTAACTGCATCTACTGTATTACCAGAATTAATGTATGCCATAATTTTATTAGGGACAAAATCTGCAATATCCCTTTGTGCTTCTTCTGTACTTCCACCAACATGTGGGGTAAGAATAACATTATGAATCCCTTTTAATTCAGTATAAAATTCACCGTTTTTTCTAGGTTCCTCAGGATACACATCTACTGCAGTACCAGCCAGTTTTCCGTTTTTTAATGCCACTACTAAAGCTGGAATATCTACTACAAATCCTCTTGATAAATTCACTAAGTGAGCACCATCTTTCATTTGAGAGATTTCTTTTTCTCCAAAAAAGTTTTTGTTTGCTGCATTATCATCTACGTGTAAACTTACTACATCAGAAATAGCCAATAATTCTTTTAATGTGTCTAGTTTGGTTGCATTACCTAAGGCTAACTTATCTTCTACATCATAATAGTACACATCCATCCCTAAAGCTTCTGCTAATATAGACAGTTGAGAACCTATGTTACCATAACCAACAATTCCTAATTTTTTACCACGGACTTCTCTAGAACCTTCTGCTGTTTTTCTCCATTGCCCATTATGAATTTCTGTGCTTCTTTGAAAAACAGAACGCATTAACATAATTATTTCTCCAATTGCTAATTCAACAACAGAGCGCGTATTACTATATGGTGCGTTAAAAACAACGATTCCTTTTTCTTTGCAAGCTTCTAAATTAATTTGTTTGGTTCCAATACAAAATGCGCTAACTACCATTAACTTTTCTGCTGCATCAACAACTTTTTGAGTTACATTAGTTTTAGATCTAATCCCCAAAACGTGTACGTCTTTAATTTTTTCAATTAATTCTTCTTCAGACAAACTTTTAGAAACAGTTTCTACAGAAAAACCATCTTTTGAAAGTTTTTCAAAGGCATCTGAATGTACATTTTCTAGAAGTAGAATTTTAATTCTATTTTTTGGGTAAGATATATTTCGTGTCAAATCGTTTATATATAAAAATTCATCTAAATTGGGCGCTATATAATCAGCATTTTGTGTTGTTTTAGCTCTAGAAACATTTTCTGTGTAAGCAAAAAATTTATCAGCAACACCAGCCTCTCTTGTTACATAATCACTATAGCCATCTCCTATTACTTGTATTTCTCCAACTAAATTCATGTCTTTTAAACACTGAATTTTTCCGTTGTGTTTCGATAATGGATTTTTTGCATCAAAACCTATAATTTTTCCCTCATCTCCATAAACAAAAGTATTTGCAAAAACACGTTCTGAAGGAATATTATATTCACTAACAATAGGATCTATAAATTCTTTAAACCCACATGAAATCACATAAATATCATCAGCGTATAACTCAAAAAACTCCTTATTTCGTTCTATAGAAGAAGACACTTGTTTTTTTAAATTTGTAATAAGTTTTGATAAATCTACCTTATTTGCATTTAATAATTTAATTCTACGATCTAAAGACTCTGTAAAAGAAATTTCTCCATCAATACCAAGGTTGGTGATATCTATAATTTCTTGAATAATTTCGGTTTTATTAGGATTTTTTTCTAACGTAATTTCCGCTAAAACATCTAAGGCCTCTACTCGAGTTAAAGTGCTATCAAAATCGAAAATATAGTTTCTTTTTGTAGTGGTCATTATTTGGTATTCTAAGTTGAATTTTAGACAGTAAATCTACAAATTAAAGCGTGAATACAAATAATCTAAAACTATATTTATGATATCAATTTAAAAATGACTTTATTTAATGAAAAATCTAAAAAACAAAGGTCTAATTGATTAAAAATTGAGAAATCCTAAAAGAAATAACCACCAAAATATAGGGAGAGACTCTACCCAAAAAGAACTGTAGTATTTACTTTGATCCATTTTTGATCGAATTAGAAAAACAATAATCATGACAAAAAACAAAAGAAAAGGCAAATACAAAGAGTTTGTTTCTACTGCTAAATACTCCAAAATACAGCAAATAACTAAAAGTAAAACCCCTAATTGTTTTGTTTTTAATACTCCTATTTTCTTTGGTATAGTTTGAAGGGAAATTGCATCATATTTTACATCTCTAATATCAAATGGAAGTAATAAAACAATCACCAATAAAAATCGCTGTACCCCTAAAAGGACTGATTTTATCCCAAAAGGAGTAGACGTATTTAAAAGAGGTATAATAAAAGTGAAACCTACCCAGACTAACGCTACAATTATAATCTTTAAATAACTTATCTCTCTTAAATTTTTAGAAAACCCACTTAAAAATGGAATCGCATACAAAAGTGTTAAACAATAAAAAGGTACAGAATATAAAAGTATTTCGATCTGAATTTGAGCGGCAAAATAGCACATGAATAAAAAACAAAAAAATGAAAAAAATTGAATGATTTTTAAACTGTTTGTTAAGCTTCTATGATGCAGTTTTGCAACTCCAGCATATTTCACAAAATTATACCCTGTAATTGTGGCAAAAAAAATAAAAAAATTTAGATTTTTCTGAAAAGGTAACTGAAAATAAATTTCAGTTATTCTAACAAAAGAAAAAACTGCAAAAGCTACATGAACACTAGAGTTTATGTAAAAATCAACGATATTTTTAATAGACTTCATTGTATAAAAATAGTGCTTCTGTTAATAAGATTATTATTTAGTTAATAATTAACGTTATTTGTTCTGAAAATATCAATTTTATACCCTGTAGAATCCTTATTTTTGTACTTTTAAAAATCGAGTTAATTTTCATTATTTAATTCGCTTCGAATTTATTGAAAATTATCTAAATAAAACTTTATTTAATGAATACGAATTCGTTTCAATTAAGACACATTGGTCCTAACAAAAAGGAACAAGAGAATATGTTAAAAGCTATTCATGCAGATAGCTTAGAACAATTAATTAATGAAACTGTGCCAGATAATATTCGTTTAAAAAACGATTTAGACTTAGCACCTGCTATGAATGAATATGAGTATTTGTCTCACATTAAAGAACTTTCTGAAAAAAATAAAGTTTTTAAAAGCTACATAGGCTTAGGGTATCATGAAGCAATAGTTCCAAGTGTTATACAACGTAACATATTAGAAAACCCAGGTTGGTATACAGCCTACACACCCTATCAAGCAGAAATTGCTCAAGGGCGTCTAGAAGCATTGCTAAACTTCCAAACCATGGTTTGTGATTTAACAGGTATGGAACTTGCTAATGCCTCATTACTTGATGAAAGTACTGCTGCTGCTGAAGCAATGGCTTTACTTTTTGATGTTAGAGAAAGAGCTAAGAAAAAAGCGGGAGCAAATAAATTCTTTGTTTCTGAAGAGATTTTACCTCAAACACTCTCTCTTTTACAAACTAGATCTACCCCTATTGGAATAGAATTGGTTGTCGGAAATCATGAAAACTTTACTTTTGATGATGATTTCTTTGGTGCTATTTTACAATACCCAGGAAAATTAGGTCAAATTTTTGATTACGAAGAGTTTGTTGCAAAAGCGAATGATAATCAAATCAAAGTAGCAGTATCAGCAGATATTCTATCTCTAGTAAAACTTAAAGCACCTGGAGAATTTGGTGCATCTGTTGTAGTTGGTACAACACAACGTTTTGGAATTCCCTTAGGCTATGGTGGACCTCATGCTGCATTTTTTGCTACCAAAGAAGCTTATAAAAGAAGTATACCAGGAAGAATTATTGGTGTAACAAAAGATATGAATGGTAAGCGTGCTTTAAGAATGGCATTGCAAACTAGAGAGCAACATATAAAAAGAGAAAGAGCTACATCTAATATTTGTACTGCTCAGGTATTATTAGCAGTTATGGCAGGTATGTATGCCGTTTACCACGGAAAAGAGGGCATACAATACATTGCAGATATTGTTCATAATAAAACAAAATTAGTTGCGGATTACCTAGAAAAAGCAGGTTTTAAGCAATTAAATACTTCTTACTTTGATACATTATTAATAGAAATAGAAGAAGCAAAACTAAAGCCTGTAGCAGAATCATTTAAGGTGAATTTTAACTATGTTTCTGAAAATTTAGTTTCACTTTCCATAAATGAAGCCACTACAGAAAAAGATTTAATGAACTTATTTACCTTGTTTGGTCAGTTAAAAAAACGCCCAAATCCTGTAAAAGAAGAAAATTACGACAGCTTTTCTAGAATTTTAACACAAGAACCTTTTCATTCAGATTTTGAAGTAATTGAAGAAAATGTGGTTAGAAAAACTTCATTTTTAGATAATGAAATTTTTAATACGTATCAATCAGAAACCGACATGATGCGTTATATCAAAAAATTAGAGCGTAAAGACTTGGCTTTAAATCATTCTATGATTTCTTTAGGATCTTGTACAATGAAATTAAATGCAGCTTCAGAGATGCTTCCTTTAAGTAATCCTCAATGGGGTAACATACATCCTTTTGTTCCTTTAAATCAAGCAGAAGGCTATCAAGAAGTATTAAAAAAACTAGAACATCAGTTAAATATAATTACTGGTTTTTCAGGTACCTCGCTACAGCCAAATTCTGGAGCACAAGGAGAATTTGCAGGCTTAATGACCATTAGAGCTTACCATCAATCTAGAGGAGATTCTCATAGAAATATTTGTATTATTCCAGCTTCTGCTCATGGTACAAACCCTGCCTCTGCTGTAATGGCAGGCATGAAAGTAATTGTAACTAAAACTGCAGAAAATGGAAATATTGATGTTGATGATTTACGTGAAAAAGCAGAAAAACATTCAGATAATTTAGCGGCATTGATGGTTACCTACCCATCTACCCATGGTGTTTTTGAGAGTGAAATTCAAGAAATCACAAAAATTATTCATGATCATGGTGGACAGGTTTACATGGATGGTGCAAATATGAATGCTCAAGTAGGGTTAACAAACCCTGCTGCAATTGGTGCAGATGTATGTCATTTAAATTTACACAAAACATTTGCAATACCTCATGGAGGAGGTGGACCAGGTGTAGGCCCAATTTGTGTGGCTTCACAGTTGGTTCCATTTTTACCAACAAACCCTATAATTAGTACTGGAGGAAAAAAAGCAATAACCGGAATTTCTGCAGCTCCTTGGGGCTCTTCTCTGGCTTGTTTAATCTCTTACGGATACATTACAATGCTTGGTTTTAGAGGATTAACTAATGCTACAAAAAATGCTATTTTAAACGCGAATTACATTAAAGAACGTTTAAATGGACATTATGACACACTCTATACTGGAGAAAAAGGAAGAGCAGCTCATGAAATGATTATAGATTGTAGAGATTTTAAACAAAACGGAATTGAAGTCGTAGATATTGCAAAACGTTTAATAGACTACGGTTTTCATGCACCTACTGTATCTTTCCCAGTAAATGGAACAATGATGATAGAGCCAACAGAATCTGAAAGTTTAGCAGAACTAGACCGTTTTTGTGATGCAATGATTGCCATTCGTTCAGAAATTGATAGTGCTACAAAAGAAGACACAAACAATCCTCTTAAGAATGCACCTCATACACAAGAAATGCTTACAGCAGATGAATGGAATTTTCCATATACTAGAAAACAAGCTGCATTTCCATTAGACTATATTGCTGAAAACAAATTTTGGCCTACTGTAAGAAGAGTAGATGACGCATATGGTGATAGAAATTTAATTTGCTCTTGTAACCCTATTGAAGATTATATGTAAAATTAGATTCGTTTAAAATATAAAAAACCACCTTTATAAGGTGGTTTTTTAATTAAATATAGCCATTTGGTTTAAAATGTACTGAAAAGCCAAGTCTTTAATACACCCATGTTATTATTTAACTTTGTTGATACTAACTCTTTTTGCTTCATGTATTTAAAATTAAATGGTGACTCTGTAATAACTAGACCACTGTGTTGTTTAATTCTAATTCCTTGACCAGAAATTATATCTTTATTGGGTATAAATTCACCAATGGGTAAGTGTTCTGTAAGTAATATATATTTATAAACAGATAACTTATTTAAAATACGCTGAACTTCGGTGTTAGAAAGATGTTGTAAAACTTGCCTAACAATTACTACATCTGCTTTAGGTAACGTATCTTTTGAAATATCCAAACATAAAAAATCTACATTATCTTGGGTATGTATTTTTTTATTAAAATCAATTACATTTTGTGCGATGTCTACAGCAATATAAGTATCAGAGAATGGAAGCAATTGTTTACCAATATTAAAATCACCACAACCTAGATCAAGAATTGTAATAGGAGTCTCTAACTTTTTCATAAATTTAATAACACCATCTAAATAAGGTGTTACTATATATGAGGCATACGACCCCTCTCCAGAATAGAATTGTCTATGAAGACCACCCCAAAGATTTTGATCGTAAATCTGTTCCATAGCGTTTTTTGTTGGCCATGGTTCTTTTTTTTTCTTTTTATGTTGTTTCAAAATAGATCAATATGAGAATAACTACAAAATTAAAATCATAAAAAACTCCAACATTTTCATGTTGGAGTTTTGTATGTATTAAAATTTAAAAAAATTACTTCTTAAATTTTTTGTATTTATTTTTAAATTTATCGATACGTCCTGCAGCATCAATAAGTTTAGATTTACCAGTGTAAAATGGATGAGAAGTTCTAGAAATCTCTAATTTTACTAAAGGATACTCAACACCATCCACTTCTAAAGTTTCTTTAGTGTCTACAGTAGAACGTGTTAAAAAAACATCTTCATTAGACATGTCTTTAAAAGCTACCATTCTATAATTTTCTGGATGAATTCCTTTTTTCATTTTGTAATATTTTAATTCTTAAATGTTATGTTTGTAGAATAAAGTTGGTAAAGTTTTATTCTAGTTTTCAAAATAGATTTTACCATTTTGAGGATGCAAATTTAACGATATTTTTTAATATACAAATAAATAATTGCTTTTATTTACTAAAGAAACTATTCTATTTAAAGCTCGTAATTGATTAAAAAATAAAAATATACAATTTATAACGTTTACTAATGAAAAAATTTACAATCATCTCTTTTTGCTTCATGCTCCTTTTCTATAATTGTGATACTGCATATCGTTTTAAATTACAAGTTGATCATAAAGTGAAATTAAACGAAAAGATCTCTATTGCTATTTTAGAAGAAAATAAAAAACAGATAGATAGTGTTCATTTTTTTATAAATGGCAAAAAACAAGAATCAAAAAAAAATAGATTAACAATAAATACAGTAGATTTTGGCTTAGGCAAACACCAAGTCTCTGCATTGGTTTTTTATCCAGGTAAATCAAAAAAAATAAACAATTCTTTTGAAGTTTTTGCCGATATAAAACCTGTAATTTATGGCTATGAAATTATAAATACCTTCCCTCATGATAAAAAAGCATACACGCAAGGGCTAGAATACAAAAACGGATTCTTATACGAATCTACGGGTAGACGTGGTCAATCATCATTAAGGAAAGTAGCAATAAAAACAGGAAAAATAGTACAACAAGTAAATTTAGAAAACAGCTATTTTGGTGAAGGAATAACCATAGTAGAAAATAAAATTATTTGGTTAACTTGGGAAAGTAACAAAGGTTTTATATACAATTTAGATACTTTTAAACTAGAGGGTGAATTTGAATATAATGAAAGTAAAGAAGGCTGGGGATTAACCAAAAATGAAACAGAACTCATAAAATCTGATGGTACTCATAAAATATGGTTTCTTGACAAAAACACTCAAAAAGAAAAAAGAGCTTTACAAACATATACGCACGATAGAGCTTTAAGTCAGTTAAATGAGTTAGAACTTATTAATGGAAAATTATATGCTAACTATTATCAAAAACCTGTAATTGCAATCATAAACCCTACAAACGGAGTGGTAGAGGGGCTTATCAATTTAAAAGGTTTAGAAAATGAAATCAAAAAAACTCAAAATATTGTAGCTAATGACGAAGTTTTAAATGGAATAGCTTATGATTCTAAAAACGAACGGCTTTTTGTTACTGGTAAAAATTGGGGAAAATTATTTGAAATCAAATTAATTAAAAAGTAATAAATTAATCCATAAACAGTTAATTAAATACACCTTATATATTATGCGTTTTTTATCTGCTTTAGTTATTTGTATTGGTCTGGTTACTATGAGTTCTTGTCGTAAAGATTTCTCTACTATTCCCAATTACGGGAATTTAGAATTTTCTAAAGACACTGTGTTTTTAGACACTGTATTTACAAATATTGGTTCAGCTACCTACAATCTAAAAGTATATAATAGAGGAAAAAATGCGATTACCATTCCAACAATTTCTTTAGAAAATGGAATTTCTTCAAACTACAGATTAAATGTTGATGGAATACCAGGTAAAGAATTTAATAATATAGATATTCTAGCCAAAGACAGTATTTTCATCTTTATAGAAACCACCATTAATGCCAATAACGTTTCAGATCCACTATACACAGATCGTATATTGTTTGATAATGGCAATAACCAACAAGATGTAGATTTAGTAACCTTAGTACAAGATGCTCATTTTATTTATCCAGGCAAAGATCCTATTTCTATGAAAATTGATAGCCTATCCTTAGATGGAAACGCAACTTCAATACAAGGAAGATTTTTAGAAGATTCAGAATTAACTATAACCAATGCTAAACCAACAGTAATTTATGGGTATGCTGCAGTAAAAAGCAATAAAACATTAGTTATACAAGCTGGAGCAGAAGTATATTTCCATGCCAATTCGGGTTTGATTATAGATAAAGGTGCTAGTTTAAAAGTAAATGGAACGCTAGAAGAAAAAGTGTATTTTGAAGGCGATCGACTAGAACATCGATTTGATGCTATTCCTGGTCAGTGGGGTACTATTTGGATGAGAGCAGGAAGTAAAGAAAATGAAATTAAACACGCTATTATAAAAAATGGAATCATTGGTGTCTTAATAGATAGCATTGGCAGCAACACAGCACCAACACTTACTATAGAAAACGCTGAAATCTATAACAATTCTAATTTTGGAATATTAGCACGAGAAACGCATATCGAAGCATATAACTTGGTTATAGGTGCTGCAGGTCAAGCTTCTTTAGCTGCCACAATTGGAGGAACTTATAACTTTACTCATGCAACTTTTGCGAATTTTTGGAATAACGGTATTAGACAATTACCTGCAGTTCTTATTAATAATTTCTATGTTTATGAAGATGATAATGGGAACGAAATTACAGTCACAAAAGACTTGTATGCTGCTAATTTTACCAATTGCATCTTTGATGGTAATACAAATATTGAATTCTTACTAGACAAAGTAGATGGGGGTGTTTTTAATTACAACATTAAAAATTGTTTAATAACCTTTAACGATAGTAATAATAATTTTAGTGATATTTTAGAGATGGACTTTTCGAACAGTAATTATCAAAATAATATTCTAAATGGATTTTCAGATTTTAGAAATTCACAAAATGAAGATTTTATTATTGGTGAAGAATCCGCAGCTATAGAAAAAGCTATTCCAACATCTTTTACTTTAGATTTGTTAGGTGTTGATAGAACAAATTCTCCAGCTATTGGTGCTTACCAAAATATTATTTTTAACTGATATTCGATATTTCTATTCTTTATAGACTACGCCATTTTTCATTACAAAAGTCACCTGCTCCATAGTAGAGATATCTTCTAACGGATTTTCATTTACTGCAATAATATCTGCATAAAATCCTTTTGCAATTTGCCCAATTTCTGAAGACATTTTTAACAAAATTGCATTTGTAATTGTTGCTGCCTGTAATGTTTCTATAGCTGGCATTCCTGCTTCTACCATAAAACCGAATTCTTTACCATTTACGCCATGTCTAAAAACACCCGCATCGGTTCCGAATGCAATCCCAACACCTTTTTTATAAGCTCTTGCAAAAGTTCCTTGAATTTGAGGGCCAACAGCTAAAGCTTTAGGTACTACTATATCTGGATAAAAACCTTTTATTTTTGCCTTATCTGCCACCTCTTTTCCTGCTGTAATTGTTGGAACTAAATAAGCATCATATTGCTTCATCAATTCCATAGTTTTATCACTCATATAAGTTCCATGCTCAATAGTTTTTACACCACCAATAATTGCTCTTTGCATTCCCTCATCACCATGTGCATGGGCAGCAACATGCATCCCATAGTCATCTGCCATTTCACAAATAGCTTTAATTTCTTCGATAGTAAATTGAGGATTATCTCCTGATTTAGCAACACTTAAAACCCCTCCAGTTGCAGTAATTTTAATACAATCAGCGCCATTTTTGTAGCGTTGTCTAACCGCCTTTCTACCGTCTTCTACCGAGTTTACAACACCTTCTTTTGGCCCTGGATTACCAATTAATTTTCTACTACTTCCATTTGTAGGATCTGCATGGCCACCAGTTGTAGCTAAAGATTTACCCGCTGTAAAAACTCTAGGACCAGGAATTTTACCTGCGTTGATAGCATTTCTAAGCGAAATATTCACACCTGTTCCCCCTAAATCTCTTACTGTTGTAAATCCATTTTTTAAGGTAGTTTCTGCAAATTTTACAGAATTATACGCAACATCTGCCTCATCTAAAATGTATTTATTAATTCTTGTTTTATCATCATACTCCATTTCTAAATGCACATGCATATCTATTAAACCTGGCATTACAACCTTATCTCGTAAATCTATTAAGTTTGCGCTTTTAGGCATAATGTAGCCGTCTTTAACCTCAGCAATTTTATTGCCTTTAACAACAATAGTTTTTTCTTTATAGATTTTACCTGATTTGGTATCTACCAATTTTCCACATAAAATGTAGCTAGTCTGTGCTGAAATATTTTGGGCAATTAGTATTGCAAAAAGAACTAAAAATATTTTTTTCATTTATCTTGATTTAATTCTTAAATGTATGAAAAAATAAGTAATTTGCTATTAATTATAAATTTTGAGTGTTAATGAGAAATGTTGTTATAACAGGTACAAGTAGAGGAATTGGTTTTGAATTAGCCCAACAATTTGCGAACAATGGCCATAATGTACTTGCTTTATCTAGAAATGATAAGCCATTAAAAGCCGTAAATCATAAAAATATACATACACTTTCTGTTAATTTAGCTGTTGATTCTGACATTCATAAAGTAAAATCATTCATAAAAGATAATTGGAAAACTGTTGATATTTTAATAAACAACGCTGGTAAACTAATCAATAAACCATTTACAGAGCTTACCTCTAATGATTTTATAGACGTTTACAAAGTAAATGTTTTTGGTGTTGCTGAATTAACAAAAACATTAATTCCGTTTTTACAAAACAACAGCCATGTGGTTACTATCAGCTCAATGGGTGGTGTACAAGGAAGCATGAAATTTCCTGGCTTAGCTGCATATAGTTCTGCAAAAGGCGCTGTAATTACGCTATCTGAATTATTAGCTGAAGAATATAAAGAAGCAGGAATTGCTTTTAATGTTTTAGCTCTTGGAGCAGTACAAACAGAAATGCTAGAAGAGGCTTTTCCTGGATATAAAGCACCAATTTCTGCAAAAGAAATGGCAGATTATATCTACAATTTCTCATTGACTGGAAATAAATTTTACAATGGAAAAATATTAGAAGTTTCTAGCTCTACTCCATAAATTTAAAAAATTGAACTCCATTCTTTCTAAGTACATACCAGACAAAGCAGTGTTAATGGTTCAATATTTAATTGAACAAAATAACTTTAGCCTAAAAATTGTAAACCAAAGAGAAACTAAACATGGAGATTTCAGAAAAATGCCTGATGGCAGTTTTCAAATTACGGTTAACAATAACTTAAATCAATATCAATTTTTATTAACACTTGTTCACGAAATTGCACATCATATAACGCATCAGAAATTTGGTAGAGTTCAACCTCATGGAAAAGAATGGAAAAAGGTTTTTCAACATTTAATGTTACCTTTCTTAAAGCCAGATATTTTTAAATATGAGATGTTACCTCATTTAGCCAATTATTTAAAGAACCCTAAAGCCAGTACTGATTCTGACGCAAAATTATCGTTAGCTTTAAGAGAGTTTAAGCCTAGTTCTGGAAAGACATTTGTTTTTGAGTTACCCTTTGGACAAGCCTTTTTATTTAAAAACACCACGTATAAAAAAGGTAATAAAAGGAGAACTCGTTTTGAATGCCTAAACACAATAAACGGAAAAGTATATTTGTTTAATCAAAATGTTGAAGTAGAAATTATTGATATTTAAACGCTTTATTCTCGCTTAATAAACAAGGTATCTAATTTCATTTCTTTTTGCAACCAAGCCCTTAGTTCTAACTCTTTATTAATTAAAACGGAATCTTTTAATTTATCATTCCAATTAATTGTTGCTACAGGAATTGTATCAATTTTGATAAAATCTTTGGAATATAACTCTCTAGAAAAGGCTATAGATTCAATATTATTATATCTAATTTTTGCTTCTTTTACGATACGACTAAATGCAATTGCTTTTTGGTTTTTACTAAAAGCATTCTGCTCTATACTATTATTTAAACTAGATATTTTTTCTTGTAATTCTATAATTTGTTTTTGTAAGCCTGCAATTATGTTTTTACTTTCTTGCAACTCCTCTTTCTTTTCTTTGTAAGCAGTTGTGATTAAATCAAAACTTTTAGTATCACTCCCTTTAATTTCTAATTTAAATTCTTTTAAACTAGTATAAGCCATATTATTTGCTAACTCATTTTGCAAATCATTATAAGTTGCATCAGAAACCTCATTAAAAAAATTTAATTTTAACTTTTTTTCTTCTAGGTTTGGAAGATCGTAATCAATTAAGGTTAATGCATTATTACTCTTCACTTCATTTTTAATGAAGCTTTCAATTTGATTATTGATTTTATTTTCATTAAAAACATTAATAAAAGTAAATATGGCTGGAATCATTACAGAAATACCAACAACCGTTGCAATGGTCGAATAACGTTTTCTTTTTGCTGCATTAGCATACTTATGCATTGGGAAGCGCAATAACTTCATTACTAAAAAAGTTGCTAAAGCTATAAAAATAGTATTGATTGTAAATAAATACAAAGCCCCTAAAAAGTAAATGAAATTTCCTTTTGCTAAACCATATCCAGCTGTACATAATGGTGGCATTAAAGCTGTTGCAATAGCAACACCAAAAATAACTGAAGCAATTGTTCCTTTTTTAGTTCTAGCTACCATTAGTGCCAACCCACCAAAAAAAGCGATTAAAACATCTCTAATATCTGGACTAACTCTACCTAGCAATTCAGAGTTATCTTCACTTAAAGGAAAAAAATAAAAAAACAAAAAAGAGGCAAAGAGACTTAAACCAATCATAATACCTAGATTGATTAGAGATTTTTTAAAAGTCTCAATATCATTTAATGCAAAAGACATTCCTATTCCTAAAATTGGCCCCATTAAAGGTGATATTAACATCGCTCCAATAACAACAGCAGTAGAGTCTGCATTTAAACCAATTGATGCTACAAAAACAGCAAAAATCAAAATCCAAGCAGTTGCTCCTTTAAAAGGAATATCAGCCTTTATAGCTTCTAAAGTTGCTTCATAATCTGTATCATGTCTAAAATCAAAAAGTTCAATTAAAAAAAGTTTGATATTAGTGAATAAACCTTTTGCATCTGCTTTTACATTATGTGCTATAACTTCTTCTTTAGACAAAGAGGAATCTTTAGTAGTGTTAGTATATTCTTCCATTAATTTGTTATAAATACTTAGGAAAGATACAAAAAAAAAGTATCTGAAAATAAGCTATTATTTAAGGTAAATATTTTTTAACTCTAATTGAAAAGATTCTTCTTTTTTATTACCAAATAAAAAAGAAATTTGAGCTAAGGTGTTAGTAGACAAATTTGCTTTATTAAGTTTTCTGCCTCTAAAAACAGGATACATCTCTGAAAAAGGTATTTCTACTGATTGCCAATCTCCAGAAGTTTGTATTTTTTTTACGTAGGAATAATAGTTTTGTAAATTATCTTTTACGCGTAGTTGGTAAATTTTCCCATCTCCTTTTAGAGTTATTACAATCTTAGAAAATCTTAATATTTCTATGGTATTAATTGCACATCTTACAGAAGAAAAGCCACCGTTGTTTTTTAAAGATATATTTCCATAAAAAAATCCGTTTCCTTCTTCGTTAATTGTAAAATTTCCATTTGACATACCTCCCATAACCACATCATCTACAATTTGCCATGCTTTTAAATTTGACTTTTCGGAAAAATCAGTTATTAATAATGGAGTGGTTTGCATAAAAAAGTGAATTAAGAAACTTATATAAATTAATTTCATCTTTTAAAAATAAGACTATTTCTTCAAATTAAAGGAGTTCATAAAAAAACTCTGCAATAAATTGCAGAGTTTTTTGTGACCGGGCTGGGGCTCGAACCCAGGACCCTCTCCTTAAAAGGGAGATGCTCTACCAACTGAGCTACCAGGTCATTCTTTTCGTTTAAGCGGGTGCAAATATATAGCTTATTTTACAAAAAACAAATGTTATTACTACTTTGTTTCATTTAAATAAGACTGCCTTACTTTCTTAAATAAATTTGAGGAATAAACGAAACTTACAACTGTTTCATTATCAGTTTTAAACATTTCTTCACTACTTCCTTCCCACTCTTTTATACCATCTTTCAAAAAAATAATTTTTTCACCAATTTCCATCACAGAATTCATATCGTGTGTATTTATTACTGTAGTAATTTGATACTCTTCTGTAATTTCTTGAATTAAATTATCGATTACAATAGCAGTTTGTGGATCTAAACCTGAGTTAGGCTCATCACAAAATAAATACTTTGGATTCATGACTATAGCTCTTGCTATAGCAACTCTTTTTTGCATTCCTCCAGAAAGCTCAGCAGGAAATCTTTGATTAGAGTCTTTTAAATTTACTCGATCTAAAACAAAATTCACCCGAGCTAGCATTTCTGCTTGTGTCTGATTGGTAAACATTTTTAAAGGAAACATTACATTTTCTTCAACAGTCTGAGAATCAAATAAAGCACTTCCTTGAAAAACCATACCAACTTCTTGTCTCCATTGCCTTTTTTCTTTTGCACTAAACTTTGTGTTTAATCTGCCATCGAAAGCTATAGTTCCAGATTCTGGTTCATGTAAACCTATTAATGATTTTAAAAAAACTGTTTTACCTGCACCACTTTGCCCAATAATTAAATTTGTTTTTCCAGGATGAAATGTCGTAGAAATTCCTTTTAATACCTCTACCCCTCTAAATCCTTTCCTTAAATTTTTAACTTCTATCATTTACGTAAGTAGCATTTGAGTTAACAGATAGTTTGTAATCACAATTAATATAGTTGTCCATACAACTGATTGAGTACTTGCTTTTCCTACGGCTATAGAACCTCCTTTTACATAATAGCCATGGTAAGAGGGAACCGTGGCAATTAAAAAAGCAAATACTAATGTTTTAATAAGTGCATAAGTAATTAAAAAAGGGTTAAAATCTGTTTGTAAACCCTCTATATAACTAATTCCACTAAACAAACCAGATAAAACACCAGCTAACCAACCCCCAAACATTCCTAAAACCATACCTAAAGTAATTAAAAATGGATAAAACGTTACAGTAGCAATTACCTTTGGTAATACAAGATGGTTTAAAGAATTGATTCCCATAACCTCTAATGCATCTATTTGCTCGGTAACTCTCATTGTTCCAATACTAGATGTAATGTAAGAACCAACCTTACCAGCCAATATAATAGAACAAAATGTAGGTGCAAACTCTAATATTATAGATCGTTTTGCGGCAAAACCAATAAGAGATTCAGGTATAAAAGGACTGTCTAAATTTAAAGCAGTTTGAAGCGCAATAACACCACCAATAAAGAATGATATAAATAAAATAATTCCAATAGACTTTAAACCTAATTCTTCTATTTCTCTTAATAAAGCATCATAAAACACTCTTTTTTTTTGCGGTTTTCTAAAAACCTGCTTGAGCATTAGATAATATTTACCAATATGTTCTATGTAATTCATAGATTAAATTTTAAGCTAAATTAAGAAATAACATTAAGACAATATCAAAATCTTATATTCAAAATAAAAAATAATTATTTTTGGAATCTAAAAAATTAAAACCCATGAAAAAAGTAGTATTGTATCTAGGTATCGCAGTTTTGTGTTTAAGTTTTACCAGTAATGAAACAGAAAAAACAACACCTAAGTTGGTTATTGGTTTAGTTATAGACCAAATGAGGTATGATTATTTGACACGATATTCAGATCGATATTCAGAAAATGGTTTTAAAAGACTTTTAAAAAATGGATTTTCTTTAGAAAATGCACATTACAATTTAATACCAACATATACTGCAGTTGGACATGCTTCTATTTATACTGGAACAACACCTAATAATCATGGAATTATTTCTAACAATTGGTATGATAAGTTTTTAAAAGAAACGATTTACTGTGTTGATGATGCTGATTTTAAAACTGTAGGGAATTCAGGGACCTCAGGAAAAAAATCTCCTAAAAGAATGTTTACTTCAACACTTGCTGATCAACTTAAACTACATCAAAACTCTAAAGGAAAATCAATTGGAATTGCAATTAAAGATAGATCTGCTATTTTACCAGCCGGTCATTCAGCTAATGGTGCATATTGGTTTGATGGAGGAAAAGAAGGTAAATTCATTACTAGCTCTTACTATATGAATAGTTTACCAGATTGGGTTAATAAGTTTAATTCCTCAGGAAAAGCAGATGACTATTTATCAAAACCCTGGGAAACATTATTTCCGTTAGCATCTTACACAAAAAGTATTACTGATAATAATAAATTTGAAGGATTATTTAAAGGCGAAGTTGCTCCAATATTTCCACATAATATTCCCAAATTAAGAAGTAAAAACGGTAATTATAGCCTCTTAAAAAATATCCCTGAAGGAAATACGTATACCATAGACTTTACAAAAGCTGCAATTTTAGGAGAAAAATTAGGAACTTCTGAACATACAGATTTTTTAGCCGTAAGCTTCTCCTCTACTGATTATATTGGACACCAGTTTGGACCTGCCTCTGTTGAAATAGAAGATACGTATTTAAAATTAGATAGAGATATTGCTGATTTTCTTACTTTTTTAGACAAAAATGTGGGTAAAGACAATTATACGGTGTTTTTAACAGCAGATCATGCTGCAGTGCATGTACCCTCATATTTACAATCTTTAAAAATACCTGCGCAATACTTTAATACAAAAGAACTTGAAAATTCAATTAAAGCAATCACTCAAAAATATTTTAATTCTACAGAATTACTAGAAAACGTTTCTAATTATCAGATATTTTTAAACAAAGAGAAAATAGAAGCATTAAATTTTACTAAAGATCAAGTTGCTGAAAGAGTTGTAAGTGAATTAGAAAATCTTGATGGAATATATAAATCGGTTACTGCAAAAACGTTGCAAACTACTTCATTCGCTAAAGGGCTAATGAATTCATTGCAAAATGGATATAATCAGAAACTCTCTGGAGATGTATTGTTAATTCCTTATCCTGCTACTTTAACTAGAGGTAAAACAGGTACATCTCATGGTACAGGATACTCTTACGACACTCATATACCCATAATTTTTTATGGTAAAGGGATTAAAAAAGGAGTCTCTAGAAAACGATATGAAATTATAGATATTGCACCAACAATATCAAATTTATTAAGGATTGAAGCCCCGAACTCATCGACTGGAAGAGTTATTGAAGAGGCTTTAGTTACTGAAATACATGATTAAAATTCTGTTAGCATTACGTTTTAAATTGTGAAATATCTTGGTGTTTTGTTATCGCTTTTTTAGATAATAGAACACCAATTAGTAAAGAAATAAATGCTCCAATTGCTATACCAGGTAAAAAGTCTAGAAAAAGAAAAAAATCATATGCACCATGAAACACTGTCGCTACCAATAAGCCTAACAAATTATACTTTACATTGTTTTTAGAAAATTTAGCTTTACCCATAAAGTACCCCATTAATATTCCAAATGTTGCATGTGCAGGTATTGCTGTAAATGCTCTAGTTAATCCTGTTGTAAACCCATATTGGTACACATATATTATATTCTCTAGTGCAGCAAAACCCATAGAGACTACTAAAGCATAAACAATACCATCAAAAGGCTCATTAAACTCAGCATTCTTTTGCGCATGATATCTAACAATAATGTATTTGGAAAATTCTTCTACAAAACCAACTATAAAAAAAGCTTTTATAAATTGCTGAATTATACTTTCTTTATTCGTAATTGGAAATAACCTTTGAATAAAATACCCTAAAACTAAAGTTACAACAATACTTACAATAGCTCCTAATATAAAATTTTCGAATAAGAAACTTAAAGGTTCTTTTTCATACTTATCTTTTATATAGATATAGATTAGTATAACAATAACAGGTGCTAATGCAATAAACAACAGAGACATAATTTACTCTTTTGGTAAAAATATTTCTGCCATCATACATCTAGCACTACCTCCACCACAAGTCTCAATTGTAGTTAAAGGACTAGAAATTATTTCACAATGGTTTTCTATCTTTTGCACCTGATCTTTTCTTAAGACCTCGAAAGCTGACTGACTCATAATTAAAAAACGAGTATCTTGTAATCCTCTAACTTGCAACATATTTCCTGCAAAATTGGCAACTTGCTCTTCAGAAATCTCGATCACTTGTTTTTTATCTTCTTTTAAAGATTTCAATACTTGTTTTCTTTCTTTTTTATCATCTATACATGACAAACATACAATGGCAAATGTTTCCGCAACACACATCATTACATTGGTATGATATATAGCTTCTCTTTTTCCATTAACGGTTTGATATGCATTAAAAATTACAGGAGTATATTCTAAGTCTTCGCAAAATTCTATAAATAATTCTTCATTGGCTCTAGGAGATAGCGCACAGTAGGCTTTTCTATTTTTCCTATCCAAAATCATACTACCTGTACCTTCTAGAAAAACATGTTGTTCTTCTGCAACTGTATAGTCTATAATATCATGAATTACAAAACCTTTTTCTTCTACCTTTAGGAGTATATCTTCTCTTCGCTCTAGCCTTCTATTTTCTGCAAACATCGGATAGATAGCTACTGTCCCATTTTCATGAAATGAAATCCAATTATTAGGGAAAATCGAGTCTGGTGTATCATTTTCTAAGCTATCTTCTATTGTAATAACCTGGATTCCAAAACGCCTAAGTTTTGCTACATAATTATCAAATTCAAGTTGCGCTTTTTTGTTAATTTCTGTATTCTTTATGTGTAATGCCTCTTGATAGTAATTATTAACAGCAGTTTGTTCATTCATCCTAAAGTTTACGGGACGAACCATCAATATTGAATTCGTAGTTTGTTGCATAAGTTCTTAATTATTCTGCAAAATTACTTCTTTAAAATGTAATTTATAAAATATGTATACTATTTTATGCCCTTATTAATGGCATTGTAGAGCACCTTAACAGACCTTCTTGTTTGGCAATCTCTGAATAGTGCACTTCTTCAACTGTAAAACCATTTTTTCTTAACCAAGTATTTAATCTTTTAAAATTTACTTCAGATATCACTACATCTTCAGAAATAGAGAATACATTACTGTTCATGTTGTACATTTCTTCTTTAGTTATTTCAAAGACATTTTCTTCACCAAAGAATTTTTTTAACCAATTATATTCATCCTCTATTAAAAATCCATTTTTATGAACTATTGCTTTGTTTCTTCCTATTGGTTGAAAACAACAATCCAAATGCAAAGCATTTTCTTTTGCATTCGTGTTCGATTTTCTGAGCTCAAAAGGTTTTACAATTTTATTTGGAAACTGCTTTTGCAATTCATTTACTGCTGCTAAATTTGTTCTTGCAGTAATGTAATCAGGATAATTATCGCCAGAGTAAGTCCCCACAAAAAGATAATCATTCCAAGGCATTACATCTCCACCTTCCACATGGCATTCTTTGGGAAGCTGAATTATTTTTTCTGAATCAATTAAATCTAAAACAGGTTGAATAGCGAGGTATTCTTTCTCCCTATCTGGAAGTATATTAGCTTTTACCAATTTATCATCAATTACAAAAGCGATATCTCTAGAGAATATTTGGTTATAATCTTCTATAACTTCTGGCCTATAAACAGCTACATTGTGTTTTTTTAAAACAGCAGCTACCTCTTCCATTTCTTGAACCATATCTTGTTCTTTTGGATAAGTACCTGCCATTACATGTTCTAAACTTTTTGGATCATAACAGTCTTCAGGTTTAGGCACAGCACCAACACTTTTTGCTGTTCCTAAAATTACAGCCTTTAACTTAGAAGTTTCGTTAGTAATATTTAAATCTAGCATTTTATTGATTATAAAAAAAGCTTCATAATTTATGAAGCTTTTAATTAAAATATAAAAAAATTATTTTTAATTATCTTTTTTGAATAGGAGTAAAAGGTCTTTCATTTTCTCCTGTATAGATTTGACGTGGTCTACCTATTGGCTCTTTTTTAAGTCTCATTTCTTTCCACTGTGCAATCCATCCAGGTAAACGGCCTAAAGCAAACATTACTGTAAACATTTCTACAGGAATACCCATAGCTCTATAAATTATTCCAGAATAAAAATCTACGTTAGGGTATAACTTTCTATCTACAAAATAAGGATCACTTAACGCCTCTCTTTCCAATCCTTTCGCAATTTCTAAAATTGGATCATCTACACCTAAACTATTTAAGACTTCGTCTGCAGCTTTTTTTATGATTTTAGCTCTAGGATCAAAGTTCTTATACACTCTATGTCCAAATCCCATTAACCTAAAAGGATCGTTTTTATCTTTAGCTTTAGCCATGTACTTTTTTGTATCTCCTCCATCTTCTTTAATAGCCTCTAACATTTCTAGTACTGCCTGATTTGCTCCACCATGTAATGGTCCCCAAAGTGCAGAAATTCCTGCAGATAATGACGCGAATAATCCTGCATGAGAAGAACCTACAATTCTTACCGTAGAAGTAGAGCAATTTTGTTCGTGATCTGCATGTAGAATTAATAGTTTATCTAAGGCATTTTTTACTATAGTATTTATCTCATAATTTTCATTAGGCTGTTCAAACATCATTTTCATAACGTTCTCTATATATCCTAAAGAATTAGATCCGTAATTTAAAGGTAATCCTTGTTTTTTTCGCATTGTCCATGCAACTAAAACAGGGAATTTACCCATAATTTTAACAATTGCGTTATACACTTCTTCTTCAGACTCTACATTTACGGAAGAAGGATTAAATGCAGTCAAAGCACTTGTAAGGGAAGATAAAATACCCATTGGATGTGCTGTCTTAGGAAAAGCATCTATAATTTTTTTTACGTCATCATCAACTACAGATTTAGCCTTTATATCTGAATGAAACTTTTCTAATTGTTCAGACGTTGGTAAATTACCAAATATTAATGCATAGGCAACTTCTAAAAAATTTGATTTTTCAGCAAGCTCTTCTATAGAATACCCTCTATATCTTAAAATACCTTTTTCACCATCTAAAAAAGTGATAGCACTTTCACAAGATCCTGTATTCTTAAAACCAGGATCAATTGTAATTACTCCATTTGTTGCCCCTCTTAACGTTTTAATATTAATGGCAAGTTCATTTTCTGTTCCCTTTATTAAAGGAAATTCATACGATTGATCTCCTACTTGAAGTTTTGCTATTTCTGACATATTTTACTATAATTTTTTTGGTATTGAAAGTATGCAAATATAGCTATTTAAAGTCAAAATTTAAAGTGATTTTTCTTTATCCTAGTTTATAATTATTAGTTATTTTTCTTTTTATTAATTTAATATTTTTATAATTAATTCATTAAAATAGCTTGTTAAAAATAAGAATTACTCAATAAAAGACTATGTATAAACACAAAAAAAATTGTTTACAAAAAAATCCTCTAGAACATTAAATGAACTAAAGGATTAAATTAAAATATATGTGTTTAAAATTTTTTAGATTTTAAAAGCATTTTCTTTTGGAAAGTAAGCTGTTTCACCAAGAGCTTCCTCTATTCTAAGCAGTTGATTATACTTTGCCATTCTATCAGATCTAGAAGCAGAACCTGTTTTGATTTGACCACAGTTTAAAGCCACTGCTAAATCTGCAATAGTATTATCTTCAGTTTCTCCAGATCTATGAGACATTACAGAGGTATACCCTGCATTTTTTGCCATATTTACTGCAGCAATTGTTTCTGTAAGAGTACCTATTTGATTTACTTTAATTAAAATAGAATTTGCAATACCATTGTCAATACCTCTAGATAAGCGCTCTACGTTTGTAACAAAAAGGTCATCACCTACCAACTGTACTTTGTCTCCAACCTTTTCGGTTAAATATTTCCATCCTTCCCAATCATTTTCATCCATACCATCTTCAATAGAAATAATTGGATAATTCGCTGCAAGCTCCGCTAAATAATCAGCTTGTTCTTTACTAGATCTTACAACACCTGTTTCACCCTCAAATTTAGTATAATCATAATTCCCATCTACATAAAATTCAGCTGCAGCACAATCTAATGCTATCATTATTTCATCTCCAAAAGAATAACCAGCATTTTTAACCGCTAAAGCTATGGTATCTAAAGCATCCTCTGTACCCTCTAAAGTAGGTGCAAAACCTCCTTCGTCTCCAACTGCAGTAGATAAGTTTCTATCATGTAACACCTTTTTTAGATTGTGAAAAATCTCAGAACCCATTCGCATAGCGTCCGAAAAAGAGTTCGCTTTTACAGGCATTACCATAAATTCTTGAAATGCTATAGGTGCATCTGAATGAGAACCCCCATTTATAATATTCATCATAGGAACAGGTAAGGTATTTGCAGAAACACCTCCAATATACCTATACAAAGGTAATCCTAATTCATTTGCTGCTGCTTTTGAAGCAGCTAATGAAACTCCTAAAATTGCATTTGCTCCTAAATTAGATTTATTGCTAGTGCCATCTAAATCTATCATTAATTGATCAATGGCATTTTGCTCAAAAACAGAAACTCCTAATAGTTCTTCTGCAATTGTATTATTTACATTTGCAACTGCTTTTAAAACACCTTTACCCATATAATCTTTGCCTCCATCTCTAAGCTCTACAGCTTCATGCTCTCCAGTTGAAGCTCCTGAAGGCACAGCAGCCCTTCCAACAATTCCATTTTCTGTGGTTACATCTACTTCTATTGTTGGGTTCCCTCTAGAATCAAAAATTTGACGTGCATGTACACTAATAATTATACTCATTTTTGTTGTATTTTTTACTCATGTATTATGAGCTTAGTTTATGTAGAGCTAAATTACAAATTATAAGAAAAAAAAAAGGGTAAGCCCTACTAAATTTACGAAAACGTTTGCTAAATTTTTTGAATAAAAAAAAACCACTTAAAAAAATTAAGTGGGAAAAATTGCTATGAAAAAGAAATGTGATAATTAAATCACGTTACTAATTTAAATATTATTATTAATTAAACACAGTAAAATAAATAAACAGCATAAATAAGCATATAAACAACAAAATAACTAAGACAAACTGTTTTTAAATGTTTTTATATTTGCTATAAATTGATCAAATAAATAAACAGAGTCATTTGGTCCAGGACTAGCCTCTGGGTGGTATTGAACAGAAAAAACACTTTTATCTTTTAACCGAATTCCTGCTACTGTGTGATCATTTAAATGCAGGTGAGTAATTTCTACATTAGGATTCGCTTCTGCTTCTTCTCTGTTAATTGCAAAACCATGATTTTGAGAAGTAATTTCTCCTTTACCCGTTAAAAGATTTTTAATAGGATGATTAATTCCTCTGTGACCATTATGCATTTTGTAAGTAGAAATTCCGTTTGCTAATGCAATAACTTGATGACCTAAACAAATACCAAAAAGAGGTAAATCTCTTTTAATAATCTCTTTAGCTACTTCAATTGCATCTTTTAAAGGCTCTGGATCTCCAGGTCCGTTAGAAATAAAATAACCATCAGGATTAAAACTTTCTAAATCTTCAAATTTAGAATCGTATGGAAATACTTTTATATATGCTCCTCTTTTTGCTAAGTTTCTTAATATATTCTTTTTGATACCAATGTCTAGTGCTGATATTTTTATAAGTGCATCTTCTTCACCAATATAGTAAGGTTCTTTAGTAGAGACTTTAGAAGCTAACTCTAAACCTTCCATACTTGGTACAGCTGCTAGTTGCTTTTTAAGTCCTTCAATATTTTCAACATCCGTAGATATTATAGCGTTCATTGCTCCATTATCTCTAATGTAAGAAACAAGTGCTCTCGTATCAACATCAGAAATAGCCACAAGCTTATGTTTTTTAAACCAGTCTAATAAATTGCCATTAGAATCTACTCTAGAATGTGTAAAACTAAAGTTTCTACAAATTAAACCAGATATTTTAATTGAATCAGATTCTACTTCGTTATCATTCACTCCATAATTTCCAATGTGAGCATTGGTAGTTACCATTAGCTGACCAAAGTAAGATGGATCTGTAAAAATTTCTTGATAGCCTGTCATTCCCGTATTAAAACAAATTTCACCAGTTGCTGAACCTTCTATTCCTACAGACTTTCCATAAAATATAGTGCCATCTGCTAATAATACTAATGCTTTTTTTCTTTGTTGATATTTCATTTTTAATTCTGTTTAATTTCTGTTATACAGAAAAAGTTTTACAAAAATAAGATATAAGCTTATTTTTAGCTAAAAGAGTTATTACTTTTTATTTACAAAAAAAGGGATAAACGTAAACGATTATCCCTTTATATATTTTAAAAAATCTTCATTTTTTATTCCTCTGATTTCTCTTCAGTTGAAGTATTTTCTACTTGCGCAGTTTCAGCTTTCTTAGAACCTCCTCTTCTACTTCTACGAGTAGATTTCTTAGCTTTTGCACCTTTAGGATTATATAATTCATTATAATCAACTAGTTCTACCATTGCCATTGGAGCGTTATCTCCTTGTCTGTTTCCTAGTTTTATAATTCTAATATAACCACCTGGTCTATCTGCTACTTTTACAGAAATTTCTCTAAAAAGTTCAGTAACTGCAAATTTATCACGTAAATAAGAGAATACAATACGTCTGTTATGAGTTGTATCTGATTTTGACTTGGTAATTAATGGCTCTACAAAAACTCTTAATGCTTTTGCTTTTGCTACTGTAGTATTAATACGTTTGTGCTCAATTAATGAACAAGCCATATTTGCTAACATCGCTTTTCTATGCGCTGTCTTTCTACCTAAATGATTGTGTTTTTTTCCGTGTCTCATGACCTTTGTTTATTCTTTCATCTTGCATCTACCCATTTTGAGGAGCAAACTATGAAAGGTTAATCTCTATCTAATTTATATTTTGTTAAATCCATTCCAAAACTTAAACCTTTAACAATAACTAATTCTTCTAGTTCTGTTAATGATTTTTTTCCAAAGTTTCTAAACTTCATTAAATCACTCTTATTAAAAGAAACTAAATCTCCTAATGTATCTACTTCTGCAGCTTTTAAACAGTTTAAAGCTCTTACAGATAAATCCATGTCTATTAATCTAGTTTTTAGTAACTGTCGCATGTGTAATGATTCTTCATCATATGTTTCAGTCTGTGCAATTTCATCAGCCTCTAAAGTGATACGCTCATCAGAGAATAACATAAAGTGGTGAATTAAAATTTTTGCAGCTTCTGTTAAAGCATCTTTGGGATTGATTGATCCATCAGTATCGATATCGAAAACTAATTTTTCATAATCTGTCTTTTGCTCTACACGAAAGTTCTCAATTGCATATTTAACATTCTTTATTGGAGTGTAAATAGAATCTGTAAAAATTGTTCCTATTGGAGCAGAAGCTTTTTTGTTTTCTTCTGCAGGTACAAATCCTCTACCTTTTTCAATCGTGATCTCTGCATTTAATTTTACAGATTTATCCATATTACAAATTACTAAATCTGGGTTTAAAACTTGAAATCCTGAAATAAATTTCTGTAAATCTCCAGCAGTAAATTGATCTTGACCTGACACAGAAACAGAAACAGTTTCTCTATCAGTTTCATCTATTTGCTTTTTAAAACGTACTTGTTTTAAATTTAATATAATTTCTGTAACATCTTCTACGATCCCTGGAACTGTTGAAAATTCGTGCTCTACACCATCAATTCTCAAAGACGTGATTGCAAAACCTTCTAATGAAGATAACAATACTCTTCTTAGTGCGTTTCCTACAGTTAAACCGAAACCAGGTTCTAAGGGTCTAAACTCGAATCTACCTGTAAAATCTGTAGATTCAATCATAATTACTTTTTCTGGTTTCTGAAAATTTAAAATTGCCATATGTTCTTCTTTTTAATTGTTATTTAGTTGCGCGGTTTTAAGTTTGAAGAAATACTTAGAAACCCTTTGGCTAAATACCAATATGATTAATTTATTATTTAGAATATAATTCTACGATTAATTGCTCTTTTATATTCTCTGGTATTTGTAATCTTTCTGGTACCTTAACAAAAGTTCCAGATTTTGTATCGTTATTCCAAGTTAACCACTCAAATACATTATTGTTTGAAGCTAATGCATCTTCTATAGCTACTAAAGATTTAGATTTTTCTCTTACTGCTACAACATCTCCTTCTTTTAAACTATAAGAAGGTATATTAACGATTTCTCCATTAACAGTAATGTGTCTATGTGATACTAATTGACGTGCACCACTTCTTGAGTTAGAAACACCCATTCTATAGACTACATTGTCTAAACGAGACTCACAAAGTTGTAATAAAATTTCACCTGTAATTCCTTGAGAGGCAGAAGCTTTTTTGAATAAATTACTAAATTGACGCTCTAAAATACCGTAAGTATATTTTGCTTTCTGCTTCTCCATTAATTGAGTAGCATATTCAGATTTCTTTCCTCTTCTTCTTGCATTTCCATGCTGTCCTGGTGGAAAATTTCTTTTTTCGAAGTTTTTATCTTCTCCAAAAATAGCTTCGCCAAATTTACGAGCTATTTTAGTTTTTGGTCCTGTATATCTTGCCATTTCTTTTGTGTTATGATTAGGGATAATGAATTAAGGCTTATCCTTCGAAAATCTGAATCCTAATCGGTTAAAATATAATTTATAATTTCTTTCGTAAAAACGCCTAAATAAAAAGTGTTTATACTCTTCTTCTTTTTGGTGGACGACATCCGTTATGAGGAATTGGAGTTACATCAATAATTTCTGAAACTTCAATACCTGCATTATGGAGCGATCTAATAGCAGATTCTCTACCATTACCTGGTCCTTTAACATATACTTTTACTTTACGTAAACCTGCTTCTTTTGCTACGTTAGCGCAATCTTCCGCAGCTAATTGCGCTGCATAAGGTGTATTTTTTTTAGAACCTCTAAAACCCATTTTTCCAGCAGATGACCATGAAATAACATCTCCTTTCTTATTTGTTAAAGAAATAATAATATTATTGAAGGAAGCACTTATGTGAGCTTCACCAATTGCATCAATAATAACTTTACGTTTTTTAGAACTTGCTTTTGCCATATTTATTTAATGTTCTGTTGTTACTTTTTAGTAAAGTGTATACGAAATTACGGCACACTAATAGTTAACAACACGGTTAATCACTAACTTATTTTTTCTTGTTAGCTACTGTTTTTCTCTTACCTTTTCTTGTACGAGAATTGTTTTTTGTTCTTTGCCCTCTTAAAGGGAGACCTAATCTATGACGAATTCCTCGCTGACAACCAATATCCATCAAACGTTTGATGTTTATTTGAACTTCTGAACGTAACTCACCTTCAATAGTGAAAGATCCAACTTGTTCTCTAATTGCTGCGATTTGATCATCAGTCCAATCTTGAACTTTAATACTTTCGTCAACTTTTGCTTCTGCTAAAACTTTTTTAGCTCTGCTGTTTCCTATACCAAAGATGTAAGTTAAAGCAATAACTCCTCTTTTATTCTTTGGAATATCAATACCTGCTATTCTTGCCATATTAATTAGTTATTAGTAGTTCATTTTTATACACTAGGTTAACAATTATAGTTTGTTAGTAGAAAAACTAACAACTAGCGTCTAAAAATTATATTACTTTATCCTTGTCTTTGTTTAAATCTAGGATTTTGTTTATTAATCACGTATAATCTACCTTTTCTGCGAACTATTTTGCAGTCGGCACTTCTCTTTTTTACTGATGCTCTAACTTTCATCTATTTTGTTTTTAGTATCTGTAAGTAATTCTTGCTTTTGTTAAATCGTATGGACTCATTTCTAATTTTACCTTGTCTCCAGGTAAAAGTTTAATATAATGCATACGCATTTTACCAGAAATATGAGCGGTAACAATATGACCATTTTCTAATTCTACACGAAACATTGCATTTGATAATGCTTCTGTAATTGTCCCATCTTGTTGAATTGCTGATTGTTTAGCCATACTATTTATTCGTTTTTCTATTGCTATTTCCTGTTTTCATTAAGCCATCATAATGACGGTTTAATAAGTAGGAATTTATTTGTTGTAATGTATCTATCGCAACACCAACCATAATGATTAATGATGTACCACCATAAAACATTGCCCAGCTTTGTTGCACACCAAATTGAACCACAATTGCAGGTAAAATTGATAATGCTGCTAAAAATAAAGAACCTGGAAAAGTAATTCTAGACAATACAGCGTCTAAACGCTCTGCAGTATCTTTACCTGGTCTAATTCCAGGTATAAAACCACCACTTCTCTTTAAATCCTCGGCCATTTTATTGGTAGGTATCGTAATGGCAGTATAAAAGAAACTAAAAATAATAATTAGCAATGCAAATATCACATTATAACCAAAACCGTTAATGTCTTGTAAACTTGCCATAAATGGAAACCTTTGTGCCAAAGCCATTGGTACAAACATAATTGCTTGTGCAAATATAATTGGCATAACACCAGCTGCATTAAGTTTTAATGGAATATAATCTCTACTTCCTGCAACGTTTTGTGTGTTTCCTGCAACAGTTCTTCTAGCGTACTGAACTGCAATTTTTCTAACAGCAGTAACTAAAAGAACAGATAATAAAATAACTACAAACCAAACAATAACTTCAATTAAGATCATCATTGTACCACCAGCTCCTGCATTATTAGTTTTAGAAACAAATTCTTGTAAGAAAGCAGCAGGAAAATTCGCAATAATACCAACAGTAATTAATAATGAAATTCCATTACCAACACCTTTATCAGTGATACGCTCTCCCAACCACATGGCAAAAATTGTTCCTGCAGTTAAAATAATGATTGATGAAACCCAAAAGGTTGCACCACTTACTAAGAAAGCTTCTGGTCCTAAACCAAATTGAGTTTTAATAGCTGTAATATATGTTGGTGCTTGCACCAAAGTAATCGCTATTGTTAACCATCTTGTAATTTGTGTTATTTTTTTACGTCCACTTTCTCCGTCTTTTTGTAGTTTTTGTAAATAAGGAACCGCAATTCCCATTAACTGAACTACAATAGAAGCAGAAATATAAGGCATAATACCAAGTGCCATAACTGACGCCCTAGCAAAAGCCCCTCCTGTAAAAGCATTCAATAAACCTAAAAGACCACCGTCTGTACTTTCTTTTAACGCTGCTAATTGTAACGGGTCAACACCAGGTAATGGTACAGCAGCCATAAATCGGTACACAGCAATTAAACCAATAGTTAGAAGAATCTTATTTTTTAATTCTTCGATACTGAAAATGTCTTTTAATCTATTAATAAAATTCATCATCTATAAAATCTTATAAAGTAATAGCTTCACCTCCAGCAGCTTCAATTGCTGCTTTTGCTGTTGCTGTAAACTTATGTACAGTTATGTTTAATTTAGCTTTTAACTCTCCATTACCTAATATTTTTACCAAGTCGTTTTTACCTGCTAATCTATTAGCTACTAAAATATCTAAATCAACTGTATCTTTAATTTTACCTGCATCAACTAAAGACTGTAACTTGTCTAGGTTGATACCTTGATATTCTTTTCTGTTTATGTTTGTGAAACCAAATTTTGGCACACGTCTTTGAAGTGGCATCTGACCACCTTCAAAACCAATTTTCCTAGAATAACCTGAACGAGATTTTGCCCCTTTGTGACCTCTTGTAGAAGTTCCTCCATGACCAGAACCTTCACCACGTGCGATTCTTTTCCCTTTTTTAACAGATCCTTCTGCTGGTGTTAAGTTGTGTAAACTACTCATTTTAAATATCTTATTTTAATTCCTCTATAGAAACTAAATGTGAAACTTTATTTACCATACCAACGATTGACGGAGTTGCCTCGTGTTCAACAGTTTGGTTTAATCTACGTAAACCTAATGCTTCTAAAGTTCTTTTTTGATTCTTTAGACGCCCGATTTGACTTTTTACCTGTGTAACTTTAATTTTTGCCATCTCTTTTAGATTTATCCGTTAAATACTTTTTCTAAAGATATACCTCTTTGCTTTGCAATCGCAGCTGCACTTCGTAACTGAAGTAAAGCATCAAATGTTGCTTTTACTGCATTGTGTGGATTAGAAGATCCTTGAGATTTAGATAATACATCATGTACCCCAACAGACTCTAATACTGCACGTACTGCTCCACCAGCAATAACCCCTGTACCAGGAGAAGCTGGTTTGATAAATACTTTTGCTCCACCGAATTTACCTTTTTGTTCATGAGGTAAAGTGCCTTCAAGAATTGGTATTCTTACTAAGTTTTTCTTAGCATCTTCAACTGCTTTCGCAATTGCTGAAGAAACATCTTTAGATTTTCCTAATCCATGACCTACAACTCCGTTTCCGTCACCAACAACAACAATAGCAGAGAAACCAAATGCTCTACCACCTTTTGTTACTTTAGTTACACGTTGTACACCAACTAACCTATCTACAAGCTCTAATCCGCTTGGTTTAACTCTTTCTACGTTTTTATAACCTTGCATAATTTCTTAAAATTTTAAACCAGCTTCTCTTGCAGCTTCTGCTAATACTTTAACTCTACCATGGTATAAATAACCATTTCTATCAAAAGCAACAGTTTCAACACCTGTTTTTGCGGCTTTTTCTGCAATAGTTTTTCCAACTAAAGTAGCAGCTTCTGCCTTTGTTGTTGCTTTTATATTTTTATCTCTAGATGATACAGATGCTAAAGTTACACCGCTTACGTCATCTACTAGTTGCGCATAAATTTCTTTGTTGCTTCTGTAAACCGATAATCTTGGTTTAGAAGCAGTACCAGAAACAATCTTTCTGATTCTACGCTTAATTCTTGCTCTTCTTTGTAGCTTTGATAATGCCATAATACTATATATTATGCAGACTTACCTGCTTTTCTTCTTAATACTTCACCAACAAACTTAACACCTTTACCTTTATAAGGTTCTGGAGCTCTGAAAGAACGAATCTTTGCAGCAACTTGACCAACTAATTGTTTGTCAAAAGAAGTTAATTTAACGATTGGGTTTTTCCCTTTCTCAGATATTGTTTCAACCTTTACTTCTGGAGCTAAGTTTAAAACGATGTTATGAGAGTAACCTAAAGCTAGGTCTAATTTTTGACCTTGATTAGAGGCTCTGTAACCAACACCTACTAACTCTAGCTCTTTAGTCCATCCTTTAGAAACACCTACAATCATGTTATTGATTAAGGATCTCATTAAACCGTGTTGTGCTTTATGATCTTTACTTTCAGAAGCTCTTTCTAAAGTAATAGTATCATCTTGAATACTAACAGTAATTCCATCAGAGATTGTTTGAGACAATTCCCCTAACTTACCTTTTACTGTTATTACGTTGTCTGTAATGTTTACATCTACACCTTGTGTGATGCTAACTGGGTTTTTTCCAATTCTACTCATCTCTTAGGTTTAATAAACGTAACATAAAACTTCTCCTCCAACATTTTCTTGTTTTGCTTTTTTATTTGTCATTACACCTTTAGATGTAGAAACAATAGCAATACCTAAACCGTTTAATACTCTTGGCATCTCTGAAGAACCAACGTATTTACGTAAACCAGGTGTACTGATTCGTTGAAGTTTTCTAATTACTGACTCTTTTGTTGTTTTATCATATTTTAAAGCAATCTTGATAGTTCCTTGAACTTTATCATCATTAAATTGATAACTTAAAATATAACCTTGATCAAACAAAATCTTAGTCATTTCCTTCTTCAAGTTTGAAGCAGGAATTTCTACTACTCTGTGACCAGCAGCAATAGCATTTCTTACTCTTGTAAGATAATCCGCGATAGGATCTGTATACATATTTATTTAAATTGCGATTATGGTTTTCAATTTCCTCTATTTATGCTACAGATTTCTCTGTGAAAATTGAACCTTTAATCAGTTAAAATTCTAATACTCAAAAAAAATAGAGCGTGCAAAGATACACATTCTATTTTGTTTTATAGACTTAATCAAAAGTTTCTACCAACTTGCTTTCTTAACACCTGGTATTAAACCTTGATTTGCCATCTCACGAAAAGTTACACGTGAAATACCAAATTGTCGCATATATCCTTTTGGACGACCTGTCAATTTACATCTATTGTGTAATCTAATAGGTGATGCATTTTTTGGTAACTTCTGTAATGCTTCGTAATCTCCAGCTTCTTTTAAAGCTTTTCTTTTTTCAGCATACTTAGCAACTGTTCGCTCTCTTTTGCGCTCACGCGCTTTCATTGATTCTTTAGCCATTTCTTAATTTTTTTTGAATGGTAAACCTAATTCTCCTAATAATGACTTCGCTTCCTTATCAGTATTTGCAGACGTTACAAATGTAATATCCATACCGTTAATTTTCTTTACTTGGTCAATATTTATTTCTGGGTAGATGATTTGTTCAGTAATTCCTAAATTGTAATTACCTCTTCCATCAAAACCATTAGCTTTTATACCGTTAAAATCTCTAACTCGTGGTAAAGAAGCAGTAACTAGTCTATCTAAAAATTCATACATTTTATCACCTCTTAACGTAACTTTTACACCTATTGGCATTCCTTTACGTAATTTAAATGATGCAACATCTTTCTTAGACATCGTAGATATAGCTTTTTGACCTGTAATTTTAGTCAATTCTTCTACAGCATAATCTATTAATTTCTTATCTGCAATTGCAGCACCAACACCTTTAGAAACAACAATTTTCTCTAATTTTGGCACTTGCATTACATTCTTATAGCTAAATTCTTCAGTTAGATTTTGAATAACTCTTTCTTTATATTCAGCCTTTAATCTTGGTACGTAACTCATGATTAATTTTATTTATTCGTTTTTTTAGAGATTCTAGTTTTAGTATCTCCATCAAAATTGTAACCAACTCTGACAGCAACACCATCTTCTACTAACATAACATTAGAAATATGCAACGATGCTTCTTTTTTTACAATACCACCTTGAGGACTTTGAGCACTTGGTTTAGTGTGTTTAGATACTAAATTAACACCTTCTACTAAAACTCTATCCTTGTCTTTGATAATTTGTAAAACCTTACCTTCAGACCCTTTATGGTCTCCTGCAATAACTTTTACAGTATCTCCTGATTTTATTTTGAACTTCTTCATTTGTGTAATAGTTTAAAGCACTTCAGGTGCTAATGATACAATTTTCATAAATTGTTTCTCACGAAGCTCACGTGCAACTGGTCCAAAAACACGAGTTCCTCTCATTTCCTCTGTAGGATTTAAAAGTACACAAGCGTTATCATCAAATCTAATATAAGATCCGTCTTTACGTCTCACTTCTTTTTTAGTTCTTACAACAACTGCTCTTGATACTTGACCTTTTTTCACAGTTCCGTTAGGAGTAGCAGCTTTAACAGATACAACAATTTTGTCTCCAATACTTGCGTAACGTTTTTTTGTACCTCCTAAAACTCTAATTACTAAAACTTCTTTAGCTCCAGTATTGTCTGCTACTTTTAATCTCGATTCTGTCTGTAACATATTATTTAGCTCTTTCTAGGATTTCTACTAATCTCCAACGCTTAGATTTACTCATAGGTCTAGTTTCCATGATCCTAACAGTATCTCCTTCGTTGCAATCATTCTGTTCGTCGTGTGCAACATACTTTTTCGTTTTTAAAACGAACTTACCGTACATTGGGTGCTTAACTCTTTTTGTCTCAGATACAACAATAGATTTCTCCATTTTGCTACTTGAAACAACACCAATTCTCTCTTTTCTAAGATTTCTTTTTTCCATCTTTAAAACTGACTATAGAATTATTGTAATTCTCTTTTTGTTAATTCTGTTGCAATTCTTGCTACAGTTCTTCTTAAACTTCTCAACTGCAATGGATTCTCCATAGGAGTGATTGCGTGAGCCATTTTAAGATCGGTATAATTTTTTTGCAACGCTACCAACTTTTCATTAAGATCAGCTGTAGATAATTCTTTAATTTCTGATTGTTTCATTTTATTTAGAATTATGCGTTAATATCAAAATCTCTTGCGATTACAAACTTCGTTTTCACAGGAAGTTTTTGTGCAGCTAAACGCAAAGCTTCTTTTGCAACTTCCATTGGTACGCCACCAACTTCAAACAAAATTCTACCTGGTTTAATTACTGCTACGAAATGATCTGGAGCTCCCTTACCTTTACCCATACGTACTTCTAATGGTTTCTTGGTAATAGGTTTGTCTGGAAATATTTTTATCCATAACTGCCCTTCTCTTTTCATATGACGAGTAGCTGCAATACGAGCTGCCTCAATTTGACGTGAAGTCAATAAATTCTGGTCCAAAGATTTTATACCAAACATTCCGTTAGAAAGTTGATTACCTCTTTGAGAGTTTCCAGACATATTTCCTTTGCCTTTCTGTACCTTACGATATTTTACTCTTTTTGGCTGTAACATTTTTAATTTCTAATTTTAAAAATTATTTTCTTCTACGTGGTTGACGCTTAGATCTATCACCACCTTTACCACCTTGCTTCTTAGACAAACCGACTAAAGGAGATAATTCTCTTTTTCCATAAACCTCACCTTTCATTATCCATACTTTTACACCTAATCTTCCATAGGTTGTATGCGCTTCAACTAAAGCATAATCAATGTCAGCTCTAAAAGTAGAAAGAGGAATTCTACCTTCTTTAAAGTGTTCTGATCTTGCCATTTCCGCACCATTTAAACGACCTGAAATCTGAATTTTAATACCTTCAGCATTCATACGCATAGTAGCAGCAATAGCCATTTTAATTGCTCTCTTGTAAGAAATTCTATTTTCAATTTGACGTGCAACACTAGTCGCAACTAATTTTGCATCTAATTCTGGACGTTTAATCTCAAAAATATTAATCTGAACTTCTTTACCAGTAATTTTTTTAAGCTCTTCTTTTAACTTGTCTACTTCCTGACCACCTTTACCAATAATAATACCAGGTCTTGCAGTAGTAATAGTAACGGTTACAAGTTTTAATGTACGCTCTATAATTACCCTAGAAACACTTGCTTTAGATAATCTAGCATGAATATACTTTCTTATCTTATCATCTTCAGCAATTTTATCTCCGTAGTCATTTCCACCATACCAGTTAGACTCCCAACCTCTGATGATTCCTAAACGATTCCCTATTGGATTTGTTTTTTGTCCCATTTCTACTTTGATTAATTACTTAAATTTTTACTACCTAACTCTAAAGTTACGTGATTAGAACGCTTACGTATTCTATGAGCACGCCCTTGTGGAGCTGGTCTTAATCTTTTTAACATTCCTGCACTATCTACACAAATAGATTTCACAAATAAACCAGCATCTTCAATAGATGAATCTTCATTTTTTGCTTGCCAATTTGCGATTGCAGATAACAATAATTTTTCTAAATTAATAGATGCTTCTTTAGGGCTAAATTTTAAGATTTGTAAAGCTTTTTCAACTTCAACACCTCTTACTTGATCAGCAACTAAACGCATTTTTCTTGGTGATGTAGGACAGTTAGTTAGCTTAGCAAAAGCACGTTGCTTTCTGTTTGCTTTTAACTGATCTGCCATATTTTTTTTACGAACTCCCATTTCCTACTATTTTTTTCCTTTATTTTTTGCACCTGCATGTCCTCTAAAAGAACGTGTTGGTGAAAATTCGCCTAATTTATGCCCTACCATGTTTTCTGTAACGTAAACTGGTACAAACTGGCGTCCGTTGTGAACAGCGATAGTTTGACCTACAAAATCTGGAGTTATCATACTTGCTCTAGACCAAGTTTTGATAACTGATTTGTTTCCAGCTTCTACATTAGCTAACACTTTTTTCTCTAATTTATAGTGAACGTAAGGTCCTTTTTTTAATGATCTTGCCATAACTTAATTATTTCTTTCTACGTTCTATGATATACTTATTACTAGCTTTAGTCTTAGATCTAGTTTTGAAACCTTTAGCAGGTATACCGTTTCTTGATCTTGGATGACCTCCAGAAGAACGTCCTTCTCCACCTCCCATTGGGTGATCAACAGGGTTCATTCTTACAGCATTTACTCTAGGTCTTCTACCCAACCATCTTCTTCTACCAGCTTTACCAGAAACTAGTAATTGGTGATCTGAATTAGATACAACACCAATGGTTGCCATACAAGTTAATAAGATTAATCTTGTTTCTCCAGAAGGTAACTTCACTGTTGCATACTTACCATCTCTTGCCATTAATTGTGCAAAAGAACCTGCAGATCTTGCCATAACAGCACCTTGTCCAGGACGAAGTTCAATACATGAAATTGTAGTTCCTAGAGGAATTTCACTTAAAGGCATTGCATTTCCTATATCTGGAGTAATACCAGTACCTGAAACAACAGTTTGACCAACGGTTAAACCATTTTGAGCGATAACGTAACGCTTCTCTCCATCAGCATAACTAAGTAACGCAATAAATGCAGTACGATTTGGATCGTATTCTATAGTTTTTACTGTTGCAGGAACATCTTTCTTATCTCTTTTAAAATCGATAATACGATATTTCTGCTTATGACCACCACCTATATTTCGGGTAGTCATTCTACCTTGACTGTTTCGACCTCCAGATCTTTTTTTCGGAGCCAATAATGACTTTTCCGGCTTATCAGTTGTTATGGCGTCGAACCCATTTACAACTCTAAAACGCTGACCTGGTGTTATTGGTTTTAATTTTCTAACTGACATCGTGTCTTTTCTTAAAGATTGTTATAAAAATCAATACTTTCTCCTTCTGCTAACTGTACAATCGCTTTTTTGTATCCACTCTTAACACCAGTAACTAAACCTTTCTTAGTATACTTTGTGTTTCTTTGAATTGGATAATTTAAAGTTTTTACACTTGAAATAGAAACTCCGTATGCAGACTCAACTGCAGCTTTAATTTCTAACTTGTTAGCGTTTTTATCTACAACAAATGCATAACGATTAAATAATTCGCTATCATTTGTTGCTTTTTCCGTGATAATAGGTTTAATTAAAATACTCATTTCCCTATTTGCTTAAATTTGAATTAATTCCTTCTAAAGAACCTTCTGTTAATACTATCTTATTAGCATTTAAAACACCATAAGTATTAATTTCTGAAGCTTTAACAACTTTAGAATTTTTTAGGTTACGTGAAGATAAATACACATTTGAATTATCACCATTTAAAACAAATAAAGATTTTTTTGAATCTAAATCTAATGATTTTAGAACGTTTAAAAAATTCTTTGTTTTTGGTGTTTCAAAATTAAAATCTTCAACTACCACTAAATTCTTATCGTTTGCTTGAATACTTAAAGCCGACTTTCTAGCCAAACGCTTTAGGTTTTTATTTAACTTAAAAGAATAACTTCTTGGTCTTGGTCCAAACATACGACCTCCACCTCTAAAAACACCAGACTTAATAGAACCTGCTCTTGCAGTACCAGTCCCTTTTTGTTTTTTTATCTTTCTTGTAGAACCTACAATTTCTGCTCTTTCTTTAGCCTTATGAGTACCCTGGCGCTGATTCGCTAAGTACTGTTTTACGTCTAAATAAATTGCATGATCATTAGGCTCAATTCCAAATACCTCTTTAGAAAGCTCAACCTTTCTACCTGTATCTTTACCTGTAATATCTAAAACTGCTACTTTCATTATTTCTGAATAGTTACAAAAGCGTTTTTATGTCCAGGAACTGCTCCTTTAACAACTAGTAGATTCTTCTCAGCAACCACTTTTAACACTCTTAAGTTTTGTACTTTCACTTTCTCTCCTCCCATTCTACCTGCCATACGCATTCCTTTGAACACTCTTGCAGGGTAAGATGCAGCACCTATAGAACCTGGGGCTCTTAAACGGTTGTGCTGACCATGAGTAGCTTGACCTACACCAGCAAAACCATGACGCTTTACAACACCCTGAAAACCTTTACCTTTTGAAGTACCTGAAATATCAACAAACTCTCCTTCTGCAAAGTGCTCTACAGTTATAGCATCTCCTAATTTATACTCTTCTTCAAATCCTTGGAATTCAACAACTTTTTTCTTAGCAGTGGTGCCAGCTTTTTTAAAGTGACCGTCTAACGCTTTGTTAGAACTTTTTGCTTTTTTGTCATCGAAACCAAGTTGTAACGCATTGTAGCCGTCAACCTCTTCGGTTCTGACTTGGGTAACAACGCAAGGACCTGCTTCGATTACTGTACAAGGAATATTCTTCCCGTTTTCATCAAATAAGCTGGTCATTCCAATTTTTCTTCCTATTAACCCAGACATTAATTTTAAATTTTAAGACGATAGATCATTATCCAGCGCGTCTATTTCTAATATTTGTTTGAAACAAATGTTTCTAATTGAATCCATTTACATTTCTGTAAAAAAAAAGCGTCAAAACAAATTCAACGCTGATTTTGTTTTTCCGTTTTTCCTTTGCGAAACGCTCTGGACATGTAATTTTACTTAATTTATAACTAAATAAAACGTTACCCTACTCTATTTCGGGTTGCAAAAGTATAAAAAACTTTTGATTTAACAAATTATTAAATCAAAAGTTTTTATTATACTACTTATACCTTAATCTCAACTTCAACACCACTTGGTAACTCAAGCTTCATTAAAGCATCAATAGTTTTCGAAGAAGAACTATAGATGTCTAATAATCTTTTGTAAGCAGCTAATTGAAATTGCTCTCTAGATTTTTTGTTTACGTGCGGTGAACGTAAAACAGTAAAAATCTTTTTATGTGTTGGTAAAGGTATTGGACCATTAACAATAGCTCCAGTACTCTTAACTGTCTTTACAATCTTTTCAGCAGATTTATCTACTAAATTATAATCGTAAGACTTTAATTTTATTCTAATTTTTTGACTCATCTTATTTATTTTAGTAGATTATCCTTTAGCACTAGCAATTACTTCTTCTGAAATATTAGAAGGAGTTTCTGCATAGTGAGAAAATTCCATTGTTGATGTTGCTCTACCTGAAGACATTGTTCTTAAAGCAGTAACATATCCAAACATTTCTGACAAAGGAACTATAGCTTTAACAACTTTAGCGCCAGCTCTATCTGACATATCATTAACTTGACCTCTTCTTCTGTTTAAGTCACCAACAATATCTCCCATGTTTTCTTCTGGAGTTAACACTTCTAACTTCATTAAAGGCTCCATAATTTTTGCTTTGGCAGCTTTAGCAGCGGCTTTGTAACCTAATTTAGCAGCCAACTCAAAAGATAATTGATCAGAATCCACTGCGTGGAAAGAACCGTCTTTTAAAGTAACTTTCATAGAATCCATTTCATAACCAGCTAAAGGTCCGTTTCTCATTGCTTCTTTGAATCCTTTTTCTACTGAAGGCACAAATTCTTTAGGAACGTTACCCCCTTTAATAATAGACTCAAATTGTAAACCTTGAACACCTTCATCTGCAGGCTCCAATGTAAACACGATATCTGCAAATTTTCCACGACCACCAGATTGTTTTTTATAAACTTCTCTGTGATCTGCAGATGCTGTAATAGCTTCTTTATACTCAACCTGAGGTTGCCCTTGGTTAACTTCTACTTTAAATTCACGCTTTAAACGATCAACAATTACATCTAAGTGTAATTCACCCATACCAGAAATAATCGTCTGACCTGAGGCTTCATCTGTTCTAACTGTAAAAGTTGGATCTTCTTCTGCTAGCTTTCCTAAACCAATACCTAACTTATCAACGTCAGCTTTTGTTTTTGGCTCAACAGCAATACCAATTACAGGATCTGGAAAATCCATAGATTCTAAAACAATTGGATGCTTTTCATCAGATAAAGTATCACCCGTTTTTATTGACTTAAACCCTACAGCTGCACCAATATCTCCAGCCTCAATAAAATCAATTGCATTTTGCTTATTCGCATGCATTTGATAGATACGTGAAATACGCTCTTTTTTATTTGATCTGTTATTTAACACATAAGAACCCGCATCTAAACGACCTGAATAAGCTCTAAAAAATGCCAAACGACCTACAAAAGGATCTGTTGCAATTTTAAATGCTAAAGCAGCAAACGGCTCTTTAACATCTGGCTTACGCAATACTTCTTCTTCTGTATCAGGGTTGATCCCTACAATACCTTCCTTATCTGTAGGAGAAGGTAAATAACGACATACAGCATCTAGTAAAAACTGTACCCCTTTATTTTTAAATGCAGAACCACAAATCATTGGTATGATAGCCATATCCATAACAGCAGCTCTTAAAGCAGCATGTACTTCTTCTTCAGTAATAGAATCTTCATCTTCCATGAATTTTTCTAGTAAGTTCTCATCGTAACTTGCTACTTCTTCTATTAATAAAGCTCTATACTTTCTTGCTTCTTCTTTTAAATCTTCTGGAATTTCGATAACGTCAAAAGTTGCCCCTTGCGTTTCATCATGCCATACAATAGCACGATTTTTTACTAGATCGATAATTCCTTTAAAACCATCCTCTTCACCAATATTTAATACAATTGGTACAGCGTTTGATTTTAACATGTCTTTTACTTGCTGACAAACACCTAAAAAGTCAGAACCTTGACGGTCCATTTTGTTAACAAATCCAATTCTTGGAACTTTATAGTTATCTGCTAATCTCCAGTTTGTTTCTGATTGAGGCTCTACACCATCAACAGCAGAAAACAAGAAAACCAAACCATCTAATACACGTAAAGATCTGTTTACCTCAACAGTAAAATCTACGTGACCTGGAGTATCAATAATGTTAAAGTGATACCCTTTAGTTTCTGGTGTTGGTTGTGCATTTTCTAATGGAAACTGCCATGTACAAGTAGTTGCAGCAGAAGTAATAGTAATACCTCTTTCTTGCTCTTGCTCCATCCAGTCCATTGTTGCTGCACCATCATGAACTTCTCCAATTTTATGAGAAACTCCTGTATAATACAATACACGTTCAGTAGTTGTGGTCTTACCTGCATCAATATGAGCGGCAATACCAATATTTCTTGTATATTTTAAATCTCTAGCCATTTCTATTAAAATCTAAAGTGTGAGAATGCTTTGTTTGCTTCAGCCATCTTATGAGTATCAACTCTTTTCTTGACTGCAGCACCTTCTTCTTTAGCTGCAGCTAAAATTTCTGCTGCTAAACGTTGTGCCATAGTTTTTTCATTCCTCTTACGAGTATATAAAATCATCCATTTGATAGCCATAGACACTTTACGATCTGGTCTAATTTGCATTGGGATTTGGAAAGTTGCACCCCCAACACGTCTTGAACGCACTTCTACGTGAGGCATAACATTTGACAAACCTTCTTTCCAAATTTCTAAGGCAGACTTCTCTTCGTCTTCCCCTTTTCTTTCTTCTACAATGTCTAAAGCATCATAAAATACTTTAAATGCTACTGACTTTTTACCACTCCACATTAAGTTGTTCACGAAACGTGTCACTAACTGATCATTAAATTTTGGATCTGGTAATAAGACTCTTTTTTTTGCTGCTCTTTTTCTCATGTTTTACATTAAAAAAGTTACTAATTTTACTTTTTTGGGCGTTTTGCACCATACTTAGATCTACGTTGGGTTCTACCCTCAACACCTGCTGTATCTAATGCTCCACGTACCACGTGATATTTAACACCTGGTAAATCTTTTACCCTTCCACCTCTAACTAATACTATCGAGTGCTCTTGTAAGTTATGTCCCTCACCTGGAATGTATGCGTTTATCTCATTACCATTTGTTAGTCTAACTCTGGCAACTTTACGCATTGCTGAATTAGGCTTCTTTGGTGTTGTAGTATAAACTCGCGTACAAACTCCACGTCTTTGAGGACTTCCCTGCAAAGCAGCCGATTTACTCTTCTTAGTTATTTTGGTTCTTCCTTTACGAACTAATTGTTGAATAGTTGGCATACTAAATTATTACTGTTTTTCGTTTATAATTAAACTCTGCTCTTTTTTAAGAGTCCGCAAATGTACAATTAATTTCTAATTATTCAAATATCAGTAAGTTATTTTTTAAAAATCATTTTTTATGATTTCTTTTTAATAAATAATTATATTTGAAGACGATACACTTACCACTTTTTGAAAACTACAAAAAAAATTCTCATACTTTTCGCAGTCTTGGTTACTAAGGCATCTTTCTTTTATGGACAAGAGTTAAAATTAGAACTAAAATCTTTAAAAAAAACAGACCATCTGATCTTAGAAAATATTAGGTATCAAAAAATACACAAAAACAACACCTCTGTAAAAAAAGAACTCACTAAACTATCCGACCACCTGAAGAAGCAAGGGTATTTTACAAATACCATAGATAGTATTTTACACCTTAATGCAAACAGAATTGCTTTTTTTAGTTTGGGAAAAAAAATTAAAAATGTTACGCTAAAAACATCAAATGTTGCACCTCGTTTAGTAAAAAAATTTAAAATTAACAACGACTTATTAGTCTTGCCCATTGAAAAATTAGATTCTTTTTTAGAAAACATCTCTAAAAAGCTAGATGCTGAGGGAAGAAGTTTCTCTAAAGTCTCACTTTCATCAATCAAGATAGAAAAAGAACGCCTTTTTGCCACTTTAGAAATTACAGCTGGTAAAAAAAGAGAAATTCACTCTATAGAAGTTAAAGGGTATCCAAATTTTCCAAAATCTTTTTTAAAAAATTACTTTAGATTAGATAAGGATAAAGATTTCAATAAAAAAAGAATGAATGAAATTTATGAACTTACCAATAAATTACAATTTGTAGCGCCCTTAAAAAAGCCTGAAGTTTTATTTACACCAGATTCAACTTTCTTATTCATTTACCTTAAAAAGAAAGCGAGTAATAGTATCGATGCTTTATTGAATTTTGCATCAGAGGACAATGGAGAAGTGTTTTTTAATGGAAACATAGACTTAGAACTCAACAATACGCTTGACTATGGAGAGAAATTTAAATTATTTTGGAATAAAGTAGATAAAGATAGACAAGAGCTTCAAGTATCTTCAACTATTCCACACCTATTTCAAAGTAACATTTCTCCTAGCCTAGAATTTTCTTTATACAGACAAGACTCCAGCTTTGTAACCTCAAAATTTTCGACACAGTTCAGTTATCCATTAAATTCAAAACATAAAATCTCAATTAGTTACAGCTCAGAAAAATCAACGAGTAACTCCACAAATTCTGCCGAAATTGAGAATTACAAAAACTTTTTTTTTGGAATAAACTATAAATATCAAACTATTTTTAAAAATGCAGGAAAAAGTAAATTGAACTTCTCTGTTTCTTCAGAATTTGGGCAAAGGCAAACTTTAGACGCTACAAAACAAACAAAATACATAGGCATTATAGACTACACTTATATATTTAACAACAGAGCCACGCTATTTCTAAGCAACACAACAGGGTATTTAAACTCAAAAAACTATCTATTTAATGAATTATTTAGGATAGGTGGCGTAAACACTTTAAGGGGATTTAATGAGCAAAGTCTTTTTACAGATAGGTATTCCTTTGTGAATTTAGAATACAGATACAAAACAAACAAAACTTCTTATGTATATACCATAACTGATGCTGGTGTATTTAGGAGAGATTTTAAACAACATACTGCTTTAGGTTTAGGACTGGGTTATTTGTACCAAACAAAAAACTTTCAAATAAATCTGGGTTTAGCAACTGGTACCTTAAATGATGAAAAAATTAATTTTAGAAACACAAAACTACTGCTAAGCTGGAAAAATTATTTTTAGAGAAAAAATAAAATATACTTCTGATTTCTTGATATATAAGTAAACTTTTAACACTTTTTAATGTCTTATGCAGAAGTACAGTTTCTTTTAGCAGAGGCTTATCAAAGAGGTATTTTAAATGGAAATGCTTCAAATGCTTATGATAATGGAGTAACAGCATCTATGAATTACTGGGGCATAAGTGATACTGCTGCCATAGCAAATTACCTTGCTTCAAATGAATACAATGTGGCTAATTGGAAACAATCAATTGGAGTTCAAAAATGGATTGCTTTGTATATGAATGGTTTTGAAGCTTGGAATGAGTGGAGAAGATTAGATTACCCTCAGCTTAGTGCTCCTTCAGAAGCCGTTATAAATACAATTCCAGTACGTTTTCCTTACCCACTTTCTGAAACACAAACAAATTCAGCAAAGTTAAATGCAATAACATCAAATCCTGGTGATTTAACCTCAAAAGTTTGGTGGGATGTAAACTAAGTGGAGTGTAAATTAAAAGTAAACAAATAAACAGAAAGCTACTTAATCTATTTAAGTAGCTTTTTTTTATGTTTTGTTATTTCACAATACTATCATGTTAGTATTGTGAATAGTTTTCGACAAATAATGAGATAATGAAATTATTTTAAAGAAATTATTGTTAAAAAATTGTTTTTTTAAGTTTTATTTAAGACTTTTGACATTAATTAATTCAAATAATTATAAAATGAAGACAAAGTTTAATGGAATTTTAACGCTTTTACTAGCGTTTGTAGTGCAAATATCCTTTGCACAAGAAAAGACTGTCTCAGGTACAGTTTCTGATGAATCAGGAAGTTTGCCAGGAGTTAGCATTATAATTAAAGGAAGTACTAAGGGTACAGAAACAGACTTTGACGGTAAGTATACTATACAAACTAACACAGGTGATGTATTAGTTTTTAAATACTTAGGGTACAAAGTAGTTGAAAGAACAGTTGGAGCTTCTAACGTTATTAACGTTAAGTTAGCAGAAGATGCAAATGTTTTAGATGAAATAGTTGTTGTAGGATATGGAACATCTACAAAACAAGCATTCGTTGGTACTGCAGCAGTAGTAAAGCAAGAACAGTTAGAAGTTAAAAACTTTTCTAACGTTTCTCAAGCTTTAACTGGAGAGGTAGCTGGGGTTACTGTAATTAACGGTTCTGGACAACCAGGTACTGTAGGTTCAATTAGAATTAGAGGGTATGGATCTGTTAATGGTAACAGAGCTCCTTTATACGTAGTGGATGGTGTTCCTTTTTCTGGAAGTATCAACTCTATTAACCCAAGTGATATTGCTAGTACAACAATCTTAAAAGATGCAACTGCAACCGCTATTTACGGTTCTAGAGGTGCGAATGGTGTTGTTTTAATTACAACTAAAGGTGGTACTGCTTCAAATTCTTACATTGAAGTAGATATCAAAACAGGTGTAAATGACCAAATTATTCCAAGGTATGATGTAATTACAGATCCAGAAGAATATATTGGATATGTTTGGGAAGGTATCAAAAACAGAGGAGTTGTTACAGGAAACCCTGATCCAGTTGCATTTGCAAATGCAAACTTATTTACAGGAAATTATGTTGCTCCAGGATATAACATGTGGAATGTTACCAGTGGTGCAGACTTAATTGATCCTGCTACAGGAACTGTTCGTCCAGGAGTTACAAGAAAGTATACTCCATTAAGATACGCAGATGTTGCTTTTGATTCAGCAATTAGAACTGAAACAAACTTAAGAATGGGTGGTGGTAACAAAGACACAAGATACTTTGCTTCTTTTGGTTACTTAGACGATAATGGATATTCTATAAACACAAGTTTTAAAAGATATACAACTCGTTTAAACTTAATCAGTGATATTAAGCCTTGGTTAAAATTAAAAAGTAATATTGGTTATGCATATTCAGAGAATGTTGCGAATGGTCAAATTGCTGGTTCAGAAAATGTTTTTGAATTCGCAGATAAAATGGCACCAATCTTTCCAGTATTCTTAAGAGATGATGATGCACAATTAGTACCAGATTTATTTTATGGAGGATTCCAATATGATTATGGATCTCTTTCAGGATTAAGAGACAGACCAAACGCAAATGGATTAAACCCTATTGGTTCTGCAAAATATGACTTTAACGGAACTAACCGTCATGAAATGAACGGTAACTTCTCTGCTACTTTTAAGTTTTCTGATAATTTATCAGCAGAATTAAGATACGGTGTACAGTATGCTACACAGAAAAACAGAGATTACACGAACAAATTCTATGGAGGTGGTCAAGCAACAAGTGGAGATATTACTATAAATGACTTTTCTAGTATAACTCAGAATATTTTACAAATTGTTAGATATAACAATTCTTGGGGAGATCATTCATTTGACGCTTTAGTAGCTCATGAAAGTAATGATTTTGAGCAAAATTTTGCTTCAGCATCAAAAGGATTACAAGTAAGTCCTTTCTTACTTGACTTAGACAATTTCCAGGCAAGTTTAGGTTTACCTTCTGGATCTACAAGTGGATTTACAATTGAATCTTACTTTAGCCAGTTTAACTATAACTTCGATCAAAAATATTTCTTTTCAGCATCTGTAAGAACTGATGGTTCTTCAAGATTCGTTAATGAAAAATGGGGTACTTTTGGTTCTGTTGGAGCTTCTTGGGTTGTAAGTAATGAGGATTTCTTACAAGACAGTGTATTTAGTTTCTTAAAGGTAAAAACTTCATACGGTATCACAGGTGATCAGTCAGGTGTTGGATTCTTTTCAGGATATAACACATATAATGCTGGTAATTTAGGTGGAAGTATTTCTTTAGCTCCTGGAGCAAACGGAAATCCTGATTTAACATGGGAGACTTCTAAGCAATTACAAGTTGGTGCAGAAATGAGTTTTGGTAGCTACTTAGATGTTAACTTAGACTACTATAACAAATTAACAGATAACTTAATCTTTAACCGTTTTGTAGGACCTTCTCAAGGTATCTCTTCTATCACAGTTAATGACGGGGAACTTATTAATGCAGGTTTAGAGTTTGATATTACTGGTCATTTAGTAAAAAATAAAGACTTTACTTTAGATTTATCTGTAAACGGTGAAATGGTTAATAACGAAATAACAGTTATGCCATTAGACCCTGCAACTGGAGAAGCTCAATTATTAACACCAAGTGGATCTTACGGAAGGTCTAAAGGAAGATCAATTTTTGATTTCTATATGAGAGAATGGGCTGGAGTAGATCCTGCTGATGGTGCACCAATGTGGTACCAATACTATGATGATTTAAATGATAATGGTGTTTTAGATGCTGGTGAGCCTTCTTCTTATTCAAGTGGATCTTGGGTTCCTGAAGATGCTTCTATTACAAATAACACTGGTTCTATAGTTGAATATGAACTAAAGGTACCTGGAGCTAACATTAAGAAAACTGTAACAAAAGCATATTCTGATGCTTCTGATGTATACGCTAATAAATCTGCAATTGCAGACGTAAGAGGTGCATTCCGTTTAGCAGGTACTTGGGGTAACTTTAACTTTGGAACTCAATTTACTTATAGTTTAGGAGGATATGCTTATGACGGACAGTACGCAGAATTAATGTCTGATCGTTTTGGAGCAGTTGGTAACAACTTCCATAAAGATATTGCGAATAGATGGCAAAATCCTGGAGACATTACCAATGTTCCAGCATTAACAGATAACGCAATTGTTAATGGTACTTCTACATCAACTAGATTTTTAACATCAACTGATTACTTAGCATTAAACAATGTTAATATCGGATATAACGTACCAAAACAATATTTAGATAAATTATCAATACAAACTGTAAACATTTGGTTTTCTGCAGATAATTTATTTAATGCTACTGCACGTCGAGGTTTCTTGCCAAATACAAGAGAGACAGGAAATTCTGGACGAAGATTTTATGCGCCAATGACAACGATGACATTAGGTGTTAGAGTGAAATTTTAATACTAAAATTTAAATTAAAAAAACATGAATAAATTAATTAAATTCGGATTACTCTCTGCATTAGCAATAACAACAGTAAGCTGTGGAGACGATTTCCTTGAGAAGCCAGCCTTAGAAGGATCTGCTTCTTTAACATCATCTCAGTTAGAACAAGCATCTAGTATTGACCCTGAAGTAACAGGAGCTTTAATGGGTGGTGTATATTCATTAACATTTACATTCGGTTCAGGAGGTACAGATGGTCATGATGATTTTGGTCACAAGTCTTATGATATCTTTAGTGATATGTTATCAAGTGATATGGCACTAAGTACTAGTACTTATGGTTGGTATAGAGCTTCAATTACTGAATATCAAGCAACACAAGATTTCACTTATGGTGATAACAGACAAGTGTGGAGATACTACTACAGAATCGTAAGAGGATGTAATGAGGTAATTGATGGATTAGGTGGTACAGATGTTACACCTGAAAGCGATGCAAATAAAGCAGTAATGGGTCAGGCGAAAGCTTTACGTGCGCATTCTTATTTTTATTTAACGCAGTTCTACCAAAAAGAATATGATGGTGCAGAAGAAATTTTGCCTATCTATAGAAGTGCTACAGACTTAAACGGTCCTAAAGTAACTGCTGCTGAAATTTATGATCTAATGGAATCTGATTTAACAGAAGCAATTGCTTTATTAGACGGATTTACTAGAAGTAACAAAACTGAAATTAACAAATCTGTTGCACAAGGAATCTATGCTTATGTATTAGGAGCTAGAGGAACAGATTATGCGAAAGCTTACAATATGGCTAAAGCAGCAATCAGTGGTTATGCATTAATGAGCGCTACAGAAATAACTGGAGGATTTACAAACGTAAATACACCAGGATGGATGTGGGGTGTTGACTTAAACGATGAAATTGGATTAGGATTAGTTTCATGGTGGGGTCAAATGGATTACTTTGCATACAGTTACCCAGCATTTGGGGATGCGAAATCTATGGATCAAGGATTATTTGATGCAATTCCAGCTAACGATGCTAGAAAGGCACAATTTAATGATGCTCCTGGTACGTATGCACACTTAATGCCATTAGGTAAATTTTACAATGCTGCAAGAACACGTTATGGTGTTACTAGAATTGTACAAGATGATTATGTATATATGAGAGTTGCAGAAATGCACTTATTAGCAGCTGAGTATGCAGCATTTTCAGGAAATGATGCACAAGCAAGAACTGAATTAAAAGCCTTAGTTTCTAATAGAATACCAGACGCATCTTACATTGATGGTTTATCTGGACAAGCTCTTAAAAACGAAATCTATTTACAAACAAGAATAGAGTTATGGGGTGAAGGAAAAAGTTATTTAGCAATGAAGCGTAACAAAGCAACTGTTACAAGAGGTTCTAATCACTTATCTTTTGTTGGAGAATCAATTCCTTACAATGATGAGCGTATGGCTTTTGAAATTCCAGAAGGAGAGATTCAATTCAACCCTTTTATTTCAACTCAAAACAACTAATCACATATTGGATAGGAGGTTATTAAATCTCCTATCCATAATTAAAATTAAATAGAATGAAACAATTTAAAATTTACACTTTATTATTTTTAAGCTTAGCTATTTTTAGTAGCTGTGAAGAAGAAGTAGTAGCTCCAGATACAGCTTACGCATCTTTTGAGGCTTATTTTTCAAGTGACGTTACAGTAACTCCTGGCGAAGTTTATAACAAATCAGTGAGTGTATATACTGCAAACATTTCAGACACAGATAGAACCATTAATTTAACTGCATCAGGAAGTATAGATGCAGCTTCTTACACAATGCCAACTTCTGTAACAATACCTGCTAACACAAATGAAGCAGTAGTAAACTTAACGTTTAATGAAAATGGTTTAGAAATCATTTCTGATAAAACACTTACCATAGCAATGGAAGGAAGTGAAGCAATGAGCGTTGGGGAGCCAATTACTTTAAATGTAGCGAAAGGATGTCCTGCAGGAGAAGGAAAAGTTAAGGTAGCTGTTACATTAGATTCATATCCAGAAGAAGTATACTGGAGAATCGTAAACTTAGATTTAGGAGCAATAGTTATGGCTAATAATGCAACACCTGCTTTTGGAGGTTATGCTGGATTATCTGGTGTACAAAGAGATGCGAACTGTTTAGTAAATGGTAACTATAGAGTTGATATCTTCGATTCTTACCAAGATGGTGCTGGTGCATTTGAAATTACTGTAAACGGAGTTCAAGTATTTGCATCAAATGGTGCATACGGAGCTGGCGTATCTAGTACATTTGTTATCAACTAACAAACCTATAAATATTTTTAAAAAATCGTAATCATTTTGGTTACGATTTTTTTATTAAAAAAAATTCAATTTGAAAGAAACTACAACAATATTTGGTTTAAGAGCTATTATAGAAGCTATAGAAAGTGGTTCTTCTATTAATAAAATATACCTGCAAAAAGGGTTAAGAGGTAGCATTTATTATGAACTAGACAAACTCATAAAAACAAATAAAATAGCAACAAGCACAGTACCTATAGAAAAATTAAATCGATTATCTAAGAATAACAATCACCAAGGTGCTGTAGCTCAAATCTCTCCTGTTGAATTTTATGATTTAGAAACACTTATTAACGAGACACTTGAAGCACAAAAGACTCCTTTTTTCTTATTGCTAGATCAAGTATCTGACGTTCGTAACTTTGGTGCAATAATAAGAACGGCTGAATGCACTGGTGTAAACGGAATTATAATTCAAAAAAATGGCAGTGCTCCTGTAAATGCAGAAACTATTAAAACATCAGCAGGTGCCGCTTTTAAAGTACCAATTTGTAAAGTAGATCATATTAAGGATGCGTTGTTTATACTTCAAGCCTCAAATATAAAAACAGTGGCTGCTACTGAAAAGACAGATAGTTCGATTTACGATGTTGACTTTAAGCAACCCATTGCAGTTGTAATGGGCTCTGAATTCAGAGGCGTAAATCCTTCTGTGTTAAAAATGGTAGATTATAAAGCAAAATTACCATTGTTAGGTGAAATTGCTTCATTAAATGTATCTGTAGCTTGTGGTATATTTTTATATGAGGCTGTAAGACAGAGAATGTAATATGTAGTATATAAAATATAGTATTATTTTTTATAGTTATTATTTTTCTTCAATATCTGGGGGAATATAATTTCCGTTTTCATCAAACATTGAATCGAATTCTGATGTTGAAAATTGAAACTCTTCATTTACCATTCCTTTTTGTCTATAAAAATAAGCAAGTAAAATTCCTACACAAAAACCAGAAAGATGCCCTTCCCAAGACATGCCGTCTTTAATTGGTAAAACATACCAAATCATGCTTCCGTAAAGAAAAATAACACTAAAAGATAAAGCTACAAGCCTATAGTGTTTGCGAATGATACCACTAAAAAAAACAAAACTAAATAAAAGATAAACAATACTACTTGTTCCAATATGGTAAGAGGCCCTTGCAAAACTCCACAATGCAATACCTGTTAAAAGAGCACCATAACATAAAACTTTAATGGCAATCTCTTTATAAAAATAAAAGAGACTACTTAACAACACAAATAAAGGAATTGTATTGCTTAGAAGATGTTTTGTATTACTATGAATAAAATGCGTAAAAAAAACACCTTTAAATCCCTCTAAACTTCTAGGGAAAACACCGTATGTATTAAAATTAAGATCAAATTTAATTTCTAACCAATAAATACCCCAGATTAACATCAAATAAATTAAAGGTATTCTAAAAGTGTTTAGTGCTGTTTTAAAATTATAATCTTCGTTCATAAAAAATGAAATTACAAAAAATGAACCAAACAGCAATGATACAACATCTGTCAAAAATCTTTATTATTTTTACATCATGAATGAACCTTTGGCAGAGAGAATTAGACCTAAGAAGTTAGATGACTACTTGAGTCAACAACATTTGGTTGGAAAAGAGGGCGTGCTTACAAAACTTATTAAACAAGGTGTTATTCCTTCTTTAATTCTGTGGGGACCACCAGGAATAGGAAAAACTACCTTAGCTAACATTATTGCTACAGAGTCTAACAGACCATTTTACACTTTAAGTGCAATAAGTTCCGGAGTAAAAGATGTTAGAGAAGTTATTGAAAAAGCAAAAAAAAGCGGTGGTTTATTTACGACCAAAAACCCAATATTATTTATCGATGAAATTCATAGGTTTAGCAAATCGCAACAAGATTCATTACTTGGTGCTGTAGAAAAAGGTTGGGTAACGCTTATAGGTGCAACCACAGAAAACCCAAGTTTTGAGGTAATACCAGCACTCTTATCTAGGTGTCAAGTTTACATTTTAAATTCATTTGAGAAAAACGATTTAATTGCGCTTTTAGAACGCGCAATTCAAAAAGATGATATTCTTGCTGGTAAAACTATAAAACTCACGGAAACTGATGCCTTATTGCGTGTTTCTGGGGGTGATGCTCGAAAATTATTAAACATTTTTGAAATATTAGTGGGTACAGAAGATTTTGTTGAAATCACCAACGATTATGTTTTAAAAAAAATACAGCAACACACCACAAGATATGACAAAACAGGAGAACAACATTATGACATTATTTCTGCATTTATAAAATCGATAAGAGGTAGTGATCCAAATGCAGCTGTATATTGGTTGGCTAGAATGATTGAAGGTGGCGAAGATGTAAAATTTATTGCTCGAAGGTTATTAATATTAGCGTCTGAAGATATTGGTAATGCAAATCCAACCGCTTTAATTTTAGCCAATAATACGTTTCAAGCAGTATCTGTTATTGGAAACCCTGAAAGTAGAATTATACTAAGTCAATGTGTGGTATATTTAGCAAACTCTGCAAAGAGCAATGCTTCTTATATAGCTATAAATAAAGCACAAAGTCTAGTTAAAGAAACAGGAGATTTATCTATACCTCTTCACTTAAGAAATGCCCCTACAAAGTTAATGAAAGATTTAGACTATGGTAATAGTTATAAATATGCTCATGACTTCCCAAATAGTTTTACTGAACAAGAATTTTTACCTGAAGAGATTATAGGAACGAAGCTCTATGAACCAGGAAATAATACAAGAGAAAATCAATTTAAAGAAATTCTTAAAACACGCTGGAAAAATAAATATAACTATTAAGTTTATTTCCAAGAAAAGTTTAAAATAAAATTTAAGATATTTACTGTAATCGATACAAATAATTAGCTATTAGATTACTAGATTTTTATAAAATAATATTTTCTAAAAAAATTAATTGAAAAATAAATTAATACCTAGTTGAAAAGAAGCACTAATTGTAGAAGATAAATCTCCATACTCTAACAAGTTATCTACTAAACCATAAAAATTAAAACTACCCAAATTTAATGAAAAACCTACTCCAATATTAGAAAATGAAAAATCATCTATAGTATAGGTAACTTTTGTGTGAATTTTGTTCGTAATTGCTTTTTCGTAAAAGGCAGTTAATGCCAATTGAAAACTTAAAGGCCTATACATATTATACAGTTGTACGCCTATTGCGTCTGTATAAAAGTTTTTATAGGTATTATCATAACACACTTTACTTCTGTACTCTCCAAAACTATATTTTAACGCCAAATTTAATTTTGTTGGTCTCCAAGAAATATAAGATTCAAAATCATCAGTTACCGGAATTTCATCTTGAAAACGCTGATCTATCTCATTCCAATTTTCAAAATTATCATCACTATTAAACTCTAGTGCAACGCCTTCAAAAACAAAATTACCTGTTACACTCGTATTTTTAGTATTTGTGTTGTGATTGATAAAACCCAGATCTAAAATACTACCTGAAAACTCTAATTGAGGGGTAATTCTATACGTCGCACCAAAATCGAAACCAATACCCATATTACTACCAAAAAAAGTGTTTTTTAAATAACTGCTTGGATCTGTAATATATTCGTTGTTTTCAATTAAACCAGAAGTTCTAAATTTTAAATTTACATCTGTTAAATAGTGTGTATAAATATTATTAGTACCACCATTAGTTGTAAATAAGCCAGTATTGTTATTTGATTCTAAATTTAACGCAGAAGAATAAATTTTAAACCTACCTCCTATGGTTAAATTCTCATTTACTTTTTTGGAGATACCTGCATGTAAAACACCTAAAAAATCTACTTTATATCTAATACCTGCAGCACTAAATGCTCTATTGATATGAGGTGCATTTCCTTCACTTATAAAGTCTAACGCGTCTTTAGGATAATAACCAATAGCATCTAATTCTTGATAAAAACCAAAGCTGATATAGTAATCGTCTTTAAAACGAAAACCTCCACTTAGAATTTCTATCTGGGTATTTATATTTGTAAAATCTCGATAAGATAAATTTTGAATGGCTTCTGCAATCTTGTCGTTTATAGATCGATTATCTTTGGCAAAAATATCTGAAAGCACAACTCCTTTTGATCCATAATCTGAAGAAACTCCAGACAAAAAGGGTAAACCTAGATGAAATTTATAATTTAATTCTGAAGCAGGATTTAACAATAAAGCTTGTGGCAATTCAGCGAAATTATACAGAATTTGTTTTTTCTGTGCCGAAATTTGAAAAAACACTAAACACAGTATCAGGTTAACAATATTTCTCATCTTAAATTTCAGATTCTATATAAAGCGTTACTGAAGATTTTAATTCAAAATCACTAGTAGCATTAGGGTTTAAGCTAGTACCTATATCCTCTAGTTCTGCTCTAATTTTTACTTTAGTGGTATTTATAATTGTAGGACTTGTGTTAACAAAAACCTCTTCAGTATAATTGTTTTCTAAATCTCCAGCAGAAGTTACTATGGAAGCAAATTGATATAATATTGTATTGTTATCATCTAAAAAGTATACATCAATAGTAACATCTCTATCAAAATCATTTTTAATTAAGGTGCTAAAATCAATTTTAACAATATCTTCCTTAACATAAGAATCTTCAAATACCCTAAAGCCTGAAACTGATGTTATACTTCTTTCCTGAATACCTAAATCATTAAAAAATTGTCCTGGAACAACAGAAAAAAAATTAGAGATGAGGTGACCACTGGCTTGTAGACATAATCATTAATTTGATCGAAATTTAACTCTTCATAGCAGGAATTAAATAATAAACAGCAAATGACACTTAATTGAAGTACACGTTTCATAAAATGAGTTTAGTTTTTAACGTAAATCTAATTATAGATATTGCTTTAATTCGTGGAGCGCTGTAATACTTTTAAAATCTGAATTATCTACTTCCTCATTATTAAAATTACAATGTATTGCTGTTAATCCGACATGTAATGCACCATAAATATCGGCTTCTATACTGTCTCCAATCATAATTGAATTGTCAATACTTGCATTCGCTTTATCTAAAGCAAACTTAAACACCTTAGGGTTAGGTTTCTTAGCACCAACAGATTCTGAGGTAACAATAACATTAAAATAGTCTAAGATTTTAGAGGATTTCATCTTTTTAGCTTGAATTTCTTCAAAGCCATTAGTTATAATATGGAGGCTGTATTTATCTTTTAGATAATCTAGTATTTCAAAAGTTCCATTAAATAAATGATTAAAATGCGGAAGATAATCAATGTAATCAATGGCAATAGTGTCTATTAAATCATCAGAGATCTCAAAATTAATAGCATCAAAAGCTTCTTTTAATCTGCGATATCTTAATTCAGATTTAGAGATTTTTTCTTCCCTATATAATTTCCAAAACTTCAAATTTAAAGGCTTATACACTTTAAAAAATTCAGAAACATCAATAGTTACCTTTTTTTCATTAAATATTTTTTGAAAAGCTAAATCAGAGTTTTTTTCAAAATCCCATAAAGTATGGTCCAAATCAAAAAAAACATGTTTGATCTTATTTTTATGCATTACTTTTTTTATTTAGTAGTTTTAATTTAGATAATTAAGGGAAAACAATTTTATGTATTTTTGAAAAAAACTAATTTGACCACTAAAGTAAACAAAAAGACTGTATCTTTTTTCTTCAAAAATATTCTAATTATGTTTAGAGGTACTTTAGTAGCTCAGTTAATTAGTGTTTTTGTGGGTATATATCTTGCAAAATTATATGGTGAAAACGCATATGGTTATTTTGGATTCTTTGTGAGTATTATTGGTATAAGTACCATAATTGGGACATTACAACTAGAAAATTGTATTGTTACCTCAAAGAATAAGCAAGAAAGCAAGCAATGGTTTAGTTTTTTAACTTTTACAATACCTATAGTAATAACGCTGTTATTTTTAATTTTACTCTTGTTTTCGGTATCTATTAAAACAGAAAAACTAAATACTACACTTCTTTTGTTTGGCTTTTTAGGAGCTTTGCTAACAACCTTTAACCTTAACCATCAAAATTTATATACTTATAACAAGCAGTTTTCAATTTTATCTAATCATAGAATTCTTATTGCTTTATTTGCAGTAGTCTTTCAATTTATATTTTACCAATCATTTACTGTTCTAGGACTAGTATATGGATATTGTAGTGCCCATTTTCTTTTATTGTGCTATAATCTTTACTTAAATAAAAATAATTTAATTCGCTTTAATTTTAATGAGATTAAAAAAGGAATTAAAGCAAATACAAATCTTATTAAATACTTACTTCCTTCAAATATTATAAATGGGCTAGCAAATAATTTAATGCCAATTTTAATTTTATCTTTTTTTGGACCAGAAAAAGCTGGGATCTATTTTTTTAGTTTTAAGATTTTAGCCACTCCTTTATTTTTGATATCTTCTTCTGTTTCTCAAGTATATTTTAAAGAATCTATAGAATTAACAAAAAAAGAAGATGGTAGCCTTTTTAAAATGACTAAAAAAGTGGTGGGTCTAAACATCCTTTTAATGAGTTGTTTTCTTTTACTAATTAATACGATAGGCATATATTTTTTAGAATTTTTTTTCGAAGACCAATGGTCTAACTTAAGAACCTATCTTATTATTTTATCTTTTTTAATTATTGCTAGAAGTTCCTTTAATCCTATTAGTAGCTTAATTGTTGTGTTAGATAAAAACAAAATTGGATTGTTGTTTAACTCTTATTTATTTGTAGTAAATCTAATCGCAATTTATGTAGGTACGTTATACTATCAGATACTATATACTGTAATTGTATTATCTTTATTTAGTGGAATGGGTTATTTGGTTCTTTTAAACTATTTCTTGAACCAGTTAAAAAAACAGAATATTAATGCTTAGAACGTTAGATTTTATATTTTTTGGTTGGATTGTAAACTTATTTTATCCTGAGTACTATCGTCCTAAATATGGGTATCAACGGTATTATATTTTAGTTTTTCAGTATTTAATTCCACAAAAACTATTCAGATTAAATCCAAAAGTTAAATGGCCTGTTCATTTTACTTCTAAAGTCATGGCTGAAGAAAATATTAAAAAAGGTATTTTATGTGACCCTGGAGATAATCTTAATAATTATATTCAAGCAAATAATGGAATACTATTTGGGTCAAACATAGAACTTGGGCCAGGTGTATCTATAATATCAGCTAATCATGCAAGTAATAACTTAAGAAAGCATAAAGATGCAAAGCCTATACATATTGGTAATAATGTATGGATTGGTGCAAATACAACCATACTTCCAGAGGTGAAAATTGGAAATAACGTCATTATTGGAGCAAACTCTTTAGTAAACAAAAACATACCTGATAATTCTATTGCGGTTGGCAACCCATGTAAGGTGATTAAAGAAAAAGAGCCCTATAAAGAAGACTTCTCTAAAATTATTTTTAATAAAAAAGTACCTAAAAAGTTCTTTGATTTTAAGTAAGTGCTCTTTTAAATCTTAATAAATCTATTTTTTGAATAGTGGTAAAATGGTTCTGTTTGGGAGCCAAAACTTTTAAAGAAATCACCGATACTTTTGATATTTCCTCCTTCAAAATCTAAAATTTTATTTTCTTGTTGATTTTGTTCGATTATACGATTAATTAAAAAACTGGCTGCTTGGTATTTTCTTCCACGCGAACTAAAAGACGAAAACAAGTAAACAATTCTATTTTTATGAGTTATAAATAAACCTCCTCCTAAAACCTCATTCTGATCATATACGCCTAAAACCGCTCCACTCCTATTTGCTAAAATATAAGTTGATAATTTTAGCAAAATAGTTTTAGAAAATCCTTTGTAATTATAATTATCTTTTTGAATTTCTAATAATTTATCAATAGCAACCGGCTTTACCTCTAGATTATTTTTTTTTCCTGCTTGTACTCTCTGCCTTCTTGTTTTAGAAAAGTTGGCAGATAAACTTTGGTAGTCTTTATGTAAATCTAGCATATAATTCTTCTTAGTAATACAATTTTTACCAATAGGATTTGACGGGTTTATATGTAAAGAAACTTTTTTAAACCTAAATGGAATTTTTTTAAAAAAGGCCATTATATCAATTTTTGTTAAGCTAATTGAAGAGAATACTCCTAATTGTTGACAAAAAAGTGGTTGAGTTACATACTTAATCAGGTATTTTTGTTTCCAAGGAATAGGCATCACAGCCTTATAATCATCCAAAACCAACACGTCCCAATTATCGGCTACAATATCTAAATACCAAGATAAGGCATACACTCTGCTTTGCCTAGCGTTATCAATACAAGCATTGTATTTTTTTACATCAAGATCTTTTCTTATAATATATTTTATCATCTTATGATATGGCTATCTTTATCATTGATTCATAAAGGTTTTTCCAACCTTTCCAACGTAAATAATCGCTTAATGTCTCATTATGGAACAATGTAATAAAAGTTCCGTTTACTGCTTTAACTTCATTTTTTAAATCTCTAATTTTACCTAAAGATTGTTTTGGAGTTAGCTTCATATAATCATTTAAAGTTGTGTCCATTAATGCAAAAGGGTAAATTTTAAGTGGAGTCTGAATTTCAAAATCCAAATCGTAAAAATAAAAAGGAGTACATGTCCCAGCTCTAAACCCCACATTACTTGCATATCCCATAGAGTAATCTTCTTCTATTTCTAAATCTATTAGCAGTTGGTAAGTTTCTGGCAAACTAAACCTTAAATAATGTTGTCTTGAATTTTTAATGGGGGTATTGGTAATATTTTCTAATCGTTCTTTCTCTTTTTTAATAAGGGCTCCATTTTTCATTGAAAAATAAGAGGGATGTAGGCCAACATGTGCATAATCCACCATTTCTTTAATAAGAAGTCTATATTTACTTTTAGAGACAGAAACATTGGTGTCGAATGTGGTATAATCTCCAACTAGAAAGAAAAAAATAGTTTGGATTTGATATGTTTTTTTTAATTTTAGTATACTACTAAAAGTATGATAAGGATCACTTTTAAAGTTTAGATTTACAGCCAACCTATTTATTACATTTAATAGTCTAAATTTAAATACATCATTTAAATAACCTCCAATATTTCTAACAAAACTTTTATGCTTGTAGGCAAAAGCATTATCTATATCTATCGTTGATATAAAACGATATTCTCTTTGTTTAAATTTGTACTTCGGAAATTGTTCTTTAAAAATTTCTAGAAATTTTAAGGCCCAAATATCTACAACAGGTTTTTCTAAAAATCCTTTCTTAAAGGCCAAGCTTTGTTCTGCTGTAAAACGCCCATGTTTGTCTTTTACATGAGGTAAGTACTCTTCATAACGTGATATTAGGTAAAAACTTGCTGCAAAAATGTCATAAGGAATAGAAGATTTTGCATTTGTTGCAAAAAAACAAGGAATGTTGCCCCACGTACTTATATTAATTTCTAAATCGTTAACCCCTTCTTCAAACAATAAATCGTTACATTTAATAAAAAACTCATTCCCCAAAGGGGTTTTTGTATAACTAATTTTTGGCCCACTATGTGCTACAAATTCTTCTATTTTATTGGTAAAACTCACAGGCATCAATAATGTTCTAGTGACTATATGTTTAAAAATATAGCGAACTCTTGGAGTTATTTTATGTGAGTAAATTAAAATCATTAAATATGTAAGTATTTATTTTAATTGTAACCATTTAAAGCTGGTTTTCATCTGCAAAGCTAAAATAGCACTTTTCGGTTATTATAAGATGATCTAGTAGTCTTATATCTAACGTAAGGCCCGCGATTTTTATTTTTTTTGTCAATTCTTTATCAGCATTACTGGGTGTTATTTTACCTGAGGGATGATTATGGCAAATAATTATAGCTACGGATGCCATTTCTAATGCTTGCTTAAGGAGTAATCTAACATCAACTACTGTGGCTGTTAACCCTCCTTTACTCATTTGACTTTTTGCTAAAACTTTGTTTGAATTATTTAAAAATAAAACCCAAAACTCTTCGTGTTATAAATCGCCTATTAAGGGTTGCATTATATTAAATACAGCTTTACTACTTGTGATTTTAGGTTTTTTTAGTGCTATTTCTAATTGCCTTCTTTTTCCTAATTCTAATGCCGTAATTATAGCTATTGCTTTTGCCTCGCCTATTCCTTTAAAACTTGATATTTTTTTTACCGATAATTTTGCAAGGTTATTGATATTGCCCTCAACAGATTTTAAAATGCGCTTAGACAATGCAACAGCGGTCTCTTCTCGATTACCTGAGCCAATTAAAATAGCAATTAGCTCTGCATCTGATAACGTTGTTTTTCCTTTACCTAATAATTTTTCGCGAGGTCTATCATCTAAAGCCCAAGATTTTATTGTTAATTTCTCCATTTTACAATTTTTCCTAAAAATACCAAAAAATGCCCTCTTAAAAAGAAAAAATCTTTTTAAAAGAAGTGTTTGTTTACTTTTGTATCTTTGTCATAGATTACTATTACTTTTTTATGAAAATTATTATAGCAGGTGCTGGAGATGTTGGTTTTCATTTAGCTAAATTACTTTCTTACGAATCTCAAGATACTTATATCATAGATTTTGACGGAGAAAAATTAAACTATATCAACAACCACCTAGACGTAATTACCCAGAAAGGAGATGCCACTTCTATTAAACTATTAAAAGAAATTGGTATTGATTCTGCAGATTTACTTATTGCGGTTACAGATAGTCAGAATACAAACTTTACCATTTCTGTCATCGGTAAATCTTTAGGAGTTAAAAAAACTATTGCCAGAATAGACAACCCAGAATTTTTAAATGATTGTGAAGTTGACTTTTCTAAATTTGGTTTAGATTTTATGATTTCTCCTCAAGAATTGGCTGCAAATGAAATTAAACTCCTTTTAAACCAATCTTCATTTAATGATACTGTTGCTTTTGAAAGTGGTTTATTTAATGTTATGGGTACAGAGCTTTCTTATAAATCTCCACTAGTAGATTTAACAGTAAAAGAAGCCAAACAAAAATTTCCTAATGTAGATTTTATTACCATTGCTATAAAGCGTGAAAATGTTGCACAAACCATCATTCCAAGAGGAGATACTACTTATAAAATAGATGATCAGGTTTATTTTTCTGTTCCTAATTATAGCATGGAAGATTTATATCCTATCATAGGTAAAAAACAGTTCGAAATTAAAAATGTTCTAATTTTAGGAGGAAGTAGTATTGGTGAAAAAACAGCAAGAAGTCTTTGTGAAGATAATTTTAAAGTTAAATTAATCGAAAAAAACAGAGAAAAAGCAGAAATGCTTGCTGAGACTCTTTGTGACACTTTAGTAATTAATGGAGATGGTAGAGATTTAGAGTTATTAGAAGAAGAAAACATTAGAGAAACTGATGCTTTTATAGCGGTTACAGGAAATTCTGAAACTAATATCATGTCTTGCTTAGTTGCCAAATCTAAAGGTGTTAAAAAAACCATTGCTTTGGTAGAAAATATGGACTATATAGACATCTCGCAAACCATTGGAATTCAGTCTCTTATAAATAAAAAATTAATTGCTGCAAGTAATATTTTTAAACATATTAGAAAAGGGGAGATTTTAGAATTAGCTAATCTTCATAATATTGATGCAGAGGTGTTTGAATTTGAAGTT
>Ga0209137_1000194_pt1 | contig 68068 bp, 55 predicted proteins | sample SaaInl5LU_22_DNA_FD_184642 | JGI IMG/M metagenome (GOLD analysis project Ga0209137, IMG submission 184642) | Marine microbial communities from expanding oxygen minimum zones in the Saanich Inlet - ESP_105LU_22_DNA (SPAdes) (version 2) | ecosystem: Environmental > Aquatic > Marine > Intertidal... | reverse complement strand
AATTACATAGAAATGTTCTATAACTCTGTTCGCAGGCACACTGCGAACAATTTATTGTCGCCGAGAGAGTTCGAGCGACGGTTTGAAAGTGAGACTGGGAAGTGTCTACTGAACTAGTGGCGATTCAACCATTAATTGTCGCCTCTGCTGCATTAACAATAGCCGACAAACCAATTGTATCGTCTCGTTTGAATTCCTGCTTGTCTTTATAATCATAATGAAACAAGCTCACATTGCCTTGTACTTTATTATCAAACCATCCCCCCTTCAGACCCAACTCAAAGGCTTCAACTGTCTCAGGGTCGTAAGCTGGTGACGTGTCGTTGTATCCACCCGCCTTATACCCAGTTGCAAATGAACCGTATAGTAGAACGTCTTCATTTAGATGGAAATTAATCCCGATTTTACCGCTAACATTTTCCCAATCATCTTTAAATGGAACCACAATCGGGCTACCTTCAGGCGTCTCAAGCCCAAACAATGGGATTAATATAAATCCTGAGTAATCCTTTTCGTCATGATCATACCTAAGCCCAAAAATAAGCTCTGATCTATCAGTTAAGGCATATTCAAACTGGCCAAACAAGCCGATAGATTTAGACTCTACATTTCGGCCAAACTCCGCAACAAATTTATCGCCGCCAACCTCAAACAAATTATCCCAATCAAAGAACTCTTCATACGCACCAGTTTCATCGTAATAAAACGCGCCTAGAATCCAGTTAAAATCTTCTCTATCAGCAGAAACAAGCTGAAACTCCTGAGTATAAGTTTCGTGTTGGTTGAAATCTATTTGATTGAGATTCACAACATCAGAAGCATCGGAATCAATTGCATCGGCATGCCGATTTTTATTGTATGCCGTTAATGATCGGAACGTAAAACCACCCATGTCCCAATCAATATCTACAGAAACACCTTCAGCCTTATCTACGATTTCCCCATCGACATCATTAACTCGAACCTTTCTTGGATCCGACAATGTAATATTAGAGCCCGCGTTATTTAACTCATAGTAATTAATCTGGCCATCCAGAAATGTATCCGATGGATAATCTCCAAGCCATCTTTCAGAAACACCATTGCCAGTATTTTTATAGTAATAACCACTTAAGAATACCTCAACATTGTCTGACACATCGAACTCAAAAGATGACCTTATATTTGTATAATTTGAGCTTCCTAAATCCTCTCCTCCCAAGTCACTGACATTCTCAATATAGCCGTCGCGCTTTTCATCTGCCACAGCTAGTCGAGCTCGTACATTGTCGTGCACCGAACCGCTAATAACACCCTGAAATAAGTGACGTCCGTAATTCCCAATAGCCAAACTAGCCTTACCTGTAAGTTCATCGGTAGGCCGGTTGGAGATAATATTAATACTCCCCCCAATTGCGTTTCTACCATATAGGGTTCCTTGCGGGCCTCTTAAAATCTCAACACGCTCAATATCAAGTAAATCGTGCAACATAAAAGCACTAGACTGAAGATAATGTCCGTCCATATGCAAGGGAACGCCCGGATCTCCACCAACAACAATATTCTCTACTCCAACACCACGGATTGTAACTTGCGCATTCCCAACGACGGTACTGCCTAGAGAGAGGCTTGGTATGGAATACTGTAAATCCATAGGGCTATCAATCCCTCTTTTCGCCAACCCTTCGCCAGTAATTGCCGAAATTGCTAACCCAACATCCTGCAAATTCTGCTCCCGCTTCTGTGCTGTAACAATAATTTCATCCAGCACATTCTGCGCTCTTGCGCTCTCTTGCATCTCATCCTGAGCAGTGGCCGTAGCCGCACCACCTGCCGCAAACAAGCCAACTAATGTGGCCAATAAACTTTTTCTATGTTTGATATTCATACTCTTCCCCTTACTTTGGTTAAAAGCGGTGCTTGCGTCGTCCTGTGAGGAGATGGTGAGCACCCCATCGACAAGGTCACTTTTGAGCCCGGTGTTTTGAAGCAGTTGCGATGTGGCTTCTAACAGGGTGAAGTATCCAGAGACTGGTTTCGCGGTCACGGATTTGGCAAGTTCGTAAGGAAAGAGAAACTGTGCGCCGGTGTGTTTGGCTATGTCGTTTAAAGAGTCTGCGACGGTTTGCCGGGGTAGATTAAATGTGTACTGTTTGTGCACATCCACCTGTGCTGCCTCGGCTACCGCAGTCAACGACAGAGCCGTTAACGCGACACAAAAATAAATTCGACTAACCAGTTGGCTGACAAATGAGGCTTTCATTGCGATGTGCGCCTCATTCCCTTTCCCATGCTCTGGCTTGCTACCCATGACAACGCCACTTCTGCGGCCTTGTGAGTTGTATAACCAGCAAGGGTTTGCAACCCGCTACTCAGTTTGCGTCTTTTTTTGTGATGGCGTTTTTGGTGAATGATGATATCCCTCTCGTGTGAGGCTCGAGGTTTTGACCTGGCGCACAATATTAGTGGCACTGATATCAATAAGTGTAGTTGAGGGTTGCTGAGTTTGCGGGCTGGTGCGTTAGCGGGCTTGGGTTTACTTAAGCGCGAGATGCACTGTGTTTGCGCTGGGGCGGGTTACATCAATACCAAAGCTGGTTTCCAGCACTTTGAGCATGGCTTCGGTTTCGCCAACTTTAAATTGACCACCGATGCTGATATCGGCGATTTCGCTGTCGATTATCTGAATATCCAGCTTGGTGTAGCGGTTAACTTCTTCGATAACATCTTTAAGTGATTCTCCGGAAAATAACAGCAGGCCCTGGCGCCAGGCGAGTTCATGCTCGAGATCGAGGGCTTGCAGCTGATGTACTTGACTGCCGAGGCCGTCTTTCTGTGCAGGTTTAAAGTCGACACTCTGCCCCTGCACCAGATAGCCTCTGGTCTGTTGTTGTGGGGCTGGCTGCGGCTGTGACTGGCTGGAAGGGGTTGCCGCGAGCTCTGTGGCGCTGCTGATCAAGGCGACCTTGCCTTCGGTTACCGTCACTCTGAGTGCTTCCGGGTTAAGCCGCACACTAAAGGCGGTGCCTACTGCCTGCACCATGCCCTCTCCGGCTTTGACCAGAAACGGTCGATCTGGCTCTTTGGCCACATCAAAGTGGGCTTCGCCTGCCATCAATACCACTTGCCGCAGCTGGTCGACGTAGTTCACTTGCAGGCGGCTGTTGGTGTTGAGTTGAATCACTGAGCCATCAGATAAGGTGATGGTGTTTTGTTCTCCGATGCGGGTTTGATAGATGCCATTACCGGATACGCTTGAACTGTCGCCACTGTTTATCAGCAGGCCGATAGCAACGGCCATGCACAGGGTGAAGACGGCGCTGAGGGTGACGGTGGCCTGACGGGCGCTGGTGAAAAGCTGCCTGAACTGATAGCGCATATTGGCGGTCAGGCCATCAGGGCGTGGGCTGCCGGGCAGCGGAAATGAGAGTTCGGCGAGTTGGTTGGCTCTGTGCCAATATTTTGTCAAGCGCTGCAGTTGTTCGCGGTGGGCGGGGCTGGTTTGCATCCAGCTTTTGAGCTGCTGCAGCTCGTCCTGGCTGAGCGGGCGATCGCTATCGAGACGCACAAGCCAGTCTGCTGCCTGTTGCTCGATATCTTGCGCTGATGTGAGTCTGTGGATGTTATCCATGTTGTGGCCCTATTCCGCCATTTGCCAGCTGTTTGCCTGTGTCTGTGCCGCGCTTGTCTGACCCTTCGCTATAGGTGTGCTCTTCCATATAGGCGGCGCAGGCACGGATGCCTTTGGACATGTGTTTTTCCACTGTGCTGATTGCTATGCCCAGTTCAAGGCCTATTTCAGAGTGGCTCATGCCATGCACTTTGCGCATTAAAAAGACTCGCCGACATTGGGCTGGCAGTTTCGCGACGGCTTCGCAGTGCAGGCCAATTTGCTGGTCGGCCATGGCCTGATCTTCTGCCGAGTCTTCTAACCATACAACAGCTGACTCATCGATATCCGCTATATAGTCGATAATCTGGCTGGATTTTTTGGTGAGCTCTGTGATCGCAATATTGTGTGCTATCCGAAACAGAAATGACTTGGGCTGTTCTATGGGGCGGCTTTTTTCGGCACGATAGGCGCGCAAAAAGGCTTCCTGGGCGACGTCGTCGATATCTTGTGTGCGCTGCACAAAGCGTGAGATAAAACGCCGCAGTGCCAGCTGATGATTTTGAAAGGCATTGAGCACACTGGTGCCCTGTTTGCCTGGGCGGTTTTTGTGCGCATTGGTATATGGGTCTGAGTCTGAGCTTGGGTTAATCGGTCTGTCGGCCATGACGTTTTTTTCCTTGGCAGCGATAGTTGCTATCGCCGCTATCCAAAAGTTCATGCCTCGGGTGATACACCTCTGCGCTGTGCATCACTCTGGCTTTGGCTTCGAGGTATTGCTGATCTGGGCTTGGTGCCTGTGTAACAGCTCCCCGTATTGCTCTTTAAAAGTAGGCGACAAATCGGGGCTATTCAAGAATGGGCTGAATTGACAGAACGGTGACTGACAAGGGATGCGATAAAAGAGATATAAAAGGGGTATAAAATCAGTATAAAAGACGCGTAAAAGAAATATAAAAAAAGAGGGCTGGTTAGGCCCTCTTAAAATGGAGTTACATGAGACATTCAGAACCCGGAATGGGGATTAGACATTCGCTACTTGCCGGACATTTCGGACTCGCATGTGGATCGGAACCAAGTCGACCAGTTTGCAGTTGAGCACTGAATCATCGGGCCGGCAAAAAGGACATCACCGACCCGACATCTAAAGCATAGCCAACAATTTTGGCTTTGCCAGCCGCCGTGTCATTTCTGCTTTATTGCAGTGACTTGGTCGCGATTTCGACAATATCTTTCACCAATCCTGGCTCGTCGGCGATCACTTGCAGTGCGTCGCGCATCTGCTGACGATTAGGGTCGGGGAATTTCTGCCAGCGAGTCAGCGGTGTCATGAGTCGCGCGGCTACCTGGGGGTTGCGGCTGTGCAAGGCAAGAATACGTTGTTTGAGGAATTCATACCCCGAGCCATCCGGGTTGTGGAAGTTGACCAGGTTGGCATTGCAGAAACCGCCAATCAGGCTGCGGATTTTGTTGGGGTTGCTAAAGGTAAAGGCCGGATGTTGCTCCAGCGCTTCAACTCGCTGCAAGCCGCCGGGCTGACTGTTGGCGGCCTGAATCTGCAGCCACAGGTTCATCACCAGCGCCTCATCGCGATACTGCTGTTCAAACTGTTGCAGTGCTTCGGCGGCCTGGGTGGCGGCAGTCGGGCAGTTGACCAGACAGGCCAGCGCGGTGGCTTTGTCGGTCATATTGTCGGCGCGCTGGAACTGCTCAGCGGCCAGGTCGACGCCGAGATTGTCGACCAGCATCAGGTAGCTGAGGGCAATATTTTTCAGGGCGCGACGGCCAATCTGCGCGGCTTCCGGGGCGTAGACCTGACTGATATTGTGGCGCTGGTAGACGGCGAGTAGTTCAGCACTGAGTTCGCTGGCCAATGATTGGCGCACAAACAGTCGCGCGGCATGAATGGCGTCGGCGTGAATAATATCGGCTTCTTCGTGCAGCTGTGCTTCGCTGGGCAGTTGCAGCATTAGCTCGACCATGGCCGGGTCGAGGCTCTTATCGTTAAGCAAGGTTTTGAAGGCGGCGGTTAGCTGTTGGTCCATCTGCAATGGACGCTTTGCGTGGGCATCGGCGCTGAGTTTTTGCAGCAGTTCAAAGCTGAGTTGCTGGCCTGCATCCCAGCGGTTAAAGCCGTCGCTGTCATTGGCCATCAGATGAATCAGCTGCTGTTTGCTGTAGGGATAGTGCAATTTTACCGGCGCGGAAAAGCCGCGCAGCAGTGAGGGCACGGGCGCCTGATCAATATCATTTATTACCAGCGTTTGAGAGGTTTGATTGACCTCATAAACCATTTCGGTGTCGCCAGCGGCGTTGAGTGGCAGATCGCCCTGCTCTCCCACCAGGCCCAGTTTGACCGGAATAACAAATGGCTGCTTCTGCGCCTGTCCCGGGGTTGCCGGGCAGCTTTGGGCAAAGTCCAAAGTAAAGGTGCGGGCGTCGGCGTCATATTCAGAGGTGACTTTTAACTGTGGTGTGCCTGACTGTTTATACCAGCGGCGGAACTGGGTCAGATTGCGGCCGCTGGCCTCTTCCATGGCACGCACAAACTCTTCGATGGTGACCGCCTGACCGTCGTGACGCTCGAAATAGATATCGCTGCCCTTGCGGAAGGTCTCGGCGCCGAGCAATGTGCGGATCATGCCGACCACTTCGGCGCCCTTTTCATACACCGTGAGGGTGTAAAAATTATTGATCTCCATATAGGAGTCGGGCTGCACCGGATGTGCCATCGGGCCGCCATCTTCGGCAAACTGATGGGTGCGCAGATAGGTGACATCTTCAATGCGTTTGACCGTTGCCGAGTTCATGTCAGCGGAAAACTGCGAATCGCGATAGACGGTAAAGCCCTCTTTAAGGCTGAGCTGAAACCAGTCTCGGCAGGTGACGCGATTGCCCGACCAGTTGTGAAAATATTCGTGGGCAACAATTGACTCGACGCGCTGAAAGGCGGCATCTGTTGTGGTCTTGGGGTTGGCCAACACCGCGGAGGTGTTAAAAATATTCAGCCCTTTGTTTTCCATTGCGCCCATATTGAAGTCATCGACGGCGACGATCATAAAGATATCCAGATCGTATTCGCGGCCATAGGCTTCTTCGTCCCAGCGCATGGAATGCTTCAGTGAAATCATCGCGTGATCGCACTTATCGAGATCTTTTTCTTCAACAAAAATCTGTAATTTAACGTTGCGCCCGGACATGGTGGTAAAGCTGTCTTCGACGCAGCTCAGGGTGCCGGCAACCAGGGCAAACAGGTAAGCGGGCTTTTTAAACGGGTCGTGCCAGGTGACAAAGTGGCGGCCATTATCCAGCTCACCACGCTCGATAGGGTTACCGTTGGAGAGCAAAACAGGATACTGCGCTTTGTCGGCGATAATTTTGGTGGTGAATGTTGACATCACATCCGGGCGGTCAAGGTAATAAGTGATATCACGGAAACCCTCAGCCTCACATTGGGTGCAGTACATGGTGCGCGAGCGGTACAGACCCATCATGGTGGTATTGTCCTGGGGCTTGATCAATACCTGGGTGGTGATGGTTGCGCGGACACCGAGACCGGGAATGGTGAGTGATTCATCGTCGCGACTAAAGCCGCCTTCGGCCAGTGGCTGACCATCCACCGCAACGGACTGCAGATCGAGCCCGGGGCTGCCGTGCAGTACCAGATCCGCATTTTGCTCTTCGCTGAGTACGTTACGCGCCACGGTTAATGTGGCGGTTACCCGGGTGTGCTCTTCGCCAAGTTCAAACAGCAGGTCGGTTTTTTCGATTTCAAAAGCGGATGGTTTGTAATCTTGCAAATAGATAGTCTGTGGCAGTGCGTCTTTCATGAAAATTTGTCCGGGAGTTTATTGGCGTGGATTATGTAAGCAGCTCAGGCAGCGGAGGAAAACTGTACGTTGTAGGCGGTGTATTTACGGATATTGATCACCCCTGTATCAAGCATCAGGTACTGGCCTTTAATGCCCAGCAACACCCCTTCAATCAGCGGCTGTTTGTCGAGGTTAAAACTTTTTACTTTTTCCGGCCACTGGCTGACCGGGAAATCAATATGGGTAATGTTTTCGTTAAACAGTCTCTGCAGTGCCTGCAATCCAAACTCTTGCTCAAGCAGTTGCAGACCGGGCTCGGATTTGGCCATTAACTCATCTCGCAACGCTCCCAAATCGACATCCTCAGCATTGCCTTTAAGCATTTTCTGCCAGTGCGTTTTGTCGGCAATGTGTTCACGCAGACAGTCTTCAATTAAACCGGCCTGATAGCGTGTCTGCACGCGAAAAATCGGCAGCCCCTGGGTTGCACCCTGATCGATCCAGCGAGTCGGCAACTGCGTGCCGCGGGTGATACCAACCTTGACCCCCGAGGAGTTGGCAAGATAGACAAAATGATCGGTAAAACAGTACTTTTCGCCCCACTCCGGATCGCGGCAGGTGCCGTGATGAAAGTGGCATTTCTCGGGGCTCATAATGCAGCTGTCACACTGTGGCAGCGAGGTAAAACAGGGGTAACAATACCCTTGGCTAAAACTCTTTTTTGAGCGTCGCCCACAGTGAATGCAGTGAATATCACCGAGATGCTCAATCACGATAGGCTTGCCGATCAGGTTATTCATATCAATACGCTGATCATCAACCGGCAACTGATACGTCACCTGGCCCTGCTCGCCGAGACTGGTCAACATTTTTTCAAGGTGGCCTGAAGCCTTAACCGATGCACTCATATCAATTCTGCCATTTCAGTGGCTGTTCATCTGGCGGCGGCGTGCATGCCGTCGTTTTAGGCGGCACATAACCGGTACGCTGTTCTTCAGGCTTGCGCTGGTCATAGGCAATAATCGCCTGCATACAGAGCGCTTTCTGCTCATCGCTAAGGGCCCGTCCGTCGGGCCATTTGCCAAGCTCGACCGCGCGCTTTAAATTTTCGTAGATATCCGGAGTGATGCTACTCAGCAACTGACGCAGATCCATAATTTATTTCAACCTCTTACCGAATGAATTCACTGTGCCAAAAATCAGCCCCAGCAGCATACCTGTAACCAGCCCACCAAAGTGGGCCGCATTGGCAATGCCGACGCCGATTAAAAAATCGAGAATACCAGTCATGCAGAACAGCAGCCAAAATACCATAAAGCCAATTAACTCTTTCGGCAGCCACAGCACAGGATGTGGCGCCAGCCAGTTGCGAATCCAGAGGTAACCGAGCAGCGCATAAATCACTCCGGACATGCCGCCGAAGGCGACCGAGCCGGCCCAGACAAATTGCGCCATATTAGAAACCACGGCACTCACCGCGACCAGCAAAAATAGATGCAACGGGCCGAGAGCGCGCTCAACACGCGAGCCCAGCAAGCTTAACCACAGAGCGTTAAAGGCAAAGTGCATCAGCCCGAAATGGATGAAAATAGGCGTGATTAAACGCCAGGGTTGTCCATTGTCGAGACCGCCAAAAACAAATTGTTCGGGAATGCGGTAAAAAAAACTACCGATAAACCAGCCGACCAGACTGGCCATCATTAGCAGACTGGTAACTGGGTGCTGCTTGGCGGCTCTCAGCCATCTGGCTGACTGGGATGGCTCAGCTGTCATCTTGCTGCTTGGCAGCGTCAAGGCGACTGCCCCAACCCAGTTTTGAGCGACAGATGCTATAGAAATTATGGTCGCTGGGATGGATCAAGATAATCTCATGAGCTGCCTTGCGAATGGCGATCACATCACCGGGCTCGGTCTGATAATCATTGTGACCATCGCAGGTGATCAACGGATGCAACTCATTGCGGGAACTCACCTTGATTTTGATCTGCGCGTCACCGTGCAGAGCGATCGGGCGGCTGCTCAGGGTATGCGGATTGAGCGGTACGACGACCATCGCATCCAACTCCGGACACAGCAGCGGTCCGCCAGCAGACAGTGCATAGGCGGTTGACCCGGTGGGGGTAGCCACGATAAGGCCATCAGAGCGCTGACTGTAGACGAATTCGCCATCGACGTAGAGCTCAAACGCCATCATGCGCACCGACTGCCCGGGGTGCAAGACGATATCGTTAACGGCCAGTCCTTCACCAATTAATTCGCCCTGTCGGGTGATGGAGGTTTCGAGGATAAAACGGCTGGTTTGTTTAAAGTCACCGGAGAGAACCGGCAGCACGCGCTCGGCGATTTCATCGGGAGAGATATCAGTTAAAAAGCCAAGTCGCCCACGGTTGATACCGAGCAATGGAATCTTGCTCGCGGCCATGCTGCGGCTGGCGCTGAGCATGCTGCCATCGCCCCCAACCACAATACCCAAATCCACAGCGCCGGGAAATTCTTCGATCGGCAAAACTTTATCTATTTTCCAATCGACCAATTTCGCCGCCTGTTGCTCATAGACGACCTCGCTCCCATGCGCTAACAGAAAGGCTTCAAGCTTGTTCAGCGAGTCGCGCACCTCAGGTACGTCGAGACTGGCCAGCAGACCGATACGTTGAAAATGTGGCATCGAGTAAAGCCTCCGAAAATCAATTCCGGGATTATACAGAGTCGCGCGCTAATTCACTCTTTTTTGAGGAGATTATCTGGTGATTGAAACCTGAGCTGGGACCTGAACTAAAAAGTGTCGCTCGGGATAACAAGGCTGCTGTCATCCCGAATGCAGTCGCAGGGTCTACTCACACAAGTAGCCAGGCACTCTCAAGGCAACAAAATAGTCTCGACGTCACCAAGCAAGTAATCATTGCCATCAGCAACCAGCACAAATGTTTTACTGGCGACTGATGCGCCAGACGGCATAGTTAAACCACCATGGTCGACGATCAGGCTATCGCTCTGGGCGCTAATCTCGAGCTCGCCATAAGCTGTTGATACCAACTCCCCTGTAGCGTTGAATCCGCGTACTTCATACAGAACGTCCAGAGCACCACTGCCATTACCGGTCCGCGTGACAACAATCTCACCAGCGTCGACCGTTGATGAAACTTCAACTCGCTCGGAGAGAACGCCTGTCGCCAGTTTAATCTCCACCGGATTGATGCCCACGAGATAGACATTATCTCCGTCGTACATGCTAAAGCTGGAAATATAAAAACTACCTGAGCTATCCCAGGAGTCGTAGCCTGTAATAAAATTTTCCGAGGCCGCCATATCATCCAGATCAGACATCTTAAGTAACTCGTAGGACTGTCCCGTGGCGATATCAAATTCATAAATGGCATTTGGACGAGAACCGTCACTTAGACCAATGTAGATTTTTTCCTCGTCTGCCGAGAGCTGAAAAACCCACGTTTTCAACGCACTGGAAAAGTCCGGACGACCGAGGAATTGCCAGCTAGCAGCGGCATCATTGAAGCGATAAATATTACCCTGATCATCACTGGTATAGAGATTTTTGCGCTCGCGGTCCCACTGCCCGACTTCCATCGCATTGGGGCCGCGTAGAGGAAATGCGTTTAGTTCACCAAAGCCAGTGACGGGATCGTAATACCAGACATGGTTAAAGATCGAAGCTGATTCGCCCTGATTCCATTGAGTTCGCGATGAGCCACCGGTGATGTAGACACGTCCACGTGAGTCGACCCACATAAAGCGATTGGTATAGAAAAAATTCTGCCAGGCGTCGGGCTTGCCGAGCACTGTAGTCTCGCCCGCACCAATGTCATACCGCACTAATTTATTTTCCGGAATCGACATCCCATACAGCAGATTACGTAAAGGGTCTTTCTGGATAGTCGCCAACTGCAGAGTCTGAGCACCTACCCCATCAGGTTCCGTGGCACTCAAATCGGTGAAACTATTGGCAGCGATATTATAGCCGTACCAATGGAAGCCTCTGGTATTCAAATAGCTATTGTTCATGTCCGAACTGTCCAGGGTCGCGACATAGACATTGCCATTGTGATGAATAGGCCGGGTGTGAAATTTCTCTGCGCTCTCGTTGCTCAACCAATTGTTCGCCTCTTGCGAGGCCGTTCGCGCGTCGCCGATCCAGCGCAGGCTGTTATCGGACTGATACATACGATAAAGCATCGAATTGGTCTGATGATCGTGACCCGAGATATAAATTTCACCGCTGACATCGGAACCGACGGCCAACCAACACTGATCGGGGCGATCACCATCCGGAGAATCAGGCAGCTGCCAGATGTTGACGCCTGCCACCCTACCAACACGTGGCGTGTCATGGGGAACGCTAATATCCTCTGGCTCAGCTGGCTGCTCCGGCGGCTCTTGAATAGTGGGCTGATCAGTCGTCGGGGGATCAGTGCTTGTCGGTGGGTCCAGCGCCACCGACGTATCCTCTTCAACCGCGCTGCCCCCACCGCCGCAAGCGCTCAATAAAGTAATCAGAACAATCAGAAATAAGGGTCGGAATAGACGCAACACATTTAAAGCATTGGGTGGCAAGACGGCGAGCATAGGTGACTTCTCTGGGTTTTTATTGGAGTGGCGTATGCCGTTCAAAATGCATGATGATCGTTAGCAACACAACCCTGAAGCGTCGACCGGTTTATGACATGCGGCAGACGGGCCCTCCACAGAACCCTTTAAAATCTATTCCCTAAGCTTCCTCGCGACCATCGATCGAGGCTTGTACCAGATCCAGCAATTCGCGTAGTGCCACCGAGATCATGGCAAAATCCGGCGCCGGGCCCCGACGCAGATCTTTAACCATCACCTTCCAGCGTTTTATTAAGGGCGCCTGCTGTTGCTGCCAGCCTTCAAGAACCGCAGTAAAGTCGTTATCGCCGCTGTGCTGCAACAGACTTGCGGTCAGGCGACGGCGCTGCCCTTCGAGGTCATCTACATAGGACTCGCGAGCCAGATCCTGCCAACGGTTATCCGGCTGCAGCGCAACAATCTGGGCCATAAACCAGTCCAGCGAAAGGTGTTCGCCAAGCTTAAAATAAAGCTCTGCCACCTGCTGCACTGGTCGATCCAGCTGCAGTGACGTGTCGACCACGCCGAGACTGAGGAACATACTGTCCGAAGCCGCCAACCTTGAGGCGAGCTGATCATCGACAGCGAAATCGGTAAGATTAGCTTTCTCGGCACTCCACAGGTTAATCCATTCAACCTCATGCAGGTCAGCCATATGCTGCAGCACCGAGTGCATGGGCGCGGTGAATTGACCGATAATTTCGGAGCAGTTGAGGTTGTGACGGCGATTGCGCAACAACCAGCGGGTAGTGCGACGCGCCATGCGAATCAGGATATGCAGCAGATCGAGCTGGCCTTTGGCTGGTAGATCACTGTCTTCAATCTCTTGCCAAAGGCTTTCGATGCCGAGTACCTGCATAGCAATGGTGTAGGCGCGAATCACATCCCCAGCCGAAGCGCCAGTGGACTCCATCTGTCTGAAGAAGAAACTAAAGCCAACCCTATCAACCAGATCATTGGCAAGTTGAGTGGCGGCAATTTCCTGGCGCAGCTGATGATTCGCCACCTCGTCGGCATAACGTTCAACCAGTGCCGGGGGATATGCCCGATTGACCGATGCAGCGATATAGGGCTCTGAGATCAGTTCTTCCTTGATCAGCGCCTCTTTGAGCATCACCTTGGAATAGCAGACCAGCACCGCCAGTTCCGGCCGGGTCCAGCTCGGCTGATTGCGATTGATACGCTCGTTAAGCTGATCATCGCCGGGCAAGAACTCCAGGTCACGATCGAGTTTGCCTGTACTTTCCAGCCACCCCATAAAGCGCTGATATTCGGCGTGCTGCTGATCGCTGCGATGCAGTGCCAGACTGATCGCCTGGGTCTGTCGTCGATTGTGATGCAGGACCAGTTTGGCAACACTGTCGGTCATCGACTCGAGAAACGCATTCCGCTCATCCATGCTCAGCGCGCCTGCCAGAAGCTGCTTGTTGAGTAGAATTTTGATATTCACTTCATGATCAGAGCAATCGACACCGGCTGCGTTATCAATAAAGTCGGTGTTGCAGAGCCCGCCGTTAAGACAGAACTCAATGCGACCGCGCTGGGTCATACCGAGATTGCCACCCTCACCGATTACCCGGCATTTGAGGTCGCGACCATCAACTCTCAAGCCATCGTTGGCACGATCGCCGACATCGGCATTGTTTTCCACGGAGGATTTCACATAGGTACCAATGCCGCCGTTCCAGATTAAATCAACCGGGGATTTCAGAATCGCACTAATCAGCTCCGTTGGCGTCAGCTCATCGCGATCGATACCAAAGCGCTGTTTGATCTGCGGAGTGAGCTGCAATGATTTCGCGGAGCGAGAATAGATCGCGCTGCCCTCAGACATCAGCGCGCGATCAAAATCGTCCCATGTGGTGCGCGGTGTATCATAGAGCCGCTTACGTTCGACAAAGGTTGTCGCCGCATCGGGATTGGGGTCGACAAAAATATGCAGATGATTAAACGCCGCAACCAGTTGGATATGTTCTGACAACAACATGCCATTGCCAAACACATCGCCGCCCATATCGCCGATACCCACGACAGTGAAGTCCTGCTGCTGAATATCGACGCCAATTTCATGGAAGTGCCGTCGCACGGCCACCCAGGCACCGCGTGCAGTGATACCCATAGCCTTGTGGTCATAGCCGTTACCGCCACCAGAGGCGAAGGCATCACCGAGCCAAAAATTATTCGCCAGTGAAATTTCGTTGGCAATATCGGAGAAAGTGGCAGTGCCCTTGTCCGCGGCAACCACCAGATAGGGATCATCACCATCACGGCGCACCACGTCCAACGGCGGCACGATTTCACCGTCAATCAGGTTGTCGGTTACATCAAGCAGAGCCTGTATATAAAGCATATAACTGGCAATGCCTTCCTGCAGCCAAGCATCGCGGCCGGACGCCATAGACGCCTGCTTGGCAACAAATCCGCCCTTTGCCCCGGTTGGCACAATCACCGCATTTTTCACCTGCTGTGCCTTGACCAGGCCAAGCACTTCGGTACGGTAATCCTCAAGCCGATCTGACCAGCGCAGGCCTCCGCGAGCGACCTTACCACCCCGCAGGTGCACACCTTCGACACGGGGAGAGTAGACAAAAATCTCAAATTCCGGGCGCGGTTTGGGGGCGAGCGAGATGTTCTGTGATTGCAGCTTTACCGAGATATACGATTTATAGCTACCGTCTTCGACCGTCTGGAAAAAATTAGTCCGCAGGGTTGCTTCTATCACTTCGAGATAACTGCGAAACACGTGATCTTGATTAATATTATTGACGCCGTCGAGCGCCTCAGTAATTTTAGTGACCAGCCCCTGGGAGCGCTCACTGCGATTGTCGCCAGCATAACGCGGATCAAAATAGCTCTTGAACAGCGCCACCAGATTGCGGGTGATATCCAGATAACGCGACAGTGTGTCAGCAATAAACTCCTGGCTATACATAATTCCCAATTGCTTCAGATAACGCGCATACAATCGCAACATGGCCACTGCTCGCCAGTCGAGGCGTGCACCCACCACCAAACGATTAAAGCTGTCATTCTCCGCATCGCCTTTCCAGATAGTGCTCAAGGCTTCTTTAAAACTGCCCTGAACGGCTTCCACATCAACATTCACATCAAGTGAAAATGCCAACTGGAATTCCTGCATCCAGATCTCGCCATCGGCCTCGGGCTGAATCCGATAGGGATGTTCCATCACTACGCGAAAGCCGAGATTTTCCAGCATCGGAATCATATCCGAGAGTTCCAGAGGTTGCTCACGGTGAAACAGCTGAAGTTGCAAGTGGTTGGTTTCAGCCGCCTGTTTGTGCTGTAAATCAATCGCCAGTTCGCCGCTGCCGTCGAGGCAGTCAAATAACTGGATATGCTGAACTGCCTGCTGAGGCGAATAACTCTCTCGATAGGACCCAGGAAAAGCGCGCTGATAACGTCGCGCCATAGCAGTGCCCTCATTGCCGCCAAACTGCTCAGTGGCGACTGCAGCAAACTCATCCGACCAGTTGCGAGTGACATCGCGAACAATGGTTTCCAGCGCACTGCTGTCAACGTCCAGATACTGTTTATTGTGCACCTGATAAACCAGGTAGATGCGCACCAGTACCGACTCCGGCAAAAACTGAGTGGTGAACTCGCTCTCAACCGCGCCCAGTCGATCGCCAATCGCCTGTTGAATCGCCATCCGCGCCTGAGTGCTAAAGGCTTCCCGCGGCAGGTAGACAATACAGCTGACAAATTTATCGAACGGGTCGGGGTGCATAAAAACCTTGATCACCCGACGCTCGTAGATCTGCCAGATTCCGATCGCGGTTTCCGCCAGACTTTCACTGCTGACATAAAAGAGTTCGTCTCGGGGATGAAAGTCAAGGATCGCCATCAGCGCTTTGCCGTCATGGCTGTTGGGCGCAAAGCCGGAATTTTCCATCACCCAGTTGACCTTGTTGCGCAATATCGGAATTCGGCGCGGGCTATAGGAGTAGAACTGCGAGGTGTAGAGCCCCATAAAGCGCACTTCACCACAGGGCTGACCAGCATCATCGAAACGCTTGACTACCACATAATCCGAGTAGACATCGCGGTGCACCCGTGAGCGCTGCGACGATTTGGTGATAGTTAATAATTCGTCACCCTGATACAGCGCGCGCACACCGGGGCTGAGTTCTTCCACCCACCCTTCGCGACGCTCACCAATGTATTTTTGTAACAGACCATAACGACTGCCAGGCACCTCACTGAGATACATTTTGTCGCCATCATATTTGAGATCAAAATCGACACAGCCGGTAAACGTAAAGTAGCCGTTATAAATCCAACGCAAAAATTCCAGTGATTCTTCGATATGTTCCAGACGCGGCGCATTGTGTTGCAGCTCATCGATCAGGCTCTTGACCCGGTTGCGCATCGGGTCGAAGGCATCCACTACCACCTCAACGTCATCGAGCACAGAGAGCAGTTCGCGGCGCAGGTCGACCAATTCGGTCTCCAGATGCCGGTCGATCTCAATGGTAATAAAAGCTTCCCGCTGACTCTGTTCGGCAAACTCAGCGTAGATCTGCTCGATTACACCTTGCGTGTTGCGCACAACCCAGACCGGATTACTCTGCAAGGTAAAAATATTAAGCCCACGGCGATTGAGAACAATGCGCAACGAGTCGACCAGAAACGGCATATCGCGCTGGTTGATGTAAATGGTGGTGTGAGGGCTGCTCCACCCATCAGACTCAAACTCGGGATTAAACACCCGCACCCGCGCACGACCCTTACTGGTCGCATCGCTACCAACATTTATTGACTCTGCGCTAAACTGGCACAGGCCCCAAAGATTCCAGAAAATATCCTCAACCGGTCGTGCCAGATATTCTGCGTCCGGATAATGGTGCATGGCGTTAGCAATAAAATTATCAAATTGCTTTGCCTGAGCGTGACTGAGGTGTTTACCAGCAACCTGGTTCAGCGCTGCAATCAAACTGCTGCGCTGGCTATTGTTTTTTTTAACTTCCATGGAGGGTTTTGCAACCTTTTCCTGTTTTGTGAGTCTGTGTTTGGGTTGCCCTAGAGTAACAAAATTTATTTGGTTCTGGATAGCGAAATCACAACCAGCAGTCGAATCAAAAAGGCCATTTGTGTGTTGTCATGATAGACACTAGAATCACCGACCATCCACTTGTCTACACGCTTATCAGAGGTATGTTTTGCATCAGAAAATCCACTTGCTCAAAGACTGGCTAAATACCCAAATCGTTGGCCAGGATCATCTTGTTGAACGTTTGATTATCGCCCTGCTCGCCGATGGCCATCTGCTGGTTGAAGGTGCGCCAGGACTGGCCAAAACCAAAGCCATCAAAACTCTCTCCGAGGGGATCGAAGGCAATTTCCAGCGTGTCCAATTTACCCCGGATCTGTTGCCCGCCGATATCACCGGCAGTGATATCTACCGTCCTGAACAAGGCAAGTTTGAATTTCAGGCCGGCCCGTTGTTTCACAATCTGGTGCTGGCCGACGAAATTAACCGCGCCCCGGCCAAGGTCCAGTCAGCACTGCTCGAAGCGATGGCCGAACGGCAGGTTTCGGTCGGCGGCACCACCTATCAACTGCCTGAGCTGTTTTTGGTAATGGCGACGCAAAACCCGATTGAACAGGAAGGCACCTACCCCCTTCCAGAAGCGCAAATGGACCGCTTCTTGATGCACATTATGGTCGACTATCCAGCGCCCGAAACTGAACGCACGATTCTCGCACTCTCACGCAGCGAAGCGCTGCAGCAAACTCGCAGCGCCATCTCAGAGCTGGATCAGGCAACCCTTTTTGCAGCACGCAAACAGGCCCTGGCCGTGCATATGGCCGAACCAGTCGAGGAATATCTGGTGCAACTGATTCTCGCTACGCGCGATGCCAAGCGCTATGGCGGCGATCTTGCCCACTGGCTCGACTACGGCGCCAGCCCGCGAGCGACCATTGCACTCGACCGCTGCAGTCGTGCACTGGCCTGGTTACAGGGCCGCGATTTTGTCACCCCGGATGATGTCCGCGCCGTTGCCCATGATGCCTTGCGTCACCGCTTGATTCTTAGCTTTGAAGCCGAAGCCAGTGGCGTGACGACCAACCAGGTTATCGATAGCTTACTGGACTCTGTAGCCTCCGCCTGATGACTGAAAACCCAGAGCACAGCAATCACCACGCCATCGCCAGCCTCAGTGAAATGGTCAGGCTGCGCTATGGTGCTCGTGAGCTGACGGGCTTCCCGCAGGTGCAGGCGAGGCAGATGATGGCCGGCGGCCACCGCTCTCGCTTTCGCGGCCGTGGTATGGACTTTGATGAAGTGCGTATCTATCAGCCCGGCGACGATGTGCGCAGCATTGACTGGCGGGTAACGGCCAAGACTCAAACCCCGCACACAAAAATATTCCGCGAAGAGCGCGAGCGCCCAGTGCTGGTTGTCTGCGACCTGCGCAGTCCAATGTTCTTTGGCAGTCAACGCCTCAAGTCGGTGGTTGCCTGCGAGGTTGCCGCAGCACTGGCCTGGGCCGGACTCAATGCCAATGACCGCGTTGGCAGCCTGGTTTTTGGCCCTCAACATCAGGCCGAGGTAAAACCGCGCCGCAGTCACCATGCGGTGCTGCAGTTTATTCACCAACTGCAAGACTACAGTGAACAGCTGTTGCAACCGAGCCACGACCAGTTTGCTCTGACCGACATGCTCGAAGAAGCGCGCCGCTACGCCCTGCCTGGCACCACCGTGTTCATCGTCAGCGACTTCCACGATGTAACCGATGACTGTGAACGTCAACTGTTTGAGCTGGCGCGGCACAGCGATCTGAATTTTTGCCATGTCTACGATTCGATGGAGACCGAACTGCCAGCGCCGGCAGTCTATGCAGTCAGTGACGGCGATAACCAGACCCTTTTGAATACTGCTGACGGCAAACTGCGCAGCCAGTTTGAGCAGGCATTTATCGATCGCAGTCAGCGGCTCAAACGCTTCAGCCAGCAACTCTCCGCCGGGCTGCTGGCATTTAACAGCTCTGAACCAGTCATGACGGTGCTCGCTCAGGCGTTTGGCAAACGACGCAAGGGACGGCGCAACTGATGGCCACTGCACCTCAATCGCCCAACCCTCTCGAGCAACTGCGTGATATTCATTTACCGGAACCGATATCCTGGTGGCCGCTGGCACCCGGGTGGTGGCTTCTGGCACTGGCCTGTGTTGTTCTGCTCGCCTGGTTACTACTGTGGCTCTCTCGTCGTTACAGTGCCAATCTCTATCGGCGCCAGGCTCTGCATCAGGTGGCACGGTTATCATCTCAAAGCGTGTCTGGCGGCTGCGCTCAAACACAGGTTCAGGAGCTGTTTGTAGTCCTAAAACAGACGGCTAATTACGCCTATCCCAAGCGCCTCCCGGCCAGTTTAGGGATTGAGCAGTTTGTGCTGTTCCTGCAAGACAGCTGCACAGAGCCAGTATTCAATGCGCTGGATACCGATCTGCAACGACTGCTTTACGCACAGGAACAAACGAGCATGCCTGAGCCCGACCTTGGGCTGCTGTTTGAGGATGCGCAACGGTGGATTAAACAGCATTGTCCTGAACATAAGCTGGAGCACGACCACTGATGCTCGACCTGATATGGCCATGGGCGCTGGTACTCGCGCCCCTACCGCTTCTCTACCGCTGGTTGCGCAAACCGGCAGCAGTCCAGATGCGTGCCCTGCGTGCACCATTACTTGTTCAGGTTGCAGCCGCTAAGCAGGCGGCAGGTGCAGCCTCTTGGCACAAATTGCTGCTGCTTACACTTCTGACGACTATTTGGCTGTGTACTTTGCTGGCCCTGGCACGCCCAGTGTGGATTGGAGAGCCGGTAGCGCTGCCCACCAGCGGCCGTGACATTTTGCTGGCGGTAGATATCTCGGGGAGTATGGAACGCGAGGATATGCAACTGCGTGGCAACACTGTTAACCGTCTGATTGCGGTAAAAGCCGTGGTCGGTGAATTTGTCACCCAGCGCGAAGGTGATCGGCTGGGCTTGATTCTGTTTGGCGAGCGCGCCTATCTGCAGACACCATTGACCTTCGACCGCAAAACCATGCAGACCCTCCTCTATGAGGCGCAACTTGGTTTTGCCGGCAACGGCACCGCGATCGGTGACGCCATTGGCCTCTCTGTGAAGCGCCTGCAGGATCGCCCGGAAAATCACCGGGTTGTGATTCTGCTCACCGACGGGGCCAATAATGCCGGTGAGCTCGAGCCCCTCCAAGCCGCAGAACTGGCCAACCGCATCGGCGTAAAAATCTACACCATTGGTGTCGGCGCCGAAACTCAGGAGACCTGGGGGTTATTCGGCAAGCGCGTCACCAACCCTTCGGCAGACCTCGATGAAAAAACACTCAGCGAGATTGCCGCAACCACGGGCGGCAAATACTTTCGCGCTCGTAATCCCGAAGAATTGACCGCAATCTACGACGAGCTCAATCGTCTGGAACCAGTAGAGCAGGATGCCGAAACCATTCGCCCTATCGCTGCACTCTATTACTGGCCTCTGGCACTGGCCTTTATTTTAAGCTTGCTGATTGGGCTGCTCAGAAGCCTGAGGACGTCTTATGCCTGAGCTTCTCGGTATCGATTTCACTCAGCTTCATCTGCTGCGGCCGCTGGCGCTGTTTGGGCTAGTCCCGGCGCTTGTGCTGGCCGGCCTTGCGCACTGGCGCAAGCGCAGTGCCGGCAACTGGGAAAAAGTGATCAATCCACAGTTGCTACCCTATTTAATGCAGGGAGATGAAACCCGTAACCAGCACGGGATTATCTGGGCACTACTGGCCTGGGTGATTACCTGTGTTGCACTGGCCGGGCCGACCTGGCAGCAGTTGCCGCAACCCGTGCATAAACAGGATTCCGCGCTGATTTTAATTATGGATCTGTCCCCCTCGATGCTGGCCGAGGATGTTAAACCCAGCCGCCTGGCGCGGGCGCGCTTTAAGCTAATCGATATTCTCAATACTCGCGAAGAGGGTTTTACCGCCTTGGTGGTCTACGCGGGCGAAGCCTACACCCTGGCGCCATTGACCGAAGACAACAACACTATTGTCAGTCTGGTGCCGGTGCTGCATCCGACATTGCTGCCAGAGTATGGCAGCAATACCGAAGCGGCCATTGAAACCGCACTGGAACTGGCGGTTAACGGTGGCTATCAGCAGGCTGATCTGTTGCTGATTACCGACGAAGTATCGCGCTCAGCCTTTGCCCGTATTCAATCAATGATCGCCAGAGCGGGTAATTTCAGACTCTCTATTCTGGGTGTTGGCACCGATCAGGGTGCACCGATTCCCACAGGTGCAGGCGGTTTTGCCAAGGATGCTGATGGCGCAATTATTATCCCCAAATTATCGTCCGCGTCGCTGGCAATGCTGGCCGCCAACAATGGTGGCATCTATCGCGGACTGAGCGCCGACGACAGTGATATTGAAGCGTTGCTGGATGCCACCGATACACTTTTCCCAGACGCAACCAAAGAGCTCGAACGCGCTTTTGACCTCTGGGATGACCAGGGTTATTGGCTTATATTCGTGCTGCTCCCTGCCCTCTTGCTAAGTTTTCGCAAAGGTAATATTGCAGTCGTTGTATTCTGTGCCCCGTTGCTGTTTTCGGATCCGCTGACAGCCCAGGAATCGACCTCTGGGCAGAAACCAATGCCTGACCGAGGCTCAAGCTTGGCTGGCGATATTTGGCGAGGCCTTTGGCAAACCCCGGATCAGCAGGCCAGTGACGCGCTGCAAGCCGGCGATCCGGTTACTGCACAGTCGCTATTTGAAAACCCCCAGTGGCGCGCCAGTGCCGCCTATCAAGCCGGCGATTATCAAGCGGCAGTTGATGATTTTATTCAATTTGACAGCGCCGATGGGCACTACAATCGCGGCAACGCGCTGGCTCATACCGGTGATCTCGACGCGGCAATCGAGGCCTACAATCAAGCCCTGAAACTCGACCCAGATATGGAAGATGCCGCAGCCAATAAAGCATTGTTGGAACAGCTAAAACAGCAACAGCAGCAGGATTCCTCCCAGAAACAGGAGCAGTCTGACTCATCGCAACAGCAACAAGATTCCTCACAGCAACAGGAGACGGATCAGCAAAATCAGGCGCAGTCAGACACTTCGCAATCTCAGCAGCCAGCCGATCAGCCTCAAAAGCCGCCACAGCAAGAGCAGCAATCGTCTGGCGAACAAGAGTCGCAAGAGCAGGAATCCCAAGAGCAGGAATCCCAAGAGCAGAAACCAGAGCAACAGGAATCCCAAGAGCAGAAACCAGAGCAGCAAGCCAGTGAGACCCAAAACACTTTGGAGAATGCGCCAGAGAGCGAACAAGAGAAACAGGCACAACAGGAACTAGAGCAGTGGCTGCGGCGAGTTCCGGATGATCCAGGCGGCCTACTTCGCGAGAAATTCCGTTATCAGTCGCGGCAGCGTGCACTGGAGCGCCGTCGTCCAGCGCCTCCTGATGATGACCAGCGGCAGCGCTGGTAAGAGCAACAAGCGCAATGGCAAGCCCAATAGAAAGAGCGATACAGCAAAAGATACAGTAAAAGATCAAGTGAAAGAGAGCCCAATGAACCCAACCAAAATGCCCACCAACACCCCACGCACAGCTCGAATACTGGCTTTGTTAGTGCTCTTCACCCTCGCAATCGTGGCAGCGACACCGAGCTGGGCAACACTGACAGCGACCGCCGATCGCACCGTGATCTCAAGCAATGAAACCCTTCAACTGCTCGTCCGTCTCGACTCTCAAGCTCTGCTTGGCGAACCCGAGTTCTCTGTGCTGGAAAACGATTTCGAAATCCTATCAACCAGTCGTCAGCAACAGTATTCACGGGTCAATGGAGAATCGCAGTCATTTACCGACTGGAATCTGGTGCTGGCACCAAAACGCAGCGGTAGATTACTGATCCCGTCGATCAACTATAAAAACGATATCAGCGATGCGATTGAAATCACCGTGCGTCAAGCAACCAGTGCCTCAGCGGCCGGACAGCCGGTCTACACCGAAACATTGGTCGACAAGTCGGCCGTTTATATTCAGGAACAGCTACTACTGACTCACCGTCTGTATACCTCGGTTCGGCTCAGCGATCTCGGGCTCGATGAACTCAAAATCGATGACGCTTTGGTGCAGAAGGTCTCCGAGACCCAGTTTCAGAAAACTGTCGGTGGCAAAAACTATCTGGTGGTAGAGATTATCTACGCCCTCTTCCCGCAACTCAGCGGCAAGCTCGAGATCCCCGCCCTACGGTTTGCCGCCTACGAGGCCAGCAACAGTCGCTTCGGTGGCTTCAGTTCGCGAGGCAACCGGATTATTCGCAGTACCGATGCCAAAACCATCGATGTGATGGCGCGGCCAGCGCATATTGATATCGACAATTGGATGCCAGCCAGCAATCTGTCATTGCAACAGGAGTGGAGTGGCGAGCTTGACCAACTCCGTGTTGGTGAGCCGATTACTCGAACTATCAGGATAACCGCCAAGGGCTTAACCGCAGCTCAGATCCTGCCCCTGCCGAGTGGTGATAGCGATGATTACAAGATTTATCCAGATCAGCCACAGCTTGATGAGCGCGTCGATGCCTCCGGTGTCACCGGCATTCGTCGGGAGTCATTTGCTCTGGTTCCCAATCAGCCGGGTAAAATTACCCTGCCGGAGATCAAAGTCCGCTGGTGGGACACGGCTAATCAGCGTATGCAGACCGCCAGTATCGAGGCCGTAACACTGCAAGTAACACAAGCCAATATCAACACCTCCCCAACTGCAGCCGGTGCCACTGAGCCCCAGGATAGTGGCGCTGTGGCTACCACCAGTCAGCTCGAGGCAAAATTGATAGAGACCAGCGAACGGTCACTACTCGACGAGCTTCGGGCATCCCGAGCACTGCAGCTGTCACTGGCGATTAACGGACTGATGTTGCTGGTATTGCTGGTTCTGCTGTTGCGCCGACCCACTGCTGCCAAAGCCATCCGTCGCGATGACTCCGACCGCCACAGCGCCAGACTCGAGCTCAAACAACAACTGAGCAAGATCGAGCGCGCCGTCAAGCGCTCTGACCTCGGCGCCGTGCGTGAGGGAATCCTTGCCTGGGGACGCTGCATGTTCCCCGATCAATCTATCAAGACACTGGCCGAGATCGCCGCACTGCTGCAACAACCGCCGCTGCAGGCACAGTTCGATCTGCTCGACCGCGCACTCTACAAGGGCGATGGTGAGGCGCCGGATCTTAAACAGACCCTGCACTTATTGCGCAACGCCATTGTCCCCAAGCGCGCCAATACCGGATCGACCCACACAGGGCTTAAGCCGCTCTACCCAGAACCCTAGCGTCGTCAGCAAAGCAGTACTGGCGCTGCTGCGTGAAGTTTGGTAAAAATAGCCAGGTTTTATAATCGTCGTTTCAATAAAGGGAGTTGGGCCAGTGCGAAGAGTAATTTTTAATGAAAAAGGCGGTGTCGGGAAATCCAGCATCACCTGTAATTTGGCTGCAATCAGTGCCTCTCGCGGTAAACGCACGCTGGTGGTCGATCTCGACTCGCAATGTAACTCAACTCACTACCTGCTCGGCGAGATCCCCGAAGAAGGCACCGTTGCCGACTATTTCGAGGGCACACTGGAATTTTCATCAAATCTCAATGAACCACTCGACTATGTTCATGAAACGCCCTTTGAAGAGCTCTATGTATTGCCGTCGAGCATCAATCTGCTGGCCCTGGAACACAAGCTCGAGACCAGACAAAAAATCTACAAGCTGCGCGACCTGCTCAATAAGCTCGACGAATACTTTGATGAGATCTATATCGACACTGCGCCAGCGCTGAATTTTTATACTCGTTCGGCACTCATCGCCGCCGACAATGTTCTTATTCCCTTTGATTGCGATGCCTTCTCCCGCCAGGCGCTCTACTCCATTCTGGATGTGATTTACGAAATTCGCGAAGACCACAATGAGGGTTTGAGCATTGGCGGAATTGTGGTCAACCAGTTCCAGCCGACTGCGTCACTGCCCTCCCGTCTGATTGACGAAATGAAGAAAGAGAAGCTGCCGATTGTACCGGCCTATCTTAATCAGTCAGTCAAGATGAAAGAATCGCACAATGAGTGTGTCCCGCTGATTCATCTGGCGCCGTCGCACAAGCTCACCGGACAATATATTGCGCTGTTTGATCATCTGGCGAAAAAGAGACGCAAAAAGAAATCATAGCGATTCGGGATAGCTCGGGATTTAGAGTATCGGGACAGCCACTATTGTCCCAATCAAGTGCAGCGGCGTGGCGGTAGTTCCCGGGTAACTAATCAAACTTCAATGATAATAAAAACCATGAGCCTGAATTCCATCCCCTTTTCAAGCGGCGAACCCGGCACCTGCTACTATCGTGAGTGGCCGGCAACCAGCCAACAGCCCAGAGCCTGGATCCATATAATGCATGGCATGGCCGAGCACAGTGGACGCTACAGCGATCTCGCTGAGTACCTTAATCAGCAAGGCTATCATGTCAGTGCCGACGATCACCGTGGTCATGGCAAAACCGGCGAAGCCAATCACAATCTGTTCCATTTCGCAGACAATGATGGCTGGAATCAGATGGTTGATGATCAACTGCAGCTGATTGAACATATTGGCAGCCAACAATCCGCACCGCTGATCATTATCGGTCACAGCATGGGCTCATTTATCGCCACCCATCTCTGTCAACGTTACAGCGCGCAGCTCTCAAAGCGCCTGCAAGGGTTGGTGCTCTCCGGATCCAACTACGCACCGGCCTGGTTTTGTCGCAGCGCCAGTCAGATTGCCCGGATTGAACGTGCACGACTCGGTGGCCGCGCAGTGAGCAAGCTACTCGAAGCAATGTCCACCGGCAGTTTTAATAATGCCTTTAAACCGGTACGCACCGACAAAGACTGGATCTCAAGCGACGAGTCTGTGGTCGACCGTTACATCGCCGACCCGCTTTGCGGTGGCACGCTCACGACACAATCCTGGTATGACTTTTTGCGCGGTCTTGCCGAGCTCTCCTCAGTCGACGCCATGGCAAAAATACACAGTGAGCTGCCGATCTATTTACTCTCGGGCGCTCTCGACCCGGTTGGCGGTCAGGGCAAAGGAGTGAAAAAACTCGCGTCGGTGTTAGAAGCTGCCGGTGTTAAGCGGGTTGCGTGTCGCCTCTATGACGGCGGCCGCCACGAGATCTTCAACGAGCCGAATAATCAATTGGTCTATCGCGATTTAGTCGATTGGCTGAAGACGTTGACCTAGATATCAAAAACACTTAAATCCTGCAACAGGGGCGCGTATTGCGCCGGACTATGATTCCGCTCCAATCGCCTTGAGGCCACTGTCGACATCGCCATTTTGACCGCGATTGCGCAGATAGTGGTCCATCAAGGTTATCGCCAGCATCGCTTCGGCAATCGGCACCGCGCGAATACCCACGCAGGGATCGTGACGACCTGTAGTAACCACCTCTACGGAGTCGCCAGAGGTATTGATTGACTGCCCGGGAATACGCAGACTCGAGGTGGGTTTAAGCGCCAGATTAGCGACGATACTCTGACCGGACGAGATACCGCCAAGAATACCGCCAGAATTATTCGACAGAAAACCCTCGGGAGACATTTCATCGCGGTGTTCGGTGCCCTTCTGACTGACGGACTCAAACCCGGCACCAATTTCAACGCCCTTGACTGCATTGATACCCATAAGCGCATGAGCAATATCGGCATCGAGACGGTCAAATACCGGCTCGCCCAATCCGACCGGCACCTGTTCTGCAACCACAGTAACCTGAGCACCGACGGAATTACCTTCTTTACTGAGGGCCTGCATGTAGGTTTCGAGCTCGCTGACCTTACTGGCATCGGGAAAGAAGAATGGGTTATTTTCGATTTCGGCGCGCTCAAAACCCTCGGCAATAATCGGCCCCAGTTGCGAGACATAACCGTAGATGTCGACGCCAAGGCGCTCCTTCAAGTACTTTTTGGCGATGCCGCCAGCGGCGACCCGCATTGCCGTTTCACGGGCCGAGCTGCGCCCTCCACCGCGATAATCACGCTCACCATACTTCTGATGATACGTATAATCTGCATGAGAAGGTCTGAATAAGTCTTTGATATTACTATAATCTTTTGATTTCTGATCTTTATTTTCGATCATCATGCCAATTGCTGCGCCGGTGGTTCTGCCTTCAAAGACACCGGATAAAATCTTTACTTCATCGTCTTCGCGGCGCTGAGTGGTATAGCGCGACTGGCCCGGCTTGCGACGGTCCAGATCCGGCTGCAGATCGGCGGCACTGATTTCGAGACCTGGAGGACAACCATCGACAATACAGCCAATCGCCAGACCATGACTTTCGCCAAAGCTGGTAACGGTAAAGAGTTTTCCTATGGTGTTTCCGGACATAGTGCAGTGAGACCTTAAATAAGTTGCTGTAAAAACGTTCCTGAGCGTCGATTATACGTAACTTAGTGAAAAGAATCGCGGTGTTCGACTAACTGTTCTCGAGTCAGGAGAAATACCCCACCATCGCCTTCACTAAATTCAAGCCACAAAAACGGTACGCTCGGAAAACTATTTTCCAGCGCCACCCATGAATTTCCCACTTCCACTACCAGAACCCCCTCAGGCATGAGGTGATCCGATGCCTCGCGGAGTAGCCGGCGAGTAAAATCTAGCCCATCATCGCCCGAGACCAGTGCCAACTCCGGTTCGTGATGATACTCATCGGGCATCTCTGCGAAGTCCTCGGCATCCACATAGGGTGGATTACTGACAATTAAATCAAACTGCTCACGCGACAAACCGGCAAACAGATCCGACTCCAGCGCCGAGACACGATAGGCAAACTTGTGCAGCGCAATATTGGCCTCAGCCACCTCGAGTGCCGCAGGCGAAATATCACTCAGCACCACTTCAGCGTTCTCAAATGCGTAGGCACAGGCAATGCCAATGCAACCACTACCTGCACAGAGATCCAGCACGCGACTGGGCTCTGCAGCGCACCATGGCTGAAAGCCATTGACAATTAATTCCGCAATCGGTGAGCGTGGAATAATCACTCGCTCATCAACATTAAACGGAAGGCCGCAAAACCATGCACGACCAGTGAGGTAAGCCGCCGGTATACGCTCATCGATACGGCGCTGAAATAGCGCTAAAATGGCCGCTTGCTGCTGTTCCGACAGGGAGCGCTCAAGTACACTGCGATCGACATCCGGCGCTAGCTCAAGGACAAAAGAGAGCAAATAAACCGCTTCATCCCAGGCATTGTCTGTGCCGTGGCCAAAGTACACCGCATTTTGCTCAAACAGTGCCTGGCCATATTCGAGCATCTCGGCAACGGTTTGCGTCGCAGGTTGCGGTGGGGATATCACGGCGTCCACCACTCCTGGGCTAGCGTGTTTATCTGGCATATCTTTTTATCTCCTCAGATCGATCATTTTACCCCTGTAACTGGCAATAATGTCGACTTTGTTACAAAATGCCCCGCATAACAATTATTCAACATTATCTGCCGGGAACCCATTCCATGAGAGAACAATACGAAAAGATTATTCAGAGCACTGGCGAAGATATTACCCGCCCGGGTCTGCTGGACACCCCTGATCGAGCCGCCAAAGCGTTCTCTTATCTAACTAGCGGTTATGAAATGGATCTCAACGAAGTCATCAACGATGCCCTGTTCCCCTCAGACTCTGAAGAAATGGTGATCGTAAAAGATATTGAGTTGTTTTCTCTGTGCGAACATCATCTTTTGCCGTTTATCGGCAAGTGTCATGTTGCCTATATCCCGAACGGCAAGGTTTTGGGCCTATCCAAAGTCGCTCGAGTAGTTGACATGTTTGCTCGCCGCCTGCAGATTCAAGAAGCTCTGGCGCAACAGATTGCCTCAACAATTCAAAACGTCACCAATGCCCGCGGAGTGGGTGTTATTGTTGAAGCCAAGCATATGTGCATGATGATGCGCGGTGTTGAAAAGCAAAATTCGTCAATGAAAACCTCCGCTATGCTCGGGACCTTCCGCACTGACCAGGCAACGCGAACGGAATTTTTGGCGCTGTTAAATAACGTTTAATCTGCCAGCTGGTCGGTCTTTGCGGCGCAGATCAGATCATTGAGATGTAAGCCTCTAATGGTGTGCGTCCACCAGCTGACACGAACCCTGCCCCACTCGGTGACTATTACCGGATGGTGATCCTCCGCTTCAGCCAACTCGCCAACGCGCTGGGTAAATACCAGCGCTGCGCGATAGCTTGCAAACCGAAATGTCCTTTCGAGCTGTCTGATATTATCGCGCTCTAAAATCTGCCAGTCAGGTATCTGATTGATAAAACCTTTGAGCTCGGTATCGCTAACCGCCACTGAGTCAGACCGACTCAGTTCACAATGCTGCTGTTTAAGCACAATCATCTCAACTCTCCACGTTCATTATTAGCTTGAAAATAAGCCTGACTTGCAAGCTCGACTTATGAGCTCGACTTATGAGCCTTACTTAATAGTGCCTTAAGGTTTTGTAAATAGACTCTGCGCAAAATTCAGAGACGTTTTACAATGCGCAAACTCTTCATTATCTCACTGACGAAAAATCTCGCCTCACTCTTTAACACCAAGACAATTAGTTACAACACGGCTAATGTCTTACTGGCGATATTTCTAACTGCACTGTATAACGACTCTCTCTGGTTGAGCCTCTACAAGATTGTTGGCATTCACAATGCATCATCAATCTATTTCTATTTTGCCTTTTTTGTTCTAGCGACAGCGGTCTGTTTTCTTCTGCTCACGATTACGGCTCTGCTACCTTGGCACAAATACAGTCTGATCACATTGGTGGTCAGTGCCGCAATGGGCTCTTACTTTATCGAGCAATACGGAGTCTATATCGACTCCGGAATGATCACCAATGTTCTGCAAACTGACCGCCGTGAAGCCTTAGAGTTGTTTACTCCGTCATATCTACTGCACTTTACTGTCTACGCCCTGATCCCAGCATTCGTTCTTTACCGGCTAGATATCACTCAGGACCACAGCACAAAAGGTCTGATCAAAAAAACCTTGATGTCGCTGACAGGCCTGATTATGGCGCTGGCGCTTTGCCTACCCAGCTATCAGACCCTAGCCTCAGTAATGCGCACGCACAAGGAGATTCGCTATCTGGTAACGCCGAGCAATATTGTTTACGGCGTTGCTAAAGCAGTTTCTGAATCGGAAAAGATCACGCAGCAGGTCAGTCCACTGGACGACTCTGCCCACCTCAATGAGCTCTGGAAACAACCCAGCGAAAAGCCGCTGCTGTTTGTTCTTATTGTCGGCGAAACCGCACGCGCAGCCAATTTTTCGCTGTCGAAATATGCCCGCAACACCAATCCTAATCTAGCAAGCAAGGATATTATCTATTTCCCAAATGTTAGCGCCTGCGGCACCTCAACTGCGGTATCGCTGCCCTGTATGTTTGCTGCGCAGCAACGAGCCAATTTCTCTCGTAAAGCTGCAGCGGCGAGTGAAAACCTGCTCGACCTGATCGACCATGCCGGACTTGATGTCGCCTGGATCGATAACAACAGCGGCTGCAAAGGCGTCTGTGTACGCACTCGACAAATCCCCATCGCCAATGACCCCGCTAACTGTGACAGTGAGCACTGCTTTGATATGGTTATGCTTCAAGCGCTAGATCAGCCTGATCCGCAGGATCAGGTTATTGTTATGCACCAGCAGGGAAGTCACGGTCCGGCCTACTATAAGCAGGTGCCGGAAGAAGCTGCACAATTCACCCCGACCTGCAAAACCAGCCAGCTTCAGGATTGCTCCCATGAGCAAATCGTCAACGCCTACGACAATACGATCTTATACACCGATCTGTTCGTCTCCAAGGTTATCGAACGACTTGATGAGCTCAGCAAAACCTACCATACAGCAGTCATCTATCTGTCAGATCACGGCGAGTCATTGGGCGAAAAGGGTATCTACTTACACGCAGCGCCCTATTTTATGGCGCCCAGCGAGCAGGTCGGTATCCCAATGCTGGCCTGGTTGTCTGACAGCTTCGCCGAGCGCTTCGATATCGAGAAAGAGTGTCTCAAGCGCGATGCCGCCAAACCGATCTCCCATGACAATCTGTTTAGTTCGATACTCGGAATGCTCAGCATAGAGAGTACGGTTTACGACCCTGCCATGGATATTTTCCGCAACTGCAAACATCAGTCATGAACCAAGCTCCTCTAAGAACTCAGCTACCAGAGAACTTTTATCTCTATCATGGCCTCTTACCGGCCCTGCTACTGGCGTTTGTTTTAGCGCTGGTGAATCGGTTGCAAGTAGACGAAACGCTGGCCTCAATGATATTTAACAGTCATGCGCCGAACTGGCAACTGCGCAACAGTTTCCTGCTTGAAGATATTATTCATAAAGGGGGGCGACAGTTTACTGCGCTGCTGTTTTTGACTGCGCTGGCACTGTGCTTTTTACCGGCGGGCAGAACTTATCGTCAACCGCTGAAATACCTGACGCTGAGTGTCTTCGTTTCGATTATCACAATTAACCTACTAAAAAAATTCTCCGGTATTCCCTGCCCCTGGTCGGTCGCAGCATTCGGCGGCAGCCAACATATGATTGAGTGGTTTAATGGTTTTAATGGCGAGTCCGGATGCTTTCCTGCCGGACATGCCAGCGCGGGCTATGCTTGGGTGGCACTCTATTTTGTCGCACTTATGTTGCGCCCCGCAAGCAAGTATCCAGCGTTATTTTTTGGCCTTACACTAGGTATTATTTACGGTGTCGCCCAGCAACTGCGGGGAGCGCATTTTCTCTCCCACGATATCTGGACACTGGCAATCTGCTGGTTTGTGCCTATGCTTCTCTATCCCCGCTTTTGTGTTTTTGCCGACAGCGGCGCAGCAACAACAACTGACGGAGACACAAAATGGAATTAAAGAAACGCACTGGAATCAGCCGCATTGCCTATGCCACGGTGTATTCCTACCGCGGACTTAAACACAACATTATTCATGAGGCCGCCATCCGACAAGAAGTGATTGCCGCGCTTTTTTTGATCCCGCTGGCCTGCTGGCTGGACGTGTCATTGAGCGAGCGTCTGCTAATGGTCTGCTCGGTATTACTTGTGATTATTGTCGAGCTACTGAACACTGCAATCGAAGCGGCTGTCGACCGAATTGGTTTGGAACACCACGAGCTCTCGGGGCTTGCCAAAGATACTGGATCGGCGGCTGTCTTCTTCGCGCTGCTGATATGCAGTATTGTTTGGTTAAGTGTGGGTTGGAGCTTATACAACGCCTAACCGCTAACGGCTTTAACCGCGAGTCAGACTAACGCCGATGGTCGACCGGTTTTTCAATCTCATAAAAAGCATCAGCAATCGTTTCAAGCTTGTCTTCAAGAATCGTTCGCGCATCTTCAAGCGCCCGGTTATAAAAATATCCGCCAACTTGCTCGGAGAAGAAATCGAGCAGGAATTCGGCATCAAACTGGGCGATATCCTGATCCAGCTCCTGCTGAAAATAGCGCTTTATCTTGTCGACTATTTCCGCTTTCTCAGACTCATTAAATTCAATAGTAGCCAACCTCAAATCACCTAAGACACTAAAAACGACTGGACCTGTTCCGCCACTTGCTGGGCCTGGTCTTCCATATGCAAATGGTGCGAACCAGGCATACGTAACAGACGGAAACTGGAGAGCCAAGAGAAGGTTTCATCCTGCTGCTGATCAGGGGTAAAACCGCTGTCTTCGGCCTGAATCAACATCACCTGCGCGGTAATAGCAGAGAAAAAATCCTGAATATGGCCACGGGTTAATTTAATCTGTGATGCTGCTTTCAAACGCTGGTCTGTATGCCAGTAAAATCCGCGTTCGTGCTCGCGCACCCCTCGCTTGGCAAGCACTGTGGCAGCCTCTTGGTTGAGTGAAATAAAACCGCTCATGCGTGCTTGAACCGCGCTGTCATAATCAGGAAAAAAGCTCGGCGTCGAAGCACTGAAGCGTTTGTTTTCATAGACCGACTTGGCCATCTGCTTGGCCGAGCCAGTGGTATCAGCAAGACCTGGCAGATAACCGTCAATGAGTGCCGCGTGAGTAACACGCTCCGGGAAAGTGCCGGCAATCAGCGTTGAGATAATCGCCCCGCGCGAGTGTCCGAGCAGGCCGAACTGGCTCCAGCCGAGCTGATCTGCAACCGCAAAAACCTCGCCGATATCCTGCCAGATATTGTAGCCCGAGTCAGCCGAGCGCCAGCCACTGTTACCGTGCCCAGCGCAGTCTAGGGCAATTACATGCATATCGCTGAGGTGCGGCATCATCAGATCAAAGCTGGCTGCATTATCCAACCAGCCATGCAACGCAATCACTGGCGTATAGCCCGGAGAACCCCATTCTTTGGCGCTGAGAGTCAAGCCGTTAACCTGAAAGGTTCTTTCGCAGATAAAATCGAGAGACATAGTAGATTCCGTTATTTTTAAGCCAATCCTTGCTCTGTTTATGGGTTGCTAAAACGGTCCCTCGATCTATTTCGCAACGTAAAAAAACCGCCAGCCTGCTTAAGCCGGCGGATAGGTTATACAATTCAGCGGGAATTTTTGTCCCGTAGCCATTCAGCCTAACGCGGGGACGCCCAAACCGGGTTCATTAATCGGATTTTCGGTTGCCGCGATCAGACTGATCGGTGGTGAACGAGGGAATATCGTCGTCAATCACCTCTTCGACCTCGACAATTTCAGCATCGTCAACTGTTTCAACCGGACGCACAGAATAACCCTCAGTTGCATCGGTTGTCGGCCACTCATCAAACGGGAATGGTTTTTTATCGCTGTTAAAGGTGAGAAACATCACCGCTTGGTAGATCCACTTGCCGAGTCCCTGACCGAGATTTCGCAGGTTGTTATTGTCGGACCCTGCTATTAGTACAAATACAAACTGCACCAGAATAACCAGACTGACTAACAGCCGTGCGGCGGCCAGCAACAGACAGAACAGTAGCATGTAGGCGCCACGAATCCACGTATTAGAATTGGTTATAGACATTTTATTATCGCTCATTTGGTTTCACCATAAATTCAACATCAGTGTTTTGTTCCGCCACCATCATTGTACGCAAAGACTCCTGAATCGGTCTCTGCTCAAACATGTTGGCATACACAGCGGAGGCCAGAGGCATATAGATACCCAATTTGTCTGCCCTCTCTTTAACCAGTTTAGTCGTATTTACACCCTCGGCCACTTGCCCAACATCAACTATCGCCTGCTCGAGACTTTTGCCCTCGCCCAGCGCCAGGCCAATTCGAAAGTTACGACTCAGCGGCGAGCTGCAGGTCACATAGAGATCACCCACTCCACTCAAGCCCAAAAAGGTCAACGGGTCCGCCCCGAGCTTGCTGGCGAAGCGGCTCATCTCCGCGAGGCTGCGAGTCAACACCACACTCTTGGTGTTCTGCCCGACCTTCATCGCTTCGGCAATCCCAGCAACAATAGCGTAAATATTTTTTAGAGCACCTGCCAGCTCAACGCCATAACGATCGTGATTGGCATAGATACGGAAATACTTTGACGCCAGCAATTCCTGCACACGCTGGCAAACACTGTCGTATTCACTGGCGATCACAGTTGCGGTAATTTCGTAGTTAGCGATCTCTTTCGCCAGATTGGGTCCACTGATCACGCCCACCTCACGGCCAGGCAACTCCTGCTCGATAATCTGGCTCGGCAGTGCGAAGCTGTCGGCTTCAATTCCTTTGGCGGTGCTGATCAGCATCGCGTCGCTGGCAATCCAGGCCTCGGCATGTTTCGCTACGACCCGCAAAGCGCTGCTGGGGACGGCAAAAAAGACGCTGTCTGCGCCCTCCAGCGCCTCTTGCAGGTCGGTGCTAAACGCCAGTCTCGGGTCGAATTGATAGCCGGGAAGATAGGCAGCATTTTCGCCGCTGTCGAGTATCTGTTGCAGTTGTTTTTCGCTGCGCATCCACAGGGTTGTGGCATGACCGTTGGCAGCCAGCATATTGGCAATTACAGTGCCAAAGCTACCCGCACCCAACACCGCAATTTTATGATTATTATCGGCTCTCACAGAGACCCTGCTCCAGATGGATAAAATGACGAGAATGGCATTATAAGGGGATGTGCGATGCAGTGACAGCCGGCAGAATTAAAAAAGCGCTCATCAGGCCGTGAGTCATTACGACCTGGCCTGATGAGCGCCAACCTGCAGGGCATTCGGTTTACGATGGATTACGACTCAAACATCAAACGGTTGAGCTGCTGAACAAACTGCGCCGGATTTTCCAGCGCGCGGCCGGCTGATAAAGCCGCCTGATCAAACAACACACTGGCTAACACCTTGGCTTTGTCTTCATCAGACTCGCCATCTAGCTTGATCACCAGTGGGTGCTCAGCATTGATTTCAAGAATCGGTTTGGCCTCTGGAACTGGCTGACCGGCAGCGGCCATGATTTTGCGCATCTGTTCGCCCATATCGTTAGCTCCCACGACCAGACAGGCTGGAGAACTGGTTAGGCGAGTGGTTGTGCGCACCTCTTCAACTCGGTCTACAAGCAGTGTTTTCAGCCGCTCAAGCAGAGCGTCCTGCGGCTTGTCGCCATCCGTCTCTTTGTCAGCAGCATCGGCTTTCGGCTCTTCACCGGTAATTTTGCTGAGGTCTAATTCACCGCGCGCAATATCCTGAAAAGATTTACCATCAAACTCAGACAGGTATCCCATCATCCATTCGTCTATACGATCTGACATCAGCAACACTTCAATGCCATGCTTGCGGAACACTTCCAAATAGGGGCTATTGTTGATAACAGAATAGCTATCACCCGTAAGGTAATAGATTTTATCCTGGCCTTCCACCATGCGGCTAACGTAATCAGTCAGGCTGACATCAGGCGACGCCGAGTCGCTGGTAGAGCTGGCAAAGCGGAACAGCTTGGCGATTTTCTCAATATTGCTGTGATCTTCACTGGGACCCTCTTTCAAAACTGGACCAAACTGGCTCCAGAATGTCGCGTATTTTTCCGGCTCGTTGGTGGCCATCTTGCCAAGCATGTCCAGCACACGCTTGGTGAGCGCGGTGCGAATACTGTCAACCAGAGGCGTCTTCTGCAGAATTTCGCGCGAGACATTCAACGGCAAATCGGCACTGTCGAGAACACCTTTAACAAAACGCAGGTACATCGGCATAAACTGTTCGGCGTCATCCATGATGAAGGTGCGTTTGATATACAGTTTGATACCGCGCACCGCTTCACGTTGATAGAGATCCATCGGCGCCATGCCGGGAACATACAGCAAACTGGTGTAATCCTGCTTGCCTTCAACGCGGTTGTGACTCCAGGCCAGCGGCTCAGCAAAATCGTGTGACACCATACGATAGAATTCTTTGTATTCATCGTCACTGATATCTTGGCGCGAACGGGTCCACAGCGCCTTAGCGTCATTGACGGCTTCCCACTCAGGCGCTTTATCCTGGTCCTTCTGATCGTTGTCATCGTCGCTCGAAGGCATCGCCGGCTTGATCATCTCAACTGGAATAGCAATATGGTCGGAATATTTTTTAACGATGCTACGCAGACGCCAGTCGTTGCAGAATTCCTGCTCATCACTCTTGATATACAGCGTAATCGACGTTCCGCGATCGGCACGCTCGATCGCTTCAATCTGATAATCGGCCTCGCCTTCACAGCTCCAGCGAATCGCTTCACCTGCAGCGGCACCCGCGCGACGAGTTTCCACGATCACACGGTCAGCAACAATAAACGACGAATAGAAACCCACACCAAATTGACCAATCAGCTGGGAATCTTTCTTTTGATCCCCGGTGAGGTTTTTCATAAATTCGGACGTTCCAGAGCGCGCAATGGTACCCAGATTTGCAATCACTTCTTCCCGAGACATGCCAATACCGTTATCGGAGATGGTAATGGTTTTGGCGTCTTCATCGACCCCAATACGAATATGCAGCTCACCATCATCTTCATAGAGCGAAGAATTTTCCAGCGCCTCAACGCGAAGCTTATCGGTTGCATCGGAAGCATTGGAAATCAGCTCGCGCAGAAAAATCTCCTTGTTGGAGTAGAGCGAGTGAATCATAAGGTGCAGAAGCTGTTTGGCTTCGGTTTGGAAACCCAGGGTTTCGGCGTTGGTTGAATTGTTGCTTGTCGCGTCGGCTTTGGCAGTCATATTCTAAAACTCTCCTGTCTGATTTTATGTACATAGGCTGCGTGCTATGACTAGTCAGATGGGGGCGCAGAGAAATATTTCAAGCTCTTGAGTTAAGCTTCAGGCGAAAATACAAAAGACTTTAGCTAGATCAGAAAATGGCAGCGCGCGGTAGCAATCGGGATTTGCTCATCATCCTGCCAGGCTGTCGCCGAAACATTGAGCAAATTCTTGCCCTGCCGCAGAACCTGACAGCGAGCGTAGATGGTTTTAAAGCGTCCCGGACGCAGATAGTCGAGCGAGAAATCGACTACCTTAGGCATATCGATAATATCCAGCGAATAAATCGCCTCGATGGTTGCCGACAGTTCGAGAAAACCACCAATCACACCACCGTGAATCGCGGGCAGCGATGGATTGCCGATATTAGATGGGCGTTTATCCAGCCAGTACAACACGCGATTATCTTCCGTCTTGGTTTCGGCACCGATAAACGAGGCATAGGGAATTAAATCCATTATCGACTGTGGGTCTCTCTCCAGCCGGGCTGCCACAACGCGTTCTTGCCAATCCAGTAACACTGGATTACTGCTGTTTTCAGCGGTCATCGGTTAGCGTCCTCTCGATTTAGCGGACGTTGGCTCCAGGGCAGTAAACGGCGCAACTTTTTTGCCGCAATACTTCGAAACTGAATGCTTGTTGAATCCACCTTCATAAAGTTAGCTACGCAGTGAGCAATTGGGCTCTCTTTATCATCCTGCCAGGCAAGACCACGACAAAAAATCACATTAGATGATTGGCGATAGACTCTTGCTTCGACGTGAATAGGCTTGTGGGGCTGCGCCGGGCGCATATAGTCCAGGCGCAGATCCATGGTAGGCGTTACCGAGGGACGTTTTAAAATGGTCATTGCCGCGCAGCCACAAGCAGTATCCAACAGGCTGACAATCGTGCCGCCATGAACCACTCCGGTGATCGGATTACCGACAATAGCCTCGCTGTAAGGGAGGGTAAGATAGGTCTCTCCCCGCTCAAGACGATCAAGAGTAATGCCCAGCGCGGCGCCGTGGCCATTATGTTGCAGAGCGTATCGCAGCGCCGGTCGATAGAGCGCCATAGTCATATCAAATGCCATAGAGTATTTTTTCGTCAGACAAAACGTTAAAGGGCGGCAGTTTACCAGTTATTGTATTTAAACACGCTATATTGGGCGTTCCAGTTGCACTGCTTGAATATAAAGTTTGCATAAACTTTACGGGCATAAAAAAGCGGCCCGAAAGCCGCTTTTTTAAAACCACTCAAGACCTTACCAACCGGTAATTTCTTTCAGGCCAGCACCGATGTCAGCCAGGCTGCGAACTGTCTTAACACCAGCGTCTTCAAGTGCCGCAAATTTCTCATCTGCAGTGCCTTTACCACCTGAAACAATCGCACCAGCATGACCCATGCGCTTGCCAGCAGGTGCAGTAACACCAGCGATATAAGACACAACAGGCTTGGTTACGTTGGCTTTGATATAAGCCGCTGCTTCTTCTTCAGCCGTGCCGCCGATCTCACCAATCATCACGATCGCTTCGGTAGCAGGATCTTTTTCAAACAGCTCTAGAATATCGATAAAACTTGAACCTGGAATCGGATCGCCACCAATTCCTACACAGGTAGACTGGCCAAAACCATAGTCGGTGGTCTGCTTAACCGCTTCATACGTCAGTGTACCCGAACGAGACACGATGCCGACTTTGCCCGGCAGGTGAATATGGCCAGGCATGATGCCGATTTTGCATTCGCCTGGGGTGATCACACCTGGACAGTTGGGTCCGATCAGGCGCACGCCCAACGTGTCGCAAACTACTTTACAGTCAAGCATGTCCTGAGTCGGAATGCCTTCAGTAATACAGACAACCAACTTTAGGCCAGCGTTAGCCGCTTCTAGAATTGAATCCTTACAGAATGGTGCAGGTACATAGATCACCGAGGCTTCTGCGCCTGTGGCTTCTACGGCTTCTGCAACAGTATTGAACACGGGTAGACCAAGATGGGTAGTACCACCTTTGCCTGGGGTGACTCCGCCAACCATTTTTGTACCATACTCGAGAGCTTGCTCTGAGTGGAAGGTACCCTGCCCGCCAGTAAAGCCCTGACAGATAACCTTAGTATCGCTATTGATCAAGATAGACATTAGTTACCTCCGGCAGCTTTAACTGCTTGTTGTGCTGCATCAGTCAAGCTGGTTGCGGCGATAATGGCGAGGCCAGATTCGGCCAGCTTTTTTGTACCCAGTTCGGCATTGTTACCTTCGAGGCGAACAACCACTGGAATCTTTACGCCTACTTCTTCTACCGCGCCAATTACGCCATCGGCGATCAGGTCACAGCGCACAATACCGCCAAAGATATTGATCAGTACGGCTTTGACATTGCTGTCGGACAGAATGATTTTAAAGGCTTCTACAACGCGCTCTTTAGTTGCTCCGCCCCCTACGTCGAGGAAGTTGGCCGGTGAGCCACCGTGCAGGTGCACTATGTCCATGGTACCCATGGCCAAACCTGCGCCATTGACCATGCAACCAATATTGCCATCTAGGGCAACATAGTTCAGCTCAAATGACGCAGCATGAGCTTCCCGCGCATCTTCCTGTGAAGGATCATGCATCGCCTTAATCGCTGGCTGACGGTACAACGCATTGCCATCAATAATCACTTTGGCATCCAGGCAGTGAAGGTTGCCTTCGTCGGTAATAACCAGTGGGTTAATCTCCAACAGCTCAAGGTCTTTCTCTTTGAACATTTTGGCCAGACCCAAAAAGATTTTTACAAACTGATTAACCTGAGCGCCTTTAAGGCCGAGCTTAAAGGCTAGATCACGGCCCTGATAAGGCTGTGCGCCTGTCAGAGGGTCAATGATTGCCTTGAGAATTTTTTCGGGTGTCTCTTCCGCAACTTTCTCAATCTCAACACCGCCTTCGGTGGAGGCCATAAAGATGATACGGCGAGTAGCACGATCAACCACCGCACCCAGATACAGCTCTTGATCGATGTCGGTACAGGTCTCAACCAAAATACGGCTGACCGGTTGACCATTGGCATCGGTCTGGTAGGTGACGAGGTTTTTGCCCAGCCAGTTGTTGGCAAATGCTTCAATCTCTTGCTTTGAACTAACCAATTTAACGCCGCCAGCTTTACCGCGGCCACCGGCGTGGACCTGAGCTTTAACCACCCAGCGCTCACCACCGATAGTGTCGGCAGCAGCAACTGCTTCGGCCGCTGTTGAGGCGGCAATGCCTTTGGAAACTGGCAGTCCATATTCGGCAAAAAGCTGCTTACCCTGATATTCGTGCAGGTTCATACTTTACTTCCCGTTAATGTGTTGAATAAATAAAACAACGGAGCTACCTAGGGGTAGCTCCGCTTGAAAACTTCTAGAACTAGCGGCGTTTACGATTTGGCATATGAATAGCCGCACCATTGACTGCCAGAGCGGCCTCGTGAACCGCCTCAGACAGCGTCGGGTGACTGAACACAGTCATACCCAGATCTTCAGCGCTTGAGCCAAACTCCATCGCAATCGCCACCTGCTGAACCAGATCCGCAGCACTTGGCCCGACAATATGGCAGCCAAGAATACGGTCAGTGTCTGCGTGAGCAATAATCTTCACCATACCGTCTGCATCATTAGCGGCTACAGCACGTCCGATCGCAGCAAACGGGAAAGTTCCGACATTGTATGGCTCTCCCGCGGCCTTGATCTGCTCTTCGGTCTGTCCGACTGAGGCGACTTCGGGGTGAGTGTAAATAACGTTGGGGACAATGTCATAGTTCATTTGAGCCTTGTGACCAGCGATAACTTCCGCAACCATCACGCCCTCTTCCGAGCCCTTGTGCGCTAGCATCGGACCACGCACCAGATCACCAATGGCATAGACACCCGGTACATTGGTCGCGCATTGCTCATTAACAAAGATTGATCCGCGCTCATCCAGCTGCACGCCACTGTCCGCAGCCAGCAGGCCATCGGTAAATGGACGGCGCCCAACACAGACGATCAACTTATCGAAGATTTCCTTGTGTTCAGAGCCATCGCCCATTGCATAGGTGACATGGACTTTTTTGCCCTTGACTTCAGTGCCGGTAACCCGCGCACCAAGGCGAATATCCAGGCCCTGCTTGGTAAAAATTTTCTTTGCTTCTTTGGCAATCTCTTTATCCATAATCGCCAAGAAGTCTTCCATCGCCTCGAGCAGCACAACGTCAGAGCCGAGACGATTCCACACCGACCCCAGTTCCAAGCCGATTACACCGGCACCGATCACACCGAGACGCTCTGGAACTGCGGCGATTTCCAAAGCACCAGTAGAGTCGACGATGAGATCGCCATCCACCGGAGCGACCGGGATCGCGATCGGCAGTGAGCCGGAGGCGAGAACCACATTATTGGCTTCTAGAACCGTGACATTGCCATCGTTATCGGTCAGCTCAACTTTCTTGCCGGCAAGCAATTTGCCCGTGCCGTAGAGTCCGGTCACGCCATTGGCTTTAAACAGCCCGGCGATACCGCCGGTAAACTGCTTGATAATTTTATTTTTGCGCTCGAGCATGGCGGCGATATCAATTTTCACACCAGAGGTGCTGATACCGTGAATGCCCAGCTCTTCTTTGGCTTCGTGATATTTAAACGAGCTATCAAGCAACGTCTTGGAGGGGATACAGCCAACATTGAGGCAGGTTCCACCGTTAACACCCTTGCCGTCAACATCCTTCCACTTCTCGATACAGGCGGTCTTGAGACCCAGTTGCGCAGCGCGAATCGCCGAAACATAGCCGGCAGGACCACTGCCAATAACAATTACATCATATTTTTCTGACATAGTATTTCCTATATATATATCAAATACTTAAATTTTAAATCTCAAGTAGTATCTTAGCTGGATCTTCGATCAATTCCTTGATCGTTACCAAAAACTGCACTGCACCTTTACCATCGATTAAACGATGGTCATAGGACATGGCCAGGTACATCATCGGTCGAATAACCACTTCACCATTAATGGCTACGGGACGTTCTTGAATCTTGTGCATTCCCAGAATAGCCGACTGTGGCGGGTTGATAATTGGCGTGGAAATCAGCGAGCCATAAACACCACCGTTGGTGATGGTAAAGGTGCCGCCGGTCATCTCGTCGATGGTCAACTTGCCATCGCGCGCTTTCATCGCGTAGTCATAGATACCGTTTTCGATATTGGCAATGCTCATATTTTCGGCATTGCGCAAGACTGGCACAACTAGACCGCGATCAGTGGACACCGCTACGCCGACATCCTGGTAGCCGTGATAGACAATGTCGCTGCCATCAATTGAGGCATTAACCGAGGGGAAACGCTTCAGCGCTTCAACCGCTGCCTTGACAAAGAAACCCATAAAACCAAGACGGGTACCGTTGTGGATCTTGGTAAATTCATCTTTGTACTGTGAGCGCAGATTCATCAATGCCGACATATCTACCTCGTTAAAGGTCGTCAATGACGCAGTAGTCTGAGTTACTTCCAGCAGCCGCTCGGCAATACGTGAGCGCATACGTGTCATGGCCACACGGCGCTCTACCCGATCACCGACCTCGATAACTGTGTCGCTAACCGCTGCCACAGGGGCGACGGGTGATGATGGGGCGGTTGAGGCCGGCGCAAAATTGACCACATCCTCTTTGGTGATACGCCCGCCTTTGCCGGTACCGGAAATTTGACTGACATCAATGCCACGCTCGTCAGCGAGCTTGCGTGCCGCTGGATTAATCAAGCCGCCAGACTCAGTGGTCTCGGGCTCTTCGACAGCTTTTGCAGTGCTTGCAGCGGCTGGAGTTGAGGCTTGCGCCCCCTCTTCAATCCGGGCAATCACTTCGTTGCTGACGACAATATCACCTTCTGCTTTAAGGATTTCGGCCAGCACACCGTCGACCGGTGCAACCACTTCCAACACTACTTTATCGGTTTCAATATCGACAATTAACTCGTCGCGCTTAACGCTCTCACCAATCTGTTTGTGCCAGGTTGCCAGCGAACCTTCCTGAACGGATTCCGGGTATGTGGGCGCTTTGATTTCAATGGCCATCTTTATCATTTCCTTTGTTACGAGTCTGGATTAGATCTCTGTATTAGTCTTGGGTACCGAGAGCTTCATCAATAAACTGTTTTTGTTCTTCCAAGTGCGTGGACATATAACCGCAGGCCGGTGCAGCAGAAGCCGCGCGGCCGACATAACGCAAGTGGAGCATGGGGTCTATACGCTGCAGCACTTGCCGCATATGGTGCTGACTGCTATACCAGGCGCCTTGATTAATTGGCTCTTCCTGACACCAGACAACGTCTTGTATCTTGCTGTATGGCTTCAACACCTCTTCCAGCTCGAGATCAGGGAATGGATAAAGCTGCTCGATACGAATCAGAGCAATGTTATCGATTCCACGTGCCATACGCTCTTCCAACAGGTGGTAATAAACCTTACCAGAACAGAGAACCACTCGAGTGGCTTTAGCCGGGTCAATTTCACTGTCGCCAATCACGTTCTGGAACTCTCCTTTCGCGAGCTCTTCCAAGGACGAAGTCGCCAGTTTGTGCCGCAGAATCCATTTCGGGCTCATGATCACCAGCGGACGACGCATTGGGCGAATAGCCTGGCGGCGGAGAATATGGAAGATCTGTGCCGGAGTGGTCGGAATACAGATCTGCATATTGTGCTCTGCACAGAGCTGCAGAAAGCGCTCAAGACGTGCCGAGCTGTGCTCTGGTCCCTGCCCTTCAAAACCGTGCGGCAGCAACATAGTCAGGCCTGAAAGGCGGCCCCACTTATGCTCGCCACTGGCAATAAACTGATCGATAACCACCTGTGCGCCATTGGCGAAGTCACCAAACTGCGCTTCCCAGATAATCAAACCCTTGGGTGCAGTGGTGGCATAACCATATTCAAACGCCAGCACCGCCTCTTCTGACAGTACCGAGTCATAGATATCAAACTGTGGCTGTCCCTCAGAGAGATTGGCCATGGGCAGATACGCTTCACCGTCTTTCTGGTTGAACACTACCGCATGGCGGTGGGAGAACGTGCCGCGGCGTACATCCTGACCGGTAATGCGGATCGGATAGCCCTCTTCCAGCAACGTGCCGTATGCCAGCAGTTCAGCCATACCCCAATTCAGGGGCAAGGCACCGCCCGCCATTTTGCGACGGTCATCGTAAATTTTGGTCACCTGACGCTGTACTTTAATACCGTCCGGGATATGGTTGAGGCGATTGGCTACATCCTGTAACACACCGAGATCGATACCGGTATTCGCCGGCGTGCGCCAGTCGTGATTGAGGTAGGGAGTCCAGTCGACAAACAGACTGGTATCCGGCTCACGCACCAGGTTATGGACCACAAAATCGCCATTGTCGAGGCTGGCACGATAAGCATTGGCCATTTCATTGGCCTGATCCTGATTCAGCACACCCTCACCGACCAGCTTTTGGGAGTACAGATCGCGGGTGGTGGAATGCTTGCGAATCAGTTCGTACATCAATGGCTGTGTGGTCGAAGGCTCATCGGTTTCATTGTGGCCGCGACGGCGGTAACAGACCAGATCGATTACGACGTCTTTACCGAACTCATAGCGATAATCCATCGCCAGCATCGCAGCGAACATCACCGCATCTGGGTTATCGCCATTGACATGCAGAATAGGCGCCTGAACCATCTTGGCGATATCGGTACAATATTCAGTCGAACGGGCATCGTCCTGGCGGCTGGTGGTGAAGCCAACCTGATTGTTAATCACAATATGAATCGATCCACCGGTCTTATAAGCCCGTGTCTGGGACAGCTGGAAGGTCTCCATCACTACCCCCTGACCGGCAAATGCGGCATCGCCGTGCATCAGGATAGGCAGCACTTTCTCGCCGGTGCGATCATCACGACGATCCTGACGGGCACGTCCGGAGCCGATCACAACCGGGCAGGAAATTTCAAGGTGCGACGGATTAAAGCCTAGCGCCAAATGGACTTCGCCGCCCGGGGTCATCACGTTGGACGAGAAACCCTGATGGTACTTCACATCACCGGAGGTATTGACCAGGCGCTTGCCTTCAAACTCTTCAAACAGTTCCGACGGATTTTTACCGAGGATATTGACCAGCACGTTGAGACGACCGCGGTGGGCCATGGCCATAACAATCTCTTTGCCGCCATACTCGCCGGCTCGGCGCACGAGGCAATCGAGCAATGGAATTAAACTTTCACCGCCCTCAAGACCAAAACGCTTGGTGCCGGGATATTTCGAATCGAGGTGTTTTTCAAGCCCCTCGGCAGCGGTCAGTCGACCAAGCACGTCGACGCGCGCTTCATTGCCGTAGGTTGGCTTGGAACGCACACTTTCAAAGCGCTGCGCCAGCCACTGCTTCTCAGCAAACGAGGTGATATGCATAAACTCGGCGCCAAGCGATCCACAGTACGTCTCTTCAAGTGAATCAACAATCTCGCGCAGCGTCGCTTCAGGCTTGCCGATATACATCGGGCTGGTCTGAAAAGTGGTATCCAGATCCGCTTCGGTAAGACCGTGAAAGTGCAAATCCAGATCGGGCACTTTTTCGCGAACCATCAACCCGAGCGGATCGAGATTGGCTTTCTGGTGACCACGAAAACGATAAGAGCTGATTAACTGAACAACCTTGACCTGCTTGCGCTCGTGCTCCAGGTGAATACCACCTGAACCAGGTGCGGGCGTGGGCCGCGCTTGACGGCGACCGAGCAGCTCGAAATGTTTTACGATTGTGGCGTGGGAAATATCGGGAGCAACGCTGCCGTTGGTGCGCGGCAAGGTATCAAAAAAGTTGCTCCACTGCTCAGGGACACCATTGCGATCATGCAAATAGGTCTCGTATAGATCTTCGATATATGCAGCGTTACCACCGGAGAAGTGTGAGGAGCGAAGAAAGTGCTCCATAGGGCCCTCAGGCATTACTGGTATTCCCCTTTCAAGTAGTCAGGACAGGCTGTTTGATGGGCGCATATTCTAAACCTCTGACGCTGAAACGGCCAGTAAAAACTGGCCGTTAAGTCAAAGCAAATCACTAATACCCTTGATTAAAGGGTTATTTAGCGATCAAGTGGCACTTCTGATCAACATATTACGAATATGGCCAATCGCTTTAGTCGGATTCAGGCCTTTTGGGCAAACCTGAACACAGTTCATGATGCCATGGCAGCGAAACACGCTGAAGGGATCATCGAGGTTAGCAAGACGCTGTTCCGTTGCCGTATCACGACTGTCCGCCAAAAAGCGGTAGGCCTGCAGCAGACCGGATGGCCCGATAAACTTGTCGGGATTCCACCAGAACGACGGACAGGCCGTTGAGCAACAGGCGCATAGAATACACTCGTAGAGACCGTCCAGCTTGGCACGTTCCTCTGGAGACTGCAGACGCTCAATAGCCGGCGCCGGCGTATTGTTAATCATGTATGGCTGAATCTTTTCGTACTGGGCATAGAACTGGCTCATGTCGATCACCAGATCGCGAATCACCGGCAGGCCAGGCAGCGGGCGAATCACAAGCTTGTTGTTTTTCACTGCTTCAGAAAGCGGCGTAACACAGGCCAGGCCATTTTTACCGGAGATATTCATACCGTCAGAACCGCAGACACCTTCACGGCATGAGCGACGAAAAACCAATGTTGGATCTTCAGCCTTGAGCTTCTCAAGCACATCCAGAACCATAATGTCTTTACCCTCTGTGTCGATCTTGAAGTCCTGCATATAGGGTTCTTGATCCACTTCCGGGTTATAGCGATAAATACTAACGTCTAACATTGTCTAATGACCCCTTACTTTCGGTGCAAATTAGTAGGTGCGAATTTTGGGCTGGAATGCCTCGCGCGTTTTCAGCGTAAAGTTCACGCCGCGTTTGCCAACCCGCTTGTCGCTCGGGAAAAACACAGAATGACACAGCCAATTTTCATCATCGCGCTCTTTGAAATCGTCGCGCGCGTGAGCGCCGCGGCTCTCGGTGCGCGCTTCAGCCGTGATAGCAGTTGCCTCGGCCACTTCAAACAGGTTCTGCAACTCCAAGGCCTCGATACGAGAGGTATTGAACGCATTGCTCTTGTCACCCAGCGCAACATTTTCAATACGCGGACGCAGCTCAGCCAGCTTGGCGATACCTTCCTGCATATAATCACCGCGACGGAATACACCGAAGTAGTTCTGCATAATCGTCTGCAGCTCGGCACGCAGAGCAGCGGCCCCTTCACCGGTACCAGCTGAATTATTAAGCCGGTTCAGGCCAACCATTGCCGCCTCAATATCCGCTTCACTGGCATCTTTAAGATCGATACCTTCGCGCAACTGCTTCTCGATAAACATTCCCGAGGCGCGACCAAATACCACCAGATCCAACAGCGAGTTACCACCGAGACGGTTGGCACCGTGGACCGAAACACAGGCCGCTTCACCACAGGCATAAAAGCCTTCGATTACCTGGTCATTGCCTTCACTGTCGATGGTCAAAGCCTGACCGTTCACATTGGTTGGAATGCCGCCCATCATATAGTGACAGGTGGGAACAACCGGAATCGGCTCTTTAACCGGATCGGCATGAGCAAAGGTGCGTGACAATTCAAGAATACCCGGCAACTTCGCATTCAGCGTCTCTTCACCGAGGTGATCGAGCTTGAGATAGACGTGATCACCATTGGGGCCGCAACCGCGACCTTCAAGAATCTCCAGAACCATCGAGCGGGCGACCACATCGCGGCCAGCCAGATCTTTGGCATTTGGCGCATAGCGCTCCATAAAGCGCTCGCCATCTTTATTCACCAGATAGCCGCCCTCACCTCGACACCCTTCAGTAACCAGGGTACCGGCACCGTGGATACCGGTGGGGTGGAACTGCCACATTTCAATATCCTGAACCGGGAAGCCTGCACGCAGCGCCATGCCAATGCCATCGCCAGTACAGATATGGGCATTGGTCGTCGAGGCATAGATACGCCCCGCTCCACCCGTGGCAAATACCGTCGCCTTGGCTTTTACATAAACCGTCTCGCCGGACTCGATATTAATCGCCACAACACCGACTACAGCATTGTCAGCATTCTTGACGATATCGACAGCGAACCACTCGTTGAGAAATGTGGTCTCATTTTTCAGGTTGCCCTGATAGAGCGTGTGCAACAGTGCGTGACCGGTTCGGTCAGCCGCTGCACAGGTACGGGCGGCCTGACCGCCCTCACCAAAATCTTTTGACTGACCACCGAACGGACGCTGATAGATGCGACCCTCTTCGGTGCGCGAGAAAGGCAGTCCCATATGCTCGAGCTCAAATACTGCTTCCGGGCCGGTCTGACACATATATTCAATCGCTTCTTGATCACCGATATAATCGGAGCCCTTGATTGTGTCATACATATGCCACTGCCACTGATCATTGGGATCATCACTGGCAATTGCACAGGTAATACCACCCTGAGCTGATACGGTGTGAGAGCGCGTTGGGAACACTTTAGTGATTACTGCTGTTTTGTATCCGGACTGTGCAAGCTGAAGCGCTGCGCGCATACCGGACCCACCACCGCCGACAATAACGGCGTCGAAACTCATTGTTCTGATGTTAGCCATTTACTTAGATTCCCCAGAGAATATCGATAGCCCAGACCACATACAGCAGCGTAACTGCCATCATGCCCAGTTGAAAAAAGATACGCAGCGCAGTGGCCTTTGGCCCAATCAGGCGCACGGTTATATAGTCTGTGAGAACACACCACATCCCGATCCAGGCGTGAGCCGCAATCGAGAGAATTGTCAGTAGACTAAACATGCGCATCGGCAGAGTGCTGTGCAGGGCCGCCCACTGGGTGTATGTCAGGTCTGGCGTAGTCATCAGATAAGCGACAATAAACACCAGATATGCGGTCATCACAAACGCCGAGACGCGCTGGATCATCCAATCGGAAAGGCCACTTCGGCCAAGACTCGTAACTGTAGTTACCATAAGTAAACCCACCCTGTGACTAGTGCGATAACGACCACGGCAACAACCAGAGCAACCCAGGCTGTCGTGCGACCACTTTCAAATGAATCTTCGCCAAGACCAAAGTCCATCACCAGGTGACGGATGCCGACTACCGCGTGGTAGGCAAGCGCAGCCAAACTGGCCCAGACAATAAATTGGCACAGCGGATTGTTAAACAGCGCTTTGACATCGTTAAAGCTCTGTTCGGAATCGAGACTGCCCTCGAGCAACCAGAGAAACACCGCAATTGAGAAAAATAAAATCACACCAGATGCCCGGTGCAAAATCGATACATAGGATGTTATCGGCAACCTAATGGTTCCGATATCAAGATTAACGGGTCTTTTTTTATCCACGACGGGTATTACCTTAAAAGTGATGATCCGTAAAAACGGAAATGAATTTAAAGTGAATTCACTTAACGTACAGCAACTTAAAGTAATCTAACGCTGGGCGGTGGCAACGAAAGCGCCGAGCGGTTTGATGGCGCAGTAGTATAGATACAAGCCCAGCTAAATTCAATTGGGATTGCCAGCCTAAAATTAAAATTCGCGCTCTTCGCGGGAGACACCATGCAGTTTTTTCGCAACATCAAAACGGCATATAAAGCAAGACTGCCATGTCTCTCCAGAGCAACAAAACAAGCCGCTATAACAGCACTAGGCGATCGTCTGGTTGGTCGCCAGTATTGACAATCGGCACCGAACATCTATAGTTGCCCATCTAAATTTCTGCTCCACCCACTACGCTTCACCAGAGGACCCTGCATGAGTAACCGTAAAGCTACCCTATCCATTGAAGGCCAGGCTCCAATTGAGCTACCCATTCTGGAAGGCACCCTGGGCCAGGACGTTATAGATATCGGCACCCTCGGCTCGCACAACATCTTTACGTACGACCCCGGATTCTCGGCTACAGCGTCCTGTCAGTCAGACATTACCTTTATTGATGGCGACAAAGGCATCCTGCTGCATCGAGGCTACCCGATTGAACAATTGGCTGAAAAATCTGACTACCTCGAAACCTGCTATCTACTTTTGGAAGGTGCCCTGCCATCGGCACAGCAGAAGACTGAGTTCGAAAATAATATTCGCTATCACACAATGGTGAATCGTTCGATTGAGCACTTTATTGCCGGCTTCCGTTACGACGCGCACCCAATGGCTATGCTCTGCGGTGTGGTTGGCGCCATGTCATCGTTTTATCATGACTCGCTGGACATTAATAATGAAGAGCATCGCAAAATTTCCGCTCATCGCCTGATCGCCAAGATCCCAACTATTGCCGCCATGTGTCACAAGCACTTTACCGGCCAGCCATTTATCTATCCGGACAATTCTCTCTCTTACTCCGAGAACTTCCTGCATATGATGTTTGGCACACCGTGCGAGCCCTATAAAGTAGAGCCCGCTATCGCGCGTGCAATGGACCGTATCTTCCTGCTTCATGCCGACCATGAACAGAATGCATCGACCTCCACCGTGCGCCTTGCCGGCTCAACCGGCGCCAACCCGTTCTCCTGTATCGCCGCGGGTATTGCAGCACTCTGGGGACCCGCTCACGGCGGCGCCAACGAAGCGGTTCTGGATATGCTTGAAGAGATTGGTCACGAAGACAATATCGAAGCCTTTATCGCCAAAGCCAAAGACAAAAATGATCCTTTCCGCTTAATGGGCTTTGGTCACCGTGTCTATAAAAATTACGACCCGCGGGCGACTGTCATGCGTGAAAGCTGCAACGAAGTGTTGGCGGTTCTGGGACTGGAGAACGACCCACTGTTCCGCCTGGCCAAGAAGCTCGAAACCATTGCCCTTGAAGATGAATATTTTGTCAGCAAGAAACTCTACCCCAATGTCGACTTCTACTCCGGCATTATCCTGAAGGCACTGGGAATCCCGGTTGAGATGTTCACCGTTATCTTCGCCACTGGCCGCACCGTCGGCTGGATTTCTCACTGGAATGAGATGATCAAACACCCCTACCGTATTGGTCGTCCACGCCAGCTCTACACCGGTGCTGATGTGCGTGATTATGTCCCCGTGGATAAGCGTTAAGCCGATTCATGGAGACAACAAAAAAGGCAGCCTAGGCTGCCTTTTTTTGTTTTGATTGTTTGGATGGGTTGTTTAGCCGAGTTATTTGGATGGTTGTGGCGTCCATCAAGCAATAAAATCCCTCTACTGCGCTCGAGATGACCCTTCTCAGTCATCCCGAACGCGCCATTAAAAACCCCTATCCATCATCCCCTGGTCGCCGCAACCCACTCCGCAACCAGGTCTTCAAGAACATTCAGCGGCACGGCGCCGTTGCCCAGCACCACGTCATGATAGGCACGGATATCAAACTGCTCACCGAGCTCGGCGCGGGCCTTCTCGCGCAGCTCGAGAATCTTTAGCATACCCACTTTGTAAGCCGTGGCCTGGCCCGGCATAACCATATAACGCTCAATCGCCTTGGTGTTGGCCTCTTCAGAACTTGAGGTATTGTCATTCAGGTAGTTAATTGCCTGCTCACGAGTCCAGCGTTTGTGATGCACACCGGTATCAACCACCAAACGACAAGCTCGCCACAGCTCCATACTCAGGCGACCAAAGTCGGAGTATGGGTCGGTGTAGAGGCCCATTTCCTTGGGAATGAACTCTGAATAGAGCCCCCAACCTTCAGAGTAAGCGGTGTAACCACCGAAGCGACGGAACTTGGGCAGAGCATCCTGCTCTTGAGAAATTGAACCCTGCATATGGTGGCCCGGAATTCCCTCGTGATAGGCAAGCGCTTCCAAATCGTAGGTTGGCATGTCTTCCATGCGATAGAGGTTGGCATAGTAAGTGCCAGGACGTGAACCATCTGGCGCCGCACGTTGATAGAAAGCACGGCCCGCAGATTTTTCGCGGAATGGTTCAACCGCTTTAACGATCAAATCAGCCTTTGGCTTAGTGATAAACAGCTCGTCGAGACGGGAGTTCATATCGGCAATAATACGGTCCGCCTCAGCAATATAGGCCGCTCGCCCTTCTTCGCTGTTATCTAGATAGAACTGCGGATCAGTGCGCATAAATTCAAAGAACGCCTGCAGATCACCGTCAAACTCCACCTGCTGCATAATGGCTCGCATTTCATCGTGAATACGCGCCACTTCACTGAGGCCCAGCTCGTGAATCTGATCTGCAGTCAGGTCGGTGGTGGTAATACGCTGCAATGCATTGGCGTAATAGTCAGCGCCATCGGGCAATTTCCAGGCGCCAAAGTTGCCCTCTGAACGCGCTTCGAGCTGCTCCAACGTGGCAATCAGCTTTTCATAAGCCGGCACAAACTGATTGACCAGCGCAGCATTCAGCTCAGTCATCAGTTGCGCTGCGACAGACTCCTCGAGGGCCAGCTTATCGACCTTGGCTTTAAAATCAGCCACCAGAGGATTCTCTTCTTCAGACTCCTCGCCGATACCGGCAATAATATTCTGACTGTCGCGAATGCTGTGTGCGAAGACAAACTTCGGTGCAATAATGCCTTTGTCGGCACGAATGGACAGATCCGAGATCAGCTCGTCCAGTACCAGCGGCACCGCCTTGACACGTGCAACATAGGCTTTGGCTTCATCCGGATTAGCAATCAGGTGCTGGTTGATCAAAAAGCTCGGAATACTGGAGTGAGTACCAAACATCTGGTTAACCGGGTAACCATGATAGCGCCACTGGGTGTCTTCTAGGCCGTTTTCCAAACGCTGCTTATATAGCTTAAGGCTCAGCGCTGACACTTTATCCAGAGCACTGGCATCAATGGCCTTCAAGGTCTCGAGGTGCTTCTGGGTCAACGCCACAGAGTCCTGATAAGCCTGTTCAGAATTGTCATCCCACTCATCGTAACGCTCGCGCATCCCCAGATAAGTCATAAACTCAGGGCTGGTTTTAAGACTCTCATCAAACAACGCATCAAAGGTCGCATTGGCCTGTTCGGAAGGCGACTGCTGCGGACCGCAAGCCGCCAGCAAAATAGCGGCTGCCACCAATGGCAAGGTTAACCATGTAATCGATTTAGCTTTCATTCTTATCCCTCATTGTTTTACAAAAAAATAATCCAGGTTTATTCATTGCCCGTCTCAATGCACCCAGTGATGGCGTTTGGCCTTTTCGGCAACCGCTTTCGCGGTAGCAGCAGGCATCGCATTGACATTTAGGCGCTCAAAAAACAGTGGTTGCAGTTTTGCATCACCGCTGACCTGCTCAGACATATCGGCAACATCGTAGAGACGACCATTAATCATGGTCTTCGAGATCAGCTCACTGCGTCGCATGTCAGTCAGAACCTCACCATCCATCACCACAATATCCGCCAACTTGCCGACTTCAATCGAGCCGATATCGCCATTCATAGCCAATGCCGCCGCCCCATCAGCGGTCGCCGCACGCAGCGCTTCCCACGGCGTAAAGCCACCCTGATTGAGCATCCACATCTCCCAGTGCGCCGCCAGCCCTTCACGCTGACCATGAGCACCTATCAGCACCCGCACGCCGGCGTCACGCAACTGCTTGGCATACTTTGCAACCTTGATATGGTTGTAGTGATCATCCGGCGCTTTAAAGCGACGGATTGAATCAGGCTCAATGATATAGCGCGGCACATAGCGCATCAGACGAGGGTTTTCCCAAACATTGGTGCGGTCATACCAGAACTTCTCGCCTTCCAGGCCGCCGTAGGCCACCACCAAAGTCGGGTTATACGCCATCTCGGTCTGACTCCAGAACTGGGTCAGGTCGCTATAGCCTGTAGCAATATTTAACGAATGCTCGAGCGTGGTGTGGCCATCCGCCATCATGGACATATTTTGATAAAGCTTGCCGCCACCCTCAGGCACTACCATTAAGCGCAGATCACGCGCTGCCTTCAGCACCTGCTGACGCTGATTGCGGCGCGGCTGGTTGTAACTCTTAACAGAAATGGCACCCATATCTTTCAAGCGCTGCAGATGGAAAAATGCATCCTCATAACTATCGATGGTCGCATGAGCTCGCGGCGAGTTGGCACCGTAGACAATGGTTCCAGTTGAAAATAATCGCGGTGCCAAAATCTGACCGCTGCGCTGCATTTCGGACGCAGAGAAAATCTCGGAACTATTATTTGACGGGTCATGAATGGTGGTAACACCAAACGCCAGACTCGAGAGGTTTTTCCAGTTTTGCTGCGGAATAATGCCTGAATTGGCCTGAGCACCGTGAGCGTGTGCATCGATCAAACCCGGCACCAGTGTTTTGCCGGTCACATCGACGCGCTTGGCGCCGGCGGGAATAGTGACTTCACCCACCTTGCCAACCGCAACAATGCGGTTTTGCTCAACCACAACTACGCCATTTTCGATCACTTCCTGCTCGCTGTCCGCATTGCGCATGGTGACAACCTGACCGCCCACCAGAGCAATGGTTGAAGCAGGCTTATCCGCAGCCGTCGCAAAGCTCAGATTTAACCCCTCGGCGACGGGCTCTGGCAATTCTTCCGGTGCACCATCGAGAAAGCTGAACGCCTGATTTAACTCGCGGCTAAACAGTGTCGCCGCATGCGACCAGTGCAGCTGACGGCTATCGGCAGACCAGTGCAAATACTCCCCGGCACGACTGGACACTTGAGCAACGGGCAAACCGCCGGTTTTGGTGCCAACAGTTTGCTGGCGGCCAGTCTCTAACAGTGGCGCAATATAGGCATTATTCTGATGTGTATAGGCCACCCATCTGCCGTCCGGCGAGAGCTGGTATTCGGTCACCATCTTGCCTTGAAGGATCTTGCGCTGATCTTCACCGCCAAGATTCACACTCAACAACTCAAGCTCAGTACCTTTGCTTTCCGGCTCATAACTGGTGTAGTAAATGCGCTCTTCACTAGCAGAAAAATGGACGTTAAAACCGTAGTCCAACACTTTCTCCATGGTCTTGGCATTGCGATCAGCAAGGTAGACACCCGGTTCCATGGACCATTCCGGCGACAGCAGATAGCCCCCGGTCAAACGCTGAAACACCACTTTTTCACCACTCGGCGAGAACTTCGGCTCGATATAAATACCTGGCTCAGTGGTCACGCTAACCCCGCGGCCACCGCTGGCCGAAACCACTTTTACCGCGCCCAAATTTTTATCATTCCAAGTGGTGTAGACAATCGATTTGCCGTCCCGGGAGAAGCTCGGATAAAACTCATCTTCGCTATCCTGTTTGGTCAATCGCTTCACCCGACCACTTTTGCTATCGCGGATATAAAGTTTGCCCAGCGCCTGATAGACAACCCGATCACCGCTCGGCGACATGCTCGCCCAGCGAATCATCTTGACATCAAACTGGTCCGGTGCCACATCCACAGCAAAACGTGGCGGCTTCTGAACCTGTTTTTCTACCCGGACATGCATCGGAATAACCGACTCATCCAGGGTTGCCACATTGAGTTTGTGGAACTTGCCACCCGTCCAGTAAATAATATTTTCGCCATCTGGTGTCCAGTCAAAGTGGGCAAAGTTTCCCTCAGAGCCAAACGTCTCTTGATGATCGCGCTCCATCTCGGTCGACAATCGGCGGTCAACGCCCGACTTGAGATCCTTCAGGTAGAGCACAGTTTTGGTATCCTCGCGCTTGAGATAGGCCATTTGTTTACCGTCTGGCGACGGCGTTGCCACAATCGCGCCACCTGCTCCACCGATATAACGCGTGCTCTCACCTGACTCGAGTTCGTAGCGAACAATATTGAACAGTTCCGTCGTGGCGTTTTTGCCGTATTCCCAAATCCGACCCTCAGTCACATCATCGGTGTAATAGAGGTATTTGCCGTCGGGCGAGAACGCTGGATCGGTCATATTTTTCTGTGTATGTGGTCCATAAGCACGCTTGGTTATCATCACACCATCGCCACCGGAGCGGTGATACATCCATATTTCACCGGCGGGAATTGAGCGCGATGACATAAACCCCTTAGTCACAGCAATATAATCGCCATCCGGACTCCAGGCCGGAGTGTGCACCAACGCTGTTGTTTCGGTTGTAACCGGACGCGGATTTTCACCATTGGCATCCATCAACCACAGATTAGTCGCACCATCTCGATCACTGATAAACGCAATGCTCTTGCCGTCCGGGCTATAGGCCGGCTGCATATTCCAGTCAAACCCATGAACCAATGGTTCTGCATGACCACCGGTAATTGGCATCGTGTAAATATCGCCGAGCATATCAAACACCAACGTTGAGCCATCCGGGCTAACACTGAGATTGGACCAGGTGCTTTCGGTGGTGTCGATGGTAATGGTTTTCAACTCACCCTGAGGCTGCGTTACATCCCAGTCTTTTGACTCTTGGTCTTCCTCCGGATGACCGTCCGCGATAATTGGCGGATTAAAAAACAAAAGAGATGCACAGAAACACACGGCAAACAGCCGCCGCAAGGGAAAAGTCGTCATGATGATGCTCCGCAAGTAGTTAGCTACTTTTTATAATTTGAAGCACGGAAGGTTACCCCAAACAGAGACATGAAAACAGTTAAAATTGCCCCCAAGTTCAGGACATTATCCGCCAGATTCAGGCCCCAATAACACACAGGTCTGTGCTACGATTCGCGCTGCTTCCACTCAAGATATGAGATAGACAACCGTCCATGAGCGCACTCGACGAGATACAGGCTTTTCTCCCCTGTCCAACACCCGACAGCTGGATTGAAAATGCATTAGCCAACCCCACTCTAATGCTGATCGATCACGCCAACTGTGAAAAGAAGGCCGCCAATACCGCGCTCAGTCTGATTAACCGCTACACCGATAACTTTGATCTGTTGAACAAAATGTCACGCCTGGCACGAGAAGAGATGCGCCACTTTGAACAAGTGATCGCCATTATGAAACGCCGCGGTATCGCCTACCAACACGTCACCGCCTCGCGCTATGCCACCGGTCTGCGCGACCTCGCCCGCAAAGGCGAACCCGGTAAACTAGTCGACGTACTGGTTATTGGCGCCTTTATTGAAGCCCGCTCCTGCGAACGTTTTGCGCGCCTGGCACCGCATCTGGATACAGAACTGGAAAAGTTTTATACCTCGCTGCTGAAATCCGAATCGCGGCACTATCAGGATTATTTAAAGCTGGCAAAAACTGTTGCTGGAAATAACGAAGATATCGATAAAAGAATTGCCGTGATCGCAGAAAAAGAGCGCGAATTGGTTGAGAGCCCAGACACGGAATTTCGTTTTCATTCAGGGCCAATGGTAGCTGTTTGAGTACAGGGTAATATCCGCCGGCTAAGGTCGGGATGACCTGTATCAGCCAGAACTACTCCAACCCACTGCGCCCTGTTGTTTGTCATCCCAATCAAACGCAGTGAGTGGAGGAACCGCTCTACTTTTGCATCATAGCCTTCTTCAAAAACTTCTCCGACTGCTCCGCCCCGCTGTGTAATACCGCCTGCCCCTTCGGGTCGGCCACTTCCGACCAGCGAGCCATAATCGCTTCTGGAGTCTGTTCCTCCGGTGGCAGAAAAATACCGTCCGTCTCATAGATCTGGGTGCTGGCATAACCACCCGCCCCGGCACAGAGGATAAAGCGCGACGGCGCCTTGTCGTGGCATAGCGTCAGCAGGCCCGCAGTTACTGCCTCCGGTTTCATCAGTGACAGCGCCGCTTCATCTATACCCAAATCTTCAGTCATTCGGGTTGCCGCCGCAGGTGCCAGCGCATTGACATGAATATTGTATTTTTGCCCTTCCAGCACCAACGTATTCATCAGCCCAATCACGGCCATCTTGGCAGCGCCATAATTAGACTGACCAAAGTTGCCATACAATCCACTGGAAGACGTTGTCATCACAATGCGGCCATAATTCTGCTCACGCATGATTTCCCACACCGCTTTGGTGCAATTAACACTGCCGGAAAGATGCACATTCATCACCAGATCAAAATCAACCAGATCCATCTTGGCAAACGTTTTATCGCGCAAGATACCCGCATTGTTAACCAGAATATCCACTCGGCCCCAGGCCACCATCGCCTCCGCCACCATCTGCTCTACATCGCCAATTAGCGCAACATTGGCACCATTGGCAATCGCTTCACCGCCGCGCTCTTTAATCAGTGCAACCACCTCTTGGGCCGCTGCTGATGAACCGCCCGTACCATCCCTTGCAGCGCCCAAATCGTTGACCAGCACCTTGGCCCCGCGAGCAGCCAGCGCCAGCGCATGAGAGCGTCCCAATCCATTTCCCGCACCGGTAACAATGGCCACCTGGCCATCAAATCTAACTGTCATAACGTCCTCCTTAACAGACTTCAAACAAGCCAGCGGCACCCATGCCACCGCCAACACACATTGTAATTACCACATATATAACGCCACGGCGCCTGCCCTCAATCAAGGCATGTCCGGCCATTCGCGCACCGCGAAGGCCTCACTCAATTCCCACAGTCCGATATCATCAATCAATGTCGCGCCAAAGCGGCTATTAAAGACACCCCGATAGGCTTTGCCGATCGGCGTGCAAGCAGTGGCAACAATTACAGCTTCTTTCATTTTATTGTCCTTGAGCGGCGAATTTGTGAGATGAATTGAAAAGTGAATTGAAAGATGAATTGAAAGATGAATTGTGAGGTGAATTGAAAAGTGAATTGAGCGTTCTGTGACATCGCCATAAACGAGCTCGCACCCACCCTGACAAGAATAGTCGGAAATATGACAAACGAGATGTTTTTTGCCAAAAACTCTCGAGTACCAGCCTGGTAATGGCAATGCAATCCGCTATAGGACGAAAAAAATGGCACGCTGGCTGTGCTTGAATAGGGCACTTTGTTGAGGCTGTTTTGTACGCATAAAAAACCCCGCGTGAGCGGGGTTTTTTGGTCGTGCTGATTGGTCACTATGACTGAATATAACTTATCCAGACAAAGTCAGGCGCGGGCAACTGGGCTTAAACCCCAGTCACTTCCACGATCTGCTCTGCAGCAATCAGCTTTCCTTTCTCCGCTGACTTCTGGAAAGACTCGATCTGGTCGAAGTTCATATAGCGGTAAATCTCTGATGACATGGATTCGATCTTGCTGGCATATTCCATGTACTCCGCTGGAGTGGGCAATCGACCAAGAATGCCACCAACTGCGGCAAGCTCTGCCGAGGTCAAATAGACATTGGCACCATCACCCAGACGGTTGGGGAAGTTACGAGTCGAAGTAGAGAGCACCGTCGCACCGGCCAACACCCGCGCCTGATTACCCATGCACAACGAACAGCCGGGCATTTCAGTGCGGGCACCGACTTTGCCGTAGATGTTGTAGTAGCCTTCTTCCATCAGGGTGTGAGCGTCCATACGGGTTGGAGGGCAGATCCAGAATCGGCTGTCGACCTTACCGGCTTGGTCGAGCAATTTGCCGGCGGCGCGGAAGTGACCGATGTTGGTCATGCACGACCCGATAAACACCTCATCAACCTTGTCACCCGCCACATCAGACAACAGCCTGGCATCGTCAGGGTCATTCGGGCAACAGACAATAGGCTCTTTGATTTCTGCCAGATCAATCTCGATCACCGCGGCGTATTCAGCGTTGGCATCAGCAGACATCAGGCTTGGAGTGGCCAGCCACTCTTCCATCTTGCGCACACGGCGCTCGAGGGTGCGCACATCGCCATAGCCTTCGGCGATCATCCAGCGCAGCAATGTAACATTGGAACGCAGGTATTCACCCACTGAGTCTTCACTTAATTTAATGGTACAACCGGCGGCAGAGCGCTCGGCTGAGGCGTCAGACAATTCAAAGGCCTGTTCCACTGTGAGACTCTCAATGCCTTCACCTTCAATCTCGAGGATGCGGCCTGAAAAGAAGTTTTTCTTGCCTTTTTTCTCAACGGTCAGCAGACCCTGTTTGATGCCGTAATAGGGAATCGCATGCACCAAATCCCGCAGCGTAATGCCGGGCTGCATTTTGCCTTTAAAGCGCACCAGCACTGACTCAGGCATATCCAATGGCATCACGCCGGTGGCTGCCGCAAAGGCAACCAATCCAGATCCGCCAGGGAATGAGATGCCCATTGGGAAACGGGTGTGCGAATCGCCACCGGTGCCTACGGTGTCAGGCAACAACATGCGGTTCAACCAGCTGTGGATAATGCCATCACCAGGTCGCAGCGAAACACCGCCACGGTTCATAATAAAGTCTGGCAGGCTGTGTTGGGTGTCGATATCTACGGGCTTGGGATAGGCCGCGGTGTGACAGAAAGACTGCATAACCAGGTCAGATGAAAAACCCAGACAAGCCAAATCTTTCAGTTCATCACGAGTCATTGGACCGGTGGTGTCCTGTGAACCTACGGTAGTCATCTTGGGTTCGCAATAGGTGCCGGGGCGGACGCCTTCAACGCCACAGGCCTTGCCCACCATCTTCTGCGCCAGGGTGTAGCCGGCATCAGATTCAATTGGTGCGGTTGGGTGACGGAATACATCTGAAGGCGCCAGACCCATATGTTCACGCGCGCGCTGAGTAAGGCCACGGCCAACAATCAGGTTGATGCGGCCATCGGCCTGCACTTCATCGAAGATCACATCAGATTTGATTTCAAACTCGGAGAGTACATCACCGCTCTCGCTGAGGATTTTGCCTTCGTAAGGGCGGATTTCAATCACATCGCCGTAATTGAGTTTTTCAACTGGAGCTTCAAAGACCAGTGCGCCGGCGTCTTCCATGGTGTTAAAAAAGATCGGTGCAACTTTGCTGCCAATACAGATACCGCCAGAGCGCTTGTTGGGCACGCCCGGCATGTCTTCACCGAAGAACCACAAAACTGAGTTGGTTGCTGACTTACGTGATGAACCTGTACCCACGACGTCGCCAACAAAGGCAACGGGCAGACCGCGGTCTTTAAGTTCTTCAATCGCTGCCATGGGGCCTGTTACGCCCTGCTCTTCTGGCTCGATGCCTTCACGAGCCATTTTAAACATGGCGCGGGCGTGCAGCGGAATATCAGGACGCGACCAGGCATCCTGTGCCGGAGAGAGGTCGTCGGTATTAATTTCACCAGTGACTTTAAACACGGCAACTTTGATGCTCTCTGGCACTGAATCGTTCGAGGTAAACCATTCGGCGTCGGCCCATGACTGCATAACGTCTTTGGCGCTGGCGTTGCCGGCGTCAGCTTTTTCTGCAACATCGTGGAATGCATCAAAAACCAGCAGCGTGCTCTTGAGCTGCTCTGCGGCTTGACCGGCAAGCTCTGCGTCATCCAGAAGCGCGACCAGGGTGGCGACGTTATAGCCGCCGTGCATATTGCCGAGCAGTGTTACAGCGTCGCTGCGATTAATAATCGGGCTCGATACTTCGCCTTTAACTAAAGCACTTAAAAAGCTCGCTTTGACATAAGCGGCTTCGTCTACCCCTGGGGGAACGCGATTGGCCAACAGGTCGAGCAGAAACGCCTCTTCACCGGCGGGTGGGGTTTTTAACAGTTCGACCAGACCAGCAGTCCACTCGGGGGTGAGCGCTTTGGGTGGAATGCCCTGTAATTGACGTTCAGCGACGTGAGCGCGATAGGCTTCTAACACAGCTGGAATCTCCTTTGGATAGTGTGATAATTCGGTTTTTCGCCTGATCCTGTCAGCCATCTCTTGTGCGTTGATGGACTGCAGTGAGGGCGAAAATTTGCGAGGCAGAGTGTACGCGAATATGTCTTTTATTGACAGATTGATGCTTGATATTGGTTATTAATAAAACCGCTAGCGCTATACTGAGCTGGCTACTTCATTTAACCGCGAGTAATTCATCATGATCAAGTTATACGGCAGTCCCATAAGTCATTATTACGCGATGACAAAGGTGTTTATGTTAGAGAAGGGATTTGACTTCGAGGAGATTTATATCGCCCCCGCTTACGCCGAGCCCTACCTGGAGTTGAGCCCAATGGGAAAGATTCCCTGCGTTGAGGTTGACGAGGGTTATCTCAGCGAAACCACTGCTATTCTCGGTTTTCTGGAGAGCTGTATTCCGGACCTGCCAATGACTGAGCGAGAAGGCTTTCGGCGCGCGAAAATGGCCGAGTTGATCAAGGTGGTGGAGCTATATATTGCGATCGAGTCGTCACGGTTGATGGGCTACGCGTTTTTTGGCAAACCGTTGAATCAGGCGGTGGCTGATGAGGTGAAGCCGGTTGTGACTAAAGGGGTTGCGGCGTTTAATCGGTTGGCGAGCTGTTCGCCCTATCTGCTCGGTGAAGAATTAACTATTGCGGATTTCTATACCTATTACTGCTTTAAAGTCGCAGCGCCAATTGCCAAGAAAGTCTGGGATTGGAATTTTATTGATGATGTTGATGGTTTGCGCGATTGGCTGCGTTTGATGTCCCAGCGGCCGTTGGTCAAACTGGTCGATGATGAGCGTGACGCGGCGGTGGCCAAGATGTTAGCGAAGCTGTAGCTGTGATAATGGGTTGGAGATAAACCTCCATTCCGTCAGCCCGAGCGACGTCGAGAGACTTTACTTGAGTGGGCTGAAATCTGCCGATAAGTTGCTGGACCAGTTCTTTGAATCCTTCGGCATCGCTCTGGATGACATAGCTGGGGACTCCAGATAAGATGCCGGCATGACTGTTAACAAATCCAATAGCGTTGTTTTAATCGGTATGCCGGGTGCGGGTAAAAGTACCGTGGGTATTCTGCTGGCCAAAGAATTGGGGCTGGGGTTTATCGATACTGATGTGGCGATTCAGGTTCGTGAAGGTAAGTCGCTGCAGGAAATTCTCGACGGCAGTGACTATCTGCAGCTGCGAGAGATTGAGGAACAGGTTTTATTGTCCGAGGAGATCAGCGGCAAGGTAGTGGCCACTGGCGGCAGTGCAGTCTATTCCGCGGCCGGTATGGCTCGTCTAAAGAGCGCAGCGACGATTGTTTTTCTGGATGTTCCGCTGTCGGCTTTGCGTCAGCGCATCAGCAACTTTGATAGCCGCGGCATTGCTCGCAAACCCAACCAGAGCCTGGAGTCGTTATTTGAGGAGCGCCGAGCGCTGTATAAGAAGTATGCCGACCTTCGCATCGACGCTGACCAGCAGTCGCTGCAGCAAACGCTTGATTCAGTGCTGTGGCAACTTGAAGCTTTTCAGGGTTAGGTGTCCCCGCGGCTAATCAGAGCAGCTAACCAAAGCAGCTTATCTAGAACTACTCTAGCACTGTGCGAATTGAATCAGCCAAGTAGTCAACGTTGCTTGAGTTGATGCCGGCCAGATTGATTCGCGTTGACGAGACAATATAGATTCCAAACTCTTCACGTAAGCGGGTCAATTGCTCGGGCGTAATTCCCAAGAACGAAAACATACCCTTCTGCCGCTTAATATGGCTAAAGTCGACGCCCTGCGCATTATTTTGAATATTGTCTGCCAACAGTGTGCGCATGGAGATAATCCGCTGACGCACTTCTTCCAGCTCCGCTTTCCAGTCTCCACAAAGCTGTTGGTCACCGAGAATCAACGAGACCAACAGTGCTCCGTGAGCCGGTGGCATGGAGTACATCTGGCGCGCGATCGACATAGCCTGACCAGCAACAATATTCGCCTGCTCTGGCGTTTGCGCGATAAAGGTAATCGATCCAGTACGCTCGCGGTAGAGACCAAAGTTTTTTGAGCAGCTTGACGCAATTACCAACTCCGGCAGTTTCTCGGCCATCAGACGCACGCCATAGGCATCCTCATCAAGGCCGTCACCGAGACCCTGGTAGGCGATATCGATAAACGGTAAAAAGCCGCGCTCCATTGCGATCTCGGTAATTTGATCCCACTGCGCATTGCTTAGATCAGCTCCGGTGGGGTTGTGACAACAGCCATGCAGCAGCACCACATCGCCGGCGGGTACCTCGCGCAGGGTGTCGAGCATCAACTCAAACTTCACTTCGCGAGTGGCCGTGTCATAGTAGGGGTACTCTTCGATCTCGAAACCGGCGCTTCCGAGCAGTGGGATATGATTGGGCCAGGTTGGTGTGCCAACCCAGAGTTTGGCTTCTGGACGGGCGCGACGAATGACTTCAGCACCAACTCGCAGCGAGCCGGAACCACCGGGCGCCTGAAGGCTTTTAACGCGGCCGCTACCGAGTACGCTGTGGTTGCTGCCAAACAGCAGTTCGAGCATCAGCCTGTTGTATTCGGCGTCACCAGCAATGCCCTGATAGGATTTGGTGTTTTCCAGCTCCGCCAGTTTCGCTTCGGCACGTTTCACCGCATCCATCACCGGGGTTTGACCACGGTCATTCATATAGACGCCAACGCCTAAATCGATTTTATGGTCACGCGGATCTTCACGAAAAGCCGCCATCAAGCCGAGAATCGGGTCAGCAGCTAAGGGCTTTAAACTTTCAAACATTGGGTGGTTTCCTATCAAAGGGAAAATTGCAGGTTTCGACAGCCGGGAATTCTACTATGTCTACACAGATTTGTTTATGACTTTGTCACCGATTTGTCCCAATAAACGCCTCTATTAAACCATTCACCTCAGCCGGCTTCTCAGCGTGCAACCAGTGACCACAATCGGCCACTACTTCGACCTGCGAGGCCGGGAATAACTGCTGGATAATCGGGCGGTGTTTTTGCTGGATATAGGCCGAGTGCTCGCCCTTTAAAAACAGCGTGGCACCACTGTAGGGTTGACCGCTGGGCGCGGCGACTAAACTGGTGGCGTAGTTCTGATTAATCGACGCTAGGTTCAACTTGGGGCGCAGCTGGCCCTGATCATCGCGGGCCAGAGTTTTCAGCAAGAAGGCTCGTGTGGCGGGGTCGACGATCTTTCCACTGATCATACTATCTGCTTCAGCGCGGCTGGCGGCGGGATTGGCCGCGAGACGGTTCAACGCGTCGAGCGCAGTATCTTGTAGGCTGGTGTAAGTAACTGGCGAGATATCGATCACCACCAGACGACTCACTCGCGACGGCTTATTTAGCGCAACCTGCATGGCCACTTTGCCGCCCAGTGAATGGCCGATCAAAATAGCGCTGGGCAGATTGAGATCGTCGAGCAGCTCGACAATATCGTCGGCCATGCTCGGCAGATCCATTTGCAGTTCATGGGGCGAGTCGCCGTGGTTACGCATATCGACACTGATCACCCGATACTGCTCGGCCAGCGCTCTTGCCAACCCCCCGAGATTGCTCAGCGAACCGAACATACCGTGGATCAAGATCACTGCCGGACCACTGCCCTCTTCCCTGTAATTAAGCTTCATATTGAACTGCCATTGGCTCGTTTCGGTTTGGTTTGATTGCGAGGAAGCTTACTTGGTCGCCTGTCGATTGCGATATTTCTCTTTGTTCTTGCGACCCTGCTCATACAATTTAGGACGAATCTTTCTGCGCAGATTGGGGAACAGATAACTCAGATGAGTGAGTTTGGCACTGGCTGCAGGCAGCACCACTTCGACCTGTCTGCCGGCGGCAATTTCGACAATACCATCAGCTACCTGCTGGGCGCTGCTCATTGGCTGTGAGAAGACAATATCTTCCACCAGATCAATTTCATCCATAATAAAGCCCGTGTCGATCGGCCCCGGAGAGACCACCCCCACGCTGATACCGCTATCGCGCAATTCATCCGCCAGCGCATAACTAAATGCACGCAAGCCGGCCTTGGTAGCAGAATAAGTGGCGGCCCCCTGCAGCGGTGCGCGACCCGCCAGCGAACCAACATTCACGATTGCGCCCTCTCCGGCACGACGCAAATAGGGAATCGCGGCTGCTGACAACAACAACGGCGCGCGCATATTAATATCGACCATAGCGGCGACATCATTGACCGGCACTTTTTCGAGATCACCACGCGAGTGCATACCGGCATTGTTAACCACCACATGCACTGCACCAAAAGTCGATTCAGCCTGCTCCAGCAGTGCCAGACAATCCTCATTACTGGCCACATTCATTACCACTGTCAACACTTCACACTGTGGACGTAGTTCATCGGCAATTTTATTTAATGCCTCTTCACCGCGGGCGACCAGAACCAGTTTGGCTTTAAGCGCGGCAAAGGTGCGCGCGCAGGCGGCGCCAACACCAGCCGAGGCGCCGGTGATAATGACGGTTTTATTTTCGAAAGAGCTCAGCATGTCATCTGTCCTGTTATGTTTTTATGGAGAATGCTTTTTTAGTGGCAAGGCATACTTGATTACTGTTTCGCAGTCACTCTGATCAGTTTGCCCTCTTTTCCGTCGGTGGCAAGAATCAGGCTGCCATCTGGCGCCGCAATAATATTTCGAATTCGGCCGAATTCAGACAATAAAATTTCTTCAGTTACCACCAGGTTATCGTCGATCTCAATGCGTCGCACATCACCGGGAACCAGCGCCGCGATAAACAGACTGCCCTGCCACTCGGGGAACATCTCGCCGCTATAAAGCGTCATTCCGGCCGGAGCAATTGAGGGGACCCAATACTTTAGGGGTTGTTCCATGCCGGGCTGCTCGGTAAACGGAGAAATCATCGCGCCGCTGTAATCGATGCCGTAGGTGATGGCGGGCCATCCATAGTTGTTACCGGGCTGAATCAGATTGAGCTCATCACCACCTTTGGGGCCATGCTCATGCTGGTAGACCTTGCCATCGTTAGTAATCACCAGCCCCTGCGGGTTTCGGTGGCCGTATGACCAGATCTCTGGGAGTGCCCCCGGGGTGTTAACAAAAGGATTATCCTGGGGAACCGACCCATCTGTATTAAAGCGCAGGATCTTGCCAAAATGGTTATCCAGAGCCTGGGCCTTTTCGCGGTAATTAAAGCCGTCTCCGGAGGTAATCAACAATGTGCCATCAGCGAGAAAACCCAATCGCGCACCGTAGTGGGCAGCGGTCTTGCGCGGCGGGTGAGACTGGAAAATAGTTTGCTGATCGACCAGTGTATTGCCCTCAAGACGGGCTGAAATGACATGCAGTCGATTGAGCTCTGGTTGCTCGTCATCGGGCGCTGGAAACGACAGATAGATGCGCTGGTTGTCTAAAAAATTGGGATCGATACGCACTTCAGACAGTCCGCCTTGGCTGCGGAATAAGACCTCAGGTACACCGGCTACAGGCTGTGGATCCAGCACCCCATTCGATACTCGACGCAGTGTCCCAGATGCTTCGGTTACTAGCATCTCGCTGTCGGAAATAAAGGCCATGCTCCAAGGATGATCGAGACCCTCGGCGAGGATTTGAGTATCGAGATTATCATTGCTAGCCATTGCTAACACACTGACAACCAAGCCACCGCAAAGCAGTGAACTGAAAGCCAATAATCCTGTTTTAGTGCTTTTCATTAGAATCTCCTGGTTGTGGATGACTGCCGAAATAATACCCGGCAACAACACCGGCACAGGTCAGATAGACCTTGCCTGCCAGAGTGCGGGCTCCGGCGATAATATCGAGATGATAAAATGCCAAGGGCATCAAAATAACGATCGCTAACATAGCTGCGCCACCGGCCAGCGCATAGAGATAAGGCTTTTTGAGGCTGCTCCAAATACTAATAATCCGTGCGGTAATAAAGGCAATCAGCAGACCGACAAATATCAAGCCGAAGGCAGGAAACTCACCTCTGGAGTTCATCCCCGCTAGATCGGTCACCAGCGCCGAGACACTAACCGCTAGATCCACGGGCATGCCAATACTGCTCAGCCATACTAAATTGGTCGCAGTGGTATGAGTCACCAGTAAAAACGTCGCGATCAATAGCGAAATCAAAAATGCCTGTATCTGTCTGATCATTTTATCTGCCTCTCAACTCGTATTTTAAAAACCCGCGGTCATACTAACAAACGTTCTTGTTTACAGTGCTCGAGAGTTTTATCCAACGCGCGCCCGGTAGCTTCAATAATTTCATCAATCTGTGGCTCGGTGATAATCAACGGCGGACAGAATGCGAG
>Ga0209137_1000192_pt1 | contig 68414 bp, 70 predicted proteins | sample SaaInl5LU_22_DNA_FD_184642 | JGI IMG/M metagenome (GOLD analysis project Ga0209137, IMG submission 184642) | Marine microbial communities from expanding oxygen minimum zones in the Saanich Inlet - ESP_105LU_22_DNA (SPAdes) (version 2) | ecosystem: Environmental > Aquatic > Marine > Intertidal... | reverse complement strand
GTCAAGAATGTATATATATATATATATGTGTGTGTGTGTGTGATAGAATGATGGAGAGGTGAGGCGTTTTCATCTGCGGCGACGCGTGCTTCTTCTTTTATGTCGTCGCCTCTTCACTGTTTTCTTCTTCGACCGTGTAATCCTTTTGCCGCCTCCGCGCATCATATTTCCCAGTTTAGCCAGTTCATTGAGCTCGTTGCGTAACGCCTGCTTTACTTCAGGGGAAACAGATTGCTGGAAGTCTGGGTGTTGGATGGCAAAAGTTAGTTTGGCGCGCATTTTTTCCATCATAGGTAGCGCGGATTGAATGCCTGAGGTTGCAACAGCTGCCTTTGCGGACCGCTTGGCATCTTCAGCAACTTTCCGTCCTATAGACGAACCGAGTTTCATCCCAGACTCTCCCGCCTGGGCCATGAGGGTGGATGTCATACTCATTGTATATTATATCCACATTATTCTCTCAAAATTTAAGCTGTCTATTATATATGTTAGAACCTCAATATATAATCGCAATCATCTGTGGATTGGTCGCACTGTCCTTCTTGGCTTTCCGAATACATTCTAGCAACCGAGAATCCTTTTCTCTCTTTGGGTTCGGTAATAAACAGACCTACGATAAAGATACGCCATATGGAGTGGGTGACAATTACTCGTATCAAACAGAACCCGCTCGAGGAAAAAAGTACGTGAGACCCGACAGAGCGACTCCCGAAACAATCTATTATGTAAACTCTGAAATAAGCATATGGAGTCCTGAAACGGTGAGCGAGTTTCTCGAATTTCAGGCTCGCGAGAACCCCGACGTGATTTTTGATATGGACATTGTCCAGCAACAAGCAAGCGAAGACGACGCAAAAGAGTTTCTCAAGACCGGCACGTGGGCCTGGAGTGATCGAACAAAGAAAATATATGCCGACGTGATCTCGCGAAGCAGTGTTACGAAAAAGAGTCCATTGAAAGGTATAGAGGTAGACCAGACCATTTACAACGAGCGAGTGATGCTACAGATGCTAGCGCTCAATGAACCCGAGGGGGATTTTTTGTTGTACGGGCGCAGGATTCCAAACAGAAATCGACTAGATACTTATGTGGATAGTGGACAAGGAACATATGGCGTGGAGAGTGGTCTCATTGATAGAGACGTATATATGAATATTATAAAATGCGAAAAGGGGAAACTAAAGCTACAGAAGTTTATGGGGTACAACAAGGGCATCACAGGCGAGGCGATTTATGACACCCAGAATATAGACTACGCTGAACTGCCCTCTTTGTACGACGGATTCCAGTTCATGGATGAACCTTGTGATCCTTGTGCGGGTCTTCAGTTCCCATATGATACGAAATGTCCTTTTTCCGTGAAACCCGATAAGAAGGTGTCTCCTGCGTGGGAAAAAATATGGGGACTACCTCCTTCCCCCATACCAACCCTGCCAAAAGAGTTCCCCTATTGGATGAACTAAGAAGCGTTGTCGGTGATGTAACATGTGCTTCTTGACAAAGTAGGTGGCAATATTTCGCCGTTAGCAAGCATGGTTCTGGTTCGTGGGGAAATGTCTGCTACAGAGACGTGATCTTCAACCGCAACAGGTAATCCGTGTTCGGGTGGCGAGGGCAGTATATTCGGGTCATCATTGTCCGATAAAGTCTTATGGGCGGGTCCACACTCGACCCGCATATGAAACGGGCGATTCACCATTGTCCTTGTATCCATGTATCGTTCCTCTATGTCCAGGCGAACGTCTACAATGTTTCTGGACACTTGCTCTTCGTTTTCCAAGGGGCGAATAAACCATTCGCCCACCATGTTGTTCTGGTCGTAAATAATCATATTTTCTTTCCATGTACAGGTAATATTGTCAAACATATGATGGTTGTGTATACTAACAATGGCTCTTACAAATGGGTGTTCATATGTAACATACAATTTATACATTTCTTTTTCTGGTTCGCTGCTTGACGCTACGAACGGGTCAACGTGTTTCAATAGTTCCAGTTTCATTCTTGTTTCTATTATAAACGGGGTCATGTGTTTATTTCATTTTTCTGCGATAATTCGTGTCTGGCGACCGCAGATAAAATAAATGAAATAAATAGAATAATATATGTATAAACAAGAGAACAACTACAAGTATCAACATGATACACACACTTAGCAAGGTGTCTACGAGTGAAAATCTTCTGACAATGGAGACAACGTGTAAGAGTCAACTCACCGAGAAAAAAGGGAGTGGGAGTGGGAGTGGGAGTGGATGTGTGCGAGCGAGCTATGTCGAACATCCCCACGAAGCTGAATGGGGGCATTTTGTAGATCTTGATATGATGGCAGCATATGCTCGTATTCGTCAAAAAGTCCGACTTGTTGTGGATGGGAATATGCCGAGGTATCTACAGACTATTTCAGAAATAGACGTTGAATCGAACGAATGTATTGTGTCTGATCTAAGAGACGTTGGTACATGCGTGAGTATTCTTGACATAGCTAGAAAAATGTATATGTCAGGAATAGTCAGAACATTGGTCGACCTGTGTACTACAAAGAATCCTCGGTCGCGCACACACAGTAAGCGACGAGGTGTATTCGCATATATGCTGCTTTGTACAATAACCTGTACAGTTGGTGGATACGGAGCAGTATACACTATGGCTTACAATAACAGTCAGGGGTAAAATCAGGATCGTCGTTACACCCCTCTTGGATGAAAGCGTCTGTATCCAGTATCATGTAATTAATGTATTTTTGTATTCCGCATGGGGTATCACCCGTTAACTTGTTGTCGGGGTCCAATGTGTAGTAGGCGGCAATAGGAATAAGTAGAGGATCGAGTTTGGCCTCTACGTTGGGTGCGGTGTTTTTTTCTAAAACTAATACATTTGTCTGGTAAGATTTCGTAATCAAATTTACCTGTAAATTTGACTTGTTAAAAGGAAGAACGTCGCATCCAGTCTCGCAACAATTGTTTCGAGTGATTTTTCGGATACTGAGAAGATCGCTCTGTGACTGTATGTTGTTCGTCTCTTTACAATCGCAGTATAGATGCGTTGCTTTCTTATTTGCCATAACATCCGCGTAGTCAAATTTTTTTGAAAAATTTCCAAATGCGGGTTTTGCGGGGATAATTGTAAATGCGTGTGCCATATAATACGGGCATATTAATTTATGGGGTGCGCAATTTAATTTTTGAAGTTCCTGTGGTTGGTCTAATACTTCTGGTTTAATTATAAAAATATTTCTCTTCTGTTTCTATATGCCAAAACAACAATGTCCAGTATGTACTGGATATGGTCTGGTAAAAAAAAGTATTATTATATGTGAAAAGTGTGATGGAATCAAGTGCATGTACTGTAATTCGACTGGATTACAACAACAGCCGTATGAACGATGTGAAAATTGTTACGGAGATGGGGAGGTCGATGTTGAATAATTTATGTGTATCGGCAACATGATATACATAAATACGTACATTCGCATAACGTTTACAATGATATTCTTCAAGGGTGGCTTTAAGAAGCACCATCGGCTCCTGTGGTGAAAGATAGACAGAAACTAAAATCCATATTATTTAGATTGACAATACGACCGTACTCATCCAGCATTTGAATTTGAAGCTTTTCAATGTCTACAGGACCATAATATGATCGAGCAGTGGAAACAATACCAATGTTGCTGAAAGTGATTGCTGCTCCTCTGCTGGACTGGACGGCTATACGCGCGAGAATGTTTTTGTTCAACAACGACTCGTTGAACGCACTAAAAAACGTATTGTTGTAGTTATTGTAATCGTCGACTGCCAAATACAAATACGATGCTCCGGATAGATTGACTACACCCTCGCTGATATAGGAGGTGTTGGCTGTGTAAATGCCGTTGCGAAACCCGAGTTTCCACCCTAGTTTCAATGGAAGGGGTGTGGAGTAATCTGGAGTACCATCAATTGCCGCCTGAAGATCAATAATGAAATCGAATGGAGCACCGAAAGGGTAGCTTTCGTTTACTGCGACGATCAGTTGACCGGAACCACTTGTACCGAATGCGTCTTCGTTTACCGCGAAATAGATATATTGAAGGTATGTGGTGGTGGTAAGACTTTGTAAGAAAGAATTGATGATATTGACTGCTCCTGAAGGGGTGAAATTTCCGTCAGGAAGAACAATCACCGTCTCCTCCAAATCGCCCGCGGTAGCCGAGCCAGCACGCACCCAGAAGAAATTATTTTGAAGCGATTTGCTGATGGAAAAGAACGCGGTTGGTGGAAACTCAATCGCCGATAGACTCATGGTAACGACCGAGTTTAATTTCAAGGGAAGCGTTACGTGGAAATTACTTGATTGTGTAACATAGTAACTTTCTCTGAATCGCGAATCTATGTTGACCACCATATTCCTACTGTTTTTTTCCACGGGATTCATGGGGGTAGGAAAATACAAACTTGGGTGTTTGGGGTTGTACATGGTGTCTGGTACTGGAGCGGGGGCTGACTTGAGATCAATAACACTTAGTGTGGGAGATACACCTAACACGAGCATGCTCTTTGCTTTCTCTATGAATTCAAGTGTCTTTGTTTTGGTCTCCGCTGACACCTCGCCGTCGCCCTGGATACTTTGTATGAGCTTGGACTCATTTTCCGTAAGGTCGGACAATTGATATCCTGACTGAAGGTTAAACATTTCTTCCAAATCGGATTGCGAATAGTTTTTTATATTTAAATCGAAATTGCTCATCGTATATATATATTCGATAAAACATTTTTAGATTGAAACACAAAGAACTGTTTAACACTCCTTAACGACGTATATTGAAGACCCGTTCTTATTTAATTTTAAAAATGAATTAGATAGTACATGCGTATAAAAATCAAACAACCTACTAACATGCAGTTATCAGAGAAACAACAACATGCGTTTGAGAAATACAAACAAGGAGAAAACGTGTTTATCACAGGTCCAGGCGGAACTGGAAAGTCGGAGCTAATCCGGGAGATATATACACACGCAAAAGAAAACAGGAAAAAAATTGCGGTCACCGCAATGACAGGTTGTGCCGCCGTGCTTTTAAAATGTAATGCCAAAACAGTTCATTCATGGGGAGGTTTGGGAAGGTGTGTCGGCGAATCCCTGGAAATTGTACAACGTATCAAGGAAAACAGATACAAACGAGGGACGTGGACATCTGTAGACGTTCTTATTGTAGATGAAGTGAGTATGATGTCCAAAAAGCTATTTAACATTATGAATGAATTGGGAAAGCGTATCCGCAACAGAGATTACTTGCCCTTTGGCGGGATACAGGTCGTTTTCACAGGCGACTTCCATCAACTCCCTCCTGTGGGTGAAAGAGACGAACTAGAAACGCGACAATTCTGTTTTGAGAGCGACGACTGGCGTACTGTATTTCCTGTTGAGAATCATATTCTATTGACAAAAATATTCCGTCAAGCAGATCATACCTATGCGACGATATTAAATCAAATACGCGAGGGAAGGTTGAAACGAAGTTCGTACGAAATCCTCATGAAACAGGTAGGGAAGGAACCTGATGTCAACTGTGACGTGATGCCGACACGATTGTTTCCCAAGAAATCCAGCGTGGATAGCGTAAACAAAGCGGAAATGATGAAGATAGAAGGAGAAGAGCGCACCTTTGGATTATGTCGAGTTCATGAAATATGTCCTCCAAACAAAAGTAAGAGGTATACGCCCCAGGAAATTGAATACGAGTTTTCATATCTGGAAAGCAGCAAACCAGGAGACAAAGAGGTGACGTTGAAACCAGGCGCACAGGTAATGTGTACAGTCAACATAGAAGACGCTGGTATGGGGTATGGGTTGTGTAACGGTAGTCAAGGGAGGGTGATTCGATTCAACGAACGTGGTCTGCCTGTCGTAAAGTTCAACGGAATCCCCGTTCCGATTACAGTATCTCCGCATACGTGGGCAAGTGAAGCAATTCCTCATATAGGCGTCACACAAGTACCGCTTATGCTGGCGTGGGCCCTCACTATTCACAAGGCACAGGGGGCTACTCTCGAACTTGCCGAGATTGACGTTGGTTCTGATGTATTTGAATGTGGTCAGACTTACGTAGCACTCTCACGCGTCAAGACGCTGGAAGGATTGTTCTTGAAAGACTTCAATTTCCAGAAAGTAATTACCAACAAGAAGGTGAAGGAATTCTATCAACGTATTGAGACAGAGCAGAATTCTCCTTCCTCCGCGAAACAGCCTACCAGTATCTTCGCCGATTACGTATGCCCAAGTGACACACCAGACGAAAAAAGGACAAAAAACCACTGAATTAAAAGCACTAAAAAAACAGCACCATTTTGCTGTTTTTTGTTTTGTTTTGTTTTGTCAATCGATTGTATGTTGTAGATATGGTATGTTTATTTATAGTCCGGCGCTCTCGAGACTTGCCGCAACAGATTCGTCGTAGTAAGGTGATGTATAGTTCGCTGGCTCTGTATCGATACTACTTAGAATGTCGTCCGATCGTGTAGACCAGTCAATCATCGGTGTCACGGGCGAGTAACGCTCATTCTCGATTACGTTGCTGCTAGCGATGCGCGTCGATTCGTATATGTTGGATGTGTTTGTAAGGTCATTCATGGTAAGAGGCTCACTTACATCGCTTAGCCATTCAGGGTCCTCGAGATACTGAATACGGGCATTGAGCGACTGAAGAGTTGCTGTCAATTCAGGGATAATGGAGATAACGTGCTCAAGATCCTGAAGCTTGCTTTCGAGTTCGCGAGTATGTTTCGCAATTTGATGGATGTTCATCGTCGTGTCGGGGACCGGATTATGGTTCTGGCAAATCGTCCATTGTTCTTCGACGCCCACAATGATACGATAGGCTCCGCCGTTGGCGTGTTGGTATATGATCCCGTCCATTGTCGATGTGTCGAATGGGTAGAAGTGGACAAATGCCTCAAAGCCGCTGTATGATTTTTGGGGAACAAAGTCGACCCGCTCAACTTGTCCAATATCGAATTCGTTGAAGATATCGATGACAGAGTACTTCGTATGATGAGAGTTCATATGGGGGATGTAGACACTGATCTTGTCGTCGCGAATGGTAGGAATGTCGTTCATAGTGATAGATGGTAGGTAATTATATTAATTGAATACTTTTGCTTTTACTGCTATGTAGATAAGTATTCAATTCATTTCATTTTTTTCGGGAGACCGATACCGTAACTTCTGAATGTGTGTTTGACGTCACTCGTTTAGATCCTCTTTCTCCTTCCAAGATATCCTGCGGCGGATGTCCCGACCATGCCGTAGTTTGAATGAGGTTTGTAGATGAAGTTTTTGCTGTATGTGTAACAGAGCGTATTGTTACAGTTGTTATATGTCTGGTTGTAAGGTAAGTCTGTCGTCGTAAACATGGACGCAAAGTTGGTGCTCTTGTTCGTGCGGTTAGAAGATGCGGAGTATGGGAATGGCATTATACTATATTCGTATATAAAAATGTAGTATAAATACGTCGGGCAATCGATCTTCCTAATGACCTCCACACGAACTGCATCCGCTGGGAGTATTATGGACACGGTTTACCATGCTCATGCGCCCGAACGAGGATTGGATGGAAGAATGTCCTCCCCCCAACATCCGAGGTTGGGTGGCGGGGTGCTGTGATGCGGGAATCCGTGAGGTGGTGGAAATGCGCATGGAAATTTTTTGAGGCATTATAACTATACTAGAGATAATTATTTGGATTTATAACACAGGAACAATATCTCCACACTTGATATTTTGTGTACATTGTAATAAAAAGCTGTCGCTGGAGCTGTAACCGTAATATTGATTTTTGGGGGCCTCTCCTTCGGGAGGACATAGACAATTCTGTTTGGTATAGGTGTCGTTCGGTTCAACGAGTATAGGTACCGCACACGCGTCGCCTCTGTTGTCGTATATAATGTTCTTGCTTGCGGTGTCGTCTTTACACACGCAGCCTGCAACAATGCCCGTTTTGAACAGTTTTCCTCCGTATACTGGGTACGCTTGATTGAATGGAATATTGTTGTTGCTGAAAGTCGCGGGAGCCCGTTCCTGGCGGAGCGGCTTTTTGCCTTTCAGTCTGGCCAGGTATCTGGCGTAGGAGTTGTGTTTGATGTCCACGCCAACGCCTCCAGGCGACAGAGCTCCCGGTCGCAGACGAGTGATAGTGCGCCGTGTACTGTTGCCGCCAGGATTGCTTCCGCTCGCGTTCGCTTTTTGTTCATGTGCCTCTTTTCGGTCGCTCATTTGATTCCAGTTTACGCCATAGGTCTCTTCTGGTGCCTGGTACACGTTTAACGCACCTAAATTCATCGTGTACACGGACGACGGTACACGAACCGTATTTTGAATAATCTTTAACCGCTGATACCTTTGTGCAGGCGTATTGCCGTTAAGATATGTTGTTGGAAGACCGTTCCTACAGTTGTAACGCCGAGTACAATCTACTTGTATGCATTTAGTCATTTTATATATATTAACATAAAAAATGAAGACGTTTCACGTAATCCGTATTCCGTATACACCACAACATGCATCATTGTTCTTCTTGTAGTCACACATTTACAAACAAGAGGTCGCTCACAAATCACGCGGCATTATGCGAACTCAAATTCATGACGCAGAGAGAAAAACAAGTGAAGACCGAGGAATTAGAAGGTATGCCGACATACGAAGAGCTGGTCCGGATCACCCAGAAGCTGGCCACCAGATACACTGTGCTGGAAAAAACGATTGAGAAAATGGAAAAGGTCACTTCTGGATATACAAAATGTAAGATCAATGCGGAACAATGGCTTAATGAACACGTTACGCCAGAATATTCCTATGACGAATTAAACCACCGTATTCGGGTTGAACAAGACGACATATCCATGCTCTTCGAAAGCAAGGTCTTGGAAATATTCGCCACGCTCATGGATAGACATATCCACAAACAGGAGTCTCCGCTGGCATGTATCAACAACAAATTGTATGTGTATAAATCAGAGAAGTATGGGTGGGTGGTAACGGAACGGAAAGACGTTGTCACGATTATGAATACATTCTTACAGCGTATCATGGACACGTTGACGAAGTGGCGATGCGAGAATGCGGACAGAATTGCGAAAAACGACACGCTAAGCATTGAATACAACAAGGTGCTCATCAAACTGATGAACACGAACTTCAATCAGGATTCAATGTTTGGCAAGATAAAGACCCATCTCGGGAACATTGTCAAATTTGACGTAGTAAACACGATAGAGTATGTGGTTGTATAGTCTCGGGGACCAGTCCCCGAACCCCTCCCGCGCAGGTTTGGTTTCACCTTTTCCAAAGGTGGACAAGGTGGACCACTAACGCCCAGTTGAGCCGAACCCCCCGTCGGCTCTGTTTGTTTTTTCTCCCAGCTGGGACTCGTCGTCGACGATTTCCACAACAATAGGCGACAGGGTGGGAGAGCAAATCTGGACGAGTCGGTCGTATTTGAGAACCTTGTATTCGTCGCGTTTGCTGATACAGTCGAACGCCCCGATGAGATTTCCCCGGTACCCACTGTCGATCACTCCCACGTTGTTCGCGAGACGCAGCTGCGTCTTGGACAGACTGGAACGAGGGTACATATAAAATCCCGATGGATGGGTTTTTCCCCCCTGGAGTATCGTCTTGGAGGAACATTTTATCCCGAAATTAATCTTGGTGACCAACTCAGTGAAGCAGGTGTAGTCTTCGGGGACCACCAAATCGAAGCCTGCGTCTGGGTAGTCGTCTGTTTGTATTTGTAAGTTATGTTTGTATGCGAGCTCAGTATACTTGAGTTTCAAACGAGGATCGTCGATGTAAATCTTCAAGTGTGTACATTTGTCAAACCTCTCCAGCAGATTGAATACCAATGCCATCTGTTACTACATGTTGTTATCGCTTTAAATGGTTGAGGTAAAGAGATAGCCCGCAATAGGGTCTATGTCGTGTATATGAGTAAACAATTGTACATGATAAAGACTTAGAACCAGCGGAAATAAGAATACAAACATGGATCAACAGTTCAATCTGCTGAAAGAAAATGTGAATGCGGCGCATGGGAACAAAGAGGTGACCAGAGGAATACAGTTTGCCTATCAATTACATGGAACGTGGTATGCGTCTACCTTCCCGATTCACCGGGCAATGTACCACAAGAACCACACAGGCCCCGACATGTGCGACGAGTGTTATGATTGCGGGTTTGTTGATGGTCTCTTTACGCAGTACTGTGAAAGTTGTGCGAAGATGTACGATAACATGGAAAAAAGAGACCTTCGCGAGGTAATCAAACGAAAGGTTGCGAATATAAAGAAAGAGGTTGTTGATTTAACCATGAAGACAAAGAGGGTGAAAAATCTAAAATGTGCGAAGAAAAAGAACACGTGTAAAGTTGATGGATGTAACATGAACGCTGTCAGGGGAAGCGAGTGCTACCTACATTGGGAGGAATGTTAGTGTCTGGTGAATATTTATAGTTTAAGAGGGAATACCGTCTCTACGCGCCGAGGACTATGATCTGTCAATTGAGCAGGATAGTTGTTGACGTATTTCATGCCTTTCGATTTTGCCTCTCGAATACCCTGTAAATATCGAAGTTTCCTCATTCGTTCTTCGCGTACCTTGATTAGGTGTATCCTTTGTGCTTCCCGTTTCTCCTCTTCTGACAGTTTGGATTCGGGTGTGTTCTGTGTACCCTCTTTGTTTCCAATCTCGATCTTTCGAGGAGGCTCTGCGTTGTCTTGTTGTTTGCCTCGGATAACGCGCAACTGTCCGTTTTCCACAAACAAGTTCATGCCGGCGAGAATGTCGTCGTATCCGATGTTTTTTGTATCGGACATATATTATCTTTTTATATATAAATGAAGAATACATACATAAAAAGCACAGGGTCTGCGAATGTTTTTTTACAGCAAAACGGCGACAGACACGCGAGCAATATCGACTGGCACATCGATTATGATGGTGATGTGGCAGACGTAGACATGTCGATCATGAATAACGGGGAAAAAGAGCATGTGAATCTCGTTCTTGATAATCGCGATTTAGAGGAACTGCTTCACATTCCAGTTGTGAACAAACCACTTGAGGAAAGATTATACAACGATTACCTGGTCGATCGCAAAGTGTACAAGTTGACTCCTGTGAAAAGGCGTCGGTCTGTAAAACTGCGTAAACTGCGTCGAAAGAAGTCCTCTAAAAACTCGTCGCGTAAGAGTAGTAGCCGTAAAGGGCGATCAAAACGATCCTCGTCGAAATCAAGTCGTACTACACCTCGTCCCAAAACGAAGCGCATCCATTTAAGTAGACGTGGGACGCGTAGGTCCAGCAGGTCCAGTAGGTCCAGTAGGTCCAGCAGGTCCAGCAGGTCCGGTAAGTAGAGAAGCCGTTACAGGCACATGGTCAAGTGTATTTGCACGAGGCTTTCTTCTCGACATTGAGTTTACAAGTAGTTCTTCGGATAAGCTCATGCTTCTCTCGTTGCGTCTTTTTTTATAGTCTGCAGCACAGTGTTTCTCCATATTTTGTATATAATACGGCGAAGCATACAATAAATTACACCGAATCGCATCGTCGTATATACATTCTACATAGATGTGTTTCATTTGTTTCATCTGTCGAATAAATCGCGAACAATGGAGTAGATGTTCTTCGCTAAATGTGACAATCATAACACAGTGGTGGCGAGGCTGTTTCACATTTCCAGACAGTTCATATTGTTCGTAGTGCGAATCGGCATGACACTCATTTGCCTGGCGAGCAATCAACTTGTATGTTTCGGTTATGTTATCACATTTCTCCATATTATACGACACTTCGACGGTATATCCCATGTTATATAATGACTTAAAAAAAAATGAAATATTTATTTCGAATTCCATATACACAAACAAATCAACAAATCAACAACCCAACAACACGCTATACACGATGACCAGTCAGCTACATGATGTTTTATGTGTGAGGAACGCACATCCGCGTGACGAACATATCACATTTCAGGAGGAGGGACACAAGTACACCATTCACAACGATCTCGGCAGCACTTATACGTCAGTTACGACGTGGAACCATTCTCATTTCCCGGAGTTCAATGCCGACAAAGTGATCGATAAGATGATGAATGGCAAAGGCTGGAAACCGGGGCATAAATATTGGGGTATGACGAAGGACGAAATCAAGCAGCAATGGGATACTGCCCGTGACGAGGCATGTGGAAGAGGAACGATTATGCATTACGAAATCGAATGTTTTATGAACAATCCATCTCTGCCTTCCTACACACATCGCGAACTGCGCAAACAATATGACGAGGAGATGCTGAATGCGACCGAGCTGGTTGAAGCAAGAAATAACGCGGAATGGAGATATTTCATGAAATTCTTGGAGGATCATCTCGATCTAAAACCCTATCGCACCGAGTGGACAGTATACGACGAAGAGCTTAAATTGTCCGGATCCATAGACATGGTCTATGAAAACCCCGACGGAACCCTCATGATCTACGACTGGAAGCGAAGCAAACCGATAACGAAAATAAATAATTATGACGATTTCGCGACGACGTATTGTATCAGTCATATGCCCGACTCAAACTTCTGGCATTATTCCTTACAGCTCAATGTGTACAAGGCGATCCTCGAGAAAAAGTATGGCAAAAAAGTAACCGCCCTCAAACTTGTGCGTATACATCCCGACTGCGAAGACGACACATACGAAATCGTCGACGTTCTCGATCTTAGCAAGGATGTACGCAATCTATTTGAGCTTCGCAAGGACGAGGTGTATGGGCCGTCCAAAAAAATTACCGTACATAAAAAAAGTAAACAAACGTAGAAAAATAAATAATACATATGGCGTAAAAACGTTTAAACCTGTGAAGCATATGTATACATGAATTCATTGTATATTTTTCTTATGTTGTGTGCCTCGGGGCTCTTCGCGACCTACCCTGATATCAAAAAAGACTTCGATATTTCGAAGTTCTTTATGGCGGCGATTCTTGTTTTTTTTGTGGAGAAAGATACCAATGATGAAGATGTCGTCGTCTCTGAAGAAAAGGTTCCTGTGAAAAAACCTGTAAAGTTCGAAGACAAGTATTTAGAAAAATTCAGGAGCATGCAGGAAGTAGATGTTGACGAAGAGTCGTTGATTTACAACGTTGTTATCGAACATACGCCGCTGGGAAATGTCGCTATGACATATGACAAAAAAAAAGAGACGTTTATCTATTACAGCGATCATGGCATCCCTTACCGATTTCTGGAAGTGGTTGCGCGAAAATTTGCGGTTACGTTCAACTGTAAGAAGCTTGTGGTAGATACGGAAGAAGAACTCAAAAAACTAAAGGATGGTGAAACGAAGAAGGTTATAGATAGCGACGCAGCCAACCCCTCTTCAGACGGAGTCGATTCGTCTGACAAGGAATCGAGTAAAACCGCACAAGAACCTGAACCAGAAAAAAAGAGCGTGTTTGCGAAATTCAAGTCTTACAACAAATCGTCGGCGCCCAGTACCGGGTCTACCTCAAGAGATACGTCTGGGACTACGAAAAAAACAACCAACGAGCCCGTCATGGAAAGAGCGAACAGGTACACATGCGAAGGAAAATTCTCTAATATGTCCATGTTACAGCAAGTAAAGAAGGATGTGTTTGACGATCGTCTGAAAATGTCCTTCGCGGACTTCAAAAAAATGACCATGTCTACGAACAATAGGTAATGGTAGCGAACATAAAGAAAAAACCTTGCTATAGTATAAGAATATAGATGACCACAACACGAAAACGACCATGTATAACGAAAATAACAAATCGGCGAAAACAGAAGGGGGGGAAAGGGGGGAAGGGAGCAAAGACACGGAAGATGAAATTATTCAACGGTATTCTTTACTCGATCAAGTTCTCTATCGCACAACGGATTTCTAAATTACTGAATTCACAAATCACCAGGCGCATAGAAGATGCGTTCTTGAAAGATCTTCCTCCGCTATTGGCAGCAAGATTGAGAGGGGAAATAGACGAAGTCAGTATTGTTATGATGAGCGATCTGGCGAAAAAGTCGATGGATGTTGGTGAAAACATGTTGAAGGCTGTTCCTGGGTTCGGTAACGCAGTATCGCTTGTTGCGGCAGTAGACAAAGGACTTGCCGCTATGAAAAACGCACGAACATCCGTGGAACGGATCGGACGTGAAGTTGAACAAATCAAGCTCCAGCTTCGCCAAATGGGCATGGATCCCGATACACAGTTCCCGATCCTGAACAAGGTGCCACATATTCCACAGATACCAGTGTTAGACAAGGTGGAAAAGTTTTTCGATTCCGCATCCGACGCCCCTGGCATGGATATGACACCAAGCATACCTTCCATTTCGGTGCCTATGATGCCTGAAATGCCCAATATGCCCACGGTTCCGACTATACCCACAGTTCCGAACATGAACCAGATGGGCGATCTGTCCAAGGCGGCAGCAATGTCGAAACTAGGCAACGCGAATTTGCCCACAAAGATGCCTGGTAGACCGACCATCCCAACCCTGGGTAAGCTCCAGAAAGGCGGCGGAGACTCTTGTGACAGAATCATCTCCAGAACAAAAATGTCCCTTGATAATTTCCACAATAATTCTGTACACAGACTACGCATCTAGTCTATTTTTTGTTCTGTAGCCAGCCTTTATATCCAATACTTTTGCTGAGATCGAACGACGATTCAAGATGTTCTTCCGCAATAGAACACGCTTGCTTGTGTATATCATCCAGCTGCTTTTTGTACTCTTGAAGGAGTTTTTCATCCGAGCGCGTGACTGACTGATTGGTCTGTGGGGTTTCCATGATTTATTTGTATAAATTAAAGAAAATGTCTGTAATTCATTTTTTTTAATTATAGTCGATGTGGATAGTTACAAGGGCATATACGTGACAAACGCAATGGTGTCTCGCGGACCACTTTCTTCTCTCTTCAATATCTTCGTGAGGCGGGTGTTTATGTCGTAATTGTAGCTGCTCAGAAAAGAGAACAGTTCGGGCAATTCTTCGATCGTCATGAGCCCGTGACCGTGGAACGACCGCAGCGACAGTGTACAAGTCACTGGTGGACAACATGGTCCAGGGGTTTTGAATTCGCTCAACGGCGGCATTCTTACTCGAGTAACAAGTTCCCCCAAGGGTCCAGATGGAATTGTGTTTATGGTGATGATGTTCTTGTAGCATTCGACTCGTTGATCAAGATACGCTTGCGAAAACAACGTGAACGAGTTGGACGGATGTGTTTGGTTGTATATTCGACTGGTCATACAATGACCGCACATAAAACAAATACGAAAAAAATGAATTACTTTACGGGTGGTGGGAGCATTCAGTAAACATTCAATATGCCCAAGAGTAAAATATTTCGATACAAGTTCGCAGACGACGTGGTGGAGGAGCTCCATCGATTCGCGAAGATCCATCGCGACGATGATAGACACCAATTTAAAGATGCGTGGAAAGTGTGGATGGAGGAAAACGCGGAGCTTGTGCGAGCGGAAAGCACTCGTCTGGTGTCACTGAACTATACTGGCGACGTGGTCGACAAAATGTTTAAAAGCGTGAGATATTATTTCAGAAAAAAAGGCACTGAAAAAAAAGAACCAACACAGCGACGTGACTACGTCAGCGTATCCAAAGACATGATTCAATCTGTAGACAGACACATATATGGAAACATGGAGAGCGATACGTACACGCCCGCAAACGGGTATGATGACTTCTGTCAAACACACAAAGATGTTTTAGTCGAGTGTGTAACAAGTCTGGCCCAAAACGGGTTCTGTGTGAAGGAAATACAAGACAAGATCAAAAAGACGTATAAGAATAGATATTATGTGTTGAGGAAAGATAAGTCGTAAAGAGGATGTGGGTAGGTTATCGTGTATGTGTATAAGAATTGTATGACTGTATTATTTTTATCTCGGTTGGTTGGTTGGTTGGTTGGTCAAACAATAGCGAGAAACGAACAAATAAGCATGGTACGTGTATATATTATTGATCAATATGGATCCTTCTTTAATGTGTGACGATTATAGTTTTCGCCCGCGTATGGATACCCGTCTACAGACTGGTGAAAGGGGTACGTCAGTTCGAAAAATGTATACAAAAGAAATTGTTCTGGCAAAGGACGTATGTTTGGACGACCATGCGAAGATACGCACGATTCCCAGGTATTCGCTTTATTTTTCTCCTATTTTGAAATGCGAACACATACAAGCAAATACCGGTCGCTTAATTGTGTCGCGAGAGAAAACAACATCGCTACTGGAATTTTTTTACGAAAAAAAACAAAACGACGTCCTGTCGTACGTTGTATCAAGTCTGCGGCGGCTGCTATTATCGTTCGAATTACTGACCGCACATGATATCATCTATACAAATTACACCAGTATAGCGTTTAACTCTTGGTCGGTGCCTGTGTTGTATGATTTCGGGGGTAAACCAGTGATGCCGTACTATATTCCGATAGAGCTCTTCATGCTTGAGTCATTGAAACAGGAAGAGACGTACTCTCCGTCAAGAGAGAACATCCAATCTCTCTGTGAGAGATATTTCAAGTTAATCGACACAGATGTATCGGATCAGTCGGTTAGAGAATGCGTGGAGTTTCTGACACCCATTATCAACAAGCCGCTGTCGGATGTAGTGGACCACTTGAACACCTACAAGCACAAGTGGTACATTTATGGGCTGGGAAGAGTCTATCTTCGACTACTCGGCGCTCTTGATATTGTTGAGATGCCCGCGTTTTTACCGGACCTTCTTACCAGATGTGTGTCTGTTTCTCCTACACAACGACCGACTGTAGCGGAGATGATAACTGGTCTGGACACAGACCGGATGATATAATACATACGCTCAATGGATATGATGTAGAACGATTCGTATCATTACTGTTGATAATGATATGAACTATACGCGCCTATTTACTTCCTGGACTTCCTGGACTTCCTGGACTTTTTCGTCTTTCTGGACTTTTTTGTCTTTCTGGACTTCCTAGACTTCCTAGACTTTCTTGCCTTCTTTGTCTTCCCAGATGTAACGGGAGAAGCCCCATCCTTCCTCCATTCGTTTTTACGCTGACTCGCATCGCGCATCGCATCTTTGAGAGAAGCATGGTTTCCCTCCTTCTTAATTCTCTTGACAAACTCGAACCACTTCTCGCCCATTATATACTTTACATAGATTATTCAGTCACGGCTGTAAATAAAAATGAAGTGAATATGGAAAACTTATACAATACAATACAATACAATACACACAACTTGCTAAAGAACTACAATGACCAACCATCCGATATTCACTCGGTATTTATACATGAAACAAGACGTCCAGCTGGCGCTTGTCGGCGCGCTTCTACACAACGATAGAGACGCAGCATTCTTCTGGGTATACGAATTATACTTCAGCGGGTTCACACAGGCAGCTCTGGATACATTGTGGGAGATCTACTATGATTTCTACGCAATGCTGAACCCGCTATTGGAGACCTATTTGAAGAAAAAGGAAGCGGCGATCCATACGGAGAACGACGAGGAACAATTCGTCGGTTGTTTTGTGAGCAATCTCCTGGTGAGAAAACATACGACAGACGTATTCGTTCTGAGAAAAATAGCTGCCACTATTGAAATCGACGAGGACGACGCAGCCATGTCGGTTGAGCAACGTCTTGCTTCGGAGAACTACGAGGCGATATCGCATTATCTATTCGACGCGTGTCACACGGACAAAGAACGCGTCGCCTTTTCCAACCAACTAACCGCCTTCTTCAAGAGTCGTGGTGTAACCGATGTAAAAATAGAAAAAAAAATACAAAACGCCCACGTTGATCCACCAGTCGTTCTTCTCGCGAGGATGATGCAGTCGTTTGAGAGTCTCAGAAAGAAGATTCTGACAGACCCTCCGTCTAAAAAGAAAAATCTGTATGTTGTTCCTGATACCGAGTTAGTAGAGAGATACAGAACCGTGGAGGTGGACTATCCAAGAGAGGAACCCTACAAGGTATACAAGGGGCTTGTTAAATATTCGTCTGATCACTATAAGATGCTCTCGTTATGTAGAGAACATGTGGATTCCGATATCATTGATATGTATAGAGACGGCGAGTGTTGGCTGGCGAACGCGTACCAGACAACGCCGATATGGAGAGAGCGTATCACCGAGTACGGTGGAAAACTGGACCCATCGCCTCTTCCTCGTGTCAGACACGGTCATAGAACACTTATATGGGAAAACGAGGATCGCGAAGAAGAGTTCTATGGACGGTACTGGTATGACACAGACGAGCAGTCTGCTGATGTACAGCACAATTGTATCCCTCGCATTGAAAAAAATATTTCCGCAATGCGAACGTTTCATGAAACCCATAACCAGCTGGGTATATATACACCCTGTCCCGAAGTGCTCGAGTGTCTGAGTGGCTGATAATGAAATTACCGACACCATATTCTCTTACCAGTCGTATCCCATCTCCAGCTCCAACGAAAAGGAAAAGTCCATGCGGTTAAGGTCAACTATTTCACCATACTGATTTCGCAACTCAATCTTGAGGCGCTGTATGTTGACAGGACCAAAATACTCACGCTTTTTCTCTAAATAGTCGCTGCCGTTATTGAAGCAGATATTAAAACTATTACTTGTGAGCGGTATCATGGCCAGGATGTTGCTTCCAAGGTAATTCTTCGAGTACATGGCGAGAATTGTTTGGGTTTGTGAATGGTTGAAATCGTTCAACACGAAAAACAAGTATTCGGATGCCGAGCAGTTGTATACCGATTCGGCTGTGTAGACGGCTGAACAGAAATACTCCTTCTCTCGGAACCCAAGAATCCATCCCAGCGTGCTGTTGAAGTCAATAGATTCAACGTCCTTGAGGAAATTCATTTTGAATGTGTTCTTCGTATTCATGATGGTGATTTTCTGGGTCGCGGTATTCGCCGTCACGAGAAACCGTGGAGGAGATATGCCCAGTTGGTCGTTGATTGCATATTGCAGCGCTTCGGCTACCTCCGTTATGGTATAGTTTCCGTCACACAACGTAACGGCACCTCCACAATTATCGTCTCCTTCCCCTGTCTCTTGTATATACATCAGGTTGTTCATCTTAACGTGGGAAAAGCAATAGAGTACATTCGGAAGCTGGACAGACGAGAGCCGAATCGATAGCACGTTTTTGAACTGGTACGGTAGCACCAAGCTGAAATCCGTGGATGTGGTATTCTTGTAGTCTTCTCGAAAAAGCGTGTTTAATACAATCGTCTGGTGAATGGTCTTCCTTTTCACGCCATTCAGGTCGCTGCGGGCTATATTGGTAGGAAACGCCTCTACGGGATTCAGATACTTGTTCTTGTCAAGCACATCGTTGAATGAAATCGTTTCCTTGTTCTGGACAAACGAATTTCCGCCTGCCTCAGTAACGCTTGTTTGGTTGACTACTCTACCAACGTCCCTCTGGATGACATATTCCTCGTCAGGAAGATTCTGGTCGTTTTGGATTGTTTTCTCTAGCTGCTCTTTCAAGTGTTTCACGAGTCGCGTCTTGGCGATCTTGATGAATTCGATGAAATTGCTCTTCTTTTCCACGGTATAGCTGGCGTCTTTGCTGATTACACTTACAATCAATTTTTCGTTGTTGATAACATCATTCAGAGTATATGGATGGGTAACCTTCAGGAAGGTTTCAATCTCGGGAAGGTCATAGTTATCGATATTTAGATCTAGTTCAACGTTGCTCATTATACATATTGTATAAAAGAAATACTATTTATATTCGTAAAAGAATATGAATTACCGTATTGGCCGGTTACTTGTGAACAACTACACACTGTTTTTCCATTCTTCCGGGATCTTTTTTTTCCCACCGTCATAACGAACGGCATAGTTGTTGGATAACATGAGTTCGTTCACGTTTGTTCCGTTTATATACACTGTCGCAAGTATGCGACCATATTTTTCCGTAGAGACGTCCTTCAACACAACGGTCTGGTTCAAAAGCATGTGTTCCAGATATGTTTTCGCCAGGATGGCCCGTTTTTTCTCGTTCTCGTTTTTAGATGTCATTTCTGGAGTATCGATACCACTTAATCTTACCGAGAACCTGTTTACAGGAAACGAGTCATGGAGCTTGGCTGCCACGGTGATGGTGTCACCGTCATATACTTTGATGACTTTACATGCGTGAACAGAGGGTACGAACGGTGTTGTGTTTTTCCACGTTGCTTTTTGTACGTCACTGTCCAGACGGATCGGGGAGGAGGACGGGTTGTAGCACATACAGCTATAGTACGTGACATATCGCATACAGCGAGATAAACAAGATTGAGAAGCGGTTAACATGGAGTATATTATTACATATGTTCATTTCTATAAGTCTCTTCGTGTAATTATATGCGAATTACATAAAAAAATGAAACACTCGCAGATATGAAGTGTTTGACAGACAACCTACAATATACAACATACGACAGTATAACTAACGATGGTGAAAAACGTGACTGGAGGAAGTAAACACAAGAATGTTGCTCGCAAGACGGTGAACGGAGGGAGGGTAACCCGTCTTCGCCAGGCGACAGAAGAAGGAGAGATGTATGCGGTGGTAACGAAGATACTCGGTGGGTCAATGTGTTCGGCGATCGGTTCTGACAAGGTAGAGAGACTCTGTGTTATCCGAGGAAAATTTCGAGGTGGAAAACGAAGAGACAATATGCTTCGCGCTGGAACGCTTATACTGGTTGCCGATCGAGATTGGGAATCGACCAATTCAAAAAAAAAGCCCACGTGTGATTTGCTTGAGGTGTATTCTGATACCGACAAAGACAAACTAAAAAATACAGACACCACACGGGACTGGAGCTTCGTGAACGGTGTCGGTGACGTCTGTGCTTCCTATTCAAAGGCGACTGACGATGTGGAGTTTTGTGACAATACTGTAAACGAAGAATACGAACAGTTGATCGAAGACGAGACCGCAAATAAGGTTGTTTCTACGATCGACTTTGACCACGAGGAAGACGTGGAAATTGATGATATTTAATGAACCGGGTGCTATAGAGGAGACTTCATGGGCGAAGCGTGTATATGTGTATTTTTATTGTTTGTTGGTGTGTTCCTCTACATAATTATATTAATTCGTAAATGAAATAAACATATGTCACTATTCACTACATACAACTACACATACACTACTACGTTGTAGGAAAAGTATTGTCATGAACAGACGTCGTTTCACACACACATCTTATTCAAGAAACCCGCGTGTTCCGGAACCTACCCTCAATATGGAAATCGACTTCCCTGAATTAAATTTCACGGGAAACGTCCACGAAAATGTCCCCACACCACTGAATTATGATCATATTGAAGATACGACAGCAGAAACAGAAAACAATCATCATACCCCAGGATGGATATATGGCACAATTGACCCACGCACAAGAAAGCCTGTGTGGAAAGACTTCTCTGCGGTTACGCCGGAAGAACAGCAATACGGAGACCCTATTTGTATAACAAGATGGATCAACGAATTCGAACAGGAAAAGGATATGTTTATATATGAATATGGATACGATGAATATGTACGTAATTATTTGGTGTCTCAGAACCCAGACGACGAATATACAGACGAAGAGAGTGATGTGTACGATGAAAGTATGGACGACGACTATGATGAATCGTATGACGAATATTGATGTGTGTTCATTACGTTTAGTAACCCATTAAATAATGTCGCCGTTTACTAGTGATGTTTGACCATGAAAATTTAGATGCGGAATGGATAAACGAATTCGAAAATATAGACACCTCCTATAACAAATTCTACAAAGAAAGTGTGGATTTTCTTCGTGTAACCTACGTGTATATCGGCAAGAATGATAGCATAGACCACGTAAAACGCGAAAAGATGATATTGCGTCCCCACAACGTGCTACCGTATAATGTATTAATGGGATTGATTCATACCCAAAAGAAGGGTCGACCACATAAATTTGAATGTATTGTGAAATACAATATCGCAATAGAACCTTCTGATGTGAAATATATATTTACGGAGAAAACACACAACCAATACATCCATGAAACGACCAAAATTGACACTGTTTCGTTCGAGGACACAATATCCATGTTCCAGGACTTGAATGAAATATTTATTTTCTTTCGGGATACTTCTGGCGAATCCTCTGGACACAGCAAGACTGTGAAACTCCGTAGCAAGATTTCATCCAGACACAAGAAAACGATGAAAACAAATAGATAGAGTAAAAGGTATAAAAAGCTTGTGAAATGTATATCCATGTATAAGATAGCACTCATTACTGGAATCACTGGCCAGGACGGGTCGTACCTTGCTGATTTTCTACTTGAAAAGAACTACGAGGTATGGGGTATCATCCGTCGGTCGTCGAGTATAAACACGGGTCGCATAGATCATATATTTAAGAAACTCAATCTGAGATACGGGGATCTTTCTGAACCAGTAAATATTATGAATATTCTTAATGAGATTAAAAAAAAATATGCGAGCGACACCATTGAACGGCTTGAGATTTATAACTTGGCGGCAATGAGTCACGTCAAAATTTCGTTTGATATGCCAGAATATACTTGTGACATAGACGCCGCAGGGACGCTTCGCATCTTGGAAGCAACTCGCAACTGCGGAATTCCCTTGGACAAGATTCGCTTTTACCAGGCATCCACCTCTGAAATGTACGGAAAGGTTCATGAAGTTCCACAACGCGAAACTACCCCGTTTCATCCCAGATCTCCCTACGGAGTCGCCAAACTGTATGGATACTGGATCACAAAAAACTACCGGGAAGCGTATGACATGTATGCGTGTTCGGGGATTCTGTTCAATCATGAGAGTCCGCGCCGCACCCATAATTTTGTTACGCGAAAAATAACCATTGGGTTGAACAAAATTCTGACAGGAGATCAAGAAAGGCTTGTGTTGGGTAACATTAATTCGTTGCGAGACTGGGGGCACGCAAAGGATTATGTACGTGGTATGTGGTTGATATTACAACAGGACAAGCCTGATGATTACGTTTTGTCTACCAATGAGTATCACAGTGTTCGAGAATTCGTAGAAAAATCGTTCCGTTTGAAAGGGTTTGATATCAAGTGGAAGGGCGAGGGGATTAATGAAGTAGGATACGACGAGAAAACCGGACGCGAGCTGATATTCGTATCTGAAAAATACTTTCGACCAGCCGAAGTAGACGAGTTGCTTGGTGATAGCACAAAAGCCCGCACTGAACTGGGATGGGAACCGGAGTATAGTTTTGATCAAATAATCGAAGAGATGGTGGATCACGACTGTGTATAATAGATGTTGTGGTGGGATATAAATAACATTCTACGAACGAAGAATGTTATTACTGGATACCGAATCTGGCAGGCATAAGGGAGTTGAGTAAGGCTCCTCGTTGCGAATATGAATTCCCAAGTACAGGTTGTGCGGGGGTATCTGGTGTAGAGTAAAGCCTTTTCATTTTATATATTGGCATCACTCCTTCTTTCATGAGTATGTTGTACAACGCATCGTTCGTAAAAAAAATGTTCTGGTTCTCGTGTCCAGGTAGTCTGGCCAGTTTTAGAAAACAATCCTTGGTTGGGAAGATTTCTACAAGCCTTAACTCAATGTTGTTTACGACACTCATGTAGTCGGTGAGCTTTGCGTATACAGTATTGTAGTGATTTATCAAAATAGGTACGGCATCTGCTTTCACACCGAATAAGTAAGACTGGTAATGGTATTTTATTTGGGAACTGTCGTTGTATCCGTATAAATGAACACCGCTGCGCAACATCATGTTGAAAAAATGGTAAATGGGAGAAGTGAGCAGATACGAATCGTTGGTGAATACAACGTAGCTGTAATTCTTTTGATAATGGTGTTGTAGATAATACATCCATTTTCCTATGTCTAGTCTCATGCTATTTGGTATCTCGTAGTATTCGATCGCGGGAAATCTGTGCATGCATGTCTTTAGTTTGTAACTATATTTGGCATTACTGCTATTCACCACAACTACTTTGTTTGCTGGAAACCGCAGTTTCGAGATATTTGTTAGGACAGCATTTACCTTAGCAAACGTGTCTGTGTGGCATGCAATAATAGTCAGAATACTGTCAGGGCGTTGATTGGATGTGATGTTATTCACGCGCTTTGCTTCTTCTATCCTTTTTCTCAGTTCTCGAGGTACCCTATTGGAAATAGTTGTATTGATGATATGTGTCATCATAATGACACTCTGTTATATTCATATATTTTATAAAAATGAAACAAACTAACATGTCGTATGCTACCTACTATAACTATAACTAAACTATGAAAACCAAATACCTTCTCTCTACCCGTTTTACAGATGAGACATGGGTGGAGAACGAGGCACATCGAACCATACACACCGATGTTCAATGTATATACGGTTCGCCGCAACCGATGCCACCTAAGATAGACCCACGGTTACCGGTTTGTGTGGTGGAAATGAACAATTCGCATAACAAGATAATGGGTATAGGATTGATCCGTAACGAACCGACGCCCCGCAGCACACATATTGTATATAATACTGGAAACTACAATCGGTACGTGTTTACGGGTCGACACAGAATGGACAGAGACGAATTACCGCAACATTTACTAGATATTCTGGACTACATACTGTTCAAGGAGAAGACGCATCTAAAGCGCGGTGCGGGGTTCACGACGGTTCCTGACAAGCTTCTTTGTCACAGAGTCTGTGAAGGGCGGGACATTGTGAAAGAGATCATTGACGCATTCGTGCGAAAATATAAAGACCCAGGTCCAGATGGCGACTCGGCACATTGAAGTTCATGGAGAAGTCACATAAAGATTTTCTTCGTAGATGTATAATGAGTAAATTAAATGACATAAGTACAAACATAGACGACTATACCTATGCCGAACTGTTATTTCTCTTGAATCTAGACGACACACAAGCAACCGATCCTGAAGCGATTAGAACGGCAACCGAGGTGTTCATACAGCGCTATAAGCGGGGTGGGAGGTCTGAGTTGGTGGCCTTTTTTGAGGAGATCCGCAGCGTGTTGATTGGATATGCTGAAGATATCAATGACGGAGACTCTGAAAGCATTGGTCCCACCGCGAAACAGACGCAGGAATGGATCCAGGACGCAGGCGGGATTCCACAAAAGGACCCCGTTCAACGCGATAAGGTCACCGACAGGTTCCAGAAAATAGATGTATACGGAAATCAATATGCTCCCATGGAACGCAAACAACTAGGGGTGAACAATACCCACGACATATCGGTCGCCCAGGACGGTAAGCTGAACCCGACCCTCAAAAACACGATGAATCGCATGGTTGTATTGGACAGTTTTTACCGCCAGGACTCGGCAGGTGGTAACATCAGCACAGACTATACTCTTGACCTGTCCGACCGTCTCACAGATGTGTTGTCAACGCGACTATGGTCTATACAAATTCCGCTCACCTATTACAACATCGACGACGTTTATGGAAACACATGTTTGTGGATAACAGACGGAAACAACAACGTTGCTGTTTCTGTTGCTCCCGGAACCTATACCCCCGCGTCGCTGGTTATTGCTCTGAACACTTCTTTTGGTGATGCTGGATTCGTTTTTGCGACCCCGCCAGTAACATACAACTCGTCCACCTACAAAATAACACTCGCGTTGGCGGGAGGCGTCTATACCCCGCCCCCAGGGTCTTCCTCCACAGCATTCGTGATTAGCACAAGCAGCGATATCACATTCTTCAACTCTGCCAAGGCGCTTGTGTGTAACGAAACCTGTATACCTCAAGCTCTACATGTCAACGAGACACTCGGGTGGGTGATGGGGTTTCAATCTACAACTGGCGTGTATAAGGTGGTTGTTGCCGGTAACACTGGCGACGCGCCAGTCGATCTGTATGGGCCAAGATATTTCATTCTGGTGGTGGATGATTTCACCCAGAATCACCTGAATAGTGGTATGGTCACTATCACAGAGCCGTCGAAGCTTGTCAAGCTGCCTTCATACTACACAACCGACCATCCATACCTTTGCCAAGACAGCTCAGGAAATCTGGTACCCGAACTTGTTCAGAGTTCCCCTCGCACGCTCACACAAAATCAGCTGTATACCATCAACGAGATTTTGAAAAATAACGTGAATAACCTCGATACACGTGCGAAGGCCCCGACCACAACCAACGTGCTGGGTATTATTCCCATCAAACAGACTACACCTGGTACTCTGTATGTAGACTTTAGCGGCCCCCTTCAAGAGAACATCCGCACCTACTTTGGACCCGTTGACATTGAGAGAATGCGCATACGTCTTCTCGATGACAAAGGGAATACGCTGAATTTGAACGGCGCCAACTGGTCACTGACGCTATTGTGTGAATTGTTGTACCAGTATTAATTGTCTGCTGCTGTCTTCAAAATAATCGGCGTATAGTATATCATGTTTGATGACATCATATACTACCTTGGATCAAACGGTCCGCTCATACTTATTGTTGTCACAGTCGGCATCCTCTACACAAAATCAAACTATCTTATTGTGTTTCTCATAGGCAGCGTTGTGAATGTATTGATTAACTATGTTCTCAAAGGCGCGATCGCACAGCCTCGACCCAATGACCACACAACGGAACTCGAAAGAAAGTATCGCAAAATACTCAACTATGACAGGTATGGTATGCCTTCGGGACACGCGCAAATGGTACTATTTTCCACGATATTCGTCTATCTAGCGACGCATGATGTCCGGGTATTCGTTTGTTATTTCATTATGTCTCTCTTGACTGTTTACCAGCGAATACATTTTGAGTACCACTACCTCTCACAGACGATCGTAGGAGGTATATTGGGGGGCCTTATTGCGTGGACATTTTTCAGCTACGGAACCACGGTTCTCAAGGGTCCCTTGAAGGGGAAGAAGGACGACTACTATTTCGGCTAAATTTTGTTGTCCAGTACACCAGGCTCAGTTTTTCGTACTGGAACGGTCTATCTTTGAACTCCTCGACTGTCTTGTCAAGTAGTTCTTGTGTTATGTCGGACCAGTCTTTCACGTTCAATACCGGCAGGTCTTCAAACAGTTCACTGAAATGGTCTGCTTTCATAATGGGTATCGCGCCCAGACACAATGCTTCCCATGTGCGATGGCAATCGTAGCCGTTTCCATAGGGCGATAAAACAAAGGCATACTGGCATTTTCTCTCCCAAGTCTGGGTGCGAGACAGGTGGTTTTCTGCGCGAACTAATAGATCTTTCGGAATTGTGTTTGACGCATCTTGGCGCTGTCCATATCTGTCTGGTGAAAAGTGAACGTTTGAAAATATCTTGACAGGTCGGTTGTGAAAAGGAAGAGCTGTCTTGCGAAGCCTTCGAAGTATCGTTTCCTGTTCGCACGGAAGATGGCCTTCCGTGTGCATCCTCCACCAGTGGTTCGGATTTTCGCTGATAGTGTGATAATCGAGTCCAATCGGGAGGTGGCGAAGTTTGGAAGAAGGGGGGGCAAATAGATTCTGGACAAACCATGTAACAAGGTACTCATTTGCGAGTAGTGTTTGAAACTGCTCATCGTTCATTGCCTCGTTTGGCACAGCCAAGTCCGAGTCGCCGGATACAAGATAGAATCTATGTTTTATTCTCGGGAGATACCTCTTAACGAAATTACGAAGCAAGTGACTGCATACGTATATGGACATGTTGTCATGTTGCTGCATGTTTTCAAGGTACTCTATGCCAGTGTCGCACGACGATACTGGATAGTCGGCCCGAACAGTACAGCTTTTCAGTATCCCGCGACTGCTTACCAACCCGCAGTTATTTTCCATAATTATATAGTGGCTCATATAATTATGACTAAGTTGTTTTCCATAAGTATATAGTGTCGCATAAAGACGTGACCATATTCTTACGGAAACTCGGGGTCGGTGGGAAAGATGATTTCCGGGGATATTCGCACCCTGGCCTCGTTTTTAAATACAGCGTACAGATGGAAGCTCCTGTGTTCACAGTCTTGTGGTGGGCCATGGGGGTCCCAGTGAAACGGTTTTATGTTCCCGGCAGTGCCTATGTTTTGCTTCAGCAGAAACTCGGGTATGAGATCAAGGCGGGGTTTACCATCGTAGAAGCTGTCGATAAATTTGGAGGTCCTGTAGATGGAAAACCCGTTGAACGCCGAGTATACCGAGATCAAGTCGTCGGGCGGACAAGTCTCCAGGAGATACCCGATGGCGTCGATGTATATTTGGTGCCCGTTTCCCTGCTCGAAGTGCCAGACGCTAAAGATAAGATGTTTCATGGACAGCGCCCACAAATCGTAGTAAAACGGTTTGTTGAAGGACAGCGCATCCCAGTCTTTTCTGTACAGGTACTTTTTGAAGGTATCCACCTTTACGGGATGCGTACATATCTCGTCTGCGTCCATCATAACAAAGTATTCGTAGTGACTGTACGACTTGCGTATTGTGTCCAGCAGCGAGTTGCGTGCGTGGGCTATGCGATACGTCCTGGGCGACCCCTCTCCCAATGGGGTGGGATTGTCTATCACAATCATGTTGGAATGTTGTGATTTCAACATATTTAGCACCTCCCCGGTGTTGTCGTTCGACTGGTCGTAGAAAAATATCATAACATACTCGTCAAATACACTCCCTATTTTGGTCATATTTTCCACGATTTTGGGGAGAAACCGTCCTACGTCCTTCACAGCACTACATAGGCAACATTTATTCATTGGTATATCCACATAGTTTAATCCCTCTTGGGTAACGTAATACATAATAATCTTCGCCTATAGTAATGGGTGCCGGAATTCTTCCCACGACCATACACGACAACAAGCTCTACTTTCTTTTCGGAAAAGAAAACCAGTACGCCGATACGCCTGGATGGAGCGATATAGGTGGTGGCACGGACGACAACGAGAGCTTCTTGGAGACAGCAGCGAGAGAAGGCATGGAGGAGCTCACTGGATTTCTAGGTATGGAAAGAGATATCAAGAAGCTTCTCACCAAATACGGCAATTACAAGATTGATTTTGGTGAGCCGCACAGACGCTACCGCGTTCACATCTTTCCTATGAAATATGACCCCAATCTGCCTATTTACTACAACCACAATCACCGGTTCTTAGAGAGAAAACTGTCGAAGAACCTCATCAAGAACTCCAAGATATTCGAGAAGGAGGAAATCAAGTGGGTGTGCGAAGACGACATCCCCAAGATGCGTGCGCAGTTCCGCCACTACTTTCGCGACGTTGCGGACCAGATACACGCCGAGAAGGGCGCGATTCGCGCATTTATTCGACGCTCGAATCGCAGAAAAAAAGGCACTAAAAAAAAAGCACCAGTCCGGCAACGCCGCAAAACCAGACGCCGCTAAGGCGTGTAATTATGCACGTTGATTATAAATTAACAGCAGTTCAATATTATTTAGTGGAAGATATAACACAGAAAGAAGTTTGTAAGATTGTAGGAAATTATACACAATTGGATGGGGGTCTTTTTGATATTTTTGAATGTAATACAATAAATAAATAAGGTTAATAATATTAAATAGAGTATCTGTTAATAACATAAGATGATAGACACGCTGTTCAATGAGGTTGCGGATCTTGTAAACGGGAAAAACATATTTATTACGGGCGGAACCGGGACGTTTGGACATAAGATAACCGATATTTTACTCAATCAATATAGTCCAAACAAGGTGATCATATTCTCACGCGACGAATTTAAGCAATATAACATGAAACAAATTTTTCCTGAACATAAATACCCCAACATTCGCTACTTTATCGGCGACGTGCGTGACTACGAAAGATTGTTGGTGGCCACCAAGGACGTGGACGTTCTTTTTCACGCCGCTGCCATGAAACAAGTAGACACCGTCGAATACAACCCTCACGAGGCAATCAAAACAAACATCTATGGAACCGAAAACGTGGTTAAGGCAGCCATCGCCAACAAGGTCGGTCGCGTCATCGGTGTGAGCACGGACAAATGTGTAAGCCCAGTCAATCTTTACGGCGCAACCAAGCTCTGTTTAGAAAAACTGATTATCCACGCAAATCTGATGGCTGGACGTAACGGAACCATATTTAGTGTGTTGCGCTATGGAAATGTCATTAACAGTCGTGGAAGCGTGGTGCCTCTGTTCAAAAAGCAGAAAGAAAATGGAGTATTTACTATCACAGACGATAGAATGACCCGGTTCACCTTGACTATCGACCAGGCTATTTGTTTTGTATTGAACTGTGCTTCCATCATGATCGGGGGCGAAGTATTTGTTCCTAAGCTTCCCAGCTACAACGTTGTCCAACTCGCCAAGTGTATTGGTCCCGACGCCGAGATAAAAATTACCGGCATTCGACCCGGTGAAAAACTACACGAGGCCATGTTGTCCACCACAGAAAGTAGCAAAACACTGGAGCTCGACGACTATCTGGTAGTCACGCCCGAAATCAATATTAACAGGAACTACAATGAAAAATACGGAAATAAGTATAGAGTCGGCGATTCTGAGTATAGCAGTGGCGACAATGTACTGATTAGCGATGAATCGCTACTAAAAATGATCGATATGTAAGTAGTAAATAAGCAAATAAGTAATAGACATTATAGATACAATATATAATGTCTACGATCCAATTGGACGATAATCTATGTCTTCGATACATTGAGTGTACCGATTTCGATAAAGGATACCTTCCTCTTATGAACCAGTTGTCCAGTGTAGACCCTGACAAAATAACCAAGTCGCAGTTTTGTACATTTGTAAACGATTTGTCAAGTAAACACAAGGTCATTGTGATTGAAGATATGACAAAAAACAAGATCATAGCGTCGATGACCATGTTGTTGGAAGACAAGCTCATTCACAACATGGGCAGAGTTGCGCATGTAGAAGACGTTGTGGTGGATACGTCGTATCGGAATCGGTCATTGGGCAAACGCTTGATTGAACACGCTCTTGGTGTGGCACAGACAAATCAATGTTACAAGATTATTCTTGACTGTTCGTGTGAAAACATGACATTTTATGAAAAATGTGGATTGTCTTGTAAGGGTGTTCAGATGAGCACATATTTCTAATGAATTGAAATATGTATTTCTATGATATTATTGTATGGTCGATATATTATATTAAATGAACCCATCGTTGACCAAAGAGGTTATCTTTTCACAAACCGTCTCTACTTCTTCATCTTTTAATAAGGGATAAATAGGTAAGGTAATAATTTGCTCATACACCTTTTCCGCTTCGGGACACAATCCCCTTTCATACCCCAGCGATTGGTAGTATGAATGGAGATAAATGGGCATGTAATGAACGTTCACCCCAATCCCCGCCTCCTTCAGTTTTGTAAATACTTCGTCGCGAGTATGTTCCGTGTTTTCCAGTTTTAGTTTCACTACATAGATGTGATACGCACAGTCGTAGTGAGTTGTTACAGGTTCTATCAGACCAGTATGCTTCTCGAAAAATGCGTCGTATTTTCTGGCGATCTCGTTTCTCCGTTGAATGAACCCGTCGAGTTTGTTCATCTGGCTTATCCCCAATGCGCACAACAGGTCTGGGATCCGGTAATTGTAGCCCAACTCCACCATGTCGTAATAATGGCTGTTTGACTTCTCGCGTTCCTTGAAGTCCCGCGTAATCCCATGACTTCGACAAGACTGGCCTCGCTTGAAATACTCCTCGTTGTTTGTTACCATCATTCCTCCTTCACATGTAGTAATGTTTTTCACAGGGTGAAACGACAAGCAGGTGATATCCGCATAGCTTCCCACCTTCCGACCCTTGTACTGCCCCCCAAGAGAATGGGCGGCGTCCTGGATGAGAATCAGATTGTGTTTGCTACATATCTCTCGCATTTCGTCGTAATGACAAGGCTGGCCACACATGTCCACCATAATGACCGCCTTTGTCTTGTCTGTGATCAGGGCCTCTATTTTGGTCACGTCGATGTTCATGGTGCTGGGTTCAACGTCGCAAAACACGGGCGTTCCTCCTTGGTACAATACGCAATTTGCGGAGGCTACGAAACTGATTGCAGGCACAATGACCTCGTCGCCTTTGCCAATTCCAGCAGCATATGTGGCACAGTGGAGGGCGGCGGTTCCGCTGTTTACCGCTATTCCATAAGAACATCCAATGTAATCACATACCTTTTTCTCAAACTGATTTACTCGTGGCCCTGTCGTCAAATACGTGTTTTCCTCCAACACCTCCATGACGGCTTGTTTGTCGTCTTCGTCGAGTGTTTGCTTTCCGTATGGAATCATATATTATGTATATATGTTTGAAATTATATTCCCATATTATACAATAATATGACAATGTCGAAAAGGCATCTTCTTTTATTCGATGTAGATGGAACTTTGGCAGAGTCAAGTCAATCGATTGACGAAGAGGTTCGCAGCGAACTCATAAAAAAGCAGAACATGGGATATGTTCTGGGAATAGTCGGAGGAGGAAAGCTGGAAAAAATACTCGAACAGCTAAAGGGTCTGTATATAACACACTACTTCACAGAATGCGGCTGTGTCTACAATAAAAATGTACACCCCACGCCTACAGGTGATCTGTTACTTGAACATGTATACACGAAAAACGTAAGAACACATCGTCTCTATTCGAAGATAAACATCCTGATAAAATGTACACTTCAGTTTTTGTCAACAGTCGACTACGAGATTACTGGTCATTTCGTAGATCTTCGGTCAGGATTAGTTTACCTCTCGCTTATTGGCATGGCCGCTACGTTGGATGAACGGGCGGTCTACAAAAGATTGGACAGGGAACATGCGTATAGGAAATCACTGTTGAAGATATTGTATGAAAAGGCAAAAGAAATGGGTGTCCACGAAGAGGTATGTATTTGCGAAGGAGGTGAAGTAGGAATCGCAATTTACCCTGTCGAGTTTGATAAGTGTCAGGTTATTGATCACGTATCAGACGAGTACGATGAAATCCATTATTTTGGAGATAAGTACCAAGAAAATGGAAACGATAAGACGTTGATTGAGTGCCCACGAGTCATTGGTCATCGCGTAGACAGTCCAGCACAAACAAGAGAGGAATTGCTGAATATATATTAAAATTTCTTTCTTCGTCAAAACTTTATTATGGAAAATTTATTCTACTTGATTTTTAGAATGAGATAAATAGTATTTAACTGCCGATAATTTATAATCACTACTTTTGTGAGTAGGCATTTCAGCATTATTATCACATACAACACTCCTACATTTGATTAATTTTTTGAAAGCACTTGGTAATGGTTCGGAACATATCCCTTTCCAGTTGTATTGTTTTTCTAATAAAAATGTATTAGATAATGTTTTGCCATCATTAGCACCTATATCTATAAAATACATATCATTTTTATTATTACACATTTAGACATTTAAAACGCCGATTATTTAATTTACAAAAGGAGGATAATTTATATAAATTTCATCTTTACTTGTATTTTTCATATCTAAATTACTTGGTATTAATTCTTTATTTAATTCAGGAGGGTTTGTAAAATATTTTTTATGTAAGTATGTACATTCAAAAACATTTGGAATAATAACTCCACGATGATTTCTAGTACCACAACAATTATTTGCGTGAAAGTGAATTAAATAGTGATTTTTATTTATTTTATCAAATACATCTATTTCTTTCTTATTAAATGGTCTATGAAATTCCATTACGATTTGTTCAAATTTATTCATTTGTTCATCACTTAAACTTTTAATCCAAGGTATTTCACCTCCTTCTATATCCATCTTTACAAAAATACATTCATTTACATCAATAATATCGTGTAAATTTGTATTTTGGGTATCATTACTAAAACCAATATTTTTTTTAATAAATGTAATCTTACTGTTTTCTTTTGGTAATTTATTTATTGTTCCATCAAAAGCATATACGTTATCTATTGCGTATTTTTTTATAAAATCTTCTTCAAAAGAAATATCCTTACTTATACCACCTGCAAGTAATGTTGTATATTTTATATTAGGTATTTCAGCAATAATATAACCACCATCATAATCTTTTCCGAGTCTTTTCTTTTCAAAAGGGGATTTAAAAACTGATAAAACAGAAGGATTCATTTATAATATATATAAATATTATAAATTATAATGAATTAAATAATCGGCGTTTTAAATGTCTAAAGGTGTAAAAAACGAAATTACATTTAAATCTTGATTCAATTGCGAATAAGACTTCATTTGTATAATATTTGACTTAAGTCGGCGTTTTAAATGTTCAAATGTGTAAAATTTATTATAGGAGTATATCTATATGGCCAAGGTAAGAGTTGCTTATTTGATTTCAGGACATAACAGATTTTTAAGAAACGTGTTCCCTTTATCGCATCCAAATATTGAACTGGATTACTTAGCTTTTAAATGTGGGGGTAATGATTTTTTAAATTTATGTAATTCTGGTTACATTAAAAAAAATTCCATTGATGTTGAAAAAATACACGACATGACTAACAAATCAGAAGATGATATTGTCGCAAAATTAAATGAGTATGATGTACTTATAACGGGTACCACTTACGCATTTTGGGGTATTTTCGGTAAAAATGTATTCAATCGACTAAATAAAAATATCGTTACAATTTTTATTCCTCATGGAGTTGAGCCGATGTCTACAAAAGAAGTATTCCTCTCTAAGACGGATAGCAAAGAAGTAATTGGCTATATGAGAAAATGCGTGAAAGATTTCGATCCTAATTTTTATCTGTTATCATGTTGTCTTAACACCAAAATGCGTTGGGTTGAATGTGCTGGGTTCAGTGAAAATAAATTTATAAAAATAGATACTATACCCCAATTTGATTTAAATCAAAAATATTTCGACGATGAAAATACTAATCTTGATGATACTATTTTAATTTTTACACCTGATCTTAAAAATATTTCGAATCCGAGAACACCCTATTGGATAGACATGCTTAAAAGGTTGTTTACTATAATAACAAAATACTATCCTGAAAAAAAATTAATTCTAAATCTAAAAAAAGAAAATCCAGCCTTTATAGAAAAATATTTTATGGATTTTACAAACCTAACTGTTACTTCATCAGGCACCAATTACCAGGAGCCTATAAGTAGATATATTAAGTGCTATGCTACTATAGTTGTAGCAGGAAGCACAGTCTTTTATGAACACATGTTAGTGAAAAATAGAGTATTTTTATTCAACAATCTTCCCGATAATACAGATGTGCGCGAGTCAACCAAAATTCCAATTAAAATTAACAAATTGCTTGTTAGTGAAAATTATGATGAGTTTGAAGAACGTATAAAATCTTCAACAGATGAAAATTATTTTGATAATGAATTTGAAAAAGAGAAGATGGAATTTATAACACTTCATAGAGGAAACGCTAATAAAGTTACACGGTCATTCGGTGAAGAATTTTCTGAGATTTTGCTTGAACGTGATTTCGATAAAGAAACCAGGTTGAGTAAGAAGCAGAAATTAATTAAACCAGAGTAAGTGTACCCTGTCGAGTTTGATAAGTGTCAGGTTATTGAACACGTATCAAACGAGCACAATGAAATCTATTATTTTGGGAATAACTACCAAGAAAATGGAAACAATACGTATGTATTAAAATTTATTATAGGAGTATATCTATATGGCCAAGGTAAGGGCTGCTTATTTGCTTTCAGGAAATAACAGATTTTTAAGAAACGTGTTCCCTTTATCGCATCCAAATATTGAACTGGATTACTTAGCTTTTAACTGTGGGGGTAATAATTTTTTAAATTTATGTAATTCTAGTTACATTAAAAAAAATTCCATGGATATTGAAAAAATACACGACATGACTAACAAATCAGAAGATGATATTGTCGCAAAATTAAATGAGTATGATGTAATTTTAATGAATCACTTTTTACATATTTTTAGGTATACTAATGAAAAAATAGAAAGTAGAGTAAATAAAAATATCGTTACATTTTATATTCATCATGGAAATACAGGGCTGTATTCAAAAGAAGAATTCCTCTCTAAGGAGGGTAGCAAAGGCGTATTAAAAAGTATAAGAAACCAACTGAAAGATCTTGATCATAATTTTTATTATGTATCACCTTGTCTTAAAAGCAAAACGCTTGTTGTTGAATGTGGTGGACTGAGTGAAAATAATTTTATAAAAGTAGATAGTATACCCCAATTTGATTTAAATAAAAAATATTTTGACGATGAAAATACTAATCTTGATGATACTATTGTAATTTTTACAGCTGATCTTCATATTCCGAGTACACCCTATTCGATAGACATGCTTAAAAGGTTGTTTACTATAATAACAAAATACTATCCTGAAAAAAAATTAATTCTAAACCTAAAAAATGAAAGCCCCGACTATAAACAAAAATATTTTATGGATTTTACAAACCTAACTGTTACTTCATCAGCCGGCCGTAATGAACCTGTAAGTAGATATATTAAGTGTTATGCTACTATAGTTGTAACAGGAAGCACACTTCATTATGAACACATGTTAGTGAAAAATAGAGTATTTTTATTCAACAATCTTCACGATAATAAAAATGTGCTAGCATCAATGAAAATTCCAATTAAATTTAACAAATTGTTTGTTAGTGAAAATTATGATGAGTTTGAAGAACATATGAATTCTTCCACAGATGAAAATTATTTTGATACTGAATTTGAAAAAGAGAGGATGGAATTTATAGCACTTCATAAAGGAAACACTAATAAAGTTACACGACCATTCGGTGAAGAATTTGCTGAGATTTTGCTTGAACGTGATTTCAATAAAGAAAGTAGGTTGAGTGAGAAGCAGAAATTAATAAATATATAAACAGTAATTAATATCTCCTAATTTTACTAATTATGTGAGGTAGTCATAAGTTTCTTTGTATACTCATACGTTATCATACCCATACCACTTGACGGAATAGTTCTAATAAGGATAGGTGTCATCCCTTTCCATAAATTCAAAACATTGCCCTTGGATATTTGTGATAATAATGTGCGAATACTCTCGTTTCCTGTCTGGTATTTCACTTTTATTGTATCAAATGGTAGAACTACTGACCATACGCCAATACTGGACAAAACACCTGAAACAAAAGTATTGTGGTAATGATTCTGAAGTTTTAAATTTTTCTGTGAAAATGAATAAATATAGAAATAAATAAACGTACTAAAATAGTTTTTTGATATCTCTAATGAAATTCCACGAGTAAATGCTCTTTTTTTGTTAACCGACGCCACAAATTGTTTAATTCCTTTAAATGTATCTTTATTCGAATTCATGATATTTACTTGAAAAATGGAGAAAGGCGCAAAGAGACTATTTGTAATAAAGCTCGTAAAGAAACTGCTCATGAAAATATTACTGGTATTCTTTTTTGATTTCTCATAAATGTAAAATTGAACACTTCTTTCTGCGGGAATTTGAACTAAAGGGAGACTGATACCCCTATAAAATTTATATATGTCATTTTTAATAATATGTTTAACAGTATCAATTGTTGATTTATTACAGATCTGCATCTGTGTTTTTATTACTTCAAATGGATATGAGATCAATGATCGTACAAACCCTTGTACAGCACCCGGTATCAAAAGTTTAATTTCATCCATAGTTTAAAGTCTGTGGATATATAGTTAAACGTATAGTTGTATTTAAACGTATAATTGTATAAACAATTTGTACGTTTAAAGCTGTTTTAATGGTGGGTTTGGTGGTTAATTAGTTTTTTCTAATTCCATTTCTTTTATTAGTTTTTTTTCTAATTCCATACATTTTTTTGATCTATCCTTTATAATTTTGGCGGGACTGCCTGCATATAATTTCCAAGGCATTGTGTTTTTAGTTATCAGAGATAAACTCCCAACAGCAGAACCAACCCCCATTACAACGTTAGGTAATACCAAAGAACCTGACCCAACAAGACAGTGTTCATTTAAAGTAATATCACCTGATACAGTTCCTAAGTATTTAGAAGGGACTGTAGGATTAGTCATATATTTCCCAGAATAATCATCTGAGGAGCCAAATAATTTAACACCAGCCGACAATCCAACGTAGTCTTTTAATAAAATATTTGTAAAAGACGTAATATATGAATGGGGGCCAATGTGAATAAAATTACCTATTTCAATCTTTCCTCTGCCCGATAATATTGTAAAATCATCAATCCGAATATTGTCGTGTAATGTCAATCCACATGGATTATATATTCGTGCTAATTTACTAATTTTGACGTTAGTACCTTTCACTGTTACACCCATGCGTATTAAATCTTTTATTTTAAAAAAGTTGCTCATATTTACTATATTAGAAATTAATTATGAAAATTTAACTAATATAAATGAATATGGTAGTATATATTATATAAATTTAAACTATTTATATTGAATGAAGATAACAATTATCAATGTAAATAAAAACGATGAAGATGGAAAATTAATAATGGAATGGAGAAATGATACAACGACGAGAAAAAACTCGTATTGCCAAACTGAATACACGTGGGACGACTTCAAACCATTGTTTTATGGAAAATATTTCAATAATCACATACCACCACTGTTCGCTGTGTATGGAGATAAAAAAATCGCTTTTGTCGGTTCTATGAATACCGAGGAAAAGGACACCATCGAAATATCGATCAACATAGATCCTGACTTCCGAGGAAAAAAACTGGCCGTCCCGATAATGACAAAGGCGTTGTCACATATAAGGGAGCAATACAAGACGGTAAATAAGGTTGTTGCTGAAATTAAAGCATTCAATACCGTTTCACGTACATGTTTCGAAAAGGCTGGATTCGTCCTTGAAAAAAAGATGGTTACAAATGGCGATTTAATTTATTGTTATAGTTATAAAATGGGGGAAACCGAAAACGTGTTTCGTATAAAAAATCGTACAATTGGAAATAATACTCCAACCTACATCATAGCAGAGCTTTCGTGTAATCACAACCAGGACATTCAAAAGGCCTATCAATTAATTGACGCTGCGGCCGAGTCGGGTGCCGACGCAGTAAAACTACAAACATACACGGCAGATACAATGACACTGGATTGCGATACTCCTATTTTCAAAGATTGTCTGAAGGGAACTTTATGGGAAGGACAGACCCTCCACCAGCTATATTCCAAGGCGTTTACGCCATGGGAGTGGCATAAAGATCTTAAGGAATATGCCAATTCCAAGGGAATGGACCTGTTCTCGTCGCCGTTTGATACAACCGCGGTGGACTTCCTGGAGTCGCTGGACATGCCGGCATACAAAATCGCCTCCTTCGAAATCACCGACCATGTTCTCATCAAAAAGGTGGCGCAAACAGGAAAACCGGTTATCATATCGTCGGGCATGGCGTCGCTGAGCGAACTGAACGACGCCGTTTCCTTGTTAAGAGAACACGGATGTCCGCAAATAGCGATGCTGAAATGTACCAGCGCATACCCCGCAAAAATTGAAGACGCCAACCTGAACACCATCAAACACATGATGGAAACCTTCCACGTTGTAGGCGGCCTCTCGGACCATACGCTGGGCATTGAAGTGCCCATCGCTTCGGTGGTGCTCGGTGGACGCATCATTGAGAAACATTTCAAATTGACAGACGACAGTGCGAGCGAAGACGACGCGTTTTCGCTTACGCCTACCGAATTCAAGGCGATGGTGGATGCGGTTAGGAATGTGGAAAAAACGATGGGGGTGATCAAATATGCCGGGGTGAACAGCGAGTCCAAATCCAAGACGTTTCGCCGGTCCCTCTTTGTGGTGGAAGATATGAAACAAGGAGAGGCGTTTACGGAGGAAAACGTTCGGTCTATTCGGCCAGCCAACGGGCTTCACACCAAGTTTTATGGAGACGTTCTCGGACGAAAGGCACGAACAGATCTGGCGAGGGGAACGCCGCTCTCCTGGGACATTGTCGAGTAATGACGTTCAATGATGAAAAGAATGGATAATAATTTGTCGATTATTATACATGAATATCGTCTTCAGAGTCGATTCGTCTGATCTGATTGGAACTGGACACCTATACAGATGCTTACATATGGCGCACCACTACCGAGACCACAACGTCTACTTCATTTGTAAAAAACACCCCTACAATCTCAACGACAAGGTGGCAGAGGCATACACCCTGCTTGAAATAGAAAATGGCAACGACCAAGAAATATCGATCGACATGACTACGTGGCTAGGCGAATCGGAGGCGAACGACGCGAAGAAAACGATTGCTATATTAACTGCGCACCACATCGATGTCGATTGGCTGGTGGTGGATCATTATGCCATAAACAGCACATGGGAAACCATGCTGCGAGATTATACGAAGAAGATAGCAGTCATAGACGACTTCACGACAAGACAGCATGATTGCGACGCGATCATCAACCAGCAAATTACCCCTGAGCGAGGGCTGTCGGAATACATGCACTTGAAGCAGCGCGGATGTAAAGTGTGTTGCGGAAACGACTATTTGCTTCTGAACCCCAGATACTTTGCGTACACAGACACCGACCTTACAAAATCGTATGGCAATGTGATCTCCCGAATTGCGATTTTTATGGGCGGCGCAGACACGCGCAACACAACCGAGACCGTGCTGCGGACATGTATTGAGTTCAACGAGAATTTACCTCAACCGATTCAGCTGGATGTTGTTGTGGGGAAGGCGAATAGACATTACGAGAAAATAAAAGAATATGTCTCGGTGTATCCATATGTTCGCATGTACTATGACATCCCGTTCATCGGAGACGTGCTTGTAAACGCAGATCTTTCGATTGGTGCGCCTGGCTCAACATCGTACGAAAGGTGTATAACGAATACTCCGTCTTTGTGTGTATGTATAGCCGAGAATCAACTAACGGTGGTGGATAAATTCATAGATGCTGGTTGTATGAAATATCTTGGCACAATCGAGGACGATTACCAAGAAAGACTGTTGTATTGGTTGGACTACTTTTATAACAACACGAAGGAGCTACAGACGATGAGCGAGGCGTGTGCGTCTGTTGTGAATGTAAATGCGAATAAAAATAAATCTATATTAGATATATAATGGAAAAAAAACTAATCGTAGGTACAGTACAATTTGGATTAGACTATGGTATAACTAATAATAGTGGTAAAATAAAAGAAACCGAAATTGATGAGATATTTACATTCTGCGACGACAATAATGTTTTATATTTTGATACAGCACAAGATTATGGGACAAGTGAAGATATATTATCGAAATATAGTAAATTGTATCCCAATGTTAATGTCATTACCAAATCAAAATTTGGAAATAAAAACATTCACGAAACTATTACCAAATCATTAGATAAGTTTGATAAGATTGAATGTTATATGTTACATTCGTATAACGATTATAAAAATAAAGACTTGTTAGATGAATTAATATATTATAAAAATAAGAACAAAATAAATAGGATAGGAGTGTCTATTTATAATGTTCAAGAGGGAATCGAAATATTGAACGACGATATTGTAGACGTTATTCAACTTCCCTTTAATTATCTTGATAATCAATGGTTTGAACAAGATTTTCAAAATTTATTAACAAAAAGAAATATTGAAATACATGTAAGAAGTATTTTTCTTCAAGGCATTCTATTAAATAGACCTGTAAAATATCCCATTAATATAAGTCAACCCGAATTTGATAAACTGGAAGAGATAATACATGAATTATCAAATGAGTTACAATTAAACAAGTTAGAATTGTGTTTTGCTTATATTAACAGTTTTGACTGGATAAAAAAATTTTTAATTGGAGTAGACAATTTACATCATATGAAATCAAATTATTATTTAATTAACAAAGACCTCAAATTATCAAGTAAACAATTAGATTTTGTTAAAAAGAAAACACAAGATATAAATAAAATTCTAATAGATCCATCCAAATGGGTATTTAATTAAACAAATTAATTACATCTTTTTTCATTTCAACATAAAAGCAAATATTTATTTATAATCACTACTTTTATGTGTTGGCATTAATATATATATATATACATATATATACATATATAGCATGAACTTGCTTATTGTACAAGCACGGTGCGGTTCGTCGAGATTGAAGGATAAAATATTTTTGAATTTAAATAATGAGTCAATGTTGTTAAAAATAATTAATAGATGTAAAAAATCAAAGAGAATAGACAAGATAGTTATAGCAACGACAGTAAACACCGAAGATAATAGAATCAATGATTTTTGTAATAACCACGATATTGATTGCTATCGAAGCGATGAAAGAGATTTATTAAATAGGTATTATTACTTGTCGAAATTACTTCAACCTAAAAATATAATAAGGATAACATCTGATTGTCCGTTCATCGATATAGTTGAATTAGATAATATGGTGAATACTTTTGATAATTCAACGATTGATTATATGTATAATACAGATGAAGTTGACTATAACAATATCTATCCCGAGGGTTCAGATATAGAAATATGTAACTTTAAAACATTAGAGTACATATGGAAAAACGAAAAAGACAATAGAGAACATGCTACTGGTATTATCAGAAGCAAAAGGGAATACTATTCGAAGTTTTTGAATATCAACTATTACGATTTTGGTCTAAGTAAATTGAATTTAACGAACACTTTAAATGGTTTGGCACTAAGCATTGACACTCAAAATGACTACGAAGTAGCAAAGTTCGTATATAATCATTTTAAAGACGACGAAACCTTTTCATTTAAAGATATTCTATATTTTATTGATAAAAACTATGATGAATATTTAAACATAAAAAACAAGAAGAATATACAAAGAACAGGACAGGATTTGTACAAGATAGCAAAGCAACTTATTCCAGGCGGCACTCAGTTACTATCAAAAAGACCAGAGATGTTTTTACCTGATAACTGGCCGTCCTATTATTCTAAAGTGGAAGGGGTTGAAGTAACCGATTTAGACGGGAATAAGTATATTGATATGGGTATAAACGGCATAGGTACTTGTATATTAGGCGCTTCCAACAAAGATGTTAATAATGCTGTTATCGAATGTGTTAATAGAGGTTCGATGAGCACGCTGAATCATCCAAATGAGGTTTATTTAACACAAAAGTTAGTCGAACTTCATCCATGGTCAGATATGGCAAGATACACAAGGTCATCCGGCGAGGCTTGTTCTGTGGCAGTGAGAATAGCACGTGCTTACACGTCTAAGTACAAGGTTGCGTTTTGTGGTTATCATGGCTGGCATGATTGGTACTTGGCAACAAATATAAATAACAATGGTTTAGATAAGCATTTAATACAAGGGTTGTCAAGTGACGGTGTTCCGTCAACATTAGATGGATCAATTTTTCCATTTACATATAATAAAATCGAAGAACTGGAAAAACTATTATCGACCCAGGACATTGGAGTAATTATTATGGAACCAATGCGTTCTGTTTTTCCCGTTGATAATTTTTTAGAAAAGGTTCGAGAGTTGGCTACCCGACATAATTGTGTATTGATTTTTGATGAAGTGACGTCTGGGTTTCGAATTACAAATGGCGGGTTACATAAACATTTTAATGTAAACCCGGATATAGCAATTTTTGGCAAGGCAATTTCAAACGGCTACCCGTTGGGTGTTGTTTTGGGAAATAAAAATGTCATGCAGAAAGCACAAGATACATTTATATCATCAACATATTGGACGGAAGGAATCGGATTTACAGCTGGATTGACGACAATTAATAAATTTGTAGAGTTGAACGTCGCAGAAAATGTGAAAGAAAAAGGGGAATATTTTCAGTGCGAATTAAAGAAAATTATAGAAAAACACAATATGAATATAACTGTTGGGGGATTACCATGTATTAGCACATTTACATTTAATTATGAAAATCCATTAGCAGTAAAAACATTATTTATTCAGGAAATGCTAAGAAAGGGATACTTAACCACGGTTGCTTTATATATGACTTACGCACATACTAAAAAACATATTAGCGATTATTTGAAAGAAATTGAAAATTTCATTACAAAATACAAATCAGATATTGAAACGAACAACATCGACCAGTATCTGGACGGTCCTATTTGTCATAGTGGATTTAATCGGGTAAATTAAGATTTTAATATGTATATACTAATAATACAATGGAGTTAATCTTTAAGCCTGACAAAACAACATTCTTGTCGTTCTTAGAAAAAAGATGTTTAAATTTTGATATAAATTATAATGAAGTAGAGTTTTTTTTAGAAGAATTATTTGTTAATTTAAAAGATAAATTCAAGCATATTCCTAACAAATATTACTCAGATGGTAATGATATTATTTTACATACAGCACATTATTCACAATCATGTTTGATTTTATTAGAACTGAATAACATTATTTATAATAGCTATTTGAAAAATAAAAATGAAAAATTACTCGAAATATGTGATAAAATATATTTTATGAATACTACACAATCTTCTTGTGACTTGTATTATGACATAGATTTTCCTAAAAAAATATTCTGCGACCATCCTCTTGGTAGTGTGATTGGACGTGCTAAGTTTTCAGAAAAATCATCATTAGTGTTTGGTGGAAAATGTAATATTGGTCAAAACCGTTTTGTATATCCAGAAATAGATGGTGATTTGGTCATGTATTCTGGATCTGTATTATTAGGAAAAACAACTGTAAAAGGACTTGTAGTTTTAAGTTATGGTTCTTATGTAAAGGATGAAGGATTATTAGAAAATGTATTGATATTTGGACAAAGTCCAAACCTAATCATTAAAAAATTAAAACCAGACGATTTTATTAAATATTGTTTTTTTAGATCATCAGAAACCTTTTCATCAGAAACCTTTTCATCAGAAACCTTTTCATCAGAAACCTTTATAAACTTGTGTAAAGATTATGTCGAGTCTCCCTTGTCGAAAAAGATACATATTGAACCATTTTTTGACGATAAACGAATCATAAAAAAATCCAGTAATGTTACCATAGAAAAAGGGAAGGACTTCGTTTTTGAAAAAAAAATACCGGTTGTGGACTTGACGGGGTACTGTTCAATACACAAAATGAACAACACTTTTCTTTTAGCATATAGGATAGAAAGAAATGCTCATGATATCTCTTTTTACGGCATGACGTCTGCTGATGGATTGTCCTTCCAATCTGAGGAGCACTTCACGATTGCGAACAAAAATCGGGATAATCATGACCCGTATCTGCTTGTTCAAGAAGTGGATGACAAAAAGGAAGTAGGCGTGTTTCGTGGACGTGTATATAGGAACAGTCAAAAAACCGGCTATCATATGAACACAGGACTACATTATTTCAAATTTACAGATAACACATTTGACTTCACATCCAATCCAAACTCATTACTTGTTACCGGAGAACACACCAAACCTTGGCCCGGGACTGCTGGCGATCAGTTTGATAGTCTGAACACAATTAATTACCACGAAGGATTGTATTACACCCATGTTCGAGCAAATAGTGTTGACCGATTCCGAAGTCCCGATGATTTATACAACGGGTGTCGTAGAAATCGAGGTGTCCAGTTGGTTGTTTTTGACAAATCACGTAAAAGAGTGTGTACTGGTAAAAATATTTGTAGGTATTGGGACTCGTATGAAGATGATAGAAAAAAAGAGATTGTTTATAAAGATGTTTACATAGGAAATGTAATGAAATACGAGAATACTGAATACAATCTATCTATACCTTCTATAATGGGATTTGTGGGCAAAAAAGTGGTGTCGGGTAAACCCGAGGTGGTAAAGTTGTTTAACCTCGATGGGATTTATTTTACACACAAAAACTCGCAGTTGGATTTTTATAGAACACGTACCACTGATGCTATGTTTCCAGCCGGTCATGTTCCTTCGAAAGAAGAGAGTTGTATGTCTGTATGTGGTATGGTAGAAAGCAACGATCACACCCGCTATTTCATGTATCTCCTCCACTACGATGTTCTCCTTAATGTTAACGGGAGAAGAATAGACTGTTATTCAATTGAAAAGGACAGGTTCAATTGTGTGTCGTGTATGGGCGACACAGAAGGTTCTGTAGAAATTAGACCACCGACGGGGTACGAAACCATATGTTTGAATTTTGAAACATTCCACGATGGTTATATTTTTTGTCAGGTCTTATCAAGTGACGGTAGTGTTATTTCTACATCCAACAAATATAGTGGGAACCACATTGAGCAGGTTGTTACGTTCGATACAAGTGTGTCGGATATTTCTAACTATACACTCAGGGTTTGCTTATTTAAAGCGAAACTATTCAGTTACAAGTTCGATGAATAATACATAATATATAATAATATGCTTTGAAGTACTCCATCCAATGCATATTATAACATCCAGTTGTCTGATTTTCCGTGTTTCTCGAAGCTGGACGGAGTAACATACTGCTCAAGTTCGGCGAGCTGCTCCCTCGTGTTGACTCCCTTCAGTTCGAACTGTCGGTTTTGAGGTATTTCATAGGTGTTGACGACTGTCTCTTCATTCTCCTTGATGATCTGTATCATGTCGGTCAAATAGTACTCCTTTTGCGCATTGTCGTTTTTAAGGTGTGGGAGATAGGTACACAATACATCGGCGTTGAATGCATACATGCCGCAGTTGATTTTTCGTATGGCTTTCTCCTCGTTTGTACAATCCTTCTCTTCCGTGATCTTCTCGAACACGCCGGTCTTTTCAACAATGCGTCCGTATCCATGCGGATTATCCAGTACGGTCACCGCCACATTCACATTTTTTATAGTCATTAACATGTCACGCATGGTGGACGATTTGACCAGCGGCGTGTCCCCCGACAATATAAGGACCTTGGTTCCCGAGTTGGATATGGACAGAAGAGCTTCTCGGCAACACAATATCGCGTGGCCTGTTCCCTGTGCCTCTTCTTGGAGTATGAACTCAATATTGTCCAACGACACATACTTGGCTAACGTCTCTTCGATGACGTCCTTGTACTTCCCGACAACGATCAGTATTCTCTCTGGGTCGAGCGCGGTCGCTTCACGAACAACCCGCACCAACATGGGTACGTCGCCTATCTTATGTAGCACTTTAGGTAGATCTGAATACATCCGTTTGCCCAATCCGCCCGCCATGATGATCACTGTACTCTTCGCCGACATAGACTATATTATACACAGAGATATTATTACATTTTGTATAATTTCTATACGTATAGTAGTATCTATCATACATGTGCGGCATCGTTGGTTGTGTTTCTACAAAACAATGTGCTACGAACATATTTGATGGATTGAAACAGTTGAAGAATCGAGGGTATGATTCCGTTGGAATCGCCAGTCTCCGCAACGCCCACATTCAAACAGATAAATTTGCGGCTACTCAGTCAGCAGATTGCTATGACCTACTTGAAAAAAAGATACCAGATCACGTTCAATCCACCACTGGTATTGGTCATACGCGATGGGCGACCCATGGACAAAAAACAGACGCAAACTCTCATCCTCACACGAGTCAGTGCGGGAAGTTCTCTCTTGTCCACAACGGGATTATTGAAAACTACCAGGAAATCAAAGAGCGGTTGGTGTCGCTGGGATACCGGTTCATCAGCCAGACAGACACCGAGGTGATAGTCCAGCTTCTCTCCTATGAGTATACCAAGAATGACGATGTTTACGAGTGTATTCGGTTGGTAAATTGTCAGCTTGAGGGAACGTGGGGTATTGCTGTTCTATGCGTCGACCTTCCTGATACCATTTACTGTACTCGACGCGGTAGTCCGCTCCTTGTGGGGTACGACGATACCATAGCTATCGTTGCATCCGAGAAGAGCGGGTTTTGCGGAAAAATTGTAAACTACATGGTGCTGAAACCCAACGATATTTGTCGAATCGAATTAAAAAACGACAAGGTAATCGTTACCACAACCGACGTGTACTCTCCCAGCCAGCTTCAGGAAACAGAACATTGCGACCTTCCTTCTTCGTATCAGCACTGGACGCTGAAAGAAATTCACGAACAATACGACTCTTCCCTCCGTGTGGTCAGCCTGGGAGGAAGACTTCTGGACAACGACCATGTCAAGCTTGGAGGAATGGACGGGTCTCGCGAACAGCTTATGAACGTGCAGAACATCGTCATTTTGGGTTGCGGAACCTCGTTCCTTGCCGGTATGTATGGGTCGCACTTTCTCAAGGAGTTGGGTCGGTTTAATACCGTACAAGTTTTCGACGGTGCCGACTTTTCTGAAAACGATATTCCGAGATACGGGAAAACCGCGTGTATCCTTATCTCGCAGTCTGGCGAAACCATGGATCTAATTAACTGTATCCAAATCGCCAGGAACAATGACCTGTTTTTGATGGGTGTTGTAAACGTGGTGGACTCCCTCATTGCGCGCGAGGTGGATTGCGGGTGTTATCTGAACGCTGGTCGAGAGGTGGGAGTGGCTTCTACCAAGGCCTTTACCTCTCAAGTTATCATGTTATCTATGATTGCCGTATGGTTCGCACAAGAAATTGACATACATAGAAGTAAACGAGCCCAGTATATTCGCGACATACGGTCTATCTCACGGGATATAAAGGATACATTGGAACGCAACGGAGACCAGATGAAAACGATAGCGACAACGTTATTCAAAGACGCAACAAGTTGTTTTGTCATCGGAAAAGGGAAGTCTGAATGCGTTGCCAGGGAAGGTTCGCTTAAGCTCAAGGAGATTTCCTACATACACAGTGAAGGGTATTCGAGTTCGTCGTTGAAACACGGACCATTCGCCTTGCTGGAAAAGGGGTTTCCTGTTATTATGGTATCGCCTGAAAATGAACACAGTGCCAAGACAGAGGGTATATACGAAGAAATTATATCCAGAGACGCAGAAGTGGTGTTCATTACCAATCGCGAGACGGCACACAGTAAGCGCGATAAGAAAAACGTGATTCTGGTTTCAAGCAACCAAACATTCGCCGACATGTTGTGTGTTATTCCGCTACAACTACTGGCGTATCATTTGTCGGTGCTAAGGGGATACAATCCTGATATGCCGCGCAATCTTGCCAAGGTTGTCACCGTATAGGATAGATAGAGTATAAGTATCGCAAATAAAAATGAAATGAATGACCCCGTCTATTAGTATTCAAAGAAAGAGTTGAATAGTAGTATAAACAGTCATACCATGAAGAGCATCGAAAGGCAATTGATCATCAACCGGTTGGTGTATCGTCTTTGTCCAGACATGATACCCATCATCAAGAGCTTCTGTTTCGAGACACAGGTCAATGCGAACTTGGTAGTCGTGTCTCGTACAGTCAAACGATGGATGATGAATGATCTGGAACAAATGGACACGTGGCGGACGCTCAACGGCGCAGAGTGGGTTGTCGGGTTCTCGGTGTCGGTCTATGGGGGGAAGGCGCTTTCCTACCCGAGATATATGGAGATCGGTGCAACCAACTGCGGAAAATGCGGTGGATACGTTGCGTCGCTTGTTGACCATGAAACCATGGACTACGAGACGCGATACTGCCCAAGAATCGTCTGCGACTGTCCTTTCCATGCCGACGGCGACGAACTGGAATCCCAGGTGGAAGAGGAGGACTACGACTTCTGAGTCCCAGCAAAAACAGGATATTGTCTTGTTTTTGTTGGGTTCTTTAAGTTCCTCAGAAAATTATTATACTTATGTTTATTATATATGGATAATAATTCCACGGATTTACCCACCGCAACCACGTTCCCCCTGTCATCAGGAGCCACAAAGACATCTTCGAAGTCCAACAACGGGTTTGGGAACATGAACTATAGTAATTCCCCAAATACGGGTAAGCTTTGTTTGGATGATGTATGTTTTATTTCGTTAGGAGGTAATTGCGCTCCACGAGTTTTCATTGACGCGGTCTTTGATACTACAAAAATGTATACTGATAAATGTCGCATGCCATTTGATGGTGCACTACACGAATTTCATATGGTCTGCAAAGTGTTTGACACTGATTTTTCTCATTTTTGTACAAAAGAGAATATTCACATCCTAGGTAAGGAGGGGAAATACTATAACCCTTTTTACAAAAGTAAATATTTACACGAACACCCCGATACAACTGTTCAAACAATGGTATCTCTTCAGGAAAAACGAGTTAACCAATTTAGAAAGGTTATGAACAGCGGGAAAAAAATAGTTTTTTTATACAACGGTGTTACCCCTACAGATAAGGACCTTACTTATTTGAATACGTCTATAAAAAAGTCATTTCCAGATACTACCTTTTTAATTATTGGTATTATACAAACTCGCGGTACTAAAGAATGTGTTGTTAACCCTAATCAATATACTTATATAGTTGACTTTCCTATTCTCAAGTCGAGTTATATATTGAAAATACCTTATGTTCAAATAGAATATGGGGTTGAATGTATGGGCTATTTATGGAGAAATATATTCAAAATTGTAAAATCCACCATACATCCTCAGCTGGAAATACCTTGGAACCATCTAAACAGATTACTTGATAATCTTAAAAAAGTGTCAACCGTAAAAATAGATATGAAAAATAAAGACGTAGTTGATCAAGCAGATAGATGGGTGAGTGCCAGACGAGCTGAAGAAGAAGACTCGAAAAAAACATAACGCCCTGTTTTGCTGGGTTCTTTAAGTTCAAAAATAAACACTTTAGTTTTTGAAGCCTATATATTTTGGGCTTTTTTTTCCAAAACTATTTTGAGATTTCAAAAATTGGACATTTCTTGGGATACAGAAATGTCCAATTTCTGGGAGGGCGAAAGAGTTTTGGGAAAAGGGTGTCGAAAAAAATGATTGAGACGGTAATGCTCTTGTTTACAAAAATACGCATTATAATTTGTTACGATAAAAAATCCTCGCAATTTGCGTTGATCTTTAGGCATTTTTTTCTGTCATCATTGCAATGATGACGAATGATGACACAGAAAATGCCAAAAAATGCCAAATATTTATATGTAAAATATGTGAGTTTACATGCTCTAAAAAAAGCAACTACATAAATCATTTAGCAACCCAAAAGCACAAAATGATGACGAATGATGACAAAATGATGACAAAAAAATGCCAAAAAATGCCGAACCAGTTTCACTGTGAGTGTGGTAAGGTATACAAACACCGCCAAGGTCTATCGCTGCATAAGAAAAAGTGCCAAAAAATGCCTGAGCATAGGAACGATGCTCCGGTGGAAGTTTGTCAGGCAACTACGTCTAAAAACCATGACGATGTGGAAGAATTTACGCAAAAAGACAAGCGGATGATGAAAATGATGACGATGGCGATGAGAAGCACCGCAGAAGGAATAGCCAATTCTGTAAAGGAGATTGTAAGTGTGGCTGGTACCAATCATAGCCACAATACCACCAATAGTCACAACAAGACATTCAATCTCAATTTTTACTTGAATGAGACGTGTAAAGATGCGATGAATATTCAAGACTTCATCAAGACGCTCAGACTGAGTACATGTGATCTGGAACGAGTGGGGGAGTTGGGGTATACTGAGGGCATATCCAGGATGTTCATCAAGGGACTGAACGAGTTGGAGGTGACGAAACGCCCTATTCACTGCTCGGACCTAAAGAGAGAAATCATCCATATCAAAGATAATGACAGATGGGAGCAGGACAATGCCAATAGAGACAAGTTGCGCAAGGCAATCAGCGATTTGTCGAACAAAAACATCATGTTACTGGACGACTGGCAGCGTGAGAATCCGGGGTATGACAGATACGATAGCAAGAAGAATGATATTTACTTGAAGATTATGGTAGAGTCTATGGGTCCGGCTGACGAGGATACGTCTGAACGGTCCTTCCGCAAGATAACCCGGAAGGTTGCGGTGAATACGATTATTGATAAAGGCGTGGTATAGGTCAGTAATGCGTAGATGATCAATATTTTACATGTAGGGTATATGTAAAATGTCCAATGCTTTGGTTGGCTATACAGGGTTCGTCGGGTCAAACTTGCTTCAGTTTTATAAGTTTGACCACTTGTATAACAGCAAAAACTTCCACGAAGCTCAAGATAAAACCTTCGACACCCTCTTCTTTTGCGGTGTCCCTGCCGTGAAATGGTATGCGAATAAACATCCGGAGGAGGATGACTCCGTGATGAACAAGTTGAAAGGTATACTTGAACGCGTTCATGCGAAAAAGGTGGTGTTAATAAGCACTATCGACGTATATGAAACGGTAGATTCGCAGGTAAACGAAGATCATGTGATAAATCACGGTGTAAATCACGTGTATGGGAAAAATAGATATGTATTTGAAGAGTTTATAAGGACGCGCTACGAGGACCATCACATCGTTCGTTTGCCCGCACTGTTTGGCAAAGGGTTGAAAAAGAATGTTATTTACGATTTGATACACAACAACAATGTTTGCGACATTCCTCTGAATTCTGCCTTCCAGTGGTATTACCTTGAATGGTTAAAAAATGATATCGACATTATCCTGAAAGAAGGTATCCGTATATGTAACTTGTTTACGCAACCTATCCACACGAACCGGGTAATACAGCTGTTCAAGGAGGTGTATGGTATAGATTATAATTTTCAAATTGAATACTTTGGCGAGGACACTGTGATGCGAAAGTATGATACGTGTACCAAGAACGGAGTATTCTTTGGTGGCACAGACAGGTATGTAAGAAGTGCTATTGAAGTGGAAAAGGGAATTGTGGACTACCTCAAGTTTACAAGGCTAGACGCGTCGCAATTGTGTGTGTCGAATATTTGCACAAACGGTCTTTCTCAGACACAATTCGCGTGTCTACTGAAACTGTTTGGTATTCGTAATGTACAGATAGCTCCTACAAAATTGATGGGGGGGTCGTGGGACGGGCTTGATGAACTGGACCTATCTGTATTCAGGAGTCATGACGTACAGGTATATTCATTTCAATCTATTCTGTATTCATTGAACCATCTGAACATATTTGACTTAAGTACCCATGATGAATTGTTCGCGCATTTATGTAAGGTGGTGGATATAGCCGAAGCGAATGGTGTAAAGGCTCTCGTGTTTGGATGTCCGCGCAACCGATATGTGATAAACGAAGAAGACGATAATACATCTACGTTTGTCGAATTCTTCAAACGCCTAGGTAGATACATGAAACAGAAGAATGTTGTCGTTTGTCTGGAGAACAATAGCAAACAGTATAACTGTAATTACATGAATACGCTGGATCAGGTAGCGAAGGTAGTCAGGTTAATTAATATGAAAAATGTACGTATGATGGCCGATCTGGGTAATGCTGTCATGGAGAACGATACGTGGTATTATTTGAAAGACTACGTTGACATATTGTATAATGTAGATGTGTCACATGAGAAGATGGAGGATTTTACCCATCTTCACGAGTCGAATCATATATTCAAATATGTGATGGGGCTTGCTGAATACAATCGTATGGTCAATCTTGAGATGCTTGTGAACGACAAAGATGAACTCGCGGCTATTAGCGGATCTCTCTCCAATTTTGTGAGTGTATATGCTTAGTCTTCGCTCGCATGTCTGTTTATGAAATCTTTCACGTACGGAATGATATAGTCTTCAAAATCGAATATACCTGTTATTTTTCCGCAGTTCACATTGACAACATTGTTGTGTTCTTCTATGACACACTCACGTGTGTCTGTATTGCGTAGCAATTTACACTTATATGATGTGAAATAGTCGCAATATTCGAAATGATCGTTGAATTCTGGGTAATATGTCATCACGTCTTTTTCCATTTTACGTTTTACATTCTCTAATATAAGAGGAGTCACTTTATACGATATAACGTCGCGAATATCCATAGACTTTATCAATGGGGTGTATTTCACGTGCGTGAGAGTGTACAGTTTTTTTGATATATCGCGCGGGAACAGTGAAAAGAACTGACCATCCATTACGGTGAGGGAGTCAAACCGAAGACTATGATTTGTTCGCGTATATACCAGACTTATCGTCTGTTCATATACGTATTTCTCGGTGGATAGTTGTAGTTGGTTATACGTACAGTCAATAAGGATATCGCATGTTATATCATCATTAATGACAATTTTGTCGTCCTTGTGTTCGATAGATGACACTTTATAGTTCGTGCGAAGATCGTCTGGATTGATATGTTGTTTGAAGTAACTCTTCGCTCTGTTGGAGTTGATTACCTTTTCTTTCGTATTAATAATATTCCCGTCTATATTTTTAAACGTAAGCGGGTTGATGATTGTATGGTCGTAGTGAATATTGTCACCGTAAATTTTTAAGAATGTGTCGTAGTCGACAATCGAATCTTTTGAAATAAGGTAGTAATTGTTATCGATAAAATCAACCACTTCACGGTAAGAATCAATAAATCTACTATAACCATGTACACATAGTTTACGCGTTTTGTCTGATCTAGGATAGTGGTATCCCAGATGTAGACGGTTTTGATTGTAATTCGAAGAGTTGTTGAATATATCTGTATTTTTTTCAAGTATTTTTATATCCAACTCACTATTTGCGAAGAATTTTGACAATGTCATGTAACAATGTAATCCATACCACCCCGACCCGACGATTATAATTTTATACATTATATATTATTTAGATTAATTCAATGAATATACTACGTATAGTTTTGTATTACGTAACCATATTATATTTAGAATCCCTATAATATATAAGAACATGGTTGTTGTGAAAGTATTCGTTGTAACTAAAAATGAATATGATCTCATAGAAGATTGGACGCATTTCTATGGAAAACTGTTTGATTATGCCAATTTGTATATCATTGATACTGGAAGCAATCATCCTGACGTGCTGACCTTTTATTCCAAAGCTAGGGACATGGGTGCCCATGTAATTATTGATCCGGGATATACAGCAAATTCACAGGGAGAAAAGTTTACAAAGTACATGAATCAGGTGAAAAGCCAAAACGATTCGGATTTTTTGTTAGGGTGTGACACTGATAATTTTCTTGTATTACATGGTAAACATACTATAAACAAGCAGGACTACATTGATTATTTCAACAGTCTACCTGCTGATAGAAACAAGTTCAGAATACATTCAAGCATGGACTCTGTTGTTAGGATAAATGATAAATACAACAATAATAAGTACTCAAGACCAGTGACAGATACACCGATGTTTTATAATGGTGCGTCCGTATGTATCAATTTTTACCGAACACAACAATTCGTTGCGACTACGAATGGAAATCATGTTGGCTACACTGTGCCGGACCAAGAGCCTCTTATGACAAGATTTCGTATGATTCATTACCATTATACGGGTATGACCCGTATGTTCGAGAGAGCACTGGAAGTATGTAAAGGATATGAATATTTTCACGTCAATCTAAACGACGACACCTTTGACAAATGTAAGGAAAATCATCTGAATGTTTGTAAATATATATCAGACTCGGGGTTACAGCATGCAGGAATCCATCGACTGGTACAGACCTTTGCGTTCACCAAGCGTCGATATGTATACCTTTTGTTCATAAAATATGCGTCGCGTGAATACATAACAATCAATAATTTCTACAGAGTGTTATATGCGACGGACAACGTGATTCCTATGCTTAATAATCAACCCATAGGGTCGTCTATCGTTGAAGAAAGCGTGAACAATATACCTGGTATACTTGTCAATATTAAGAGTAAACTGAACTCTTATGGTCCGCGGCAACTTGAACACGATTTTATGGAGTTTTTCAAGGATAAACCAAACGATGTTAATATTCAGGATAGTAGTTTACTTACGTTCGGTGGTATATTGTCATGTGACGAACAGACGTTAAGCGATCACTGTATCGCCCAGTATCATGCGTACGACCATCCTCCTCATGTACACACTTTTTTGACAAGTGAGTAAACGAGTAAGCGGGTTCGCTGTATTATATTCATTTGTGTAAATGAATATAGTTCGTTGCCATGACGCGATTGTTGTACGATTAATCGTCTTCGGCGTTCCAGTCTGGCCATATTTCATCCATGTCAGACTGTTCAATGCGACGAAAGGGTCGTATATTGATTAATTTTTCCATTCTCTCGTCGCGAGGTTTGTGTGGATGATGAACATATGTTGCTTTTGTTCTATGGCCAGAACCATCATTACCGACCTTATTATTTTCTGCTTTAGACACGATATCGGATATATAATAATAGGCTAGTGATTTGCGAAAAACCCCCTCGGGACATTTGATTTTATCGGGAAGTCCGTGCCAGCTAATATTGTTCGTTTGGAATAATATAGCTGTGTTAAATTGAACCGGTGTCTTTACCGCGGGTTCAGTAAGAGACTCGTCCCACAACTGATTGTCGCCGTTCCATTCTTCTCTCCAATCTTTTGTCATAAACAGTATAATATTGAGTCTTCTCTCCTTGTCGGTGAGGATTGGATGTTTTTCATAGTCAAGGTGTATATTGAGACGACCGTTTCTCGGATGAGCGTGTAACCCGCCGCCGTGTAGATAGGGGTCGTGTTCAAGATTGGGTATATTTGTTATCTTCGAAAAGATATCGATAGCCTGCTGTGAAGACAATGTCTTAAATATAGATTGTATTGATTCGTCCATCATATTAAAATCATCGAGAGCATATTTTACTTCCAGGGGATTGTTGTATTTGTGCCAATCGTCATAGTTCGATGGAAACTTAGAAAACGCTGTTTCCGCAAGGTCCTTGTTTAGAAAGTCGTTGATAACTACGTGACCGAATGGATACGATGAGCTGAATATTTCTCTTTTTTTATCTATATTTTTTACCCAATCCCCTAATATATTTGTAATCTCTTGATTTGTGTCCATTTTTTCTTCCGGACCGAGATTTTTCATTGTATATTATGATTATAATAAAAATACTGAGGTTTATTATAAAAAATATGTTTATATAGATTATGGATACTACACAGGATTATTCTATGGGAGAGAGTTCTTATAACAAACGTTACTTATTTATTGGGAAAAAGGATAAGGAAGAGGAGGAGAAGGAAGAGGAGAAGGAAGAGGAGAAGGAAGAGGAGAAGGAAGAGGAGAAGGAGGAGAAGGAGGAGAAGGAAGAGGAGAAGGAGGAGAAGGAAGAGGAGAAGGAGGAGAAGGAGGAGAAGGAGGAGAAGGAAGAGGAGAAGGAGGAGGAGAAGGAAGAGGAGAAGGAAGAGGAGAAGGAAGAGGAGGAGGAGGAGAATCATGACAATGAATATTTTACAAATGAATATGACGTTCAATGTGATATGAGCGATGAGTATGATGATGACGTTGGCGACGATGATGATGACGTTGGCGACGATGATGATGACGTTGGCGACGATGATGACTCGTATAGTGATATGTTTATCACAGAGAACGACCATGACGAATACATTCATAAAAGCGACGATGACAACACTATTGATTTACAAGATGACGGTAGCATATTAATCAGTATAGACGGACAATCTTGTGACGGGAACAGTGTTTATTTTTCAGATGAAGACACACAACAATATTCAGTAGGTAGTATTACTGGTGACGATGCCGATGCCGATGATGATGATGATGACGATGACGATGACGATGACGATGACGATCACGATGGTGATGTCGAAAATGTGGTAATGAAAGATACACCTATACCAGGGGAGAAAGAAGAAAATGTTGTGTCTGATGGTGGTAGAAATGTAAGTGTTGTTCAGAGTATGGAAGATGGGTTGAAATATTTTGATTATGATTTATATACTACTCTGTACCCAGACCTTTCTTCTTTAAGTGAACACGAAGCGATCCAGCACTGGGAAAATTATGGACATAAAGAAGGTAGAGTTTGTTATCAGTATAAATATACAAGAAACTACCTAGTAAGTAGTCAGTCTTTCGACTATCAGTACTATCGAACTAGATACAGTGATGTGCGACATTATAGTCAGGAAGAAGCTCTCGCTCACTGGAATCGGTATGGTAAGAAAGAAAACCGTGTTTGTAGATCGACCAGACCCGCTTCTTTTAATCCGATTTTCTATCTTGAAAACAACAGAGATCTAAAAAATGGTACGATGAGGACTCCTGAACAGTTAGAAGACCATTGGAACGTGTTAGGTATGAAACAGGGTCGAACTGCCTTTAAACAACCGGTTCCTGTCAATTTAACCACAAACATTGTTATTGTGATCCATTTGTATCACATAGAGCTGTACAGTGAAATGGTTGAGTATATTGAGAATGTTCAGAGTGTATTTTTAAACACAACTGTTATGTTTACCATTCCGAAATCTAGTAATTTTAATATAAAAATTAATGTCAGATATCCAGACGCTATCGTTATCAAAGTTGAAAACAAGGGAACAGATAATTATCCCTTTTTGACGTGTGTCAAATACATGCGACAAAAAAACATACCATGTGACTTTGTCTTGAAACTACATACAAAAATATCAACCAATCCAGTCGAAGGACTTGATAGATGGCGACAACAACTAATCCACCCCATTACAAATCATATGAATTTGTTGGTTCTTCAGCATTATTTTAAAACGGTTGAAAACATTGGCTACGTATCTGCTGCGTCTTGTGTATTCCCTAAAAGATACGATAACGATTTTCAGCAGAATATTGATGGCGTAAACGAGCTGATAAGAAAGTTTCCCCATCTTGAAAAGGATTGGTTAGATTTCAATGCTGGAAATATGTTTTGGATTAGCAATGAGGTGTTGAATACTTATCTAACATCTGACCTGATCGATTATGCTACTGAAGAGTTTTTAACTGACATGAAACCCCCATCTAACCTGGACGACAAGGGTGTATACATTGAATATATATGCGAGAGACTGTTCACTGGTGTCTTTTGTTACAAGCGGAAAAATATACATGTGACTAACGATGCGATGTCTTCTTCGGGGATATCTTTTACAAATGGAATACTTGATCATAAAAATTTTTATTGTCCGAACATTTTTAGTATATGTGATCCTCAGTCACTTCCGATTAGGTAACAATACCATGGCATAAACACGTCAATATATTATTGAGGTGTTTAATGAAAGCTGAAACGGCTAGTCATTTTGGGGTCGTCCAAACATATATTCGAAGTATTTGGGCAGACCTGGTATTTGGCCGCGAGCAGTTTTCAAGTACCGAAACAGATAGTTCAAGTAGTGATTATTTGTTTTCTCAAAATCAGTATAGTTTGCCAAATATTTCCATTTGATTCCGAAACATGCTGGATCGGACAAATATGACTCGGTATTGATGGGATTAAATAGGATAGAGTGGTGATGGGGTTGTAACGTTTTATAGCTAACTACTGCAGAATACTTGAACCCTTTAGAAACCAGATAGCTTGTTTGTTTTAGTTCCAGATTTTCTATGTATTGTTGTTTCGTGTTACACGTTTTAAGTCCTTCTTTGAAAAACTCTATCAACGGAAGAATACATTTATTTGATATTTCAAAATAGCAGTTACTACATACATGGACCACAAATTCGTTGGATTCATACAATCCCCAGAAATCGTTGTCCCGACGCATTTTCGTGATTGTGTTATTCATATTCGGAATGCCGTGTATCGGCAGCATGATACTGTCGTTCAAGAGACATATCCATTTGTATGTATACAAATCTCTTGTTGTGAAAACGTGTAACATGACATCAAAGTCTGAGCCGGCACCTTTGTTTTCAAAATAGTTAACCCTGAAGGGTAGGTCTACATTCCGTATCGCGCCGGATGTTGTATAAAATATGATATCATAGTTCAGTAACATCATCGTTTTTAACGCGTGTATTACGTAGTCTTTTATAATGTTGTCCTTGTCGTAATGGCAGTATATGACGCACGAGTCATTATTGGGTTTTTTAATTGGCCATATGATATGTTCTTCTGCATAACCAAATATGTCGTAGAATTCGCGCTTATTTGACCATGTATAGATCCCGCTATTGTGTACCGAACCTTGATTGGCTATATCGATAGTGCTGTGATCATATTTCGTATCGGTAACGTCATCATAAATACATTTAAACTTACATTTTTCTGACATGTATTTAATGGATTCAGTATAATAGCATGGGAGACTGTCTCGCAGATTTTCGTTTATTCTCCAGTAATTTTTTACGAATATCATACGTCTGAAAAATTCTTTCGTAAGGCCTGGTAACCTGTCGATGCGATCTGAGTGGTTGTACGCATATAAGGGACTCTTGTTGTAATCAACATTATGATAGATTAAACAGGATATATTATAATCGTTATCTATCAGTATTCGTGTCATTCCGTACTCACCGATTAATATTGCGTCCTCCTTCGTCGCTTTTGGTCCAAAGATAACGTCATGTTTTACGACGACGCTTGTGTTTGTTGAACGTGGTTCGACATTTCTGATCGGTGTATGTAATAATAGATTATACACATGTTTGGTTATTTTTATCAGGGAAAAGTAAGACTGGCATCTTGGTCCAGGACCTCCTGCGTCGTCTTCTCTTAACAAATTTATACATGGTGTACATATCACAGAATTTTCGGTGTGTAATTTATAAAAAAAGGGATCTAACCAGTGTCTTTCTGGTCCATCTTCGTATATCGGTCCAATTACGCCGCAATTCATTATACATAGATGTGTAAAGCATTCATAGAACGGTTTCTTGTAAATCTCTTCCATGTATTTGATACCTTTTTCGTACGATGACGTGTCCACATCATTTTCACATGGTAAGATATGTGTATTAAACATCTTCGGAAACAATACCTCGCACTGTTTGTTATTGATCATGAATAGTACTGTAATATTTTCGTTTCTCCATTTCGATTTGTTAAGACCGTGATTCAGAAAATAAGCAAGATTTGTCTGGTTTTTTTGTTCGTTCTTTCTCTCGTAATACACATAGATAATACACGTTTTTCTGGGTCGAGTGGTGAGTATATAATGTTGAATAATTTCTTCTGGAAGAGAATTTTGTAGACGCGGATACCTTGATTTATAATTGTTGACGTTAAATTGATGATTTCCTGTGAGAATTTGTGCATGTTTGTTACTAACGATTCGTCCTTCGTTAATACCCGCCCTTATGTAATGCTCAACTAGTTCGTGATGACGCATAGTTGCAAGGTCCGGATAACTATGTTTGTAGAAATTTGTGTCAATGTTATATTTTTTTAGTATATACGACATCGTGGTCTTTTGTTTTGTTAATGACGATTTCAATGGCATATTATTCTGTACGTGTCTTTTTGATGTGGATATCGTCTCCTGATTATTACTATTCATAGCTAAATAATGCATATATAATATTAATATACTTACACCGTAATACGCAAATAATTCGTTACAGGTTGTATAGTTCCATTAAATTATTGCCATATCCATCTGCTATTTTGTAGAACATATGTGGATACCTCTTCATTAACATAGTAAATATAACCTGGTCTGAACCATAGTACCATGTAGACGCGTGATGACGATGTTCTTTCACGCAGTTGTAAAATAAATGGTGTACATCGTTAATCAAGTCTTTGTGAAGCACAAGCACCGTTCCAGAGACTTCGTGATGTGGTTGTGGAGGATACGAACTGCTATAACATACCCTATCTTTGGGTATCGCGTGTATGTTAGATAGATTCAATCGTTGTTGTGGTGGGCGGTTGTCGCGGAATAAACAACATCCGGCGTCATACCAAACGTAAAAGTCTGTTGCGTTTTCTCTGTCAAGATCTTTCGCTATTTTGAGTAGGTTCAATTTTTCATGCCATATCTTACCGAGATCAGATGAAGGTATCTCGTAATTTTCCCTCCATTGATTATTATAGAACAGTCTACTGTGAAAGTTCTGGATACTGTGTTCGATAAATATTGTTTCGCGGTCTCCTCTACATTCTTTAATGAACGCCTCCGATTCCTTGTCGCAGAAAAAATACATCCGTTGGTTGATACACAATGTTGATCTCATCCACGTATCGTATGCCTGTTTGTCGTGTTTGCTATGAATTGGCCAATATCCCGACACAAGTGTAATGTTATCTCCTGGTGATGTCATACTCACATACGTTGCATACCTTTATTGTGATATCCAACAATTATATAAAAGTATCTTGTAAATATATCTATGCGGTTTTGTCTAATAGGGCCGGCAGGGACATCTATTCCGCCTGTCGGATGGGGTGCGGTTGAGAGCCTTATTTGGGATTACTATGTAACTCTGAAAAAGCGAGGCTACGATGTCATGATACTAAATACCGACACAATCGAGATGGTTAGTAGATGTAATGAGTACAACCCTGACGTTGTATACATAATGTATGACGACTATGCTTATATGTCGTGTGAAATACAATGTAAAAACATATTCTTCATGTCTCACTACGCTTACATCACAAATCACCAACTAACGTCTACATTCCGATGGTACTATGAACATATATTTCTACAGGCAATACAGAATCAGCATCACCTTACGATCAATGCTTTGAGTGAAGAAATTAAAGACGTATATATTAAGCACGGGTACAAAGGACGTATTAATGTTATTTCTAACGGTGCCCGAGAAGACGTATTTAGATATACGGATAAACCCGTGAGGGGAACCAAAAGCATCTACCTCGCGAAGATCGAAGAGAGAAAGGGGCAGTACAACTATCAATCCATACCTGATATTGAGTTTGTTGGCAACTACCAGGATTCGTCGTTTGATACTGGTAACCCTAACTATCTTGGTGAATGGACAAAAGACATGCTCTATGATAAATTAACAGACTACGGAAACCTGTTGCTTCTCTCTGAAGGAGAAGCCGATCCTCTTGTGGTAAAAGAAGCACTGATCGCTGGACTTGGTGTAGTTGTAAGTGAGTGTGCCTCTGCTAATTTGGATACAATGCTTGATTTTGTCACAGTCATCCCGGACGATAAGTTAAATGACGTAGAATATGTGAAGAATGCGATCAAACGAAATCGAGAAATCAGTGTGAAAGTAAGAGCGGATATACGCAAATATGCGATAAATACCTTCTCGTGGAGCGTGATTGTGGATAAATTTCTGGATGTCGTACAGCGATAGAAGGAATAAATTTGATGTGACTATATAATAATGGAAACTCCTGTAACGGTAGTGACTGGGTTGTATGATATAGACAGAGAGAAATTGGGAGACGGGCGAAAAATGTCCGACTATATTGAATGGTTAAGACGAACTATGTTGTTGAATGTGTCGATGGTTGTGTATTGTGAAGAAGGTGTCTATGAGCAGATAAAGGATGTACGAGAGAACGTACACGCAAATACTCGGTTCATTATGGTAACCAAGGAAACGATCGAGTATTTTCAATACGAGGAAAGAGTAGACCAAATAGTCCGTAGTGGCGATTATCTACACAAGATACACGGAAGTGGACGGTTGGAGGTGGTGTTGCCAATGTACAATCTGCTTATTATGAACAAAATTGTCTGGCTGCATGACGTGGCAAGTAAAAACTATTTCAACAGTACGTTTTTTATGTGGGTAGATGCTGGGTGTAGCAGATTCTTTGAAGACTACACAGCGGACAGATCTCTCTCGTGGCCTGATGCCAGCAAGCTGGACGAATATAAGTTTAATATTCAGGTAAGTCCACCCTTGTTCTATGAGTATGGTCCAGAAAGTTTGATGTTTCGCAGCGAACACTTTACCACGGCCACCATTTTCAGCGGAACGGTTGGCACTATAGAAAAGATAAAATGTGAAGTGAAACGGGTATTCGAATACATGTTGGAGCATAACTGTGTCAATAACGAGCAGATTGTATTCGCGATGATATACAAGTCTTATCCCGAGTTGTTTAACTGTTACGTCAATACTACCCAGAAGCATCTGCCATACTTCCGTTACTTGTGTGGAGACTGAAGTACTGTTTTATTTTATTTTATGGTACGGTATGTGTATCTGGATCATGTAGATATGGTCGAGGGAAACCTGGATCGGTTTTGAAAAAACATACCTCTATGTCCGTGAATGTTACTTTGTAGGTCATATCTTACTATATTTGCTGGATATCGACGGCTGAAATCCTCCAGTACCATGTCCATATAGACATGGGGAGAATCCTTGGAAAACTCGAGAAGGTCTCTTGCTCCTTCTTTTGATAGACCTATTGCATGTAAGCCTCGTACATTTCCAGATATACATGCCACTCTGTGGGAATAAATAGAATAATATGTATCTTTTACGGTACTATTTCCTCTGTCTTCGCATATTCCGAGATAAAAAAACTTGTCAGACAGTTTCTCGTATTTAATAATTTCGTCCATGGTGATTTTTTCATGGATATCTATGTCGTCCTCAAAAACGTAGGCATATGGATGGACGTCGTTTTGGATGATGTCGTAAATGTACTGCATGCTTATCCTGTTAGAAATGACTGGATTTGTGTGGTGTATGTGTTGTATCAAGTGAACATTGAACCCAACATCCTTGAGAATTTTTACTGAAAAAACGGTTCTATCTGATTGTGGGTTGGTTGTAAGTATATAAGCATTTCTGTGTGTTTTCATATAATTAAGAATATATCGATATATTTATACCCTTGAAATTTTAAAATGGGACAAAATTATCACCTTCAAAATACGAATACGAATACGAATACGAATAAGAATATAAATATAAATATAAATATAAATATAAATATAAATATATTTATATTTATATATACATATATATGAGATTTTTAGTTGACACTGATAAACAAATTATATTTGGTTGGAGTGCTAAATGTGCTTGTAGTCATCTTAAACATATTTATTGGTTTTTAAAAACAGGCAACGTGGAAAATCGAATACATACAAAAAAAGATCTAAATCCTTTGCCAGATGATATTCAAAATTATACAACAATACTCATTGTTAGAGATCCTTATAAAAGAATTATATCAGGAATGCTAGATAAATATAGGAAAGGTGGTCAATATAGACACTTATGGAAAGATTCGTTTTTGTCATTTTCTCAATTTGTAGATGAACTTATAACTAATGACTGGAAATCAATTAATCTCCATCACTTTACGCCACAAACAAGCGAAGACTTTGATGAAAAAATACTTCATTCAAAAATTATTAAATTGTATGATATTTGTAACATTAATTATGAATACATAGAACAACTGTATAATAAAAAAATACCAGAATGTATTATGAATAGAACACAAGGACACGAAAGAAGATTATGTGAACAGAAAAAAGATTGTTATGATAAATACGTATATGATTTACATATAGATGAGTATATTACGTATAATGTTGATACGAAATATTTTTACAATGAAGAAATAAGAGAAGCCGTATTTAATTTTTATATTAAAGATTTTATTTTCTTCAAAGAAAATGGAGTTGATTACACAAATCCAGATTTTTAAAATGGGACAACATCCTATAAAAGGTATACCTTGAGTATTTAGGTTCACACAAGATATAATAAAAATATATAAAGATATTTTTACTGTATAGAACATCAGTATGAAGAACGAAGAACCTAAATTATGTGTGAATATGGATTGTGAAAGATATCCACCTGACTGGGATTTTGAAGAAGACACCGAAGAAAATTATGAAGATGGACAACAATGGGTAAAATGTAGTTTATGTGATGGATATTTTAATGATAATGGAGCAGGAGATATTTTATATGTACAAGAAGAGCCAAATAATAAAGAAGCAGAATGTAGTCTTTGCGGAAAAAGTGAGGATATAGTTCAAATGAAAGGGACTGGTGAATATCTTTGCGGAAATGCTTGCGATGAAAGCGATGAAGATGAAGATGGAGAAGATTAGATTTTTATGTTCGTATTTTTGTGCGAACCTAAATGTCCAACGGTGTCAATTTTCAAGAGTGTAATTTATTGTTTACAATTAGTTTAAATGTCTGTAAAAACTTGACTGTGGATGATATAAGAATGGAGGAGATTAACACCAAGTACAACACTGAATATACTAACAGACTGGTTGCTTACAAGCACGTTTTCCACGAACTCCAGGACGCCTGGGGGCCGAGTTGGGATGGATTATGTGGAGGATACCTCTTTGATGGACGTGGGTATGTGTATGACGCGACCAGTTATGAAAAACAAGAACTACTATTCAAGAAGGCGAAAGAAGCGAAGACCGTGTTAGAGGTTGGTTCGTATGTAGGTCATTCTCTCTTTATTATGTTACTCGCAAATCCACAGTTAACTATCACCTCCATTGATATTTCTGACAAGTATACCGGTCCGGCCGTGAAGGTTCTCAACAAACATTTCGGTAATCGTGTACGATTCATCCATGCGGATAGCCTTACAGGATTAAAGCAGCTCCACGAGGAGGGTGCGAAGTTTGACCTGTTTCATCTGGACGGTGACCATACAGAATCGTTGATTATACAAGAGTATGGTATGTGTTCTCCTATGAGTACAACGTTCCCCCGAGTGAAATTTGTATTTGACGACGAGATTTCCCTTCGCGGGTTCTCCAGCTATTTGACCCAGTTTCGTGCAAATGTAAAGTTGGAGATTCCCAACTGCCAGTGGAGCAACCTCTACATTGAGTTTGACGAACCTGAGATCCGCAGAGTTCAATAATAAGTCATCATAGATAGAAATTGAAAATACAATATGGTTCTCGTATTGTATGTTCATTGAACGTTTACATATCCAGTTCTACCTCCATTGTGGGAGATGATGGAGGGGTGATGTCGTCGGTGGCGGGGACTTCATAGAGAGCACTCTTAGGATTCAACTTACATTTCCTCATGTGAGCACCCAAACTTGTCTTTGATTTTCCTGTAAATCCTTTACAATACTTACACGTGAGAGGGCCTGTAGGAACACACATTCCTGTCGAAATCAGCAATTTCTGTAACGAAGGGAATACGAATTCCTCGATATTGTTCAACATCGTTGTGTGTGATAATTTTATGAAATCCATGGCCTCGATGCGTTTTATGCTAAAATTCCTGTATTCTTCGGCTATTCTCTCAATGTCATCCATATGAACGTGAAAGCTGTCTTCTCCCTGTTTTTCATTTACAGTAGACAGTGCGGGGGACAGATTATCGATTATCTTAACCGCAATGTTAACCTTTTCTTGATCGAACCCTGCGTTCGGTATGTATACGTGAATAAGGTCATCCTTGATGTCTATCTGAAACAACTCTTTGAAGGTGATGGGACTGGATTGAGAAATGAATATCCCGTGGCATTTTCTCTCTCTGACGTCTCTTTCAAATTTAGTTACTTCGCGTGTGTCAACGCTGGCCTTGTAGTCCTTGTTCTCAATTAAGATAGAAGGAAGTTCGTTGTGTTTGCGGTTAATCATGAAATCGCCCGACGCAGTCAAAGAACGACAATCAACGATTTCATCCTCAGGGAAGATATTTTGAAGAAGTTCATACAACATATTCTCTGATATTGACCCCTTTGTGGATGTTGAATTTTTATATTTATTCAAAAAATCCATCACCTCTCGGGTAAGTTTACCTTGTTCGCTTGCCTGAACAATACTCGACTCTTTCAGATGGTCTATGTCGTTTTTCATTCTCTCTTCGCTTGCCGCGATGAATGTAAATAATGGTTGGTGTATCTGATTGGAAAGATTGTTGAACTTATTGTCAATGTTGTCTACTAATCTATCCATGGATGTTTCGTCCTTGTTGCTTGTTTCTAACAGTCTTTTTGTATCTGCCGAAATACTATTATGGAAATCTCTCACAATGTTTTCTATCTGTTTCTGTTGACCATCGTGCGATCTTGGTATGACATCATTTAATAGATTAGACGTTTTATCAAACAGAGCGTTTGTGTTTCTCTCTAACAGGGTGGATACCTTGTCAATATTTTCAAGTGAACTGGATTTGAAGATGGTTTGAACGCCCTCCGTGTACTCCCTTTTTATTGTATGTATATCATCTTTTAATGAAGAAAGGGACTTCTGTAGTTCGCCTAATTTGCTATTTTCCATTGTCTTTGTTAAGTCAGTGGATAGTGTTTTTAGAATATCGATGAACATGATGTTTATCTCTTCAATGTTGATATGTGGATTTTTCTCATAGAAGTCTACCACAGACGGTTCGGTGATCGTGAGACTTTTCGGCATTATAATACTTTTATTCTCTCGCTTTTAAGCTGTTTTTAAAAAATGCTATAATTTCTAATCTTAGAAATTATAGAAATTATAGAAATCCTATGATTCTTAAAAATCCTAAGTTTAGAAATTATAGAAATTATAGAAATCCTATGATTCTTAAAAATCCTAAGTTTAGAAATTATATGATTTATAAAACCTTAAAAACCTTAAAATTCCTAAGTTTATAATTTATAGGAATTATAGAAAGATATTAAAATACTTTTACTTAAGTAAATTAAAATATTGTAAAAAGAATTAAATTTATTTTAGGAATT
>Ga0209137_1000187_pt1 | contig 69303 bp, 66 predicted proteins | sample SaaInl5LU_22_DNA_FD_184642 | JGI IMG/M metagenome (GOLD analysis project Ga0209137, IMG submission 184642) | Marine microbial communities from expanding oxygen minimum zones in the Saanich Inlet - ESP_105LU_22_DNA (SPAdes) (version 2) | ecosystem: Environmental > Aquatic > Marine > Intertidal... | reverse complement strand
AGACGCGGGGGCCGCCTAAAGCAACCTTGGGGTTAATGGTAAACTATCGTTAATTTCAGTGGCTGCATCAGAGGCTTTATCTTGGGTCAGAGAGCTATCAGTTTCTAGCTTACCAGTAGCTAATAAATGACCTTCGACATTTGCCCCAAAATCTATTCGTATTTTCTCTGCAACCACTTCACCTCTGACAACTGCTGTTGAACCAAGCACCACTTCCACAGCAGCTATAGTGCCGTTCAAATAACCTTCTACTGTGACAGACCTTGCTCGCACGTTTCCATCCACATTGCCTGTACCTGTCACTACGAGTACATCTACAGTTAAATCGCCTGTAATCCTCCCGCCAAACTCTACTGTACCGTCACTTTGCCAATCGCCTTGGATAACTATGCCATCATGTAATAGTGATCGACGTTGTCTAGGTTCCTTGGAGAAACTGCTTGTAGGCGTAAGGCCTTCGGTTGTTGGTTTGGAAAACATATTTAATACCATGTGCCATTTGAGAGTTTTATCTGTGTAACCTAACAAGGATATTCCTGAAAACAACTTATTACGAATAAAAAAATAGCAGATACACTAGAAGCTACCACCTAAATAATTATCCCCCCATTACTAGAGGAAATAGAGATTGTCGTCCCCACACTAGCACCCCCACCCACGATCATACCGCAAACACAGAGGTGTCATCCCAAACAAGCAAGGGTATTAGACTTGGGGCGCTGGGCTTTTGTTTTACTCGGTACACAAATCAGGTACACTTTCGGTACACAAAAATACAAGCGCCCTACTCTTAAATATTGTATTTAAACAATAAATATACAGTAACCGATCCCTACCGCCGGAGCCAATTAAATTATAGGCGTCAATGACTTACGTCACTGGCGCCTTTATTTGTGTGTGTAACCAAAAGTTATAAACAGTTATAAACAATACCAGAAGCAGGTCACTGATATTTTTGGGAGCCGCTGGAAGATAATAATCTCCCAAGCTTTCATAGTGCATCAGGCTATCGCCCGCCTGCGCCGGAAGCCACGACACCGATGGACCAAAGGGCAGGTCACCACTCACAGTTACAAATTGTAATCCACAGCATTTAAGCCGAGGGTCGCTTCAAGCCAGTTTACTCTGACGGGTCCCTGTTTTAGTGTTATTCTGTGAGGAGAGGATTTCACCGTAAGAGTCTGAGCACTTCTTCTCGAACAACCTAAAGGCTAAAACTGTCTTGTGAATAGAGTTTTCCAAAGTCATGCCGCGATGCTTGGTTTTTCCATGCTCATTGGCGGATCCTTTTCTTTTGGGTCGATGATCGCAAATGATATTTCTCCGGTTGCCTTAACGGCAGTGCGTTTTGGCTTGGCCGCCTGCATTATGGGGCTGATTGCATTTTTTACCGGAGCAATTACTCAACGAGCTTTGCAAGCCCCTTGGCGTTATTTCATTCTTGGCGGTACATTTGGCATATATTTTACCTTGATGTTCGAAGGCCTCAAAACCGCGACGCCAATTTCGACTGCAGCTGTGTTTACGCTGATGCCGGCGATGTCCAGCATACTCGGGTTTATTATTTTAAAGCAAAAATTTAGACTGCATGGCCTGGTGGCAATTCTGATTGGAACGATTGGATCTTTGTGGGTTATTTTCCGTGCCGATATTCTTGCAATCGCACAATTTAAGGTTGGCACAGGTGAACTGATTTACTTTCTTGGATGCATCGCCCATGCCTTTTTACCCATCTTGTTTCGCCAATTGAACCGCGGCGAAAACGCCATCATGGTCACCTTTGGAATGCTCACAAGCGGCACAATTATACTGAGCATTTACGGTGCCTCCGAAATATTGCAAACGAATTGGATCGGGTTGTCGCTCTTGATCTGGGGCACACTTATCTATCTTGCGGTATTTGCCACATCGCTCTCCTTCCTCTGCCTACAATTCGCGTCAATGCATCTGCCAGCAACGAATGTCATGGCCTACACCTATTTGACCCCCATTTGGGTGCTGGTTTGGGAGAGGCTCTTGCACCATGAAAATCCGCCGATTTGGATCACCGGCGGCATTGCCTTGTCAATCATTTCGGTTGTCATCCTCTTACGCACATCCTTGAAATCTCGACCCTAAACAATAGGGCTTGGTCACAGAAAAGTTGCGTCCTATTCACCAAATTTTTTGCAGCATTGCTGCGCGGTTGATTTTTGCCAGGGCCTTCTTCGACCACCACCGAAAGGGATGCGATAGGCAGAGTGTCTAACCAGCAGCGACGCTTACATTTTTTCTAAAATTTTGCACAAATTATAAAAAAACGCCCCACACTGGGCAGGGCGTTTCAAACTTTCACTATGATCGGTGTCGCTACTTCAAGGCGAGGTCGGTAATTTTATGCGTCCACGCACCTTCTGGAACGGCTGAAATAACCGGATCAGATCCACCTGACAGCAAGGTCGCAACCGTACGATCAAAATCAGCCACATCCAACGCACCGTTGGACCCGGCTGTGAGTTTGGCAATTTCGCCCATCATCCGAATTTGAGCGGCTTCATTCTGTGCACCTGTTTCGTCATTATCAAGAATAATTCCAGCCGCTTCTTCGGCGTTAGCTTCGGCATATTTCCAGCCCTCCATAGACGCGCGCACGAAACGCACCATTTTGTCTACGAAGACCGGATCATTTAGGTTCTCTTCAAGCACGTAGATACCGTCCTCAAGTGTCGCCACACCCTGTTCTTCGTATTTGAAGGTCACCAACTCATCTGGGTTCACGCCAGCATCAATCACCTGGCCGTATTCATTATACGTCATGGTTGAGATGCAATCAGCTTCACGGTTCAAAAGTGGATCAACATTGAAGCCTTGCTTCAGAACAGTGACACCATCAGCCCCGCCCTCGGTTGGAATACCCACTTGGCTCATCCAGCTTAGGAACGGATATTCGTTGCCAAAGAACCAAACACCAATGGTCTTGCCACGAAAGTCTTCCACTTTGGTGATGCCGGTGTCTTTCCAACATGTTAACATCAAGCCAGATCTTTTGAATGGCTGCGCAATGTTCACCACCGGCAGACCTTTTTCACGAGCCGCCAAGGCGGAAGGCATCCAGTTCAACATCGCATCCGCGCCGCCACCTGCGAGCACCTGCGGAGGGGCAATATCCGGCCCCCCAGCCAATATCGTCACATCCAGACCTTCGGCCTCATAAAACCCTTTGTCCAAGGCCACATAGTAGCCTGCAAATTGTGCTTGCGTCACCCACTGCAATTGCAATGAAACGGAGTTCGCGTGACCGTCTGCACTGGCAGACGTGCCGCCCAGCCCCGCTGCGATAGCGGCTGCAATAATCGTCTTTTTCATCGTTTAGACCTCCTAGTCTGTGGTTTTGCTGCAATCTTCATAGGACTGTCAGCGTTGTGATGGGTGCCAAAAAGTAACGCCCTTTTCGATTAATGTCACAATACCGTAAAATGCGGTCCCCGCGATTGCGGCAATGACTATCTCAGCCCAAACCATATCAAGGGCGAGTTGGCCAAAGCTGGTGGAAATGCGAAATCCCATTCCAACGGTTGGGGAGCCAAAGAACTCTGCAACGATCGCACCGATCAGAGATAATGTTGTAGCGACCTTCAAACCATTGAAAATGAACGGCATCGCAGCTGGAAGGCGCAGTTTGAGCAAGGTGGGCCAATAGCCAGCCCCATAGGTGCGCATGAGGTCACGCTGCATCGATGTCGTATCGCGCATCCCCGCGACGACGTTCACCAAGATGGGAAAGAACACCATAACAGCCACGACAGCCGCCTTAGATTCCCAATCACTTCCGAACCATTTAACGAAAATCGGCGCTATCCCAACGATGGGCAAAGCGGCCATAAAGCTCCCAACAGGCAGGACACCGCGTGTTAAAAACTCGGAGCGATCCGCAAGTACGGCGATGGCAAAGGCTGCCAGGGCACCGAGAATATATCCCGTCAACGCCCCCTTGATGATGGTTTGAACGAAGTCTGCCCACAACCGGGGCATTTCAATCGCCATCCGCAAGAGGATGTCAGAGGGGCGCGGCAAAAAGACAGGGTTTACTTCAAAGCCTATGACAAAGCACTCCCACACAAGCAACACGGTCAGCCCAAAGATAAGCGGAATTGCAAGGGTCATCGCCCGAGTGTCCGACCACTTACTATTTGCAAAATATAAATTCACCAACCACCCCAGAACCCAGATGGCAAATCCCGCGATTACATACATCATGCCGGTTTCATCCCCATTTTACAAAGCGTACCGCGTTCAACCAATGAAATGATCCCAACCAGTGCCGCTGCCGTCAGAGCAGCCGCAAAAAGAGCTGCCCATGACAGGATGGGTTGGCCGTATTGATCGCCAACCAACATGCGCGCCCCAAACCCTGCCTTTGCGCCGGTGGGCAATTCTGCCACGATTGTGCCAATCAAGGAGGCCGAGATGCCAATTTTCAAAGAGGCAAACAAAAAGGGCGTCGAGGAGGGAAGGCGCAGTTTCCAAAAGCTTTGCGCATTGTTGCTGCTATAGGTCCGCAGCAGATCCAGCTGCATATGATCCGGGCTGCGCAGACCTTTGACCATACCCACCACCACAGGAAAGAAAGACAGATAAGCCGCAATAACAGATTTGGGTAAGACACCATGAATACCGGCCGCTCCGAGGACAACAATGATCATCGGAGCCAAAGCAAGGATCGGAATGGTTTGACTGACGATGGCCCATGGCATGACAGATTTATCCATCACACGGCTAAAAACGATGCCAACCGCAAGCAGCACACCGAGCAAGGTGCCAATCGCGAACCCCAGCAAAGTTGGCGCCAGTGTGATCCAACCATGGTAAACAAGGCTGCGTTTCGAGGTGATCTTTTTTCCAAAAATAGTGTCGAACATTTCCACCGCCACTTGATGCGGCGACGGCAAGTTTGGGCGTTTCCCAACGTAGGTCAGCGGGATCAAATGTGGGTTTTTGAGCGCAAGGACAAAACCATTTGTCTCCTTGCGCGCAATTGGCGTGTCGGGCGTCACACGCGCGCCACTGCGTTGTGCTTGATCTGCCGTCAGATGCATATTCATCGGCACAACCGCCAAGGTCCAGATGAATAGCACCGCTGCAATAATGGTAAGAACAGGTAGAATTGACTTCACACGATCCGCCCTTTGTTGGTGATTGACTTAGACATGGGCGTGCCCTGCCCGCAGCCCATCACGCACGCGTTGAGCAATAGAGATGAATTCAGGACTGTCACGAATTTCGAGCGGTCGCTCCTTTGGCAAACTGCTGTCAATAACGTCCGTGATGCGGCCGGGTCTTGGGCTCATCACAACAATCTTGGTCGATAGGTAAACCGCCTCAGGGATCGAATGTGTCACAAACCCAATCGTCTTTTCTGTGCGCGCCCAAAGCTGCAACAGTTGTTCATTTAAGTGATCTCGCACAATTTCATCGAGCGCACCAAAGGGTTCATCCATCAGCAAGATATCAGCGTCAAAGGCAAGCGCGCGCGCAATACTGGCCCTCTGCTGCATTCCCCCCGACAATTGCCAGGGAAATTTTTTATCAAATCCGGTCAAGTCGACCAATTCCAAGACCCGTTCGACCCGCTCGGACATTTCAAATTTGGAAAAGCCCATTATCTCAAGGGGTAGTCGGATGTTGCCACCAATTGTACGCCACGGATAAAGCCCGGCCGCCTGAAATACATAGCCATAGGCGCGTGCACGACGCGCCTCATCCGGCGTCAAGCCATTGACCGAAATGTGACCTGAAGTGGGTGTTTCAAGCCCTGCAATGCAGCGTAAGAAGGTGGTTTTGCCGCAGCCAGACGGACCGATAAAGCTCACAAAATCGCCTTTATTGATCTTAAGGTTCACGTCCTGAAGCGCGTGGACAGGACCATCATTTGTCTCAAAAGTGAGGTGAAGCCCTCTGGCATCGATGGTTGGCTCTTGCGTCATATTGCATCCTGAAAATGGGTCAACGAAATTCTAATCACGGCCTCAAACTCCACTGGCTGGAATTCCTGAACGCTCAATAGGGCGCGGTGACGTCAGTGCTTTCCATGATGACAGAGCTTTGTTCGTTGCGGTATTGCCGGCGCGTTTCACGAATTTTCCATGCCCTTCCTGGGTGCGCATCTCACCATCATAGGCCGCAACATGCCCGCGCGTTAAGGTAAAGCGCGGCAGGCCCTTAACCTTTTTGCCCTCGAACACATTGTAATCAATGGCAGATTGCTGAGTGCTTGCTGCGATTGTCTTTTCTTTCTTCGGATCCCAGACAACAATATCCGCATCCGCACCGACAAGGATTGCCCCCTTGCGCGGATAGCAATTCAGGATCTTGGCAATATTGGTCGATGTGACAGCCACGAATTCATTCGGCGTTAGGCGACCCGTCGCAACGCCATAGGTCCATAGCATCGGCATGCGATCTTCCAGACCACCTGTGCCATTCGGGATCTTAGTGAAGTCCCCCAGGCCGAAGCGTTTTTGTTCTGTCGAAAACGCGCAGTGATCGGTTGCCACAACGCTCAGGGAGCCGGACTGAAGACCCGCCCAAAGGCTATCTTGATGATGTTTGTTGCGAAAGGGTGGAGACATAACGCGACGTGCGGCGTGGTCCCAGTCCTTGTTGAAATATTCGCTTTCGTCCAGTGTTAGGTGCTGGATCAATGGCTCACCCCAAACCCGTTTGCCCTGTTGGCGTGCGCGGCGAATGGCCTCGTGGGACTCTTCGCAAGAGGTATGAACGACATAAAGCGGCACCCCAGCCATATCGGCAATCATAATTGCGCGGTTGGTGGCTTCGCCCTCAACTTGCGGCGGCCTCGAATAGGCATGCGCTTCTGGTCCCGTATTGCCCTCGGCCAAGAGTTTGGCGGAGAGTTCCGCAACCACATCCCCGTTTTCGGCATGCACCATCGCGATGCCTCCCAATTCGGACAGGCGATTGAAGCTCGCGAACAGCTCGTCGTCATTAACCATCAAGGCGCCTTTGTAGGCCAAGAAGTGCTTGAACGTATTAATGCCCCGGTCTTTGATCACGCTCTCCATCTCGTCAAACACCTGTTCGCCCCACCAGGTCACGGCCATATGAAAAGAATAGTCGCAGTTGGCGCGGGTGGATTTATTGTCCCACATTTTCAGCGCATCATGCAGCCCCTGCCCCGGGCTCGGGAGCGCGAAATCAACAACCATCGTGGTGCCCCCAGCCAATGCCGCGCGGGTGCCGCTTTCGAAATCATCTGAAGAATATGTGCCCATGAATGGCATCTCAAGATGGGTATGGGGGTCAATGCCACCCGGCATCACATAGCAGTCTGTTGCATCCAATTCATCCGTCCCAGATAGATTTTTTCCAATCTCGATGATCTTACCATCTTCAATCAAAACATCTGCTTCATAGGTCAAATCATGCGTGACGATTGTGCCGTTCTTGATGACTGTGCTCATAATAATCTCCCTGTCTATTGGTCTCTGCGCCGCGGCTTAAGGTGTAATTACGGCCGTCTCCAAAACCGCATGCAACAGGACATCTGCGCCCGCAGCTGCCCATTCCTGGCTGATGTCCTCGGCCTCATTATGGCTCAGGCCGTCCACACAGGGGCACATGACCATTGCCGTGGGCGCAACCTTATTGATCCAACAGGCGTCATGACCCGCGCCTGAAATGAGATCCATATGGCTATATCCCAAACGCTCTGCCGCGCGGCGCAGGGCCTGAACGCATGTTGCGTCAAAGGCGACAGGATCAAACCCACCGACCTTTTCAAACTCAATCTCCATCCCCATCGCGTCACAGATGGCTTTGGCTTCGGTCCGCAAACGCGCCTCCATGTCGGTGATGACAGTCAAATCGGGAGAGCGAAAATCAATCGTAAACACGACTTTGCCGGGGATCACATTGCGCGAATTGGGGTAAACATCGATATGACCCGCCGCGCCGACCGCGTGAGGTGCGTATGACAGCGCGATCGCTTCAACTTTATCCAAAACCCGTGCCATGGCGAGCCCTGCATTTTTGCGCATGGGCATCGGGGTCGATCCTGTGTGGGCGTCTTTGCCGGTGATCGTCACTTGGGTCCAGGACAGACCCTGCCCATGGGTCACAATCCCAATTTGCTTATTTTCTGCCTCTAGGATCGGACCCTGTTCGATGTGCAGTTCAAAGAAGGCGTGTATTTTACGCGCGCCCACGACTTCATCACCGCGCCAGCCAATGCGCTGCAATTCGTCTCCAAAGGCCTTGCCCTCAGCATCCACACGTTCATAGGCCCAATCTTGGGTGTGAACACCGGCGAACACACCTGAGGACAACATCGCCGGAGCAAAACGTGTCCCCTCCTCATTCGTCCAATTCACCACAACAATTGGGTGTTTGGTTTTGATATCCAGATCATTCATCGTGCGCAAAATTTCAAGTCCACCCAGAACCCCAAGCACCCCATCATATTTCCCGCCAGTGGGCTGGGTATCCAAATGTGACCCCACATAAACTGGCAGGGCCTCAGGGTCTGTTCCCTCTCTACGGGCAAACATATTGCCCATTTGATCAAGGCCCATCGTGCAGCCAGCCGCCTTGCACCAATCCAGAAACAGTTGGCGGCCTTCGCTGTCTTCATCCGTCAGAGTTTGGCGGTTATTGCCGCCCGCCACACCCGGCCCAATCTTGGCCATCTCCATCAAACTGTCCCAAAGACGTTCGCTGTTGATTTTCAGATTTTCGCCAATAGCAGCCATGGGACGGTCCTTCACTTTCGAATATTTACGGTTGCTTAATTAAGAATTTGACCAACTGGTCAAACTAACGCTAGCAGAGGCCAGACATGTGTCAAGGAATTGCTTTTATAATTTGCCAATCCATTGCCCAACTGCCTTCGATTTAGTCATTTACTCGCTCAACTGTTCCATGTGATAGACCCATATGAAAAAGACAGAGACCCGTATCCAGAAAAAAAACCACTCAGCTATTAAATCCGCTGGGCTCAAGGTCTTTGCCCAATTTGGGTTTCGCGGATCGACTTTGGATCAGATCGCAGCGGAGTCTGGTCTATCAAAACCCAACATTCTGTATTACTTCTCATCGAAAGAGGCAATTTACGAGGCCCTCTTGGCCCAGTTATTGACAGATTGGTTGCAACCTGTTCGCGACATTGACCCCGCCGGCGACCCTGTTGAAGAAATACTGAAATACGCCAAACACAAATTGAAAATGAGCCGGCTCTATCCCCGTGAAAGTCGCCTTTACGCCACTGAGATCATCCAAGGCGCCCCGCGGATCAAATCCGTTTTGACCGGTGAACTTCGTGACGTTGTTGAGAATTTAGCGCTGTTAATCAACCACTGGGCGGATTCTGGATTGATTCGTGCTGTCGATCCTTATCACCTCATCTTTTCGATCTGGGCCATGACGCAACACTATGCGGACTTTGAAGTTCAAGTGAAGGCGATCTTGGGAGAAAAAGATCATTTTGAGGATGCCGAGCACTATTTAGAAGACATGCTAAGACGCATGTTGACAGTTTAAGGCGGCGCGTGGGTTTTCCCCACACGCCGATTTGGTCATCCTTTATTCAGCGGCGACAGCATCCGGATTATTTGGATGCGTTGTCCAATTGGCATAGTCATCCGAAATGGTTTGACCTGTGCGCGGATCAACCGTGCCGGCCGGCTGCTGAACCATAGTTATGCAATTTTCAACGGGGCACACTTCAACACAGAGGTTACACGCCACACATTCCGCATCAACCACAGAGAACTTACGATCGTCAGACATTACAATCGCTTGATGCGATGTGTCTTCACATGCGGCATAGCACCGTCCACAGCTGATGCAGTCATCTTGGTTGATCACTGCTTTGGCGACATAGTTAAGATCAAGGTATTGCCAATCGGTCGTGTTGGGGATCGCAGCGCCCATAAAATCCTGGATACTTTTATGCCCTTTTTCATCCATCCACTGCGACAGACCCGTGATCATTTCCTGCACTACCTTGAAGCCATATGTCATCGCCGCGGTGCAAACCTGGACGTTGCCGCAGCCAAGCGCAATGTATTCAGCCGCGTCCCGCCATGTGGTGACCCCACCAATGCCGGAGATGGGAAATCCAGCAGTTGCGGGCGCGCGCGCAATTTCAGAGACCATAGACATGGCAATCGGTTTAACCGCAGGACCACAATAGCCCCCATGCGTGCCCTTGCCATTTATGGAGGGTTCGGGGCTCATGCTATCGAGATCCACTGAGACGATAGAATTTATCGTATTGATCAATGACACAGCGTCCGCGCCACCCCGTTTCGCCGCAGCAGCCGGCAAACGCACGTCTGTGATATTCGGTGTGAGCTTGACGATCACTGGCTTGGAATAGTATTTTTTGCACCAGCCTGTGACCATTTCGATATACTCAGGAACCTGTCCAACAGCCGCGCCCATGCCCCTTTCGGACATTCCATGTGGGCACCCGAAGTTGAGCTCGATCCCATCCGCACCTGTCGCTTCGACCTTGGGCAGAATGTCTTTCCATGCCTGTTCTTCACAAGGCACCATGATGGACACGATCACAGCATGGTTTGGGTAATCTTTCTTGACACGGGTGATTTCTTCTAGGTTCACTTCGAGGGGTCGGTCGGTGATCAGCTCAATATTGTTCAGCCCAAGAACGCGGCGATCTGGGCCGTGGATGACGCCGTAGCGTGGGCCACTCACATTGACCACCGGTGGGCCTTCAGCCCCTAAGGTTTTCCAAACAACGCCCCCCCAACCGGCTTCAAAGGCGCGGCGCACATTATATTCTTTATCAGTTGGCGGCGCAGACGCGAGCCAGAATGGATTTGGGCTTTTGATACCCAAGAAATCTGTCGTCAGATCAGCCATTAGTTTGCCCCTCCCATTAAGGTTGCATAAATATCCATTGCGGCATCACGCCCTTCGGCCACCGCAGTTACAGTCAGATCATCACCACCGGAGGCACAGTCGCCACCTGCCCAAACCCGATCACGGCTCGTGCGACCTGCGCCTGTCACAGCAATCTTGCGCCCATCAAGGGCCAGTCCACCGTCCGTTGCAAGTGTTTGACCGATCGCGGAAAATACTTGATCCGCTGCGATGCGCAGGGTCTCCCCGGTACCTGTCAACCGAGTGTCGTTTGTCGCCGTATATTCCAGGACAAGCGCCGTGCCTGTTCCCACAGTCTCAAGCTTTACCGGCTGGACATTGAACAAAAGCTTCACGCCATGTGACGCTGCGAGGTCTTGTTCATAGCGGCTCGCACTCATGGCTTCGCGGCCGCGTCGATAGGCGATCGTGACCTGCTCTGCGCCAAGCAGTTTCGACTGCACCGCGGCATCAACCGCCGTCATGCCGCCACCGATAACAACCACGTTGCGCCCAATCGGTATGCTGGCCAGATCAGTCGATTGTCGCAATGTTTCAATGAACCCAACTGCATCTGAAACACATGTCTCATCTTCACTCGACAGGCTCAGGGCGTTAACGCCGCCCAAACCAACACTCAGAAAAACCGCGTCGAAATCCGAGCTAAGGCCGTCAAGCGTCATATCCACGCCCAGCGTTTTGTTGTTTTCAATCGTGATACCACCGATCGACAGCAACCACGCCACTTCCTTCGCGGCAAAGTCATTTGTCGATTTATAGGCGGCAATCCCGTATTCGTTTAAGCCGCCTGCTTTAGAGCGCGTATCATAAATCGTTACGTCGATCCCCTTTGATGCCAATCGGTGGGCGCAGGATAGCCCCGCAGGCCCCGCCCCGACCACCGCCACCTTCTTGCCGGTGGAGGCTGCACGGTTAAAGGGATGAATATTTTTTGCCATCAAACTATCAGTGGCGTGGCGTTGAAGGCGGCCAATTTCAACAGGCTTGCCCTCTGAAACTTCACGCACGCAGGCTTGTTCACAGAGCACTTCTGTCGGGCAAACACGGGCGCACATTCCGCCCAAAATATTCATGTCAAAAATCGTTTTGGCCGCAGCCTCTGGCCTGCCCGTACTGATTTGACGGATAAATAGCGGAATATCGATATCGGTCGGGCACGCGGTTACACAGGGTGCATCATAGCAAAAGTAACAGCGATCCGCTGCAACCCGCACTTCATGCGGCTCGAGCGGCACATGTAGGTCTGCAAAGTTTTGTGCAAGCGCTTCCTTGCTTAGGCGATCCGCTGCAATGCCTGGCGTCATAGGGCTGGTCATAGATCCTCCGTCGATCAAATTACAGAATCACTATTGCACAGATTATTTTTTTATCAAACGGTAAAATTTTTGAGGCGTGGGCCTTGCCCCTTTCGACATTTTCGACCAGCTCAAACAATACATCAGCCGCAAAAATGAATATGGCTATGGCATTCAAAAGGCAGCCATAATCAATAATTCTCTGAAAAAATGATGCCGATCCAGCCGCGTTTCATCCGACCCTGCCATGCTGTCTTTTCAGCCTGGCTGCCCCTTCACAATGCCGGCAACCACAGTGCAATTTGCGGAAAAACAATCAGCAATACCACCAAGAATAGCGAGCAAAATATGTAGGGGAAAGCGGAGGTATAGATCTCTCGCATGGTCGTTTCTGGAGGAGATACCCCCTTCATCACGAACAACAACAGCCCGAAGGGTGGCGTTGTAAAGCTAATCTCCAAGGAGAGCAGCATGATCAGCGCAAACCAAATCGGATCAAAACCGAGTGTTTGAGCCAGAGGGAAAAAGATCGGCACAGTCAGCAGCATGATTGAGATCTGCTCCATGAACATACCCAGCAGCAAGAGCACAGCAAACATCACCATCAGCATGGCCAGGGGCGCCAAATCAAAACTGGTCGCCCAACTGACCAGCCCACGAGACGCACCCGAGAAGGCGAGCAGCTGGCTGAACGTCGCCGACCCGAAAACAATCAAATAAGCCATGAGTGTTACCCGCAAAGCCCCGATGACAGACTTTTTCAGTGCCTCCCAAGTGAGGCAGCGAAATACTGCTGCAAGAATAACGACGCCCAAAGCGCCAAAGGCCGCGGCTTCCGAGGGGGTTACAAACCCTTGGATCATCAGCACAATGATAATGATCATCACACTGACCATTGGGAGGACCTCCCTTAGGAGCAGGCCAATCTTTTTGGCAAAAGGCAGCCGCTCAACCTCATAGGCTGGCGCGGCGGTTGGGTCGATCTGCGTCTGAATCCAAATGGTGGCAATATAGAAACCCGCAAGAACGAGACCGGGTATCACTCCCGCAAGCAGCAGAGCCGCCACATCAATCTGCGCCAGCGTTGCGAGAAGTACAGCCAAAGCCGAGGGAGGAATAATAATCGCCAGGCCTCCGGTTCCCAAGATCGGGCCAATACTCATATGGGATTTATAGCCACGCCGGTTCATCTCTGGAACCATGAGCGAGCCTAAAAGCGCGGTTGACCCCATGGAGGAGCCCGACAATGTTGAGAACGCAGTGCCGCCCAAAACGGTGACATAACTCAAGCGCCCAGGAAGACGACCGAGCAATTTGTCAATTGCGGTGAACATTCGGCCGCCAAGTCCTGTATGGAAGAATATTTCCCCCATAAGTAAAAACAAGGGGATCGGCATCAGCGCGTATTTTGTAAGCGAGCCAAGCCCGTTGTTTAAAAGTTGGGTGATGCCACGCTCTCCCCCCATGAACACCCATGCACCGATGATATTGGCGGCTAAAAAGGCCAGAGCTATCGGCATGCCAACGGCCATGAGAAGCAAAATTGTGCCGAGCAGGAGGGCGAGCGCCTCAAACCATTCCATTATTCATGTATCCCAGCTTCACCGCTGTGCATCAGCTCGGAGCCAAAGACGAAACGGGAAAATTCGACGGCCATAAGGCCAAAAGACAGCGGAAAAGTGATGCTGAGCAGCCAGCGCGGATAGTAATAGGCGCGGGTATCAAAGTCGCCGCGCTCCAGATTGGTCATCACCAGCTCTACTCCTTTCCATGCGAGAACTGCACATACCACAACGCAGGCTAGCGCAACAGCGCGGCTCAGAAATTGGCGCGGGCCCTCTGACAAGGCGGATGTGAGCAATTCGATATGAACATGCCCCTTCTCACGAACCAACCAGGGTGCACCCAACATCGTCATATAGAGAAGACCATATTCTGCCGAGGTAAAAAGCCATGCAAAGGGCTGAAGCCCAAAGTTGCGCATCAACACCGAAGCGATCACAGACACCATGATCCAGACCAGGGTGAAGCCCGAAATCCCGGCCATAACGTATAATAATGTTTTATATGTGGTATTGATCATAGATCGTCTTTCATGAACAACGCAGGCCCACCCGAAGGGGTAGACCTGCGAAAGGCTTATTTTGCTGCATCAAGATCGTAAAACAGCTCAACCAAGCGATCATAATTGCCTGTGTCGCCGGGCTGTCCGGACATAACTTCCTTCATACGCTCCAATGTTTTCTCCCGTGCCGCGGCAAGGTAATTGGCTTTGGCTGTGCCTTCGAGCGACACGACTTTCATGCCCGCAGCATCAAGCGCGGCAAAATCGTCATCCCGCTTGGCGCGCAGAGCTTCCACGCTGTCTTTCTCGTGCTCAATTGCGACATCTTGAAGGATTTTCTTGGCCTCATCCGAAAGCGAGTTCCATTTTTCGTTGTTCACAATCACACCGAGATCTGTCGAAAAGAAGCAAGGTTCGATGCGGTAGTTCAAAAACTCGTTCCACTTAAGATCAATCAAGCCAATCTGGGTCCAACCCGTCGCATCGACAACGCCGCGCTGAAGCGCAGAATAGACTTCACCTGTTGGCAAATCGATGACCTGCGCGCCAAGATAATTCGTGAAGAATGCGTTATAAACATTGTTCCCGCGGAGCTTCAAACCATTGACTTCGAGGTTGCCATCGGCATCAAAAGTGGGCGCCTCTCGCGTCCACAGATTGTAGCAAACACCGCTGTCGAACCAGCCGAGATATTTAAGGCCCATTTTTTCCTGATGAATCTGGTCGATAAGTGCGGTGCCGCCATTTTTGCGCGTTTCAACCGCTGTCAGATTTGAGGACACCATAGCGTCTTTCTCTGGCAGAGCCCCCCCGTAAAACGAGCCGGGCGTATAGACCATATCAACGATACCATCGCGCACGGCGTCAGGTTGTTGGAACATGCCAATCGCTTCTGGCCCGCCGCGCACGTCAATCTGGATCACCCCCGCGCCCTTTGCATTGACCTTATCGACAAAGCTCAAAAAGCTCTTTGTGTAAATGAGAGTTTCAGGAAATGCGTGCACGGCCGAGATTGTCTCTTCAGCTTTGAGCGTGCCCGCAACGAGCGTGGCCCCGGCTAGGAGGCTCCCCAGTAGTTTCATCTTCATCGTTTCTTTCTCCCTGTTTTGAGGCTTGCACCCCCATTGCCCGCGCAGATGGCGGCTTTTTCAATCCGCGCCGTTGGGCCAGGCCCAAGCGGAGGTTTGATGTCGAGTGTTTTTGAACGCAGCGATGGCCGCGCTATGATGGCGTGTCAGATCAATGTCGTCCCAGCCGTTGATCAATTTGAGCGCCCAACTGTCATCGATCCAGAAACGCGCCTCAACGGCCCCGAGCTGAAAACTGCGGGTGTCAAGATCTATCGTGATGCTGTGAGGCCTGCGCTCTAAGCTCTGCGAAACTGTCTCGTAAGTGGCTTCATCAATCTGAGCCGGAAGCAACCCATTGTTCACGGCATTTGACGCAAAAATATCCCCAAAACTTGGCGCAAACACGGCACGGATGCCGCTATCAACCAACGCATAGACCGCCGCCTCCCGCGAGGATCCGCTGCCAAAATTACGGCCCGCAATCAACACGCTCATGCCTTCGTGAGCATTGAGCGGGAAATCAGCCTTCAGGTCACCCGTCTCCTCGCGGCGCATGTCATGCAAAAGAAAGCGCCCGTAACCCTGCGCCCGTGGCACTGACATAAAGCGCGCAGGGATGAGCTGGTCGGTGTCAATATTCGCCTGCGGCAGAGACACGGCCATACCAATATGTGTGCTCCAGCCAGCCATCACGGGCGCCTCTCTAGGAGCCGGCGCACATCGGTGAGCATGCCCGTGACCGAAGCCGCAGCAACCATCGCCGGACTCATGAGATGTGTGCGCGCGCCGCGCCCTTGGCGCCCCTTGAAATTGCGGTTGGTTGAGGATGCGCAGCGCTGGCCTTTTTCAACAAGATCCCCATTCATCCCAACACACATTGAGCAACCAGAGGCGACCCAATCCAGGCCAGCTGCTTTAAATATTTGGTCAAGCCCCTCCGCTTCAGCCTGAGCTTTGACCTTGGCAGAACCGGGAGAGACCTGGCCAGGTATCTTTGCCTGGCGCCCCCTAAGCACATGTGCCGCTTCGCGCAAATCTTCGATCCGCCCATTGGTGCAAGAGCCGATAAAGACCTGATCCACTGCCGTACCCTCCAGCTTATGACCAGCTTTAAGCCCCATATAGGCGAGCGCGTCACGGACAGCCTCGCGTTTGGCGGGCATCACATCATCCGCCGCCGGCACTGTGGCCGTTATCGGCAGCGCTTGCTCTGGACTTGTGCCCCAGGTCACTGTCGGTGCGATCTCAGAGGCATCTAACACCACCTCACGGTCAAACGGAGCTTCTTTGTCACTGCAAAGCCCGCGCCACTCCGCACAGGCTTGTTCCCAGGCCCCCGCCTTCGGGGCAAAGGGACGGTCTTTGACATAGGCGAAGGTTGTCTCATCTGGCGCTATGATCCCAAATCGTGCGCCACCCTCAATCGACATGTTGCACAGCGTCATTCGGCCTTCCATGGACAGCCCCCGAATGACAGCGCCGGCATATTCCACGGCATGGCCTTGCGCCCCATCGGTTCCCAATTTGCCAATCCAGCCAAGGGCTATATCCTTGGCCGAGACGCCGAAACCCAAGGCGCCTTCGACCGTGATGCGCATGGATTTTGGTTTGCGCTGCCATATGGTTTGCGTGGCCAACACATGGGCCACTTCTGTCGCGCCAATGCCAAAGGCCAGCGCACCAAAGGCACCGTGGGTTGACGTATGGCTATCACCGCAATTGATCAGCAAGCCGGGCAGCGTCAAACCTTCCTCAGGGCCCACCACATGGGCGATGCCTTGCCTTGGATCATCCAGATCATAGAGGTGGACCCCATGGTCATCGGCGTTCTGGCGCAGGGTTTGGATCATGCGTAATATCTGAGGATCAAGGCTCTGAGACCCGCGTCGCGTCGGCGCATAATGGTCAACGAAAGCAAACGTCAGATTGGGCTCGCAAACAGATAACCCCCGCTCTTTGAGTTTGGCAAAAGCATGATGCGACCCCTCATGAACCAGATGGCGGTCGACCCAAAGCAGCGAAACCCCGTCGTTGCGCCGCAACACTTCATGCGCCGCCCAAAGCTTGTCCAACAGGGTTTGAGAGATCGGCTTCATATGCCGCCCTCATCCTTACCAATGGCCGGCTCCCAATGGCGCGCGGAGCCATGCCCAACACGCATGAGCGGCATTTCGAGTCGAAACATGTCAGGCCTGTAGAGCCCTGCCAGGTACTCGACACCGTCTCCATGCACATCCCGCACAACCCGCCGCAATGAGAGCAATGCGGACCCAACTTCAACATCAAGCGCCTTGGCGACTTCAGGACCAGCGAGTGTTGCGCTGACGGATTGATGCGCCTCCTTGATCTGCACTCCGCTGCGCTCCAAAAGCTGAAAGAGCGGCGTTGTGGCCAGATCATTCTCGGAATAGTTTTGCGCAATCTGAGCCGGCACATAGGTCGTCAAATGAGAGAATGGAACAGACCCCGCAAGCCGAACCCGCGTTGCAATCTGAACCTCAACATCTCGCTCAAACCCCATCGCGACAGACACAAAATCGGGCGCGCCACCGTAGGTAAATGAAAGCAGCCGCGCGGTGGTCTTTTGGCCCATCTCGACCAGTTGCGGCATGAGTGTGTTGAAATTCATGGCAGCGCGCTGGCCCGCTGCTGGGCGCGCGCGCACCTTCGTTCCACTTCCAGCCCGGCGCTCTATGAAGCCCCCCTGCGCCAATGCGTCCAGCCCCCGACGGACAGTGACTCGACTGACAGCAAAGGCCTCAGCGAGTTTCTGCTCGCTGGGCAATGTCTCACCATCTCGCAAATCACCAACCGTAATCTGATCGCGCAGTGAAAGGTAAACACGGAGCGCCTTGGTCCCCTTTGGCAATATCTGAACAGATTCAGCCCGCATTCATGATTCCCCAACCGTACCCAGTTGAGCGTAAATATGTTCCCTTCAAAAGCAAGTATTAGTATTCAGAATATCCAAAATAAAATTCTGAAAAGATACAATATATGTATTACAGATAGTACAGGTTAAGCGAGGGAGACGGCGATGCCTGTGGTCGAACTGCACATATTAGAAGGCTACAATTCAGAAGAAAAACAACGTCTTGGCGAGGCATTGACCGATGCTGTGCGATTCGTGGTTCCCGCCAGTCCAGAGCTTGTCACGATCATGATCCACGACATGCCGACCGAAAATTACTATCGCGGCCGCATCCAGCGCAGGCCAGCCGCGGCAAGGCCGGACCCAGAGCGCGTCGTCAAGGATTATCTCTCGGCCATGGAAGCGCGTGATCTGACAAAGGCCAGCACCCTGTTAGCACAGGGCTTTACGATGACTTTCCCCGGCACCGGGCCAATGGCGACGCTTGACGCGCTGATCGAATGGTCGAAGCCGCGCTACAAATTTGTCACGAAAACATATGAAGGTTTTGATGCGCTTCAGAGCCCAGACGAGGCCTCGATCGTCTATTGCCGCGGCACTTTGCAAGGCGAATACCACGATGGGAGCTGCTTTGAAGCCATCCGTTTTATTGATCGCTTCGAAGTCATTGATGGAAAGATTACCAAGCAGGATGTTTGGAACGATATGGCCGAAGTGAGGGCGAATACATGACGGAAATTGATCCAATTACACTATCGGTGCTTGCGGGCAGGATGGAACAAATTGCAGATGAAATGGACGCAACCCTCTTTCGTGCGGCCTTTAATCCCATTATCGCCGAGGCGCATGATGCCAGCCACGGGCTTTATCATGCGGTCTCTGGCGACACTTTGGTGCAAGGCAAATCAGGATTGCCAATATTCGTTGGTGTGATGTCTTTTGCGGTCAAGGCCGTGATCGAGAAAGCTGCCAAAGACGGCGATTTGCAAGATGGTGACATTTACATCTTCAATGATGCCCATATTGGGGGCACGCATCTGTCAGATATGCGTTTGGTGCGTCCATATTATCACGCTGGTAAGCTGTTTTGCTATCTCGCCTCGGTCGGCCATTGGCATGATGTGGGCGGTGCGGTTCCGGGCAATTACAACCCGGCCGCCACCGATGTTTTCCAAGAGGCCTTTAACTTGCCACCGGTGAAACTTGCGCGTGCAGGCAAGGTGAACCAAGACATCATCGACATTTTGATGCGCAACACCCGCCTGCCACAATCAGCCATGGGCGATCTCAACGGCCAGTTGGGCGCGCTTGATCTTGGTGTGAAGCGGATGGATGAGCTCCTAGATGAATATGGTGGCGCGACGATCACAGCGGCACTTGAGGCCTTGGGCCACCGCGCGGAGGCGCTTATGCGCTCAGAGCTGACGGATCTGCCAGACGGTCGCTGGGAGGCAGAAGACTACCTGGATAACGACGGGATCAATGATGAGCCGCTTAAGATCAAAGTCGCTCTTGAAATCAAGGCTGACACAATGCGTCTTGATTTCACAGGCTCTGCTCCTCAATGCGCCGGTCCGGTAAATATTGCGCTGCCAACAGCCGTGGCGACAGCCTATGTCGCCATCAAACATATCTTTCCCGCGCTACCGGCGAATGCTGGGGTCATGCGCCCAATCGAGGTCGTCGTGCCCGAAGACAGCCTTCTGGCCGCAAAATTCCCCGCGCCAACGGGCGGATATACGGAAACCATCCTGCGTATGATCGACGTTGTATTTTCTGCCTTTGCGCAGGCCGCGCCGGAGCGGGTTGTTGCAAATGCTTACGGAACAATCAATGCGCTGTCGATTGCCGGCAAGCGCAAAAATGGCCAGCCATGGGTCATGTTTTCCTTCTACGGAGGCGGTCACGGCGGCTCTATTGAGACAGACGGGCTGAACCATGGCAACGCGCCCATCTCAACCGCTACAATTCCGCCAATGGAAATTTTAGAAGCGGCCTATCCTGTGATGTTCCGAACATGGGCCCTGCGCCCCGATAGCGCAGGAGCTGGGGCGCATCGTGGCGGCTTAGGCGCGATCTATGAAATTGAAGTTCTTGAAGAAAATGGCGCAGAAGCCTTCCTCTTTGGCGAGCGCGGTTGCTTTGCACCCAAGGGCATCGCAGGTGGTGGCGATGCTGCGCTCAATGTTTTTCAATACGAACAAGATGACGGTTGGCACAGCCCCCCGCTGACCTCAAAGATGCGTGGAATAACGCTAAAAGCTGGGCAAGCTGTGCGCCTCCAGACACCCGGGGGTGGCGGCTACGGCAAGGCCGATGAACGCAGCCATGAGGCCATCGCGCGCGATGTGGCGCGCGGATTAATGAGCGACGCCGAGGCGGACGCCGTCTACGGAACAGATTGGCGGGAGGGTACCCAATGAGCAGCCTCATGATCGGTGTCGATGTTGGCGGCACATTTACGGATATTTTTGTTCTCGATGAAGCCGCCGGCACAGCCCGTGTTGCAAAAGTACCCACGACGCGACCTGACCAATCGGCGGGATTCCTAGATGGGATTAAACAAGAGGTGCGCGATTTTTCGAAAATTTCTGTCGTTGTTCATGGAACAACCGCAGGCACCAATGCGCTCTTGGAGCGCAAGGGCGCCAAGACCGGCGTCATCTGCACGCAGGGCCTGCGAGATGTGCTCGAAATGCGCCGCCGAGATCGCCCGCGCACCTGGGGTCTTCGCGGGAATTTCGAGCCTGTGGTTGATCGCAGAAACCGCCTTGAAGTGCCTGAGCGCACGCTGGCAGATGGCACTGTGCGCACCCCCGTTGATCTTGAAGCGGTACGCAGCGCAGCGCAGGCCTTGCAAGCCAATGGCTGTGAAAGCGTGGCCATCCTATTTGCCAATTCCTACGCCAACACGGCTAACGAAGAGGCCGCAGTCGCTTTGCTCCGCGATATTTGGCACAATCAGCATGTCTCCGCGTCATCCGAAATTCTGCCTGAAATACGCGAATTTGAACGCTTTTCAACGACGGCGCTGAATGCCTATCTCCAGCCAGAGGTTTCAGGTTACTTTGCCCGCTTGGAAAACGCACTTAAGGCCGACGGCTTTGAGGGCGAGTTCATGATCGTGCAATCCAATGGCGGCGTGATGGCGGTTGATACGGCCTGCCGTCTGCCAGTGCGCACAGCCCTGTCCGGGCCGGCTGCGGGGGTCATAGCCGCGGCCTATATTGCCCAATCGGCAGGCTTTGAAAATGTCATCACGGGCGACATGGGGGGCACGAGTTTTGACGTGTCGTTGATTTCAGCGGGGCGCTCGATGCTCTCGCCTCAAACCTCCATTGATTTTGGAATGGTCGTGCGCAACCCGATGATCGAGATAACCACAATCGGCGCGGGCGGCGGATCTATCGCTTGGGTGGACAAGGGCGGCCTGCTCAATATTGGCCCACAAAGTGCCGGGAGCAACCCGGGACCAGTGGCCTATGGCCTGGGCAATACAAGACCGACGGTGACAGACGCCAATGTCTTCTTGGGACGGATTGACCCTGACAACCCAATTGGAGGGGAGCTTGAGCGCCTGGATATCGATGCTGCGGGCCGCGCAATTGACGCGCATGTAGGCACCCCATTGGGCCTCACAACAGTAAAGGCCGCCGAAGCCATTCTGAAAGTTGCAAACAGCCGTATGGCCGGCGCTATTCGCCTCGTGAGCATCGAACGGGGATTTGACCCGAAAAATTTTGCCTTTATGCCTTTTGGTGGCGGCGGTGCATTGCACGCGGGCGCGATGCTGGCCGAAGTTGGTATCGCGCGGGCGATTGTCCCACGCTACCCAGGCGTGACCTCCGCGATGGGCTGCGTGATTGCGGATATGAGGCAAGATTTTGTGCAGACCATAAATGCGCGCGTTGACATGCTGGATGAGGCGGCATTGGCGGCCTTCATGACTGCGCATGTAGATCAAGGCCTGGCGTTGCTTGATGCCGCAAGAACAAATTTCGAAGCCCGTGACCTCAGCTTTGAGCTCGATATGGCCTATGTCGGACAAACTCATACTGTTTCGGTTCCGCTCACTGTCAAAACAGAGGGAGGCACGGTGACCGCGATCACGCGTGCCGAAATCGAGACGGCATTTGATGCCACTTATAAGGCAACCTATGGCAGGTTATTGCAAAACGGCGTGCGGCGCATTTTGAACCTACGCAGCGCGGTGACAGGCAAACGCCCCAAGTTTGACCTGAGCACCCTTGCACCGCCCGAAGGCGGACGGGTGGAAAAAATCGGGATGCGCAAGGTGCACTTTGGCAATACATGGTATGACACGGCCATATATGATCGCCTTGCCTTGCCCTCGGGCACCAAAATTGTTGGCCCCGCCATTTTGACACAGCCTGACACCACTGTCTTGATCGAGCCCCATCTGCAAGGCCGCGTCGATCGGTTTGGCAATACCATCATTGAACCTCAGGAGGAATGAAATGAGTGATCTGAGTACCTGGAACCTGTCGCGCACAGCCTTGCTGACCATCGACTTGCAAAATGACTTCCTCCACCCTGAAGGAGCCTACGGGCGCGCCGGCCAGAGCTCCGCCACGATCGCAGCTTTGCCAGATCGCATTGCTCCGCTGGCGCGCGCCTTGCGATCTAAAGGCGGGCGCTATTTCTCGGCGCAGTTCACGCTTGTCCCTGACAAAGATGGAGAGCCGCTGATCGCCCCGCACCTCAAGGAGCTTCGCCCATTCCTTGGCAAAGGAGATTTTGCGCCGGGCAGTTTCGGGCACAGGCTTGTCGACGCGCTTCACCCTGCGGATTTCATCATTGAAAAAGTGGCTTATTCAGCGTTTTTCCAAACCCGTCTCGAGTATTTGATGCAGGCCACGGGCATTGATCATTTGATTGTGGGCGGGATCGTCACCAATGGCGGCGTGGCCTCAACCCTGCGCGACGCGCACCTACGCAACATTGAAACACTCATGCTGACAGACGGCTGCGCAGCCTTCAAAACCGAAGTGCATGACGCAACGCTCCTGTCGCTGGATACGGTCACCAAACAATTGAGCTGCGCGGAAGCCTTAGCCCTGATCGAGGGAAGATCATGAGCCTTAAAACGCGTTTTCAGGACAAAAAAATTGTCGTTATGCCAGGCGTTTATGACGGGCTTACAGCCTCGCTTGCAGAGGCGGCGGGCTTTGAGGCACTTTACTTAAGCGGGGCTGCCGTCGCCTATACGCGCCTGGGGCGACCTGACATTGGGCTGACAACGGCCTCCGAAATGGCCGACACAATGACGCTGATTGCCGATCGCACATCTCTGCCTGTGATCATTGATGCCGATACAGGTTTTGGAAATGCGCTCAACGCACAGCGCACCATGCGGCTTTATGAGCGCGCCGGCGCATCTGCGCTGCAAATAGAAGACCAAACCTTCCCAAAACGCTGCGGTCACCTGTCCGAAAAATCGCTGATCTCCACTGGGGAAATGGTTGGGAAAATTGCGGCCATGGTTGACGCCCGATGTTCGGACGAAACACTGATCATCGCGCGCACCGACGCCATTGCCGTGGAGGGCTTCAGCGCTGCCGAAGATCGCGCTGAGGCCTATCTTGAAGCCGGCGCGGATGTGTTGTTCATTGAGGCACCCCAAGACCGGGCCCAATTGGAACAGATTGCAACGCGCTTTTCCAAGCGCATCCCACTTTTGGCGAATATGGTTGAAGGGGGGGCGACCCCCATCACCAGCGCCGATGATCTGGAAGATCTTGGTTTCTCGATTGTAATTTTCCCTGGCGGCATCGTGCGCGCCCTCGCCCGCACGGCGCAAGACTATTACCAAAGCCTCGCCAAACATGGCTCAAACAAGCCATTTGGAGAGCGAATGTTTGATTTCGATGGCCTCAACTCTGTCATTGGTACGGCTGATATGCTCAAAAAAGGTTCGCAATATTATGGCTCCAACAGTTAAGGAGCCCCCCCATAGCTTCGACATCACGGTCGAAACTCTGATTGTCGGAGCTGGAGCCTGCGGCCTGATCGCCGCCCTGTCTGCACGGGAGGCAGGACAAGAGGTTCTGGTGATTGAAGCGGATGCGGTTCCGTCGGGATCTACGGCGCTCTCTGCGGGATTGATCCCCGCAGCGGGGACAAAAATTCAACAGGCGGCAGGGATAGAGGATAGCGCCGCCCTGTTTGCAGCCGATATTCAAGCGAAGGCCCATCAAGAAAACAACCAAGCGTTGGTAGATCTTTTGGCGCAAAATGCCGCCGAGGTGATCGACTGGTTGACACAAACCCATGGCCTTGCATTCTCGCTGGTCGACGATTTTGACTACCCGGGCCATTCAAGCCGCCGAATGCACGGTTTGCCGACCCGAGCGGGCAGTGAGCTGATTGATGCTCTGCGAAGCGCAGCCGAACGGGCGGGCATCGACATCATTTGTGGGCGTCGTGCAGAAACGCTTTATTTCGCCGATGGCTTGGTGCATGGCGTCGCTGCCCTGCGCCCTGATGGCGGCATTGAGACGATTGGCTGCGGCCGGCTGATCCTTGCCTGCAACGGCTTTGGCGGCAATCGCGCGCTGGTGTCAGAGCATATGCCTGAGATTGAAAATGGGCTTTGGTTCGGTCACGATGGCAACCGAGGCGAAGCTGTGCTCTGGGCCAGTCAGATTGGCGCGGCAACCGAACACCTCGGGGCCTTTCAGGGGCATGGAAATGTCGCCCATCCCCATGGAATTCTGATCACATGGGCAACCATCACCGAGGGCGGTGTGCAAGTCAACGCCGCGGGCGAGCGGTTCTGGAATGAATCGCAAGGCTACTCTGAAGCGGCGCGGGCCGTGCTATCGCAAGCACAGGGCGTGGCCTATGCTATTTTCGATGGGCGCATCGCAGACATCGCAGAGCAATTTGAAGACTTCAAACGCGCCAAATCTGAGGGGGCAATCAAGAGCGCAGGCACGCTTGAAGAGCTGGCCGCGGCTCTTGGTCTACCCGCGGGCGCGCTCAGCAAAACGATTGCAGATATCTTGCCAAACAGCACTGACCGTTTTGGCCGCAGCTTTGGTGAAACGCGGCTCTGTTCCCCCTTTTGCGGCGTGCGCGTCACAGGTGCACTTTTTCACACGCAAGGCGGGGTGCAGGTGGACACATCCGCACGCGTGATCCGAAAAAATGGCGGGGTGATCGCGAATTTATATGCCGGTGGCGGCGCAGCCTGTGGTGTCTCCGGCAGCGGTGATCGAGGCTATTTGTCGGGCAATGGCCTGCTTGCCGCAGCGGTGCTTGGCCGTATCGCTGGGAGAGCCTCGAGAGGTTGAAGGAAGATTTATCAACACTGTTTTCAAATGCTCATGTTTGCGTTTAGGGATTTTTTCGCAAAAATTTGCGCGACACAAAGCCGTTCAAAGTTTGTGCCAATGGTTACGCGCCGGAAGAACCGCCTTTTGAACGAAGGCATCTTTCAGCAAGCCGTTGAGTTTAGCGTTCAGCTGGTCATTGCTTTTCAACGCCATAAGCTCATCTTGCGTTAAGCTATAAGGGTCATCCTCCAACCTCATACGGAGCCCCATGTCGTTCCAAACGGAGGTGATAATTATGCGTTCTTTATCTGTCATACTTTAAGCAACGACAGATGATGGGGATATGTTAGATATTTTCTACCGTCGGTCACCGGCACCAATAAAATTCTCACGAAAATTCGTTCAAAAGACACGTTTTTAAGGTGCCTTAGGACAAGCCCCACGTCTTTGCAAAGGGCGTAACGGCGAGCATGAGCCTTGGCTCACCCACCCATTGGCTGCATCCTATAGGCGATGTACTCGACGCCGTTGGCTTTGTCCCACTGCATCTGCTCTTCAGTCATCATAGGTTCACTGAGTGCCGAAAAATCTGTGATATTGGCCAGGAATACCAAGGAGTGATCGCTTTCTTTTGCGACAGTCCAACCCGTGTGCGCCGCACTTATAGTGGACATGTTATGTTCAAGCCTGGCGATCATCTCTTCCCAAGTGCATTTGAAAGTTGCGCGCATACACACATTCATGTCTCTTCTCCCATTGCGTGACGGTCGTGGAAGAATAATCTCTACAGATATTATTGCAAGCAAGGTCGCTTAATATGCTTTTTTCATACCCTTAAGATCAAAGTAGAGCGATTATAATTTGTCCCTTATTGTGCTATTTTTATAGGTCATGTTCTGTTTATTAAGGATTAACATTAGAATTTGACAGTCGAAAGGCAATTTAACATTGACATAAGTCACCGTGTTATCGCCACTAAAGAGATACGGAATATTATGACTGAAGATGAGGGTAACCTGAGATGCAAATGAAAATTTATATCCGCACATTTACGACACCGGTTGACGCGCAGATGTTCAACAGTGTGTTACATACGAAATGGCCTGACATGATTGCATCCATAGAGGGAGCACGGTTTAGGCTGTTATACAATGAAAGCACACCTAACGTATCAACGGTGGTATGGGAATTCTCAAGCGTTGAGGTACAAAAAGAGATCGAAGCGCTGATTGAGACTGAAATAGCGAAATTTACTCAGGCTTTACCAAACCGCCAGGTTCACTATTCAGGCTCTGTTGAACTCGATTTCGTTGGCGGCGTTTAGGGCGATTCCGTTTCAACGCAAAATCTGCGCAGTTTTACACTTCAATGTGCCGTCTAAGCAATGACCGGTTTATGTTTGAAGTTCGGCAAAACCAGTTCAACATATGCCGTGGATTTTTATTTTTAAACGTTTTTACTTTAGCCTGAAATCCACTTCAGGGAGACGCTAATATGGCGATGATCGCGATGATGATGCCCATTTTGCCGGGAAAGAAAGACACTTGGCTTGCAATGATGGAACAGATGACAGGTGATAACAAAGCCGAGGCGGACGCGATCAGGACTGGCGCTGGATTGCATGAGCGATCATTTCTCCAAGAAACACCCGCGGGAGATTTCGTGATCCTAACCTTTGAAGGCGATGACCCAGCGGCTGGTTTTGCGAAAATGATGGCCGATCTGCCACCGGAATTCGCTGCGGGTGCTATGGAAGTCCATGGTCTAGATATGTCGGCACCGCCACCGCCAATGCCGACTTTGATCTACGATAGTCGTCGTTAATTTGACAAAGAGATGAAAGGTTAACTCTTGGAGGTCCATATGCAAAAACTATCCATCATCAGGTTCAAACCTAAGCCAGGCTGTCTTGATGAATTTGCTGCCAACTTAAGCGCATATAATGAGACAAAACACCGAGTTTTTCACTTAATGAAATCGGGCGAAGAGCTGCATGCGATCGTCATACGGGATGCCACGATCCTGGCTCAGGATGCTGCCGAGGGCGTTACGTTCCTGGACAGTCAGCGACATCTTCTACAGGAATTCGATCCCGTAAACAGGCATACAATCCCGTTAAGCGGAGATTTACTATACACCACCGTGACATAAATTTGAGCTTAAGGCTCCCCTAAGAAAGGCAAATTATCGATGTTATTTATGGTAAAAGTTACGCACGATTACTCAACATGTCAGGCGCATCACCCAACAAAAGCAGATCTTTATAAAAATACCTTGGCGAGCTTGGGTGATCATGGAATTAAAGTTCATGGGCAATACTCAAATCGGCTCATCCATACAAACTTCATCATATGCGAAACAGACAGCTTTGAGGCCTTAGATGCAGCTTTTGATCCAATCCTTGAGATGGGTCATTTTGAAGCGACGCCCGTCATGAGGCGCGATTAACCAAGCTCTCACGCATCCCCTCAGCATTGCCTGACAGGCACTGATCAACGTCAATGAGGAGCGATGTTTTGCGGTCCTCTGGATCAGCCCTGCGGGTTGAGGGATGCAATCGCCGGAAGAAGGTCAGCAACATCATCTACGGTTTTGCTGATCATTCCGTCCACAAATAAATTCCTAAAACGTCTTTCATAGGCTGTGATTGCTATGATGGGTCGATCCTTCGCGTAGGTGAAGCCAATTTCAGCCGCTGTCCCTGAATCGATGTCCTGACCCGTGATCAGCGCAACTGTTAGGTCCGCTGCCTTCAATGCCGTCAAATCAGTATTAAAGATTTTATCCTTTGTGCCTTGGCTCAAATTCGTGCCTTCCAACTCAGAGTCATCAATACCGGATTGATCCCTATGGGGCAAAAAGCATGTGTAGCCACTGCCCTCTAATTGGGCCGCTATAAGCTCGAGATAGCTTCTCTCATGCGCGTTGAACAATGGGCCTGCGATATATATATTTTTGATCATGCGTTTAAACTCACCTCTTTAGGTTCACCATGAACTTATGGAGGGAGGTGCAAAAAAGCTAGCCTCCTGGGCGGTCTGCGTCGATTGTTTCAGCACAGGCATTTGATCGCCCGACCAGCCCCGGCGCGACACGATCCGTTTTGACCTGCCGCAGATTGCTGCCACGGCTTTGCTGGCATGGCTCTGCTGGCATGGGCTGCACCACAGCAGACAGATAATCGCACTAAAATACCGGGCGAACTCCGCCAAATCGCAAGAAAATTGGACCTCTCCACAGCGCATGAAAGCCGCATCCCTCATGCGAGCTGCTTACAGTGGCGCAGGTCGATAACGGTGACTCGTCGCATTTTATAGGGGCAAAGTAAGACTTGTTGTCAAAACCGCCGTCGTGCCAAGGATCGCAATTATGATCACCCATTCCGCATCGATGGATTTGGCAAGATGGCGGGCTCCGGTTCCATCGCCTGAGCGCAGCGCGGGAACGAAGCGAAGCTTATTTGCCGCCGCAAGCCCTAGAAGCAAGCCGATCAGCAAAGTTTTGACAATCAATGCCTGCCCATAATCAGTTTCCCTGAGCGCGGCAAAAGAACCAACCAGCTGATAACTCATGTAAACCCCCGCGACAATCAGCCCAGGAACGGTGACCGACGCAAGCACACCAAACCGATGCCCAACAGTCGCTGCCGCAGCATAGGTTTTGCCTGATGATGCCAAACGTCTCAGGGGTGTGAGAATGCCAATCCAAAGCGCAACTGCGAGCAAGTGTATCATCAATGCGGCGTCTAACAGCCGCGCACCGCGGTCAGAGATATGCCCGATCTGGCCAAAAGACCCAATGGCGATGACGCCCCCCAACATGGAAATCCAAATCCCAACGCGCCCAAGGGATAACCCTAGGATGAGAAGACTTAGGCCCAAAACACACGCGATGAACGCTGTGCCGACCGGGGTCGCCCATAGGAGGCCGAGCATTTCAGGATCAATCATACCGCTGGCATCACCGGTCAGGTTGGCACCGCGCAGCAAAAACGCAAGGATCGTGGCAATCAGGCCAAGCGACGCAAATGCCGCGGCCAGACCATTTGTGCGGTCCAGCTGAAATAGTCGTGTCGCCAAAACCGTTCCTGTGGCCGTTAAAACACCAAGATAAAGAGCAAATTTCGTGATGATGGCCGCCAGAGTAAAAGGATCAAGCATCATTGTTTAACAGTGAAGCTGAATTTGCCATTTAAGGCATGACCATCCGCCCCAAGTCCGCGCCACTCAACCACATAGGTCCCCGGCCCCATATCTTGCATGGGTAAAATAAACTCTTGGGTGAAGGTTTTTTGTGCCCCAAGGTTTAGGTTCAGCGCAGGGCTGCCGGCATGAGCGAGCGTGACCCGGGTGAGGCGAATATCACCTTTGAAGTCCATCAAAACTTCAACTGGCATTTCCGACACAATTGACCCATTGGCGGGTGTCGTTCCATCGAGGGGGGAGTGGGCCACAGCGGTTGTTGCCCAAATCGCGATCGCTCCTGCGCGTAGAATACTCTTCATCTTTGGTCCCCGCAATTTGTTTTGTTCCACAGGATCAATTGATCCCATTGGCACGTTGCAATTCTCGGATATAGGCGATGATCATGGTGACATCACCTCTCGTCAAACCTTCAATCACTGGCATATTCCCAAAGCGCCAGTGGTGAGCCTGAACACCTAGCGCAACGGCCCGTTGAAAGCTCTCGTCACCATGATGGCTTGGCTCGTAAATCTTATGTATCAAAGGTGGCGCTAACCCATCCTTGCCGGCCGCGTTCACTCCATGGCAGGTAGCGCATTTTGCGTCAAAGCCAAGTTTGCCGATCTGAGCACTCTGTGACAGATTGTCAGGCAAAACGACCATAGCCAGTGGCGCCGCTTCGGCGCTTTCGACATGGTTAACAGCGCGCGCTTTTTGTCCAACTGGCCAAAATGAATAGCCCAAGACAGCCGCAACCATCACTGCGGAAATTGCGACTGTAACTTTCATAAAATGCATTGCGAATCCCTCTTTGTAAAAATATGGCTTTGGGTCGCTTAACACATCTTCTTTTTGCGCGTTTCGATCACAGGCAAACCGGCATTCATGGTGTGGTGCGAGGGGTTGATCTCCCATTCCCAAGATCCAAACCTTACCCGTCCGCAGTCAACGCCGCAAGGATGCGCGCGCCTTCCCTAGGCCTGGCCAATCTCGCGGTGTGATCGCCCCAACTGAGCGCTATGGCTCCACCACCACAACCTCCGTGCCCCATTGGCCGCAGCCTGCCTGCAGGTTTTCATGCAGAACTGCATCTGTAAACAATTTGTTTACATCCTTTAAGGCGCAAATTTTCAGCGGTGCTGTGCGTTTGAACTTCAAATGGTCCGCCACCACCATGACGTGCCGTGATTGCTTTAGAGCGGTTTGACTAACCATAATTTCTTGATCATCAAAATCCAGCAAATCCCCATCGAGATCAATCGCAGAGCAGCCCAAAATTGAGAAATCAAATTTGAAGTTCTTGATCAGCTCCGCAGTAAGGCCCCCAACCAATCCCCCATCAGAACGGCGCAACACACCCGCGGTTAGGATGATTTCACAACTGGAATTGGCCGCCAAAATATTGGCCGTGTTCAGATTATTGGTCACAACCAAAAGGTTTTCATGATCCAATAGCTGCTGCGCGACGGCTTCGGTGCTGGTGCCAATGTTCAAGAAAACAGAGGCCCCATTCGGGATGGATTTTGCACAAGCCTTGGCAATGGCGGTCTTGCCGCGCGCGTTGAGCCTCCGCCGCTGTTGATACACGATATTGACCACCCCCGAGGGAATGACCGCGCCCCCATGCACCCGCTCCAATTGGCCCGACCCTGTCAACTCTGCCAAATCACGGCGGATGGTTTGAACCGTGACCTGATAGCGTTTGGACAGCTCTTCAACGGTGACCTTCCCCTCTTTGCGGGCCAGCTCCAATATTTCGCGGTGCCTAAAATTTGAAGCCAATTCTCTCGTCCCACTTACTCAGATGCCTTTTCGCCAGGGATTCAACACCCCGACCTGTTCGCGATAATCAGCTCTGCATCGCTGGCGTCAAGAATAAAGCCACATAAGCGAACATTATTAGTCGTATTTTATCCGATAATATGTCCAATTTACCAAATGCGAAAATAAACGAACATTCGTTATTGATAGTATTGCCGACATGATGATATGAGAAAAATCAACGAGTCTAAGACATGAACCCCGATGGAGCGCCTGTGACCCAAGCCGATACAAATGACATCATCGATCTGTTCGTGATCGGCGGCGGCATCAACGGCTGCGGCATTGCGCGCGATGCGGCGGGGCGCGGTTTGCGTGTCGAGCTTGCGGAAATGAACGATTTGGCCTCGGAAACCTCATCGGCTTCAACCAAATTATTTCATGGCGGCCTTCGTTATCTTGAATATTGGGAACTGCGGCTTGTGCGCGAGGCGCTGGTGGAGCGTGAAACCCTGCTCAGAGCCATGCCCCATATTTCCTGGCCCATGCGATTTGTGCTGCCCTATCATCAAGATATGCGATTTGAGAGCAACACGCCCACGTCTAAACTTCTCAATGCCCTCATGCCCTGGATGAAAGGCCGTCGCCCGGCTTGGCTCATTCGCTTCGGTCTTTTTTTATATGACACGCTTGGCGGGAGAAAGATTTTGCCGCCAACGCGGTCGATTGATTTGCGCCATGGTCCCGAAGGCGCGCCTTTGAAGGGTCATTTTACAAAGGCCTATGAATATTCTGATTGCTGGGTCGAAGACAGCCGTTTGGTTGCCCTAAACGCCCGCGATGCAGCAGCGCGCGGCGCGCGCATCACCACCCGAACCAAAGTCACGATGGCACAGGTGGTGGACGGCCTCTGGCACGTCACCTTGCAAGATCAATACAGCGGTGCGCGCCGGACGGTGCGGGCGCGGTTTTTGGTCAACGCCGGAGGGCCCTGGGTCGAAAATATCATTCGCAACACCATCGGCCTTGACACCAAAGAAGGCGTGCGCCTGGTGCGGGGCAGTCACATCATCACGCGCAAGCTCTACGATCATGACAAATGCTATTTTTTCCAGGGACAAGACGGTCGGATCATTTTCACAATTCCCTATGAAACGGATTTCACCTTGATCGGCACAACCGATGTCGATCACAAAGATCTTGAGGAAAAACCAGTCTGTCAGTCTGAAGAGCAAGACTATTTGCTGCAATTCGCCTCAACCTATCTCAAGGCCCCCGTCACCGCTGAAGATGTGGTGGCCACCTATTCAGGCGTTCGACCGCTCTACAACGACGCGGCCAGCTCCGCCACGGCCGCCACGCGAGACTATGTTTTGAAGCTCGACAACTCCGCCGGAGCGCCACTTTTGAATGTCTTTGGCGGCAAAATCACAACCTACCGCAAACTCGCCGAACAGGCATTGCAACAGATTTCGGAACATGCGCCGCAGATGGGGCAAGCTTGGACCGCAGGGGTGGCCCTGCCCGGCGGCGATTTTCCCGTGGACGGGGTGGATGAGATCATCCGCCAACTCATCACAAAATTCCCGTTTTTGACGGCGCCCTGGGCGAGAAGATTGGTCAAAGCCTATGGAAACGAGGCTTTTGACGTCTTAGGCGCAGCCCAGCTTGCCTCAGATTTGGGGGAAGATTTTGGGGCCAGTTTGACCGCGCGCGAAGTTACTTGGTTGATGGACAAGGAATTTGCCCAGACCGCCGAGGACGTGGTCTGGCGCCGCAGTAAATTGGGCCTTCGCCTCAGCCCTGCGCAGATTGAGAGATTGCAAACTTGGATGCAGCAACAGTTGACTGCGGCTCGGACCGGGCAAGCCTGGGCTGCGATACAGTAAGCCTTTGGTTTTAAATATTAAAGAAAATAGCCCCTTGTGTCATGGCCGAACAGAGCCCTTGTCTCTTTCGCTGTGATAGATCATTTTGGACCTATGGCGAAGTCTCAAACTCAATGGCTCTCACTGATCCTATTCCTGTGTACCTGGACCTATGTCTCGGCCAATCAGGTTGATTTTTCGAACGGCTGGCGTGAACAGCGCTTTTCCTTCTTTTCCAGCAACGAATTTGAGCCGCGTGGCGAAACCTTGCATATTCGTTCCGATGGGACAGTCTCCATGTTCTGGAGCCGCCTGCCTTTGGGGTTTGCGGACAGCACCGGGGCGCAGTGGGACTGGGAGGTCACAGCGTCGGTGCCGCCCACAGACCTCACACGCAAGGGCGGTGATGATCGAAATTTATCCGTTTATTTTGTCTTCATGCCACAGACGGCCCTTCCAAAGGCAGATGCTAAACTCACAGATTTTCTGGGCGACGATCGCGCGCGCGTCTTGATGTATGTTTGGGGTGGACATCACATGCGCGGAGAAATATTGCCGACGCCGTATTTAGGGGAGCTCGGCCGAACCTTGATTTTGCGACCCGCCGGCACCGGACAGGCCCGCGAGCGGGTCAACCTAAAAGCCGATTTTCAACGCGCCTTTGGCACAAAGCCAACGCGTCTGGTTGGCATTGCTATTTCAGCCGATAGCGATGACACGGGCACGCAGATCAGGGCGCGCGTCTCGAATATGCGCCTCGAGGCGGCGCATTGATCCTCCCCATCCCAACCCAAGGCCTGACCGGCGCGGGTGACACAAGCGCGCCCATGGGCAAATATTAGCCTGGGTTTCGTGCCAAAAACTCTTTCATGCGCGTCAGAGCGCGGGTTATGTTTTCTTGGCTATTGGCATAGGAAATACGAATGTAGCCCTCGCCAAGCGTGCCAAAATCCGGCCCCCCAATCGTGGCCACACCGGTTTGCTCAAGCAGTTCACTGGCCAAAACCTTAGCTTTCCACCCGGTTTGGGAGACATTGGGAAAGGCATAAAAGGCGCCCTTCGGCGTGATGCAAGAGACCCCGGGGATGTCATTGAGTTGCGTGACGACCGATTTGCGCCTTGCATCGAATTGCGCCACCATCTCACCCACGGCGGTTTGTGGACCGGTTAAGGCCTCCACTGCCGCATATTGCGCCGGCGCATTGACGCAAGACCAGGCATTCACAGCCAATTTTCGAGCCATATTGTACAATCTGTCTGGCCAAATCGAATAGCCCAAACGCCAGCCTGTCATCGCATAGGTCTTTGACCAGCCATTGAGCACAATCAACCGGTCGCGAATTTCGGGGTAGGTCAATAGGCTGACATGCTGCTCCCCATCATAGAGCATTTGGTCGTAAATTTCGTCAGACAGGATGGCCACATCGGGATAATCCGCAAGACCGGCCACCAATTTATCGATTTCCGCCTTGGGCGTTATGCCGCCGCAAGGATTGGCTGGAGAATTTAGGATAATCAGCCGTGTTTTGGGGCCAATCAGCTTCAATGTCTCCTCCGCAGAGAACGCAAAGCCATTCTCCTCGCGGATCGGAATGGCAATCGGCGTGGCACCGGTATATTCAATCATCGAGCGATAGATTGGAAAGCCCGGATCCGGATATAAAATCTCCCCGCCAGCTTCGCCAAACATCAAGATCGCGGTGAACATCGTCACCTTTCCCCCCGGCACGACCAGCACATTGGCCGGGCTCACCTCTGTGTTATATCTGCGGTGTAGATCGGCGCTGACCGCTTCGCGCAGCGGCAAAATTCCAGTCGCATCCGTATAGCCATGATGGCCATCGCGTAGAGCTTTCACCGCCGCCTCAACGATATTTTCAGGCGTTGGGAAATCCGGTTGACCGATCCCAAGGTTGATCACATCCATACCACCCGCGGCCAAAACCCCAGCGCGGCCCAAGACGGCAAACGCGTTTTCTTCACCAATTCGATCGAAATTTGAAACTGTCTTCATGTTGAACCTTTATGCCTCTTGGCGTGATAGACGGGCGGGCCGCTTGACCGCAAGGATGCGATTGCAACGGCCTAAATGTCCAGCGCTTAAGTGTCCAATTAATGCGCAATCGAGCGCAGATTATGTTTGACGCGATTTTTTTGACTCAACGCAAGCAGATTTGCGCAAAACCCATGGTCTGTGCCGCAGACCCGATGCAGGCAACCGTTCTTTAGGATCTCGCGGCGCCCTGGCCAGCGCGGCGACCAAATACGGCACCAGAGGTCAAACCCGAACCACCCGGATAGCCCGCATAGAAGACACCGCCCAGAATTTCGCCGCAGGCAAACAGCCCCGTGATGGCATCGCCGCCGCCTGTCAGCACCCTGCCCTCCGCATCCACTTTCAAACCACCATAGGTAAATGTGATGCCTCCCGTGACCGGATAGGCATAAAAAGGTCCTTGGTCGAGGGTTTGTGCCCAATTTGATTTTGGCGGATGAAGCCCGACTGTGGCCTTTCCATCCAAAATTGTGGGATCAAAACCCGTGGTTTGATCCACAGCCGCATTATAGCGCGCGAGGGTCTCACTTGCGGCCGCCTGATCCACACCGCTCATCTGCGCGATCAAATCCTCCAGCCGATCTGCTTTGACAAAATGCGCATCTTTAAACCGGTACTCATCATAAAGCAGGTCATAGGTTTTGCTGTCAAAGACCTGCCAAGCAAATTGGCCGGGCTGTTCTAGGATGGCCGCGCCATATTGCGCATAGGTGTAATTGCGAAAATTGGCACCCTCATCCACAAAACGCGCGCCATGGGCATTGAGCATGACCCCAAGAAAGTAGGAAATCTTGCGATAATTCTTGCGCTCTCCCGGCGGCAAGTCGAGATTTCCAAAATCCGCCATATGCAGATCCATCGGCGTTGCGTGACAGCCCGAGTACAGCCCGTAATCGGCCGCACCAAGCTCCAGCGCCATGAGAAGACCATCACCGGTATTATGCGGCGTGCCGCGCACCTTCGCCGCCTCCCAATTTGCGCCCATATGCTTGACCCGCAAAGCGCCATTGGCCTCAAAGCCGCCACAGGCCAAGATAACTGCATCCGCAGGCAGGAGCTCTTCCCCAACCTGCACACCGCAGACGCGGCCCGCCTCGGTGATCAAACCGGTCACCGCACTGTTGTAACGAACCGTGCCCCCAAGCCGCTCGACAGCCGCCAATTCCATATCAAAAAGGCCAACGCCCTCATTTTCTGCCGCCAAGGTTAAACCGCCCCAAAAGACATGACGACCATCTTTTTCAAAACTCTGCCGGCTGTAGATGGGTTCGAATTTCACACCGTGAGCGGCCAGCCAGCGCAGGGTTGCCCCGGACCCATGAACCAGCGCCTCCTGCTCTTCCGACAAGGGCCGCCCCGCATTGAACCCCAGAAGATCATTGGCAAATTTTTCTGTCGTATAGCTGCCAAAATCTGCCGTCTTCACCCGCGGATCCTCCGGGTTGCGCAGCAAAGGCAACAGATCCTCCGCGCCATCATAGGCAAAACGCATCGCGCCTGCGGTGTATTTTGTATTGCCACCCGCCAAGGATTTATCGGCCTTCTCCAGCAACGTCACCTTGGCCCCTTGTTCCAAAGCGGCGAGCGCGGCACAAAGGGCGGCATTTCCAGTTCCCACAACGATGACAGATCTTGACATTGGCTTTCCTATTTCATTGAAGTATTGTATCCGAGTGGATACAATTAGGCTGTCTTAAAATGATCGAACCAGAATTGCAAGTTATGTCCCAAGGAGAAGCGGCCTATCATCGGCTGTATGAGGCGATACGCTCTGGCAATTTTCGCCCCGGCGACCGATTGCGCGAGATTGAAGTGGCCGAAAGATTGGCCCTGTCCCGCACGCCCGTGCGAGAAGCCCTACGCAAGCTGGAGAGCGACGGGATCGTTGAACATCGCCCCCGACTGGGAGCCGTGATCCGCATATTGACCCCCTCCGAAGTGGTCGAGCTTTACGAAATGCGGCTTGTTCTTGAGCGCACAGCGGCACAGATGGCTGCAAAACATGCCAATGCTGCGGAGATTGACCTGCTCCACGACATTAATGAGCAAATTGCTGCGCTCGGCGATGACACGCAACAGGCCGCGGCCTTAAATCAAGATTTCCACCACCGCATTTATCTGGCCGGTCGTAACCGCTTTTTAATGGCCTCGGCCCGGGGGCTCAACAATGCGCTCATGCTTCTGGGGCCGACGACATTAGATGACCAAGCGCGGATCAAAACCGTGAGCGTGCAACATGCTCGGATCATAGAGGCGATCCGCGCAGGCGATCAAACAGCGGCCGGCGATGCGGCGGAGGCCCATTTGCAAACTTCTTTGCGCCATAGGCTCAAGGGGCTGGACCGATGAGCGCGCATGTCTACGCCTTCGCGGTTGCCGGTCTCGGGGTGCTGGCGTTCAAACTGTTGCACCTGCCGCTGCCATGGCTCTTGGGGCCAATCTTTGCCTGTTTAATCGCCGCCTTGCTCGGCGTGCCCATGCGTGGGGTCAAAGTGATCAATGAGGCCATGCGCTCCATTCTCGGCGTGGCCGTGGGCGCTACATTTTCCCTGTCGCTGCTGGTCTCAATGGGCGGCATGTGGCCAACGCTTTTATTGATTCCGGTGATGACCGCTTGCATCGGCCTCCTCGGCGTTTTTTACTTCCAGCGCCTATGGGGGTTTGATTTTGCCACCAGCTATTATTCCGCAATGCCCGGTGGCCTACAGGATATGCTGGTTTTTGGAGAAGAGGCCGGCGCCAATGTCCGCAGTCTTGCCCTGATCCACGCCACGCGGGTTTTGGTCATTGTCGTAACCCTGCCCTTTCTTCTGGCCTGGGTTTGGGACGCAGATCTGAGCAACCCACCAGGAGTTCCAGCCGCCAGCATTGCGCTCTCGCAGCTTGGCTGGATGATTTTCTGCGGGCTGGTTGGCTGGCAACTGGCAAAACGTGCCGGCATGTTTGGAGCCTCAATCCTTGGGCCACTTTTGCTGGCTGCGCTCTTATCACTGACCGGCATTTTACAACACCGCCCCCCGTCAGAGGCCATATGGGCGGCGCAATTTTTCATCGGAATGAGCGTTGGGGGCAAATACGCTGGCATCACCATGGCGGAAATACGAAAGGATGTGACCGCCGGGCTTGGATTTTGCGTCCTGCTCTTGCTGTTGGCGGTGCTCTTCGCCGAAGGGATTCACCTGGCCGGGCTCGCGCCGCCTTTAGAGACCGTTCTCGCCTTCGCGCCGGGCGGACAAGCGGAATTGACCGTGCTTGCCCTCATTGTTGGGGCTGATATGGCCTTTGTTGTGGCCCATCATGTCTTGCGCATATTTATCGTCATTCTCGGGGCACCGCTCTTTGCGCGCCTGTTCAGCCCGAAAACTGGCGAGCAAAAGCCCTAAGCAAACCCTCTGACTATGCCATTTTTAAACAAAAATAAGGGCCGCGCCTGCCCGAACGCGCATGTCACTGGTAGGCTTCTGGATTGATCATATGAATGGGTGCTCCCGCGGCATAGGCATTGATTTGATCAAAAATATCAGAAAACTGCATGTCAAACTCATCCTCGGTCACAAAGCCAATATGCGGGGTGGCCAGAACATTCGGATGCGTCAGAAGAATATGTTCACGATCCAAAAGCGGCTCGTGATCGAACACATCCACAGCGGCGTGAAGCTGACCCTTCGCAATCTCAGCCTCCAAGGCACCGGGGGCCACAAGTCCAGAACGGGACGTATTCACGAATAAGGCGCGCGGCTGCATGAGGGCAAGATCCTCGGCGGTGATCAAACCCCGGGTTGCGGGGGTCAACCGAACATGCAGGCTGACAATATCGCATTCTCTAAAAAAGGCCGCGCGGGAAGGGGCCACGGTTTCACCAGCCGCGGTGGCCCGCGCCCGCCCCGCCTCTGATCCCCACCAGAGCACCTTAAGCCCCATCGCTTTGGCGTAGCCCGCAACCGCTCCTGCAATGCGCCCATATCCATAAAGCCCTAATGTTCTGCCGCGCAGGGTTCTGCCGACCCCCGATTGCCACCGGCCCGCTTGAAGTGAGGTCACCTGCTGCGGGATTTGCCTATAGCTGGCCAAAATCAAGGCCAGCGTGTGCTCTGCGGCCGCGTAGGATGGTGTGTCTGAATGCATATTTGAGCTGAGCAGAACATTCCGGGCTGTACAGGCTGGAACATCAACATGCGGGTAGACGCTGCGCTGTGAGATGAGCTTCAGATTTGGCAAGCCCGCCAATAATTCAGCCCCAACCTTGGTGCGCTCACGAAAGAGCACCAAAGCCTCCGCCTCTTGCAACCGCGCCGCAAGCTTAATCGGATCCGGCTCATGATCTGTCCAGACGGTCACCTCGTGATCGGCCAATTTGGCAAAGCACGGCAAGCTGCGCAGGGTATCGAACCAATCATCCAGAATATGAACCTTCATCGCCCTATCACCCTTCTGTAAAACGCGGTTAATGACCGGCCCAAACTGACCTTGGAATAAACACCTCTCCCACCGCGATTTTGCGAGCGGTCCGTTGGAGACCTGCGGATTTTATTTCGAAACCTGTCGCCGTATCGGCATAATCAACCGCCACTTCAATCTTGCCCGAGGCATGTTCCAAAATGACATTGGCCGGGATCTCATTTGATTTGGCAGCCATTCCCTCTGCAATCGTCCCCGGGGTCAACACACAGGAGGCAAGGCATTGCGCACCCGTCACGGCCATAGAAGGATGCGTGCTCCAAGGCATGAAATAGCGGGTCGCGATTGTGCCGCCGGCCTTGGCCGGGGCCAGAAGACCAAATTTCGGGGTCACCGATTTTGTGACATCCCCCATCCCCATCAGGGCCCCAGCCTTTTTCCGTACAGCTTCCATCTGTTCAAAAAATGCGCGGTTGCCATCCAACTCAGCCGCTGTTTCATAGCCCGTCAGCCCGAAGCTCTCAGCCTTGGCAATCACCATAGGCATCGCCACATCCATGCAGGTCACAGCAATTCCGTCAATCTCATCGACCCGATTGCCTGTGGGCAAAAAGGCGCCCGTGACGCCCCCGACGGTCTCCATGAATTGCACGGCAATGGGCGCAGAGGTTCCTGGCACGCCATCAATGCGCGCTGCCCCCTCATAGCTGACCTGGCGCTGGGGTGTTTGAACAACCGAGGTGACCCGCGCCTGCGTATTCACCGCCAGAATATTCACCGCTGTCTGGCCCTCTTGCGCCTCAACCAAACCCATCTCAATGGCCGCTGGCCCAACGCCGGTCAAAATATTGCCGCAGGTGGGTTTGAAATCAACCAATTTATCTTCCACGCTCACCTGCGCGAAAAAGTAATCCACATCGGCCCAAGGATCCTGTGACTTGGACAGCATGGCCACTTTGGTGGTGACCGCCGCGCCGCCGCCAATCCCGTCGATGTTCAAAGGATGGCCAGAGCCCACAATCGCGATTAACACCTCAGCCAGAGTGTCGAGATCCTCGGGAAGGTCGGCGCGGTTCAGATAGGGACCCCGGGAGGTTCCGCCACGCATAAGAAGATAGGGGATCGCAGTTTGTGTCATGTGATGTGTATCATGTGAATGGCCAAGGGAGGTTCGAATAGGCTTGCAATAGACCGGGCGGAAAATCGCGGTTCAATGCCCAAGCCATAGTGCAGATAAAAGCGATGCCCGCAAGCGCATAGATCGCCGCAAATACAATGCTCATATTGGCTCTGATCCGCATAAAGGTGAACAAAAACACAGCCAGGGCAATAATAAATCCAAATACCGCTGTTGCGACCAGCAGCGCGGCAAACCACGCCAGTGTTGACCATAGGCTGTAGCGCGCTTGCCCAGCTTCGGCGCTGCGCTCGCTGTCGGCAAAAATCGTATCGGTTTCGGGCGCGAGGATCATACGGGCAATCATCACCGCACATCCGATCAAACACACGCTTGCCACAAACATTGGAAAGACCCGATCGCGGCTATAGTCCGGGATGGAACCGGCATCAAACAATGCGTAGCCAATGAATGCTGTGACACAGAGCAAGAACACCATCGGCGCGCGTTTCGAGCCTGATTTGCTGTCCCCTTCGGCCAAGATATGTTTGGCCTGGCGCAGGCCCAAAACCACAGAGACCAATGTGATGGCCAAAAGCACAAGCACGATGGGCGAGAAAATGTACTCTATCCCATCCCCAAATCCTTTGCGGAAGCGTGATTGAGCGATTTGAATGGCTTGGTTTGCATAGGTTTCCGCTGGATTGGACAGAACAAAACCAATCAAGAAAGCGGGGCGTGACCAATCAAAGCGGCGCATCAATATTCCAAGAAAGCCAATGGCAAAAAGCGCGACAAGGTCCATCAGATTTTGCCCAGATTGGAAGGCCGCGAAGCTGATGATCATGAATAAGAATGGCGCCAATAGGACGAAGCGGATGGTTGTGAGTTTGGCGATCCCCCCTGAGGCTGCGATGCACAGAATTGTGCCCACGACATTGGCCAGAGCAAGCAGCCAAACGATGGCATAGGTGATGTCGAGATTGTTTTTCAGCATGGCCGGTCCGACCTCAATCTGACCCGATCCCAACAGGGCCATTGCGCCGATAAAGATTGCCATTGAGCCAGACCCAGGAATTCCAAACAACAAAGTCGGCACAAGCCCCCCGCCCTCTTTGGCATTGTTGGAGCTTTCCGGCCCGATCACGCCGCGCACGTCACCTTTGCCGAAATTGGACTTATCTTTGCTGGTTTGCACCGTGTGCCCATAGGCAATCCAATCCACAACCGAGCCGCCAAGACCTGGGATCACACCCACGATCACACCAATGATGGAACAGCGCATTGAGAGCCAAATATTAGCAAACCAATCTTTGATCCCCGCGATCCAGCCCCCGCCGATCTGCGGCTCCTGGCTTATGGCGCGGTCATTGCGCAGCAGGGTGATAATCTCGGGAATAGCGAAAATGCCAAGGCCCACGATGACCAATTTCAAACCGTCGACCAGATAGGGGAAATCATAGGACGACATGCGCAAATCGCCAGAGGACGCGCCTTCTCCAATGGTGCCAATCAACATGCCCAGACCGGCCGCGACAATGCCCTTGATGGCCACGCGCCCCGCCAAAATACCCACCATTGAGAGGCCGAAAATCGTGATCATCAACAGCTCAGGCGTGCGAAATTCCAAAACAATGGGCCGGGCCACCAAAATAAACCCCGTCAAAAAACTCGCGCCAACCAATCCGCCAAAAAGCGACGACGCAAAAGCCGCCGAGAGCGCCCGTGCGGCCCTGCCTTTTTGGGCCATCGGAAAACCATCCAAGACTGTGGCTTGAGACGCCGACGATCCCGGAATTCCCATCAATACCGAGGCGAAAGTATCAGAAGTTGGCACAACCGCCACCATGCCGATCATCAAGGCAAGACCTAAGATCGGATCCATGCCAAACATGAAGGGCAGCAAGAGCGACAGGCCAGCGATGCCGCCGAGACCGGGGAATACGCCGATGCAAAGCCCCATGAGCACACCGAGGATCAAATATCCCAAGACAACGGGTTGCAGGATAAGTGCCCAAGCCTCGCCGAAGGCGGGCAACGCCTCCATGATCACGTCCAAGACAATATCCTCCCAATTTCCTTATGAAAACGCCCCAGCCAACTCAGCTGGGGCGTTCCAAAAGAAAATTAGTTAAGGGACACACCATATTTTTCTTGTAGCCAGTTCACAATAAAGGCTTTGGCCTCAGGGCTCACCTTGGTGCCACTCACTTTGGCAGCTTCGGCCGCGGCCCCTGTCATCTGCGGGTATTTGCCCAGACGTTTGGCCGAAATTTCCGCGAAATCAGGGCGCGCCTTCACCGCCTCAAATGCCGCCGTATAGGTCACCATGGCATCAACCGATGCGCCTCTTGGCAAGAAGACCATTTTTTGAGCCGGGAATCCTGCGATGAAGAAGGCCTTCCACGCGTCCCATTTTTCGCCGGAGGTTTCGCAACCATCGGTTGCTTCGCAAACTTCTTTGAAGGTTGGAATGTCTGGGAATGTGGGATCACGCACAATCTCGCCATTATCGTTCAATGCACCCCAAGTCATCATCGGCACCGCTGTGCCCGCCTCAACCAGTGGTGTCACACCGGACAAATAGGAGGAGGAGGTTTGATAGTCGATATTCGCCTCGCCCCGTTCAAACATCAAGCGCCCATCACCGCGCCCTTTGATACCCATAACGCTTTCAACGTTCAGGCCCAACATTTCCCAAGCCAATGTCGGAACCAGATCAAGACGTGTGGCGCCTTGGTTGCCATAGATGAAATCTGTATCTCTCAAACCGGATGCATCCAAACCGTCCATTTTGGCCGCAAGCTCAGGTGGAAGATAAGCCACGCCACCGGTGCCAGAAGCCAAAACCACATTCCAATCGGCGTAGTCAAACTTCACCCGCGGGTCGCCCAGCAAATATGGAAATTGTGTCGAACCAGAGGAGCCAAAAATGAGCGTTCCGTCTTCATATTCTTGCTCGTGGAAATAGTTGGCGCCTTTGGTTGAGCCGGCACCTGGCATGAATTTCACGACAACAGTCGGCTGGCCCGGCAGGGCTTCAGACAGCAAAGGTGCAAAAAAGTTTGCCCATTTGGCGGAGCCACCTGTTTCAGAAAATGGAATGATCCATTCAACAGTCTTACCTGTCAGGTCAATCCCATGGCCACCAGCATGAGCCTGCAGGCCAAAAGAGGCCGCAGCAGCCGCGACAAGTGACATCGCCATGCGGCGCGTTGTTTTCAGTGTAGACATTCAATCCTCCCAGATATTTTTGCCTCATGCGAAGCAGTGTCATTGGAATCGCATTGGGACATACGCCCCAGGTTGATGCTGGCTGTGTAATCTGCGAAGCTTTCATGAAACTTTCACGGATCGGAAAAAGCAGCAATGCGCATCACGCTTGTTGAAGACAATATCAGCCTGGCAAAAGGCATAACCTATCGTTTGGAAGATGCGGGCCATTCTGTGGATGCGATTCCCAATGGCGATGAGGCGCAAGACTATCTCATCAAAGATGGAGCTGATCTTGTGATCCTAGATATCAACCTGCCGGGAACCAATGGGCTGGACCTGCTGTCGCAAATGCGCAAACGCGGCGATGCGCGGCCGGTGATCTTGCTGACCGCCCGTGCGGAAACGCAAGATCGGGTGACAGGATTAGATGCTGGGGCGGATGATTATTTGATCAAGCCCTTCGAGATGGCCGAGTTGGAGGCACGGGTCCGCGCCCTCCTGCGCCGCCGCGCTATTCCACAACAAAAACTGCGCAAAATTGGGGCCTTGCATTATGATCCAAACGCCCGGCAATTGTTTGATGGCGACACCGCTTTGGAGATTCCGCGCCGAGAAATGTCGGTCTTTGAATGTTTGCTGAGTGCAGACGGACGGCTTGTATCCAAAAGCGCGGTACTCGATCACGTCTACGGCGTCGGGGCTGATATTGAGGAAAAAGTCGTCGAAGTTTATATCTCACGGCTCCGGCAAAGACTGAAAGATCACGGTGTTTTGATCCAGGCGCGACGCGGATTGGGTTATCACATCTTGGCGCAGGAGAGCCCATGAAACCCCGGTCTTTGAGGGCTCGGCTGACATTGATCATCCTGCCACCGCTGCTCATCATTTCTCTGATTGCCGGTGCTTGGCAGTTCCACAATACGACCCTGCGGGCCGAAAGCATCTTTGACAAAGGCCTGCTCTCTGCGGCAATTGCCATATCTCGCGACGTGGCTCTGTCGGATGGGGACGCAATTAGCCCCTCGACCCGGCGCTTGCTGGCCGATACCTCTGGCGGCACAATATTTTATCATGTATTTGCCCCAGACGGCGTTTTTGTGACCGGGTATTCGACCCCGCCAGTCTTGCCCAGCGCGGCCCCCAAAGGGGTCACAGATCCCTATTATTACAACAGTGTCTATCAGGGCGAAAACGTTCGGGTTCTGCGCTTCCAAGATGTGACCCTGGTCAGCGGCATTGCCGGAATTTTCAACATCACCGTGTGGCAAAATGCGAGCGTGCGCAGCAGCTTTGTGCGCAATGTCTTGTCGCGGTCCTTTGCCGTGATTGCAGCCCTGGTGATGAGCGTTGCGGTTGTTGTGTGGTTCGGAGTGCGGTTGGGGCTACGCCCCCTATTGGAGCTTGAGCGGGCCATTGCAAAGCGCACGCCGAGCGAATTGGAGCCGATCCGCAGAGCGGTTCCAACAGAGGCTCAGGGGCTGGTGACCACTTTGAATGGTCTATTAAACAGGGTGTCCCGGCGCATCAGCTCGAAAGACGAATTCATCTCTAACGCGGCCCATCAGCTGCGCAACCCCATGGCCGGTGTGCTTGCGCTGGCCGAAGCGGTCACCACAGCGCCAAATCCGCAAACCGCGCAGAAGCGCAGCGCTGAGCTCCTACAAGCCGCACGGGAGGCCAGCGATCTGACCAATAAGCTGTTGTCCTTTGAACGCGCCAGTGGCACCGATGTCTCGCAAACAGGCAGCCCTATAGACCTGACCCGGCTTATCTCGAATGCCGTCAGCGCCTTTGAGCAAAACCACCCAAAGGCCGGCCTAACAGTCACCCAAGATCTGCCGCAGGAAAGCCTCATTATTCAGGCCGATCAAACCATGCTCCAAGAGGCTATTATAAATATCTTCAGCAATTGTTTGGTGCATGGCGGCCCACATTTGACAGGCATTTGGGTCACACTGCGCAAGAGCGGTGCCGGGGCGGAAATTCTCATCCGAGATGATGGCATTGGAATACCCGAGGAGCGCCACCTCGAAGCGCTGAGCCGTTTTTCACAAGCCGGCGGCGGACCGGGAAGCGGGCTTGGCCTCGCCATTGCCGCCCGCGTGATGAAAAACCATGGCGGACAATTGAGCATCCTGTCCTCCCCCCAGGGCGCCACAATCAAGCTCAGCCTGTCGTTGCTGGACCTGTGATCGACAAACAGATGCGGCGCAACATGGGTGGGCCATGCGTCTGAGATATGGAAAATTCCGGCGGCGGCAGGAGCTCAGCAGATTTTTGTAGTGTTTCTTTGCGCAATACCGCTAAACTGACCGCGCTGCCGCATTCATTTGACCCGTCACTTTCGTTCAAGAGGCCTGCCGCATGAGCGCTATCGCATCCATCGATGTCCGTCTGTTCCATATTCCCTTGGCGGAGGTGCTGGTGGATGCCAAACACGGCGACCATCATATTTTTGAGCTGATCACCGCAACCGTCCATCTCGAAGATGGCACGTCTGGCACCGGCTATACCTATACGGGCGGCAAGGGCGGACATGCCATTGCCGCCATGATAACTCATGACTTGACTCCATTTCTTCTCGGCCAATCCGCGACGGATGTGGAGGCTCTTTATGAGGCGATGCAATGGCATCTGCATTATGTGGCGCGCGGCGGCATCGCGTCATTCGCCATCTCAGCCGTAGACATTGCCCTTTGGGATCTGCGTGGCAAACGCAGCGGCCAGCCGCTTTGGCAAATGGCCGGCGGCGCCGCACCGTCCTGCAAAGCCTATTGCGGTGGCATTGATCTTGGCTTTCCCCTGCCAAAACTTTTGGACAGTATCCAGAGCTACCTTGACCGCGGCTTCAACGGCGTGAAAATCAAAATCGGTCAGCCCAGTCTCGCAGAGGATATTGCCCGAATACAAGCGGTGCGCGCGCTCATCGGGCCAAAGATCACATTCATGGTGGATGCGAATTATTCGATGACAGTCGAGGAAGCCATCACCGCAGCCAAGGCCCTTGCGCCCTATGATATTGCCTGGTTTGAAGAACCGATCATCCCTGACAATTATCTGGGCTACGCTGAGATCAGCGCTGCCACTGGAATGCCCCTCGCGATGGGGGAAAACCTGCATACAATCCATGAGTTTGAGCAGGCGTTTGCACAGTCTAACCTGAGTTTCATCCAACCCGATGCCTCCAATTGCGGCGGCATCACCGGCTTTTTGCAAGTCGCCGCGCTGGCCGAACAGGCCGGCCTCCCAATCTGTAGCCACGGGATGCAAGAGCTGCACGTGAGCGTCGTTTCCGGTCAGAAGAACGCGGGCTGGATTGAGGTCCATTCCTTCCCCATTGAACAGTACACACAGCGCCCCCTCATCGTTGAAAACCACATGGCGCTCGCCCCAGATACCGCAGGGATCGGCGTGACATTCGACTGGCAAAAACTTGAGGCCGCGGACCTGCTGACCCGCTGATGGATGCCCCACCTAGAGGTGCCCAATCCCCTGCCCTCTAGGCCTCATGCCGGCTGCGGTGACCGTCCGCCTTCTGTGACACTAACGACCTCTGCATAACGCCATTTCAACTCGCAATGAGGGCAGCGGGCAAAGCGTTCTGGCTTGGCGGTTGGATTAGGCAAAGATCTGAACCAGTCCTTTCACATTGTGAACCGCCACGAACCACCCTAACTATACTGCACAGGGCAATAGGGAGGCCAAAGCATGCAGTATCATCCAAATGCAAACAGATATGACAAAATGGTCTACCGAAAATGCGGCCAATCGGGGTTAAAACTGCCAGCGATCTCACTGGGGCTCTGGCATAACTTCGGTGACGATTTCCCCCATCAAAGCAAACGACAGATTTGCCACGCCGCATTTGATGCGGGCATCACTCATTTTGATCTCGCCAACAACTATGGTCCCCCCGCCGGCAGCGCGGAGACCGCTTTTGGAGAAATTTTGAAAACAGATTTTTCTGGTCTGCGCGATGAGTTGATCATCAGTTCGAAAGCCGGTTACGACATGTGGCCGGGACCCTATGGGGAATGGGGCAGCCGCAAATATCTGATCGCCTCTTGCGACCAATCGCTCAAGCGCATGGGCCTGGACTATGTGGATATATTTTACTCGCACCGCTTCGATCCCGAAACTCCGCTTGAAGAAACCATGGGTGCCTTGGATCACATCGTGAGATCAGGACGGGCGCTTTATATTGGCATTTCCAGCTATAACAGCCAGCGCACCAAAGAAGCGGTGGCCATTCTCAACGATCTGGGAACGCCCTGTTTAATCCATCAACCAAGCTATAATATGCTCAACCGCTGGGTTGAGACCGATGGGCTTTTAGACTGCCTCGATGATCTGGGAATTGGATCTATTGCCTTCACACCGCTGGCGCAGGGCCTGTTGACCAACAAATATATCAGCGGCATTCCCCAAAACAGCCGAGCAGTACAAGGAAAGAGCCTCGACAAGGACAAGCTAACCGAGGCATTGATCAGCAATCTTCGTGCCTTGAATGATCTTGCCCGGTCGCGCAATCAAACCTTGGCTCAGATGGCGCTGGCTTGGGTGCTGCGTGGCGGACGCGTGACCACAGCGCTCATTGGCGCCTCAAGCGCGCAGCAAGTGATCGACTGCGCCCAGGCGGTCGAAAACCTTGAATTTACCGATGCAGAGCTTGCCGAGATTGACCGTTTGTCCGGCGATCAGGGCATTAACTTATGGGCGCAATCGTCTGAAACGGCCTAAACTTCCTCTAAGAACCGTAGCAGAGCGTTCCAAGACTTGCGCTCTGCTGCGGCATCGAAATCACGGGAACCTTCGATTGTGAAAGAATGACGCGCACCGCCAAAAACTTCGGCGTTGTGCACCACCTCTGCCTCCTGCAATTGTTGCAAAAGGCTTGCCAAGTCATCCATGCCAGACACTGGATCCGCAGATCCGTGCAGAATCAAAACTTCACCTTTGGTTTGCGCGTAATCTTGGCCTTCAGGGGTGGTTAACCCACCATGAAAACTCACGAACCCGTCCAAATCGCTCCCTGACCGCGCCGCTTCAAGAACCGCAGCACCGCCAAAACAATAGCCCATTAAAACACTCTTGCCCGAGGTGTTAAACAGCGCATCTGCGGCGGCGATCCCCGCATTAATTCGATTGCGAAATTCTTGCCGGTCCTTATACAAGGCTCCTGTTTCGCGACGATAATCGTCAAATCCTTCCAGCTTTGCATCGACGCCAAAAAGATCCAAAGCCACCGCATTGTAACCCAATTCTGCCAGCATCCCGACCCGTTTTTGCTCATATTGATCCAAACCATTCCAATCATGAATGATATAGACCGTGCCTTTCGGCGCCGCGTTCGCGGTCATAGCATAGGCGCTAAATTCCATGTCACCCGATTTATAAACAACCGATTGGCTGTGACCGCCTGCGCACGCAGCACTGGCGGCAAAAGCCATAGAAGTCACTATAGTAAACAATGAACGTGTCATTTTGAGAGCTTTCCAATTTGAAATTCTACCTGAGAGGGTAAACCCAATTTCAACCTGGGTAAACAGATTTGATGGCAGCGGCGGCCGCGGCGCGGAGTTTTTTCGCGCAGTCGTCGGCGCCTCGCGATAAGGCCTGCGGCAAAGTTCAGCTAAATGGCGCCTATGCGCCACGCAAAGACCTTAGGACTCCGGCATGTTCATCGATAATTTGCGCAAAGCCAGAGCGGCCAAAAATATCAAACCAGCAGCGCCCCAAATCAGGGGGGTCGCCGCCAACCAACTGTCTGAGCGCGCGACGACAAAGGCAACAAGCGGCGCGCCGATCAATTGTCCAGCGGCTGAGGCCTGTACCAGGCCCGCGTTGATAAATGTTCGCACAGATGGCGCGGCAGATAGCCGTGGAATAGCCGCAAAAAGAGAGCTGGGCACAAAGCCAGACACAAAGGACAATAGGGCTGATGCCGCAAGTCGCAGGCCTATGGGGGCGGCCTCCGCCAACACAAGCGGAGATAAAAGCGCCAATCCCACAGATGCAGTACAAATCAACACCCATGACGCGACACCGGCGCGGTGCAAAATGCCAGAGAAAAAATTTCCTCCAGCGTTCAGCGCAATAAAAATCGCCGTTATGGCCGCAATCTGAAGCCTGCTATTGGTTGACAGCTCTTGAAATATCTTTGGCAAAAAATTCGCAAAAACATAGTATTGCGCCGCATATACCGCAAAACAGCTCGCCAGAACGGTCACATAAAGCCAGCCATGCAACCCCATCTGCGGCACAAAGCGGCCTGATGTATTGCCGGAATGTCTTTGCGGCACCTCCAACCGCGCGATGGGCCAAGCCATGCCCAAAAGCGCAAGCGCACTCACCACCCAGACGCCCGGCCAACTGACGATCGGCAAGATCACAGCGCTGATGAGCAACATCACGCAGGTGCCCAATGGCAAATACATCGCCCAATAGGCCATCGCCGCACTGGCCTGACCTTTCGGCGCCAATTGCCCAATGAGCGGCGGCAGGCATAACACGCAAAGGATGAACCCAAGCCCCTCGAAAGCGCGGGTCACAAGCAGCCAGCTCACATCTGGGGTCATACTGCCCCAAAGACTGGCACACATGCTGATCATCAACCCAGACAAAAGCATGGGTTTGAGCCCGAAAACCGACAGCGTCAAAGACAGCAGCACGGCGCAAACCGCGCCCATAACCGCAAAAAGCGACGCGACCCAGCCAGCCATGACCAAGTCAAACCCAAAATCACTTTGTAAATAACTCAAGCTCAGAGGGATTTTCCCAATCTGAAAAGCCGCGACCGCCCCGGTGGCCACCAACAGCGCCACCGGCCCCCAGCTTTCTGCCGGTGCAGCCCTTCTCTGAGGCGGCCATGATCGTCGGTCTATGGGGCCCTGCATTCACCAGCCCTATTCTACCGGCGGCGTTCCGTGCGTATGGAAGGTCTCAATGGTTTTTAACCCCCAGGCCTGCCCTTTTTTGCGCTCGCTCTCAGTCCAAACCACCGGCTCCCAATCGGGCGCCAAAATCAATCGAGCACCGGAATTTGCAAGTTCAATCCTATTGCCCGCAGGCTCCCAAATATAGAGAAAAAACGTGCCTTGAATTGCATGTTTATGGGGACCGGTTTCAATATGAACACCATTTTCAAGGAAAATATCTGCGGCCCGCAATATATCCTCACGTTGATCTGTGGCATAGGTGAGATGATGGAAACGGCCTGTGCCGGCGCCATGTTCTTCCGTACAGGCCAAATCATAGGTCTTGTTGTTCACGGTAAACCAACACCCACCGATCCGGCCATTGTCGAGCTGGATCATTTCTGTGACGCGGCTGCCAAGGCAAGTTTCCATGAAGCGCCGAAATTCTGCGACATTGGTCGCCAAGAGGTTCAAGTGATCCAGGCGCCGGGGCGCGGCACCGCGCCCGTGATAGCGCTGCGCAATATTTTTAAGCGCTGGCCTTTCTGTTTCTGGGGCGCGGTAGCGCTGCGTCTCCCAATAGATTTCAAAAACATGTTCGAAGGGATCTTTGAAGCGAAAGGCGCGCCCATGTCCCGGGTCGCCATCCACCCATCCGATCACCTCATAGCCACTGGCCTCGATTTTGGCGACGCGCGACAGCAAAGCCGCTTCCGAGGAAGCCCGATAGGCAATATGCGCCACGCCTGTGGTGTGATGCCGGGTCAATTTCAAACTGTGATGCTCATAATCATCAAAGGCGCGCAGATAGGCACTTGTTGCATCTTGCTCAGTGAGCGTTAGCCCATAAACGCGGGTGAAAAAATCCAAACTGGCGTCAAACTGATTTGTGTAAAGCTCTACATGCCCCAGATGTGCAATATCAGTCATGCGCCTACCCCCCCTGCTGCGAGCATCATGCCCGCTGTTGGCTCCTGTTTGAGGTGAGATCCGATCATGGCGCGCTCCCGGCTCTAGTTAAACATTGTATTGGGCAAGAGGAGTGAAATCTGCGGAAAGGCGATTAAGATCCCCAGCGTCACCAGCATGGCCAGCCAAAAGGGCAAAACACCGCGGAAAATATCGGCCAAGGCCACTTTGGGCGCCACAGATTTGACGATAAACACATTGATGCCCACCGGCGGCGATATGAGCCCCATTTCTAAGGTCAGCACGACCAAAACCCCAAACCAAATTGGATCAATACCCATTTGCAGGACCACCGGGAAAAATATCGGCAGTGTGAGCACCAACATCGCAAACCCCTCCAAAAAACACCCCAGGACCAGATAGACCAAAAGCATCAAGACCAAAGTGCCCAGCACGGGGATGTCCAAGGCAATCAGCGCTTCGCCCACATAGGTTGGCACATGGCTGAGGGCGAGGAATGGGTTGACCATATGGGCGGCGATCAAGATCAGCATGACCGTAGCTGTGGTCACAACAGAGGCCCGCGCGGCCTGCCAGAACGCAGGCAGGGACAGGCTGCGCGTGACGATACCGTAGATAATGACAAAGGCAGCGCCCACCCCAGCGGCCTCAACCGGAGAAAAGAGCCCCCCATAGATGCCGCCAATGGTCGAGGCAATCACCAATAAAATCGGCAGAGCACCCGTGAGTGCGGTCAGTTTTTCAGACAATGACCTGCGCAGGCCGGGCGGGCCAGCTTCGGGGCGAAACCAGCAAATGATGCTCACCGTGATCACAAAGATGGCTAAGAGCAAAAGCCCAGGAAAGACCCCGGCCAAAAACAAGCGACCGATGGATTGCTCGGTTAAAATTGCAAAAATAACAAAGCCGGTCGACGGTGGGATCAAGATACCCAAGGTCCCCCCCGCCGCCACGACCCCGGTTGATAAACGTGGATCATACCCATAGCGGTCCATTTCCGACAAGGACACTTTGCCCATGGTGAGCGCAGAGGCCACGGACGACCCAGACAGCGCCGCAAAACCACCGCAGCCCAATAGGGTTGCCGATGCCAAACCCCCGCGAATATGGCCAATGACGGCATAGGCGGCATTGTATAATTGCCGGCTCATTCCAGTTGTCGAGGCGACATTGCCCATCAGAATAAACAAAGGAACCACGACCAACTCACTGCTGGAGGCGAGGGTGAAGGTTTCCGACGACAAGAGCCCCATCGCTCCATTCCAGCCGTTCAGTGCCCAAATGCCCAAAAATCCAACAAGAAACATGGCGAAAGCCACAGGAACCCGCAGCACCAAAAGGATCAGAAGGGCAACAATACCGGTAAAGCCGAGAGCTTCTGCACTCATGGGGCCGTCTCCTTTGTCGAAGGGCTGTCGCCCCCAGGCAGGCAGAACTCAACCGCGCGCAGGGTCATGCCAAGGGCGGTAATTATAGAAAATCCAGCCAATCCCCACTGAAACCATGCTTTTGGCAAGCGCAGCAGATTGGTTGAGAGGTTCAACATCACGCTCAACTTGGCGCTGTCGATGATCGCATAGGCAATAAAGGCAAAAACAACCGCGCCCAGAAGCGCGGCGCAAATATCTATCGCTCGGTTTAAGGCGGCGGGAAAGCGTGGCTCAAAGAGATCCACTGCGATATGTCCACGCTGGCGATCACAAAGCGCCATGGCGCCAAAGACCAAAATGACCATCGACATCGAAATCAAATCTTGCGAGCCATAAAGTGGCGCGCCAAAACTTCGACCGATCACATCCACCAATATGACACCCACTTCGACGATAAGGCCCAAGGCGCCAAGGTTGGCGGACAGGCCAATCAGCCTGTCCGCCCAGATGCGCAAATGCGCGATCATCTTTATTTAGCCTGCATCGCAGCTTGCGCTGCTTGACCGCCTACCGCATCAACATATGCGCCGGTGACCGGTGCAATCGCCGCTGCAAAAGCCGCGGCCTCTGCTTCGGTCAGGTCAACGAAAGTATTGTCATCGAGCAAACGAGCTGCGGCGACACCTTCAATCGCAGTTTCATTCCATGCGTCCTCTGCACTTTTGGACAGGGGCATTCCTCGGACACTATCCAAAGCCGCGCGATGCTCTGCCGATAGGCTGTCATATTTCTTTTTGTTCATCACCGCGTAAAAGGACAAGCGACCGAGGTTTGCGCCAAAGGTGTAGCTGTTGGCAACTTCGTCCAATTTAAAGTCATTCAATGTGGATGAGCCGGTAATGACCCCATCAATCAAGCCAGTTTGCAACGCATTGTAGACTTGGTTGATCGGCATTTGAACAGGCGTCGCACCTAAAGCCGTGGCAACATCAGCCGCCGTTGCGCCCGCGACCCGCACCTTTAACCCTGCCAAATCCGAGGGTTTACGGATCACATGATCTTTCATGATAAACACATTAGGCTCAGAGGTCCAAAGTGCGACAGGCACAGTGCCCGGGAATTCGCTGGCGAGGTGATCGCTGTAGGCGTTCCACATCGCTGCATAGCCCGCATCCTCATTGCTCAACGTGCCAGGCAGCTCGACAATCATGGTTTTTTCAAATTGCGAGCTGGTATAGCCAGGCAGGCCCCAGGCGATATCCGCCACGCCTTGCACGACGCGCACATATTGCTCCACGGGCCCAGCGCCCAACTCACCGCCATGATAGCCGCGCACTGTCAATGCGCCCCCCGTTGCCGAACTCAGGTCAGCGTTCATTTTCTCGATAACCGAGGCATTCACTGTATGAAACGGTGGGGTAAAATTGGCAAAGCTCAACTCCTCTGAGCTTGCCGGCAGGGCCGCCAGTGTTAAGGCAGATACCGCAAGTATATTGGCAAATTTCATAGTCTTTTCCTCCCAGGATAAACTTTTGTTGGTCTTGTGTTGGCGCAGCGCCCTAACAACAACGCTGCGCCTATTTGTGTTAGTCGGCCTTTGTGCGCCAACTGTCTGCGTAATTCTCTCTTGCGTCCTTTGCATAGGGCGTTGCGGATACCCGCACGCGGATCTCAGTTTGCTGATGCGGTTCTGTGGACGTTTTACCGGTGGGTTCCGGTTCGCCCCATTTCATGGTCAAAACATCCCCAATCTTCACATCCGCCGCCACAACGCCCAGGCTCAAAAAGCAGCGTTCATTGTAGCTGTAGCCATTGAACATGCTCATCCCGACCATTTTATCGCCTTGCATCACCATATCCGCCGAAGAGGAGGCATAGTTTGGTTGTGGAAAATCGATCCATTTGAACGGCGTACCCTGCTCAAGGCCACTGGCGATGACTTTCAACACATCTTCGCGGTTCCATTCGAACGTCACCTTTTGGCGGTTTGGCGCATCTTTCAACTTCAGCAGCGCATCCTTGCCGATGAAATTTTCTTTCTTCCAGCCGATATAAAAGCCATAGCCCAGCTCAAACGGGTTGACGTAATAATCCGAGATCTCTTTCGACACAAAGCTCCCACCAATCGAGCCAGCCGCCTCATAGCTGTCAGCGCCCAACCAATCGCGGTATTCCTGCATCATACCATCGCCGGTGTAAATTCCCGGCAAAGGCGATGGAATCCAGCCAGATTCCAGGGTATTGGTTGAATAAGCACGGCTGCCCACCTGCACCAGATCAACGCCAATGTCGCGCGCCGCCTGCTGGATGGTGGATTGAATATAGTGTTTGTCGTCATAGGGCCCCCAAATCTCCAAACCTGGTGCCCCGGCCATCCCATGACGCAGCGCCTGCACTTTTTTGGACCCCACATTGATCCAATCTACGTGGAAGAACGGAATATCCGCCACCGGACCACCATTGATTTTTTCGAAAATCGCCGGCGCATCGGGACCTTGGATCTGGAACCGGTAATGGGTGCGCAATACCCGCTCGCCATCCGGGCGGCTGTTGGAGCGCGGATCATGGAATAGGCGCACCTTCCAAGTGCCGATCGCCGCTTGGAACTTCACCCAATTTGCGGTTGGAGCGCGGCCCACCAGGATGAATTTATCCATACGCTCGCGGAAAATGATCATATCCCCAATGACATGGCCCGCAGGGGTCACAGGCACAAAATGTTTGGCACGGTTGAGATCGAAATTGCCGAACGCATTGATGCCGACATAGGCAAGAAAAGCCTCTGCATCTGGCCCCTCGACAATCAACTCATCCATATGGTGCGTTTGGTCGAACAGGACCGCAGACTTGCGCCAAGCGGCCTGCTCATTGCGCCAATTGGTATATTCTGGCGCAACCACCGGATAGACATACATGCCGATCTGCGAATTGCGCAGCATATCTACTGCATTTCCGTGGCTTTCGATTTTTGCACTTAAACTTGTCATAGAGTTCTCCAAGGACGTTATTTTTCAGTAAGAAGAGCCAGCCCCGGTACGTTTTTTGCCAGGGCAGGCTTTTGTTCGGTGAGATAGTTAAAATTCATCAAGGCCAGACGCGCGTGCTCGCGCGCCAAAGCCTCCGCACGGCTGCCTTCGCGGTTCTCAATCGCTTCAAGAATGGTGCGATGCTGCCGCTGCGCATGTTTCAAGGACTCCTGAAAATCAGGGATCAATTCCTGATCGCTCAAAAAGGCCGAGGGGGATGCCAAGGGCAGTTGCGCCATCCGTTCCAATTCGCGGATCATGAGCGCACTGCCCGACAGATGGGCGATGATATCATGAAACGCCCGATTGGCACTGACATAGGCGTCAAAATCAATCCCCCCGCTTTCACTCAAGGCCGTGTCAATCTGGCTCAGGATCGATTTCGCATGGGCGAGAAGATCTGGATCCGCGCCGCGCTCTGCCGCCATACGGGCCGCCGTGCCTTCGATGACCCCGCGAATTTGGATCGCATCCGCAATATCTTCTTTGGTAAAGCGCGCCACCCGGCAGCCGCCGGTCGAAATCCGATCCAGCAAACCCTCCGCCACCAACCGATCCATGGCTTGCCGCAGCGGGGTGCGCGAGATACCCAATTGCTCAGAGACCGCGATTTCAGGCAGACGTTGACCGGTTTTGAAACGACCCGCCATAATCATCGATCGCAGCCCAATCAGAGCTTTTTCTGTTTGATTGAGGTGTTTTGATCCCAATGCCGCCTCCAAAACCCATCTCTCTCATCTTGTTTGCTTTCAAAATTGTATACAATTATTTTTATATTGAAAGTGATTCTTTAAAATGGGCGGAAATTACCTCAGATTTAAGACCTCGCTGTGAAATATTGTATACAGTAATCCTTGCGAACAGCCAGAGACTCCGCAGTTACCCCGCCCCAAGCGCTTTGAAAATCAAACTCAATACCATTACAAATAATAGAATTTGGATAATCTCATCGAACCTCTCCGCCGGGAACTTGGATATGATCCATTCGCCAAACGGCATGCCTATAAATATGAGCGCCGTGCCAATCACCCCATATCCCGCCAACTCCAGCGTTAACAATTCATAATGCACCAGCATGGGCATTTGCACCAAAGACATGGCAACAAAGAACATGGACACCACTGCAATAAAACCAGAGCGTGACAGCTTAATGGCATTCAAAAAGGTAATAGACACAGGCGCCGAGATACCCGCCGCCCCCTGCAACGTCCCGGCAACAAACCCAACCAACGGCCCAACCCGCTTGGCAACCGGCAGAGGAAGGCTCCAATCCGGCTTGAACCTGCGAAAGATCAAATAGGCAATCACAATGGCGCTGAGTATCACAGATAGGAGCGCAGGCGGCAGATAGGCCAAACCTAAAGTGCCCACCGCCGCCCCCAGGAGCCCGGCGCCAGCAAAAATCCAAGCAAAGCTGCCTGTGACTTGATGGCTTCGAAATTTCCAACTTTGCCAAACATTGGACAGGAAATTCGGCACCGTGAAGGCCGCCACCGCTGTCGGCACGTCGTAAAGTAAGGAGATGATCGGTATGGCGATTATCGGCGCACCCGCCCCCGTTGCCCCCTTAATCATGCCGCCAAAGTAAAAAGCGAGCACCAAACAAACTATATTTACCCATTCCATCGCTTGCCATCCAACTGAACGCCCCAAAGGCTGCGCCCCCTTGCTGTGGCCGCATACCGCTGCGCTGGCATGGCATATAACTTCAGTCTCAGCAATTGATGCAGCGCTAAGAGCGCCCAAAAGCCCTTGGGCCATTCGCTGAATTCACCTCCGGGGCTGTCAAATTGTATACATTATGGTGATTTTCTTGGCGGATTTTGCCGCAAATCGCTAAGAATCACTTGCCGAATAAAATTTCTGTATGCAATCTGAGATCAACTCTGCGCATGTTCCGATCACCATGAAAGAAATTCCCCGTGTCACACCGCAAATCCCAACACTCCGGCCAGGCCCGCTTTTCGTCGTCATACCCGATGACGAAAACAAAGATGGGTTGCGGGGCCCAAGGGGTATCTCTGGCCGGTGACCTGGGCGGCCTTGCTCGTCAGCCTCGGCGTCGCGCAGCGGCGGCTTTTCGAGACTGAAACCACTTCTTCAAAGAGGTTATACGATGACTGATCAAAAATCTGCCCTGGTTGTTTCTGCCCATTCCGCTGATTTCGTCTGGCGCTGCGGCGGGGCCATCGCTTTGCACCAGAAACAAGGTTATGACGTCACCGTGGTCTGTCTTTCTTACGGCGAAAGGGGCGAAAGTGCAAAGCTGTGGAAGCAAGACGGCATGACCTTGGAGCGGGTAAAAACCGAGCGGCGGATCGAGGCCGAGACTGCGGCCGCCGCCCTGAATGTGCACGACATCCAATTTTTTGATCTCGGCGACTACCCGTTGGAATTGACCCGCGACGACAAATACAAGCTGGTTGATGTGATCCGAGCCGTGCAGCCTGATTTCATGCTCAGTCACTCCAAGATCGACCCCTATAACACCGATCACGCCTATGCCACGCAAGTCGCCCTTGAATGCCGTATGATCGCCCAAGCCTGGGGTCATAATCCTGGGCAAAAAGTGCTTGGAGCGCCGCAACTCTATCTATTTGAACCCCATCAAACCGAACAAATGGCCTGGAAGCCTGATACCTTCCTCGACATTACACCGGTCTGGGATCAAAAGCGCGCGGCCATAGAATGTATGCGCGGTCAAGAACACCTCTGGGAGTATTACACCCGTGTTGCCCAACAAAGGGCCAACCATTTCAAACGCAATTCTGGCGGGCAATCTGGGGGCCGCGATTGCAAATATGCCGAAGGGTTCCAATCAGTGTTTCCCCGCACGATCGACACGTTATGAGCCGCCGCGCCGGCCTCAGACACCTAGAGCAGCCCAAAGAACAAGGGCCACTTCGTTTGGCAAAGGGGCTGGCGCAAACCGCAACCGCTTGGGTGCCCCCAAAAGGAGAGAAGACATTGACAGCTCTTGAATCCATCCAAAATCATGGTGTCTTGCCAAAGCCGAAGGGCGCTTGACGTGAATGTGGTTGTCCAGACGGTCGCGCGCGCCGATCCCGAGGTCATCGACGGGCTCGCAAGCGCAGGTGTTGCCACGGTCCATGAAGCCCAAGGCCGCACCGGGATGTTGGCCAGCTACATGCGGCCCATTTATCGCGGCGCGAGCATCGCAGGATCTGCGCTCACGATCTTGGCACCACCGGGCGACAACTGGATGCTCCATGTGGCAATTGAACAAGTCCAGGCTGGTGACATTCTGGTTCTGGGCACAACACAGCCATCCGACGCGGGCTATTTTGGGGATCTGCTGGCGACATCGGCAATGGCGCGCGGGTGCCGCGGTTTGATCATCGATGCGGGCGTGCGTGACGTGCGCGACCTTGAGGCCATGGGCTTTCCGGTTTGGTCAAAGGCGATTTCAGCCCAAGGCACAATTAAGGAAACCTTAGGATCCGTGAACGTTCCCATAGCCTGCGCCGGTGTTCACGTTGAGGCCGGCGATGTGATGGTTGCAGATGATGACGGCGTTTGCCTCGTCAAACGCAATGATGCCGCTGAGGTGTTGAAAGCCGCTCAAAAACGCCTCGCCAATGAGGAGATCAAACGCGCGCGATTGGCCAAAGGGGAACTTGGCCTGGATATGTACAATATGCGCGCGCAGCTGGACGCCAAAGGATTGAAATATGTCTAATGGGATCCCATGCATGTGGATGCGCGGCGGCACGTCTAAGGGCGGATATTTTTTGGCCTCCGATCTGCCGGCAAATCGCGCAGAACGCGATCAAGTGCTGCTGTCGATCATGGGCTCGCCTGATCCGCGCCAGATAGACGGTATGGGCGGGGGCGATCCTCTGACCTCCAAGGTCGCAATTGTCGCCCCATCCAAGCGACCGGGCATTGATGTGGACTACCTATTCTTGCAAGTTTTTGTCGAGGAAGGCCGCGTCAGTGATGCACAGAACTGCGGAAACTTGCTGGCGGGCGTGGCCCCATTTGCCATTGAGCGGGCATTGGTCGCCGCGCAAATCGGCGAAACACCCGTGCGCATTTTCATGCAAAACACCAGCCAAGTTGCAATCGCGCGGGTTAAAACGCCGAACAAACGCGTCACCTACTCTGGGGATGCCCGCATTGATGGCGTTCCCGGCACATCCGCGGCCATAGCCGTGACATTTAAAGACACAGAAGGATCCAGCTGTGGCGCAGTTTTCCCGACCGGGCAGCCCGTAGATACGATCGACGGCATTGAGCTCACCATGATAGATAATGGCATGCCCTGCGTGCTCATACGCGCCATCGACCTTGGGCTAACTGGTACAGAGGCACCGAGCACGCTTGATGCGAACGCAACCCTAAGGGCGCGCCTCGAAGCCATTCGCCGCATCGCCGGCCCCCGCATGGCGCTCGGCGATGTGGCCGGCAAAACGGTCCCAAAGATGACGATTATCTCACCGCCACAAAATGGCGGCGCCATTACCACCCGAACATTCATTCCCCACACATGTCACAAAGCAATTGGCGTTTTGGGCGCTGTGAGTGTCGCGACGGCCTGTCTCACAAAAGGCACCGTGGCAGAGGGCTTGGCCGAATTTGATGCAGCGGATCTGATGACCCTGTCCATCGAACATCCAAGCGGCGAAATGACAATTATGGGCCGCAGCGAGAATGGTCAGCTCGTCGACATCGAAGTCTTGCGCACCGCCCGAAAACTGATGGATGGTGCGGTTTTTGCGTCCAGCGAAAATGTTGCAACATAGAACTAGACTCTCTGGACTATATCAGGTCCAATCGAAAAAAAGGGTCCAGACGCGAATGAGGCCCATAGCCAGCCCAACTTGTTGGTACGTTGTTTAATTAGTCACCTGGGAGGACATAATGTTTACAAGAACTCTGAAAAAGCTTGCCACAGTCGCGACGGCTATGGCTCTCTTTACATCGGGCGTACACGCGGCCGATGTCATAAAAATTGGCGCAATTGCACCCAAAACGGGCGGTTTGGCCGGCGGTGCGGTGGTGACACAATGGCCCAATGTTGAATTATGGGTGAACCAGGTCAATGCGCGCGGCGGTTTGGATGTCGGCGGCAAAATGATGCAAATTGAGCTGATTGAATATGACGATAAAACCAATCCTGGAGAACATATCAAACTGGCTCAACGCCTTGCGACACAGGACAAGGTAGATTTTATCGTGGCGCCCTATGGCACGGGATTTAACATTGCGACCGCGCCCATTTACGGAAAATTTGGCTACCCAATGATCGCCGTATCAGCCATCACCGATAAAATGGAAGAGCTGACACAGCGTTATCCAAACCTGTTCTTTACCCTCGGGACCACAACGGCATTCGTGCAAGGCGTGACCGAAATCTTGGTCGAGCAGCGCGCCGCAGGGACGATTGGAAATGAGGTTGCAATGGTCAACGTCGCCGATGCCTTTGGGATTGAATTGGCCGACCGCGCGCGTGAGCTCTTCGCCGCAGAAGGTTTTGACATTGTTTATGACAAATCTTACCCCCTCGGCACTCCGGATCTATCCCCGGTTATGAAGGGTGCGAAAGAAAGCGGTGCAAAAGCCTTTATCGCCTGGTCCTATCCACCCGATAGCTTCGGTTTGGCCGAGCAAGCGATCATCGAAGATTTGGATGTAAATGTCTATTATTCCGCCGTTGCAACAAGTTTTCCAGCGTTTAGTGGTGTTTATGGCAGCAAGATCAATAATGTGCTTGGAGCCGGTGGAACCAATGTAGACGATCCGGCAATCGCAGCCTATCGCGCGGCGCATTCTGAGATTACTGGCAAAACTGCGGACTATTGGGCCTCTGCCAATACCTATGCGGCTTTGCAAATTTTGGAACAAGCAATCGTCGGCGCTGCAACCTTGGACCGCGACACGGTTACGCAATATATCAAGGACAACAGTTTCGACACAGTGATGGGCGATTTGAGCTTTAAGAACAATTTTTCCGACACGTTTTGGTCAGTTGGCCAATGGCAAGACGGCGTATTTAGGGGCGTTAAAGGGTCCAACGTCGAAGGTGCCGTTAATGTCCGCCTAAAAGACGGCTGGAAATAATATAGAGCAAATCCCCGGCGCGCCGACCGCGCCGGGGAGACATAAGCATCATGCAAATCATCGATATACTTATTTCGGGCCTCCTGCTGTCAGGCACCTATGCGCTGGTCGCTATGGGTTTGAATCTCCAATACGGGGTCGCGCGCATTATGAATCTCGCAAATGGCGAGGTTTTGGTCTTTGGCTCATTGGCCGCATTTTGGCTTTACACATCAAGTCAGATTAGCCCGCTTTTGACGATTTTGATCGTTATACCCATCAGCTTCGTTGGGAACCTTTTAATTTATAACCTTTTATTGGCCCCCCTGGTGCGCCGCTCCAAATCTAGAGGCGCGCTGGAAGTGGATAGCATTCTGGCAACCTTCGGCATGTCCTTCATCTTGATTGGCATAATGATTTCCATAGAGGGCGGATTTTTCGCCTATAAATACCTCAGCGAGCCCATCCAAATTCTCGGGTCAACAACCTCATTGAGCCGATTGGTGGCGTTTTTAATCGCCACATTGATCGCCCTTGTGCTGTATCTGTGGCTCAATAAAACGCGCTCCGGTGTTGCGGTTCGCGCCGTCTCTGTATCGACCGAAGCGGCAGGGCTGGTGGGCATCAATGTGCCCAGAATATCAGCCTTCGCCTTCGCCATAGGTGGAGCGATAACGGCCGTCGGTGGCGCCCTGATTTCCACCTTTATCACTCTGGATGCATCCATCGGTGTGGTGTTCACTCTTAAGGCGCTGATCATCGTTATCATGGGCGGCGTCGGCGAGATTCGCGGAGCGATCATTGCGGCCATTATTCTTGGCATTGTAGAAACCACCGTGGCCACATTGGTTGATCCTGGCCTGACCTTAGCTGCGGCATATTTCATCTTCGTTTTGATCTTACTGTTTCGCCCGCAGGGCCTGTTTGGAAGGCGCAACGCATGAGAGCCTCTACCGTACAAGAATTGGTCATTGCAGCACTCCTTGCCTTTTTGGCCGCCCTTTGGCCCTTGGTTGTGGATATTTACTGGCTGGGCATTGGCGTCGATGTCATGATGTATGTCGCGCTGGCCACATCCTGGGTCCTTTTTTCCGGTCCAACACATTACATCAGCCTCGCAACAGCCGCATTTTTCGGCATCGGCGGTTTTTTGGTGGGTTCAGGCATGAGTGACTATGAGGCCAGTTTTTGGCCCATGGCGGCTTTGTCGGCCTGTGTTGGCGCGATTTTAGCGGCCTTGATTGGGCTGGCCACGCTGCGCCTCTCAGGCGTCTATTTTGTCATCTTCACCTTGGGCTTGGCGGAAATGATCCGCAATTTGGTCTCCTGGATCCAAAATAACTTTTTGGGATCACGGGGTCTTTATGTCTTTACCGATTTCACTGACAAACATCTCTATTGGATGCTGCTGGGTGTTGCCGTGGCGGTCTATCTTTTGGGCTGGATCATCAGCCGATCACGGCTGGGTTTTGCCCTTCGAATTATTGGCGGTGATGAAACTGTGGCGCGGCATGTCGGCATAGATACAGCCACGGTCAAGGTGATCCTATTCACCACAACCGGATTTTTCGCCGCGCTTGTCGGCGCCATCATTGCCCCACGCTGGAGCTATATTGAGCCCAACCAAGTTTTCTCACCGCAATTGAGCTTCTTTGTGGTGATCATGGCACTTTTGGGCGGCGCAGGCCGGCTTTGGGGGCCCGTTGTCGGGGTCATCCCCTTCTTGCTGATTTGGAACTGGGTCGACACGAATTTTCCCAACCAATCCATATTGGTGCTGGGCATTGCCTTCTTGGTGATTGTTTATTTCCTGCCCCATGGCGTGGTTGGACGGCTGGAACAATTGCGCAGCTGGTCGAGGAGTTTGAGATGAGACACAAGCCTCAATCTGTGCTCTCTGTGCAAGGCGTGACCAAACGCTTTGATGGGCTGGTGGCTGTCTCGAAAATGTCTTTTCATGTGGGCGCGCAGGAGATGGTTGGGGTGATTGGCCCCAATGGCTCTGGCAAAACCACAATGATGAATTTGATTTCTGGCGTCTATACCCCAAACGAGGGGAGAATTTCCTTGCACGGGCGCCAAATCTCCCACCTGCCACCGCAACACATTTGCCGCGAAGGCATCGGACGCACCTTTCAACTGGTGCGCCTATTGCCGGGCCTTACGGTATTGGAAAATGTCAAAGCCGGCGCGGTGTTCGGGCATAAACGCCGCTGGGGTCGCGATGCAGATCACTTCGCCTTGGAGATGCTGGAGCGCGTTGGCCTAGAGGGGCAAAGCCATGCGCCCATTTCTACGCTCACATATATTGATCAAAAACGTGTTGAACTCGCGCGCGTATTGGCTGGGGAACCCGAAGTTCTCCTTTTGGATGAATGGCTCGCCGGTCTCAACCCGACAGAATTGGAAACCGGAATCCAACTTATTCATGATTTGCGTGATGAGGGGCGAACTGTTGTGATGGTCGAACATGTGATGGATGCCATCAGATCGCTGTGCGACCGTTGTGTGGTCATGTCTTCTGGGACCAAAATCGCCGAAGGCACACCCGAAGAAGTCTTATCCGACAAAGAGGTCATTAAAGCCTACCTGGGAGATGACAATGCTTGACGTGCGAGGGCTCAGCGCGGCCTATGGGCAACATCCAGCTTTAAATGAAGTGTCACTCAGCGTTGGGCCGGGTGAAATTGTGGTCATTTTGGGGGCCAATGGAGCCGGGAAATCAACTCTGCTCAGAGCCATTTCCGGAATATGCGAGGGCCGCGTTTCCGGCCAAGTGATGCTGAATGGCGCATCGCTCACCGCCCTCAACTCAGATCAAATTGTTGAGCAAGGCGTGGCGCTGGTGCCCGAAGGGCGGGCAATATTTGGCGATTTGACGGTCAAAGAAAACTTGCTGCTCGGCGCCTATTCCGCCCGCGCCCGCGCGGATGAGGCGCAAAATCTTGAGCGTGTCTTAAATCTCTTTCCTAAGTTGATCGAACGCCAAACCCAAATTGCGCGCACCATGTCTGGCGGCGAACAGCAGATGGTGGCTATTGGTCGCGCGATGATGTCGGCGCCCGATATATTAATGCTGGATGAACCCTCATTGGGCCTGTCTCCGCTTTTGTGCCGGGAATTGTTCCAAAATCTTGCTGTCGTCAAAGATTTGGGCATTGGCGTTTTGCTGGTTGAGCAGAATGCCAAACAAAGTTTGGCCATCGCAGATCGCGGATATCTGCTGGAAAACACCCGCATCACACGCGAAGACAGCGCCGCGCAGTTGCGCTCCGATCCCTCGGTTCAAAAGGCGTTTTTAGGGGCCGATAGCACGACGCGCCATCAGCCGCCGCCTCAGACGATCGAAACACAGCCTGTGGAGCCGCGCTTTGCCCCGGGCCCGGCTTTGCCGCGCAGGAGCGCCGAACAGCTGATTGGCGGCTCGATTGAGGATCTCATCGCCTCCGCCAGCGCAGCATCGACGCAGGCCTTAACCTCTCGGACCAGCAGCACTGTGACCCAGGCCGACAAACTGGCACAATCGCGCCTGGAATTCGTGCTGAAAGATATAGAATCCGCCGCCGCCGCGGCGCGGCGCAAGGGGCCGGCCTCTCGCCCGACCTACGCCCCCTCTCCATCGCCGCAGCCCGTGCAACACGACGACAGCCCACCTCCGCCCGTGATTGAAATTTACAAGCGCCCGCACGTCGAAGTCTTTCGCCGACGTCCATCGGGCCAATTTGAAAGGGAGTAACATGCTCGACAGCACCCACGCGGCCGAAAATATAAAAGGCCTCTTCATCAATGGGCAATGGCAACAAACGAGCGGTCATTTTGACGATCTCAATCCGTCCGACGGTCGTGTTTGGGCGCGGGTGCCAAATGCCTCAGTGACAGAAACCAAGCAGGCGATTGACGCAGCCCGGCAAGCCTTCCCCGCATGGTCCGCTCTGAAATTTCAAGAGCGCGCTGAATATATGTTGAAAATCGCGGCAGCGATCGAACGCAAGGCAGATCAATTTGTCAACGCAGCCCAATTTGAAGGGGGCGGCTGGTATGGCAAAGGCATTTATGAGACCAAGGCCATGCCTGAGATATTCAAGGCCGCAGCGGCTTTGTGCTATGCTCCAATTGGCGAAATCCTGCCCTCTTTAAACGGTAAAGTCAGCCAAGCAATCCGAACCCCTATGGGGGTCATCGGGGTCATAAGCCCATGGAATGTTCCAGGTATTTTGGCGGCCCGTCCGTTCTCTTTCGCAATGGCGATGGGCAATACCATCGTTCTGAAACCTTCGGAAGAGACACCCTATATGGGCGGGATTTTCTTCGCTGAGGTTATGGAAGAGGTGGGCCTGCCCCCCGGAGTGTTCAACGTCATTACCTGCTCACGCGATAACGTTGCATCCGTGGGCGATGAAATGGTCGATAATCCGACGGTGAAGGGTGTGGCATTCACAGGCTCCACCGCCGTTGGCAGGCGCATTGCCGCCAAATGTGGCGCGCATTTGAAAAAAGCCTGCATTGAGCTCGGCGGTAAAGACAGCCTCATTGTCTTGGATGATGCGGATATGGACAGAGCCACATCGGCTGCAAGTTTTGGCGCCTTTATGCATCAGGGCCAGGTTTGTATGAGTGTGGAAAAAATATTGGTCCACGACAACGTTTATGACAGTTTCATGCAAGGGTTTGTGGCCCGCGCTGCGAAATTGAAAACTGGCAATGTTGCCGATAAATCTAACGTTATCGGACCCTTGATCAATGATCGTCAAGCAGAGCGTGTGAAATCTCAATTGCAAGATGCCCTGGCCAAAGGCGCGAAACTTGCTCTGGGTGGCACTGTGAATGGCCGCTTTGTGGAACCTACGATTTTGACTCACGTGAACCCAAGCATGGATATTTGGCGCGATGAAACCTTTGGTCCCGTTGCAATCGTCAGTCGCTTTCACACAGATGCAGAGGCAATCGCGATGAACAATGATACCGAATACGGTCTGTCCTGCGGGATCATCACAAAAAATGAACATCGCGCGATAGAAATGGCGCAGAGCCTCGAGACGGGCATGTGCCATGTCAATTGCGCACCGATCAACGATGAAGCCCACGCACCCTTTGGTGGCACAAAGGCAAGCGGATTAGGCCGCTATGGCGGGCGATGGTCGTTGGAAAGCTTTTCTGAAACGCGATGGATCACCCTAGACCGTGGCCAAAAACCCTTCCCACCTGTGTTTTAATCATGCGCGATTTAGTCAAGGGAAAACGCATTGTCGTCACGGGCTCCTCTTCTGGCATTGGTTGGGAGACAGCGCGCCGTTTAACCGAGCAAGGTGCAGAGGTGCTCGGGATAGATATAACCAAAAACTTCGACCATGTTGAAGAGTTTTATCGCGCTGATCTGTCCGACCCCCGCGCAATAGACGCGCTTGTCGATGTCTTGCCCGATGGGATTGACGGGTTGGTCAATAATGCCGGCCTGCCGCCGACCCAGACTGCAAACCTGCTGCTTCGGGTGAACCTCGTTGGGTTAAAACGCTTAACTTATGGGCTCATCCCAAAACTCGCGGAGGGTGCGAGCATTGTCAATGTCGCTTCACTGGCTGGGATGGGCTGGCCCGACTCTGTCGATGCGATCAAAGCCGCCGAGCATTTAGATTTCTACAATCTTGACGCATTCATCGCGCAATGGAATGTCACATCTGACGGCGGGCGAAGCTATTTCTTTTCGAAAGAAGCGCTTATCGCTTGGACCCTGCAAAACCGATGGACCTGGCGAGACAGGGGAATCCGCATGAATTGCGTCAGCCCTGGCCCGGTAGATACCCCAATTCTGGATGATTTTCTCCAAACCCTGGGAGCCCGGGCGGAGGAGGATCGACGGATCATGGACCGCCCGGGCCGCGCCGAAGACATCGCGCCCGTGATTATGTTTTTGTTAAGTGACATGACCAGCTGGATTCGCGGGACAAATATCCCGGCAGACGGCGGCATGGCGTCAAACATTCTGTGCAATAAGCACAGTTTATAAGGAGAGAGAATATGGGTTTCTTAGGCTGGACAATTCTCGTGGTCATCTGTGTGGCCGTTTTCATCGCCCTTGCAGCATGGTGGTATGACCGTGCCACAAATGAAGTGGCCCTGCTGCGCACCGGGATTGGTGGTCGGCGCGTCGTGATTGATGGCGGGGTTATTGCCATCCCCTATTTTCACGAAATCAGCCGCATCAATATGCAAACCCTCCGCCTGGATGTCAGCCGTCATGGGGAGGCTTCCTTGATTACGCAAGACCGTTTGCGGGTCGATGTCGGCGCGGAGTTTTATGTCTCCGTGTCGCCCAATGCCGATGCGATCACGCGCGCCGCTCAAACCTTGGGAAAACGCACATTCCAACGCGATGAGCTGCGCAATCTGATTGATGGCATGATGGTCGATGCGCTCCGCTCTGTCGCCGCGCGCATGACGATGGATGAATTGCACGAAAATCGCGCCCAATTTGTGGCCGATGTGCGCGACGGGTTGAAAGACACATTGGCGCGTTACGGGTTGCAATTGGACAGTGTGTCCCTGACTGGCCTGGATCAAACCCCCTTCTCCGCGCTTGATGAGAATAATGCTTTCAACGCCGTCGGCATGCGCAAACTGGCTGAGGTCATCGCCAAATCGAAGAAAGAACGCGCCGAAATCCATGCCGATAGCGAAGTCTCTGTGCGCCGTGCGGCGATGGAGGCCTCACGCAAGAGCCTGGAAATTGATCTCGAAGAACGCCGGGCGCAAATCGCGCAACAACAAGAAATTGAAACCCTCGCTGCGGCACAAATTTCTGAAATCGCACGGCAAAAGGCCGAAAGTGAGCGGGCCTCAAGTGAAGCAAAAATCCAAATGGAGAAATTCATTCAAAAAGCTGAGGTCGAACGCGAAC
>Ga0209137_1000186_pt1 | contig 69512 bp, 74 predicted proteins | sample SaaInl5LU_22_DNA_FD_184642 | JGI IMG/M metagenome (GOLD analysis project Ga0209137, IMG submission 184642) | Marine microbial communities from expanding oxygen minimum zones in the Saanich Inlet - ESP_105LU_22_DNA (SPAdes) (version 2) | ecosystem: Environmental > Aquatic > Marine > Intertidal... | reverse complement strand
CCTTGTTTTTTAAATCGTCTATAATACTGTATAAAACTAAAATTAAAGAAATACTTTTTATTTTCTTTAATAGTTGACTACTTGTTAGATGTTCTTTCTGCAAAGCCTCTAAAACTAGTTTTTGTTCTGATGATAATCTTTTTGTTTTCATAGTAGATCTTATTTATACCCTAAATGTACAAATAGACTTAGTTTCTACTCTATTATTACGACAATAATTATGATTTTATCGTTTATATGTTAAAAGGAAACGATAAACTATGTTAACATTCCACCACCTACAGATAATGTTTGTCCAGTAATATAAGAACTCATCTCTGAAGCAAGGAAAACACATGCGTTTGCAATATCTTGTGGCTTACCTCCTCTTTTTAATGGAATACTATCTCTCCAGCTTTGTACAGTTGCTTCATCTAATTTATCGGTCATTTCAGTCTCTATAAAGCCAGGTGCAATTACATTACTTCTTACATTCCTTGAACCTAATTCTAAAGCAACAGATTTAGAAAAGCCAACAATACCGGCTTTTGAAGCTGCATAATTTGTTTGGCCAGCATTTCCTTTTAAACCTACAACAGAACTCATATTTATTATAGAACCAGAACGGTTTTTCATCATTGGTCTTATTACGGCTTTTGTTAAATTAAACACAGATTTTAAGTTTACTTCAATAACTTTATCAAAATCATCTTCTGAAATTCGCATTAACAAGTTGTCTTTTGTAATCCCTGCATTATTTACTAGAATATCAATAGCTCCAAATTCTGATAAAACATCTTTGGCCAATGTTTGCGCTGCATCAAAATCAGCTGCATTTGATTGATATCCTTTAGCCGAAACCCCAAATGCTTTCAATTCATCTTCTAAAGCATTAGCTGCATCTACAGAAGAATTAAAGGTGAAAGCTACATTTGCACCTTGTTTTGCGAATTCAATAGCTATTCCACGACCAATTCCTCTTGTTGCACCAGTTATTATTGCAGTTTTTTTCTCTAATAATTTCATGTATTCACTTTTTAATCAATTTCAAATATAAAAAAGAAATTCCCGTTTAAAACGGGAATATTCTATAATTAAGAAATATATTTTTTATTTTAATACGCTAGCTACCATTTCTCCAATTTTAGCAGGTGAACTTACAACGTGTACTCCATTTTCTGCTAATATTTTCATTTTTGCTTGTGCTGTATCATCTGCTCCACCAACAATTGCCCCTGCATGCCCCATGGTTCTTCCAGCGGGTGCTGTCTGTCCTGCAATAAAACCAACAACTGGCTTTCTATTTCCATCTGCTTTAATCCATTGTGCAGCTTCCGCTTCTAAATTACCACCAATTTCTCCAATCATCACAATGGCTTCAGTTTCATCGTCATTCATTAGCATCTCAACGGCTTCTTTTGTTGTAGTTCCAATAATAGGATCTCCACCAATACCAATAGCTGTAGTAATTCCATACCCTTGTTTTACAACCTGATCTGCAGCTTCATAAGTTAATGTTCCAGATTTAGAAACAATACCTACTTTACCTTTCTTAAAAATAAAACCTGGCATAATACCAACTTTTGCTTCATCTGGTGTAATTACTCCAGGGCAGTTTGGCCCAACTAACCTAGTATCTTTATCAGCAATATATGCTTTAACTTTAACCATGTCTGCAGTAGGTATCCCCTCAGTAATACATATAATTACTTTTATGCCTGCATCTGCAGATTCCATAATAGCATCTGCTGCAAACGCTGGTGGTACAAAAATTATTGAGGTATCTGCTCCTGCTTTTTCTACAGCTTCTACAACGGTATTAAAAACGGGTTTTCCTAAATGTTCTTGACCTCCTTTACCTGGAGTAACACCACCAACAACGTTGGTACCGTAATCAATCATTTGGCCAGCATGGAAAGTTCCTTCACTACCTGTAAAACCTTGTACTATAATTTTTGAATTCTTATTTACTAAAACACTCATGGTTCTTTACTTTATTTAGTGTTACAAAAATAGTTATTGTTTACTTTTATAAAAATTTATTTGCGATTTATTTTTCTTTTAATAACCTCTTTAGTCCTGCAATTTGTTTTAACTTTTCTCTCGATTCTTCAATTGGCGTACCAAAATAAGATTTACCTCCTTGAACTGATTTGGTAACACCAGTTTGCCCAAGTATTACAGCTCCTTTTCCTATCGTTATTCCGCTGTTTGTACCTACCTGTCCCCAAATTGTGACTTCGTCTTCTATAATAACACACCCTGCAATTCCAGTCTGAGAAGCAATTAAACACTTTTTACCGATTATAGTATCGTGTCCTACATGTACTTGGTTGTCTATTTTTGTTCCTTCTTTAATAGTTGTATTTCCAGTAACTCCTCTATCTATGGTACAAGACGCACCAAGATCTACATGGTCTTCCACTACTACTCCACCTCCAGAAATTAATTTATCAAAGCCAGCTGCTCTTTTTTTGTAGTAAAAAGCATCAGCTCCTAAGACTGTATTAGCTTGGATGGTTACATAATTACCAATAATTGTATTATCGTAAATGGTAACATTTGGGTGAATTACACAATGGTGACCAATTTTTACATGATTTCCAATAAAAACATTGGGTTGTATGACTGTATCTTTTCCAATATCAGCAGTTTGTGATATATTTTCTGATGCTTTTACAAATGGATTAAAATGGTGAGTAATTTTATTAAAATCTCTAAAAGGATCGTCAGAGATTAAAAGACTTTTACCCTCAGGACAATCGACTTTTTTATTAATTAAAATGGTCGTTGCTGCAGAATTTAAAGCTTTTTCATAATATTTTGGGTGGTCTACAAAAACAATATCTCCTTTTTCAACAACATGAATTTCATTAATCCCGAAAATTTCAAAATTAGCATCGCCAATAAAATCTATTTGAAGTAGTTTTGCAATTCCCTCTAAAGTCTGCGTTTTTTTAAATTTCATAAAAAAAGCTTAGAAAGCTATTCTTTAATACGCTCTTGGTAAGTACCTTTTGCGGTTTCTACTTTTATTTTATCTCCTTCATTTATAAATAGTGGGACATTTACAGATGCTCCTGTTTCTAAAGTTGCAGGTTTTGTAGCATTGGTTGCAGTATTTCCTTTTACACCTGGCTCTGTATGAGTAACTTCTAAAATTACACTCAAAGGCATTTCTACAGATAGTGGCATGTCATCTTCAGAGTTGATAATTATAGTAACTACTTCTCCTTCTTTCATCAATTCTGGAGTATCTAGTGCGTTTTTTTGCAATTGAATCTGAGAGTAATCTTGTTCATTCATAAAATGGTAAGTATCTCCATCATTATACAAATACTGAAACTTATGCGTTTCTACTCTTACATCATCTATTTTTCTACCTGCAGGAAACGTATTATCAACCACTTTACCATTGGTAACACTTTTTAATTTTGTTCTAACAAAAGCAGGACCTTTTCCTGGTTTTACATGTAAAAATTCTATAATTTTATAGATATCGTTGTTGTATCTAATACATAATCCGTTTCTAATATCTGATGTTGTTGCCATTTGATTGTTTTAATTTGCTTTATAATATCCTTTCATTATACCTCTATGAGAATCTTTTATAAACTGAATAATTTCGTCTCTTTCTGGTGTTGCTTCCATTTCTGCTTCAATAATATCAATTGCTTGACTGTAGTTGTAATTTCTTTGAAATAGAATACGAAATATATCTTGTATTTCTCTAATTTTCTCTGTGGTAAACCCTCTTCTCCTTAATCCTACCGAGTTGATCCCTACATAAGATAATGGTTCTCTTGCAGCTTTTACATATGGTGGTACATCTTTTCTTACCAAAGATCCTCCAGTCACAAATGCATGATTTCCTATGGATGCAAATTGATGAACAGCAACCATACCTGCTAAAACAACATTATTACCAATAGTAACATGGCCAGCTAACGTAGTGTTGTTAGAAAAAATACAATTCTCTCCAACAAAACAGTCATGTGCAATATGACAGTAAGCCATAATTAAACAATTATCTCCAATAACAGTTTGCATTTTGTCTTTAGTACCTCTATTTATTGTTACACACTCTCTAATCGTAACATTATCTCCAATTTCTACATTACTTTCTTCATCATCAAATTTTAGATCTTGTGGAATGGCAGATATAACAGCTCCAGGAAAAATTCGACAATTTTTACCAATTCTCGCACCTTCCATGATAGTTACATTAGATCCAATCCAAGTACCAGAGCCAATAACAACGTTGTTATGAATGGTTGTAAAAGGTTCAATCACTACATTTCTTGCAATTTTTGCTTGTGGATGAACATATGATAAAGGTTGATTCATATTTTATTTTTTCTTGGCTATTTGCGCCATTAATTCTGCTTCTGCAACTAACCTACCATTAGCATAGGCATAGGCTTGCATATGGCATATTCCTCTTCTAATTGGAGTGATTAATTCGGCCTTAAATATTAGTGTATCTCCAGGAAGTACTTTCTGTTTAAATTTAACATTATCCATTTTCATGAAATAGGTTAAATAATTTTCAGGATCAGGTACAGTACTTAAAACTAAAATACCTCCACATTGTGCCATAGCTTCAACCTGTAAAACACCAGGCATAACTGGTGCTCCTGGAAAATGTCCTACAAAAAAATTTTCATTCATTGTAACATTTTTCATACCCACAACATGCTTGTCAGACAATTCTAAAACACGATCTACCAATAAAAAAGGCGGTCTATGTGGTAGAATATCCATAATTTGATGAATATCCAATAAAGGAGTTTTGTTCAAATCATACACTGGAACGTTATTTCTTTTTTCTGCCTTTATAATTTTAGCCAATTTTTTTGCAAACTGAGTGTTTACTTGATGGCCAGGTTTATTGGCAATTACTTTACCTCTAATCCTTGTTCCAACTAATGCTAAATCACCTATGACATCTAAAAGTTTGTGACGGGCTGCTTCATTAGCCCAATGAAGTGTTAAGTTGTCTAAGATACCATTTGGTTTTACAGAAATATTGTCCTTTTTAAATGCTTTTTTTAGTTTTTGCATTGTATTTGCAGATAACTCTTTATCTACATAAACAATTGCATTATTTAAATCACCTCCTTTAATAAGGTCATTTTCTAATAACATTTCTATTTCGTGTAAAAAACTAAATGTTCTTGCTGCTGCAATTTCTTCTTTAAAATCAGATAACCTGTCTAAAGTTGCATTTTGAGTACCTAATATTTTTGTGCCAAAATCTACCATAGTGGTTACTTGATATTCATCTGCAGGCATTAAGATAATTTCACTTCCATTTACTTCATCTTTAAAAGAAATGATCTCTTTAACCACATACTCCTCAATTTCAGCATCTTGCTCTTTAATACCTGCTTTTTCTAAAGCTTCTACAAAGTACTTAGAAGAACCATCCATAATGGGTGGTTCAGATGCATTTATCTCAATTAATAAATTATTAATGTTTAGCCCCACAGCTGCAGCTAAAATATGTTCTGATGTTTGAATTTGAACACCATTTTTTTCTAAATTAGTACCTCTTTGGGTAGTCACAACATATTCTGCTTTCGCTTCAATTGTTGGAGAACCTTCTAGATCTACTCGACTAAATGCAAAACCATGGTTAATTGGGGCTGGTTTAAGTGTCATAGATACTGTATTACCTGTATGCAATCCTACACCAGATAATGTTATCTCTTTCTGTATTGTTTTTTGCTTGTTACTCATTAATTCTCTTTTTGAGTATTAAATTCTTTTTTTATATCTGATAATGAGGCTATAAATTTTGGTAAATTCCTAAAGTGAATGTAACTTTTATTAAAATCATTATAGTTAAAAGCAGGAGTACCTTGTACAACTTCATTGTCTTTTATACTTTTAGTTACACCAGATTGTGCTTGAATTTTTGCGCCATTCCCAATGGTTATGTGCCCAACAATTCCAACCTGACCTCCTATCATACAATTTTTTCCAATTTTTGTAGATCCAGCAATACCTGTTTGTGCAGCAATTACAGTGTCTTTACCAATCTCTACATTATGAGCTATTTGTATTTGATTATCTAGCTTTACACCTTGTCTGATTACTGTAGAACCTAATGTAGCTCTATCTATAGTAGATCCTGAACCAATGTCTACGTGATCTTCTATAATAACATTGCCTATTTGAGGAACTGCTTTAAAATGGCCATTAGCATCTGGTGTAAATCCAAAACCGTCAGAACCAATAATACATCCTGAATGTATTTTACAATGATTCCCTATTTTAGTTTCTGAATATATCTTAACACCAGCATAGATAACACAGTCATCTCCTATAATTGTATTATCTCCAATATAAGTGTTGGGATATATTTTTACATTATCGCCAATTGACACATTTTCTCCTATGTAGGAAAATGCACCTAAATATCCATTAGCTCCGATAGAAGCAGATTCTGCTATAAAATGTGGTGTCTCTCTTCCTTCTTTATCGTTTTTTACTTCATTATAAAATGATAGTAACTTTGAGAAAGATTTGTAAGCATTGTCCACTTTAATCAGTGTAATAGCAGTTTCTTTTTCTAAGATAAAAGATTTATCTATGATAGCCACAGATGCATTTGTGGTGTATATATGTGGAATGTATTTAGGATTGGACAAAAACGTTAAAGAACCTTTTTCTCCTTCCTCTATTTTTGACAATTTAGAAACCTCTTCATTTGGGTTACCCTCAACTTCGCCTTCTAATATATCTGCTATTTGTTGTGCTTTAAATTTCATCAATTGCAAAAGTATAAAATTTATAAGTATTTGGCTAATTTCATTTTATTTAGGATAACAAATAATATGTTTTACAACAGGTTGTGTGAGTGTTTGTAAATTTAATTGATCGGAAGCTTTTGCAATATCTTTTAATTTTCCTTTTTTATTTAAAATATAAATAGGCTTATTGGTTTGATAAGCCTGATTTTTAATGCTTTCAGAAAAGACAAAGTAATGAATGTCTTGTTCAGGAATATTTAATTTCCTTGAAAATTTATGTTTTAATTTTTCAATTTTTTGAGTTTTGAATGCGTCTTCTTGTATTTCAATTTTTAATAACTTTCTATTTACAAGCATTTTAGATAGTAAAGCTAAAACGGAATCAGAATGATTTGTCCATTCTTTAATTGCAGATAAAACATCAAAATCATCTAATTTAGAAAAAGTTTCTAACGTTTTATTAGAAAAATTGTCTGCGTTTATTTGGTTTAACAAAAAGTAGGACAAGGAAGAACTCGCATATAAATCAACTCCTTTTTCTGACAGTTCTTTTGCTCTTTTTAATATGTTTACTAAAATATGTTCGGCAACTAGCCCTGTTTTGTGTAAATATACTTGCCAATACATTAATCTCCTCGCTATTAAAAATTTTTCTACAGAATAAATTCCTTTTTGTTCAATAACCAGTTGATCATTGTTCACATTCATCATGGCAATCAATCGATCAGAAGAAATATTCCCTTCTGTAACGCCAGTATAAAAACTATCTCTTTTTAAATAATCCAAACGATCTATATCTAATTGACTCGAAATTAACTGACATAAAAAATTTCTTGGATAATTTCCTTCAAAAATCTCAATTGCTAATCCTAATTTACCCTCAAATTCTTCATTTAAAATTTGCATAAATTTTAATGAAATTCTTTCATGAGAAATATTGTCTACAATACTATTTTCAAGTGCATGAGAAAATGCTCCATGACCAATATCATGTAAAAGAATAGCAATATAAAGTGCATTTTCTTCATCTTCAGAAATCGCAACTTGTTTAAAACGTAAAACTCTTACTGCTTTTTGCATTAAATGCATACAACCAATTGCATGATGAAATCTTGTGTGATTTGCTCCTGGATACACCAAGTTAGAAAAGCCCATTTGTGTAATTCTTCTTAATCTTTGAAAATAAGGGTGTTCTATAATATCAAAAATTAATGAATTTGGAATTTGAATAAATCCGTAAATTGGGTCATTCAATATTTTTAGTTTATTCGCTTTTTTAGTCTTCAAAAGATCATTTTTAAGAAATATTTAGCAAAGTACGAACATTATTTTTTTTAGCAATATTTTATCATTTAGAAGATTTGTTAATTATAACAAAATGGTATTTTTAACGTTTTATGATATAAAATAAATAGAATTATGGATAGCATACAAATATTATGGGTAGATGATGAAATTGAGCTTTTAAAACCTCATATTCTATTTTTAGAACGTAAAAATTACAAGGTAACAACATGTACAAACGGTGCAGATGCTATAGAATTGGTAAATGATACCAATTTTGATATTGTTTTTTTAGATGAAAATATGCCAGGTTTAACTGGTTTAGACACCTTAGCTCAAATAAAACAAAATAAATCGAATTTACCTGTTGTAATGATTACCAAGAGTGAGGAAGAATATATTATGGAAGAAGCCATTGGTTCTAAAATTTCGGATTATTTAATTAAACCCGTAAACCCGAGTCAGATTCTATTAAGTTTAAAAAAGAATTTAGACAATTCTAGATTGGTTTCAGAAAAAACAACAGCTAACTATCAGCAAGAATTTAGAAAAATTGCCATGGATTTATCTATGATTAATAGTTATGAACATTGGATAGAACTGTATAAAAAGTTGATTCATTGGGAGCTAGAATTAGAAAATATTAATGATTCTGGGATGCTTGGAATTTTAGAAAGTCAAAAGCAAGAAGCTAATAATCAATTTTTTAAATTTATTAAAAAGAATTATGAATCTTTTTTAACAGCAAATGACGCTCCTACTTTCTCACACACGCTATTTAAAGATTATGTAGCTCCTCATGTAAGCAAAGATCAAGGAGTACTATGGGTAGTTATAGATAATTTAAGATACGATCAATACAAAATTATTGAACCTTTAATCAATGATTTCTACAAAAAAGAAATTGAACACACCTATTTTTCTATTCTGCCAACAGCCACTCAATATGCAAGAAACGCTATATTTTCTGGTTTAATGCCGTTAGAAATGGAAAAAAAACATCCTAATTATTGGAAAAATGATACTGATGAAGGAGGTATGAATTTATTTGAAAATGAGTTTTTAACTGCTCAAATAAAAAGATTACATTTAGAAATACAACATGAATACTATAAAATAACCTCTTTAAAAAGTGGAAAAGAATTAGCTGATAACTACAATAAAACAAAGCAGAACGATTTAACAACTGTGGTCTATAATTTTGTTGATATGCTATCTCATTCAAAAACAGAAATGGAGGTTATAAAAGAACTGGCGGGCGATGACAAAGCATACAGAAGTTTAACGTTAAGTTGGTTTAGAAATTCACCTTTATTTGATATCATTCAAAAAGCAAAAGATTTAGGTCAAAAATTAATTTTAACAACAGATCATGGAACCATAAATTGTAAAACACCTACTAAAGTAATTGGTGATAAAAACATTAGTTCAAACTTACGTTATAAAACAGGTAGAAGTTTAACCTATGAAGAAAAAGATGTTTATGCTGTAGCCAATCCAAAAGATATCTTCTTACCATCACTAGCCATTAATAGTCCTTTTATTTTTGCCAAAGAAGATTTATTTTTTGCTTACCCAAATAATTTTAATCATTTTGTAAAATATTATAAAAACACCTATCAACATGGAGGGGTTTCGCTAGAAGAAATGATTATTCCTTGCACAATTTACAATCCTAAATAATATAGCATTTTATCAAGAATTTTTGTAAATTATATGAAATTTCATTTTCTAACTATTTAAAAGAAGTTACTATTTTTGTAGAATGAATAAAACATTTACTTTTAATGATGTTAAAGCGCTTTCTAGAGAAATTATTGAAAGTGTACCACATAAAGTTTTATTATTTTATGGAGAGATGGGGGTGGGTAAAACAACACTTATCAAAGAACTATGTAAATACTTAGGAGTAAATGATACCATATCTTCTCCTACTTTTTCTCTTGTAAATGAATATACAACTGCACATAACGAATGTATATATCATTTTGATTTATATAGAATCACAAATGATGAAGAAGCTTTAGACATTGGAATTGAAGATTATTTTTATAGCAAAAATTGGTGTTTTATTGAGTGGCCACAAAATATTGAAAATTTACTACCTTTAGAAGCAACAAAAATACAGCTATCGTTATTAGAAGATGGTAGTCGTACTATTACAATCAATTAAACCTATTTTATGAGTCAGTTCTCCCCTTTTAGTAAAGAAGAATTATTACCACAAACAGAAATGTTGGAAATACAAAGAAAAAAAGGAGAACTGTTTATTGGTTTGCCTAAAGAAACTCATTTTGGAGAAAAAAGAGTTTGTTTAACGCCAGATGCTGTAACCGCACTTACAGCGAATGGACATCGAATCGTTTTAGAAACAGGTGCAGGGGAAAGCTCTAATTATACAGATAAAGAATATTCAGAAGCAGGGGCAAAAATATCCTATAATGTAGAAGAAGCCTTTAAATGTTCTATAGTACTAAAAGTAGCCCCACCTTCTCTAGAAGAAATTACTTACATGAACCCACAAACGGTGTTAATTTCTTCCTTACAACTCAAGACCCAAACAAAAGCTTATTTTGAGGCTTTGGCTCAAAAAAAAATTACAGCAGTTGCCTTTGATTATATTAAAGATGAACATCATACATTTCCAGTTGTTAAATCTTTGAGTGAAATTGCAGGGACTGCCTCTGTGCTTATTGCTAGTGAATTAATGAGTGGTCTTAACAAAGGAAATGGGTTATTGTTTGGTAATATAGGGGGTGTACCACCTACAAGCGTTGTAATTTTTGGTGCAGGTACTGTTGCAGAATATGCTGCAAGAACTGCGATAGGATTAGGCGCAAGAGTAAAAGTTTTTGACAACTCTATTTCTAAACTAAGGAAGTTACAAAATTGTCTGCCTTCGCCAATTTATACCTCTACCCTACAGCCAAAATCTATTACGAAAGCACTTATGAGATGCGACGTTGCAATTGGTGCTATTAGAGGTAAAAACAGATCTCCAATTTGTGCAACAGAAACAATGATAGAAAAAATGAAAGAAGGAGCTGTAATTATAGATGTTAGTATAGATAGAGGTGGCTGTTTTGAAACTTCTACTGTAACTACTCATAATACACCAACCTTTGTAAAACACGGTGTAATACATTACTGTGTGCCAAATATACCCGCAAGATATTCAAGAACTGCTTCTGTATCAATTAGTAATATATTTACGCCTTATTTACTTCAAATAGCAGAAGAAGGCGGATTTGAAAATGCAGCTAAATTTGATAAAAGTCTTAGAAATGGAATGTATTTTTATCACGGGATTTTAACGAACAAAACCGTTGCAGAATGGTTTGATTTACCTTTTAGAGAAATCAATTTATTAATTTTGTAATCCATTTGTAAACTTAATAACTTAAATTTGTACTTTAAATATTTTAGATGTTAGTAAAACGTATTGGTTATTTTTTAATAGGTGCTAGCATAAGTTCTATAGGGGTGTATTTTTTTTGGCAAAAGAAAAATGCGTCTTTTGACTATGGTATGGATGCAAGAACTTTAAAATCTATAAGGATCCGAAAAAGAAGTTATACTCCAGAAGCGAAACAAATTATGGAGTCTTCAAAAATTGATAGCTTAAAAATAGAGAAAATATTAAATTATGGAGATGTTGATTTTGGTAAAAGCAACCAAAGAAAAAAACCTTGTGCGGAGTATTATATAACTGGTAAAAAGGAGTTGAAAAATATTAGTTTATATGTAGTTCGTTGTGATTCTATTTCAACAATTCAAACTATATATTTATCCAAATAATTTTATTTATTCATTCGTAAAAGTTCCTTCGTTTTTAAAATAACGTTCTTCTATTTTTTCTACATTCTTAATTGTTTTTCTTACCCAATTTAGATACAACGCTTCCTTTTCTAACTTGGTTAAATGCCAAGAAATATTGCTTTTCTTTAATTTTGTTGTAACCTCATGTACTATAATTGCAGCTGCAACTGAGATGTTTAAACTCTCGGTAAAACCAGTCATTGGTATCTTTAAAAATCCATCTGCATGTTGCCTTACTGTATCTGAAATTCCAGTAGCTTCAGCACCAAAAACAAAAGCTGTCTTTTTGTCTATTTTAAAATCATTAAGAATATTAGCATCTGAATGTGGAGAAGTTGCAATTATTTGATAGCCTTTATCCTTTAAATCTTTTATACAGCTTAGCGTATTATCTCCATCTGATTTATATCTCTTTTGTGTAATCCATTTTTGCGCGCCTTTTGTTACATATTTAGAGACCTTGTTTGTATATTTATTTTCTATAGTATAGAGATCTTGAATGCCAAAAACATCACAAGTTCTAACTACTGCACTTGAATTGTGTGGTTGATAGATGTCTTCTAAAACAATAGAAAAGTGCCTTGTTCTTTCATTTAAAATTCTTTTGAAAGTATCTTTTCTTTTGGTTGTTAAAAAACCCTCTAAGTACACTAGTAACTTTTTATTTACCATAAATACAAACATATCATTTTATTCTTATTTTTACGAATAATGAAAAATTTAGTTATTCTAACAGGTGCTGGTATCTCTGCAGAAAGTGGTATTCAAACATTTAGAGATCAAAACGGTTTGTGGGAGGGCCACAATATTATGCAAGTGGCTTCACAAAAAGGCTTCAAAGAAAATCCAGCAATTGTACTAGATTTTTATAATAAAAGAAGAAGACAACTTTTAGAGGTAATACCCAACTCTGCTCATTATAACCTAGTAAAACTTGAGGAGTTCTATAATGTTCAAATCATTACACAAAATGTAGATGATTTACATGAAAGAGCTGGAAGTAAACATATACTGCACTTACATGGAGAATTGTTAAAAGTAAGATCTACACATAACGTAAATGAGATCTATAATTGGAATAAAGATCTTTATGTTGGAGATGTATGTAAGAAAGGTTTTCAATTAAGACCACATATTGTATGGTTTGGAGAAAATGTTCCGCTAATAGAAGAAGCTATTAAATGTATTAAAAATGCAGCTATTTTTGTAATTATAGGAACAAGTCTTAAAGTATACCCAGCAGCTAACTTAATTGAATATCTAGATGAAGAGGCTCCTGTTTATTACATAGACTCATTACCATCACCAATAAATAAACAAAGACAGGTAAAAGTTTTACAACAAAAAGCTACAGAAGGCACAAAAGCACTAGTAAAAATATTACAGCAAGTCTAACGTTTTCATTAATTCAGGTCTGTTAGATCTACTTACAGGAATAACATCTTTTTTAATCAAAACACTATTGTCTTCAATATCGATAATATGTTTTAAATTAATGATGTAAGATCTATGCACTTTTAAGAAATTAGATTTTGGTAGCTTCTCCTCTATTTTCTTTAACGTAGAATGAACAATGTAATTCTTTTCTTCAGTCTTAATATTAATGTAATCTCCTTTTGCCTCTATTAAATAGATACTAGGTAAATTAATTTTTATTAACCTACGATCTATATTTACGTAGAAATCATTTTTTGTTTCTTCCTTAATCTTAGCTTCAACATTTTTCTTAGGACTGTCAATTGCTTTTATAGCTTTATCTATTGATTTTTCAAAGTAAGGGGGTTTAGTTGATTTTATTTGAAAATATATTTTTTTTTCTAATTCTAAAAAAAGATTGGTGATTAAAAACGATTTGATTTAGTTAAAATACATTTTTCTTTCGATGAATGGTTTTTAAAAAAATTAAACAGTTAGCCCATAAATATATTTATATACCTCTCCATTATCTATAGAACTTCCTTTTTCAATTAGATCAAAGAGTTCTAAATTTCGTTTTAATGTATATGATTTTGAGCCTTTAAATATATCTACAGAATTGTCCATAGGGTTTTGCATGAGCCATTCAAACCCTTTTTGTTCTAATAAGTTTATATCCCATTTTACTTTAATTGCTATTCTATGAATTTTAGCGGCATCACACTTAAATAAATTGACTGAAGTTTTAGAAAAGTGAGACAAATATTGGGTTTTGGTTAATACATCTTCCCAAACAATGTCTGAAAAAATATTCATTTCTTCTTCTGCAACTGCTGGTTTTTCTTCTTTAATTTGCTTCCATTCTTTAACATCAATACTTTGTGTTGCTAAGAATTGAGCAAATTCTGAATGAAGGCCTTCAAATTGTTCTTTGGTAAGTTGTCTATATGTCATTGTATAAATTAAAAAAACCGTTCAACTTAAATGTTGAACGGTTCAAATATCAATTATTTTTTTGGTTTAAAAAATATAACGTAAACCAATTTGCGCTTGCCATCTAGACATTAAACTACTGTCAAAAGCAAATGTGTTTGTTAATGTATCATCAAAAGTATAGTTTGGTACCTGCGTATTCGCATCAACAGAAACTCCTAATGGCTGTACGTTTCTTGGTTGTTGTACAACCCCCCAATCAGAGTTAATTAAGTTTTCAACATTTAGAACATCTAAACTTATCTGAATCGTATTTTCTTTACCATTTGCTACATTAAAGTTAAAGTCTTGTAGTACTTTTAAGTCCCAACGACCTCTCCATGGTGCTAAAGCTCCATAACGTTCTACATACTGCCCTCTTCTACCATTTAAGTATTCATCTTGCTGAATGTAAGATTCAAAAGCAGCAGCTTGTCCTGTACCTGTAAATTGCATTGAATTTAATTCTGATGCAGTTGGTACATACAATAAATCGTTTACAGAAGAACCATCATTGTTAATGTCTCCTCCATAAGTATAATTAAATCTACCTCCTTTAGCATATTCAAAGAATGTCGTAAACGTAGTTGGAGATTTTTCTCCAAAAAAGTTAAACTTTTTAGAAGCAACATCTATAATTCTATGTTTGTCTCCATATTTAGAATACGCTAATACATCATTATTTGCATTTCCTACAACAGGATTAAAAGCAAATGCATCTCCAGTAATTTCCGCTTCTATAGAGTTTACATCTTTAGAATCTAAATAACTATATGCAATGTTTGTGTACAACCCATTATCGAATGTTTTTCAATTTTAGTTGTAAAATTATACGTTCTTCCTCTATTTGAGTTTGTAAACACATAACCACTATTTCCTTTGTCAGAATTTAAGTAATAAGCTCTATTATCTGCACCTGATAAAGTACCAGTTGGATTTCTTAATCCCCAGTTTTGAACATGTGCACCATTAATATCTTTACTGTACGATAAATCTGTAGAAATTACATAATTACTTTCTAATTTATAATCTACACCAATATTAGTTCTCCATACTTGTGGAAATTGAAAATCTGGATCAACAGCTTGATAAAAGAAAGACTCTGGGTTTGCAATTTGATTTCCAATCCAAACAAAAGGCAAACGACCTGTAAAGATTCCTGACCCTCCTCTAAGTTGTAATTTTCCTTCACCATTAGCATACCAATTGAATCCTACTCTTGGAGAAAATAACCACTGGTCTGTTGGTATTTTTCTATTGTCTAATGTAACTTCTTGTTGCGTATTTGGATTGTAGTAAGAAATAGTAGGATCAAAACAACATGCATTATCGATAACCTCTTGTGCTTTTTGAGTAGTATCAAAAAATAAAGGTTTATCAAAACGAACTCCGTATGTAATTTTTAAATCATCACTTGCATTCCACTCATCTTGTAAATAAAAAGCCAATTGACCAACATTTGTTTCTGCTAAAGCATATCCTCCTGCATTACCAGAACCGTTTGCTAATCTCGTATTATTCGCTAAAATAGCAGCGTCAAATTGTGCTTGATAATTTGCAACCAATGCAGCTTCTGCTGTTGGGTTACCTGCGGTATTTCTAAAATCTGAAATATCTCCAGAAGGAAAAAACACACCTTGTGCACCAAATGCTCCTAAGTTAAAAGAGTTATCAAACATAAATTTTTCAAAAGAGAAACCAACGGTATAGGTATGGTCTCCTTTAAAAAAGCTCATATTATTTGTAATTTGTAACACCTTCTGATCTAACCTATTATTTATAGAAAATGGTTCATGACCCGCTATAATATAGTTAGATCCTCCGTTTAATATTGTTATTGATGGTGCTGGACTTGATAAAGGACTTCTAAAGTCATCAAAATGTGTATATCCTACTTGAAGTTTATTAGAAGTCTCTTCATTAAAAGTAGAGATTAATTCTACTAAGAAAGAATTGATATTATTATTTATTTGATACCCTGCATTTTCAAATTGTAAAGTCGTAGCATTTGGACCTCTAAATCCTAATGCTGTTGGGTGTGCAGGCTTCTCTTTAGAAGCTGTTAAAAAATTATAAACAAACGCTAATCTATGATTTTCATTTATATTCCAATCTAGTTTAAATAATCCTTTTGTAGAGTTTGCATCATACGTAAACCCTTCGTATGCCCCTGGATTATATGTTTGTCCGTTGTCAATATTTACTTGACTTAAAATACTACTTACTAATTGTAAATCTGATTCTAAAACTCTTGATTCATTTAATGCTCCAGAACCTGTATTTGGCACAAATGAAGAGCCTAATTCTGTAACTTCATCTTTTTCAAAATTAGCAAAAAAGAATAATTTATTTTTAATAATAGGTCTGCCAATACTAACTCCATATTGATTTTGAGATAAACTTGGTTTAAAAACATCTTGACCGTTTATTTTACCTCCTGTTAAGTCTTCATTTCTATAAAATCCATACACAGTTCCACGAAACTCATTTGTACCACTTTTTGTAACCGCATCTACTGAGGCTCCTGTAAAACCAGATTGAGTTACATCGTAAGGAGCTACAGAAACAGAAATTTGTTCAATGGCATCCAATGAAATTGGTTGAGCGTTTGTTTGTCCTCCAGGAGTTGCAGCATCCAATCCAAATGGATTGTTAAAGATAGAACCATCTAGAGAAAAATTATTAAATTGATCGTTTCTTCCACCAAAAGAACCATTACTTGCTGTAGGTTCTAATCTTGTAAAATCTGATGCTGATCTAGAAATTGTTGGTAAAACTTTTAATTGAGTAGCTGTTACACTCGTTTGAGCACCAGTTCTGACGTTATTAAAAATTTTGTTTTTCGCTGATGAAATCACAATCTCATGTAAAGATTGCCCCTCTTCTACTAATGTTGCATCAATGTTGGTTGTTTTTCCTAGCGTTAAAAAAACATCATTAACAACCTGTTGCTTAAATCCTAAATAACTAAATGTTATTTTATAAGGACCACCAACTCTTAAATTTAAAATGGTATACCTACCATTATCTTGAGCAGTTGTTCCTCTTAAAGTTCCTGTAGGAACATGTAACACTGAAACTGTTGCTCCAAAAAGGGCTTCTCCAGACTCATCTGTTACAGTACCTTTAATCTTTGATGTTGTTACCTGAGAAAATAGGACAACATTTACCAATAACATTGTTATTGTAAAAAGTAATTTTTGTTGATTATATATTTGAATTTAATTGAATTTTGTCAAAATTAGCGTAAAAAAAAACACTTACTAAAAAAGTAAGTGTTTTTTTAACGTTTAGCTAACAGTTTATTAACTATTCTGAAATAACTTCAAAGTTTATATCTGCAACTACTTCTCTATGCAATCTAATAGATGCTTCGTAAACTCCTAATCTTTTTACGGAACCACCAACAACTTTAATAAATTTTTTGTCAATTTCTGTTCCTGCTTTCGCTAATGCTGCAGCTAAATCTATATTGTTTACAGAACCAAATAATTTGTCTCCTGAACCCGTTTTAGATGCAATTTTAATTTCATATCCTTTAACTGCTTCTGCAACTTTAGTTGCGTCTTCAATTAATTTAGCTTCTTTATAAGCACGTTGTTTTAAATTCTCTGCTAAAACTTTCTTTGCAGATGAAGTAGCTAAAACTGCTTGTCCTGTAGGGATTAAGAAATTTCTACCATATCCGTTTTTAACGTCTACGATATCATCTTTAAATCCTAAATTTTCTACGTCTTGTTTTAATATCAATTCCATGTCTCTACCTCTTTATTATTTTAACATATCTCCAACGTAAGGCATAAGCGCTAAATGACGCGCTCTTTTAATTGCTTGCGCAACTTTACGTTGATATTTTAATGATGTTCCTGTTAAACGTCTTGGTAAAATTTTACCTTGCTCATTTACTAAATACATTAAGAAGTCTGCGTCTTTATAATCGATATACTTAATATCTTTCTTTTTAAATCTACAGTATTTTGCTTCTTTTTTAGTTTCAATGTCTAATGGTGTTAAATATCTTACATCTGCAGATTTACCACCTTTTGCTTGTTGTTCTATTGATGCCATACCTTATTTTTTTGTAGATTTAACACGTTCTCTTCTTTTCTCTGCCCATGCTGCTGCATGTTTGTCTAGTCTTACAGTTAAATAACGCATAACGCTATCGTCTCTTCTAAACTCTAATTCAAATGCAGTAATTTCTTCTCCTGCAATTTTAAATTCGATTAAGTGATAAAATCCACTTTTCTTTTTTTGAATTGGATACGCTAATTTTTTTAAGCCCCAATCTTCTTTAGAAATCATTTCGGCACCTTTAGAAACCAAATAGTCATTAAACTTTTGTACTGTTTCCTTTATCTGAGTATCAGATAAAACGGGATTCAAAATGAAAACAGTTTCGTAATGATTCATAATTAATTATTTATTGTTTTATTTAAGCCTGCAAATATAGTAACTTTTTTAATAAAAATAGCATCTTTTCTTGCCTAATCATTTTAATTAAAATCAAATCGAATTCCCATAGAAATATTTCTAGTTTCTGTATTTTTGAATAACGGATTTAAATCATACTTTACATAAAAACTAGTCGCTTTATAACCAATGTAACTACTTAATCCATAGTTAAATATGTTCATATTAAAGTTATCATATTGCAATTGCTCTGTTTCTATGTTGTTTGCATCTCTAAATTCTAAATATTGTCTTGTCCCTAGTTTAAAACCAACAAAGCCTCCAATACCAAAACGCATAGATTCATTAGTTTTATCTTTTACGCTACCATCCTTATATACTTTATGCTTAGAGAAATCCCATTCTAAATGAACTGGAAAATTTAATTGAACATGTCTCAACCTACTTTCTGAAAGTGGGCTATCAAACCCAACAATTTCTGTAGTTCCATTATTTTTTTCATGGATTCTATTATCATCTAATCTTAAATTATTCCATAAGAAAGAAAAACCATATTTAAAATATAAATTTGAAGGTGCTTTTGTAAAACGCGTTTTCCAACTAAAACCCAATTCATAAAAGCGAGATCTCCAAAATTGATATTCAGAGTTATTTAAAGAAGAAAGATTGTTTTCATTCAATAAGTTGTTTACCCCCATTGCAAATATAAATTGAGTTGTAGTTGTTCTTTGATTTTTCTTTCTAGACTCCCATCTTAGTTCTCTTTTTCTATTTCTTTCCTCTAAATCTCCTTCAGTAATCGTAAAGTTTATAAATTTACTTCCAAATGTAAATACATTATCCTCATCTGAATTTGTTAGAGGTTCTTTTAATGATAACACTAATTTGCCATCAACTTTTTCTTGTACTAATTTTTGCAATTGTATTTCTTCTTTATTAACTAGTTCCTCTATTCTTCTAGCATGATATTCAGCTGCTTTATTTTTTAAGTTAGTTGCTTCTTTTGAGGATAATTCTTTATTTTTTAATAATTTATCTATGTGTAAAACTTTTAATCGTAAAGAATCTTTTTGTTCTTTAGTAATTTGCTCTATTTTTTTAGAGATTTTAAGAGCTTCCTTTTCGAATATTTTTTCTTGAGATTTTATAAGGGATGTTGTAAATATCAATACTATTATTAATAATTTTTTCATTGTAATTGGTTTTAGATTTTTTTTAATTAGTTATTTCTAAAGGCTATAGCAGAAGCAATATTTGAAACTCTATTTTTCAATAATTTTAAGAAATTATTCTGAAAATCATTATCATCTATTGTTCTTTCTACTTCTACTAAAATGGTATTTGGATTAACTTTTAAATCCGATTTTTTGAGCTCAATTTTTATCGTGTTTAAAATACTATCTCTATCCACATTATATTTAGCATAATATTGTTCTACTTCTTGTGAAGTATGTGTAACTGAAAAAAGTAAGTCATCAGCATTTACTTTAATTTTAGTGTTCTTATTTTTTATTTTTGTTATTGATGCTTTTGTAATGTTTTCTATTTGTTGTTTCTTTTTATCTACTTCTGACTTAACATCAACAATAGCTAATCCTTTATTTTGTCTTTTATCAGTTACTTTTTTCTGTCTTTTTTTCTTGTAAATGTTATTCTTTACAACGATTTTATCTTCTGATTTTGAGAATTCATCTGCATCAATTTCCTCTTTCACCAACGCTTCTTCTACAGGAATTTCATTTATGAATTCTTCTATTTTAGAATCGATACTATTTTTATCTACTGGTTTTACAACTACCTCTTTTATAGGTTTAAAATCACTAGAATCTTTAGAGAATAATTGAACTCCTATAGTAACCAATAACAAAATACTTGCTGCTGCACCTATATAAAAAAACCAACCAATTTTCTTTTGTTTCGGTTGCTCATCTAGTTGAACAGACAAGCGTTCCCAAGCAGAAGCTGATGGCTCAAAAGTTCTATTTTCGAACTTCTTTTTTATTTGTTGATCTAATTTATTCGTTTTCATGAACTACTTTATTCATTTTTATATAATTTTTCTGCAAAAGTTTACGCGCTTTAAATAATTGCGTTTTTGATGTACTTTCAGAAATTTCTAATTTTTCAGCAATTTCTGAGTGCTTATAACCTTCTATGGCATATAAATTAAATACGATTTTGTAACCTTCAGGCAATTGATCTATCAACTTTTGAATATCTTCAACAGATGTGTTTTCTAAACTTTCTGTTGCAGAATCATTAAAAACATAATCTTCATCAGATAAATCAATAAGATTTTTTTTACGTAAGTAAGTAATACAGGTATTCACCATTATTATTCTTATCCAACCTTCAAAACTACCTTCGTGTTTGAACCTATGTAAATTGGTAAAAACCTTTAAAAAACCTTGTAATAATAAATCTTCTGCATGATGCAAGTCTTTTACATATTGCCGGCAAACCCCTAACATTTTAGGAGAATATTCCTCAAACAATAGTTGTTGAGCTTCTCTGTTATTGGTAATCGCTTTTTTAATTAGCGATTTTTCTTTGTTATGCAATTTTATAATTTTCAAGCCTCTTTGGTTAGTTTTAACTGCCTTACAAATATATAGACTACTTATTGTGTAAAAAGGTTGCTTTCAAAAAAAAAAGAAATTGTATTATAATTCTCTGGATAATGCAAGACAAGTATAGCTTTGGGTCTGCAAGAATTAATAATTCTTTGGCAATTGAAAATGGTTTAGCATTTAGAGATTTAAAAAATCGATTATAGAAACGCATAATTAGTGGTATTCAGAAAAATAACTGATTAAAAAAGGAATACATATGAAAAAAATCTGAACTCAATGTTAGTTAGAGACAAAGAAATTATTACGAATTGGAAAAAATATAAAAATATTTAGTTTTTAATTAATCCTAATAATTATCTACATCAGCAATAAATCGAATTGGTCTAAATTCTTTTACAGCCTCAAAAGTATTTTTGATTTTAGCCACTTGCTGTTTCGTGTTCGCTAAACTTTGTTTAGGTGGAATTTTTATAACAATGTTCTTTATATATTGATTTCTTATTCTAGATACAGCAGGTGCTGTTGGTCCTAATACATGTTCTCCAAATGAAGAATACAACGCTTTAAATAACCAATTTACACCCGTATCTACTTTATTATAATCTCTATGTTTTAGAGTTATTTTTATTAGTCTATAATAAGGTGGATATTTATATTGCCAACGTTCTTGCAATTGTTCATTATACATATCTGTATAATTTGTTGTAGAAACCTGTTGCAGTATTTGATGGTGTGGATTATAGGTTTGGATGGCGACATTTCCTTGTTTTTTATTTCTACCTGCTCTACCAGAAACTTGTACCATCATTTGGTATGCTCTTTCATGAGCTCTAAAATCAGGAAAGTTAAGCATGGTGTCTGCATTTAAAATTCCGACTAAAGATACATTATCAAAATCTAAACCTTTAGATAGCATTTGTGTACCTACCAAAATATCTATTTCTCGAGCTTCAAAAGCACCTATTATTTTTTGATAACCAAATTTACCACGAGTGGTATCTAAATCCATTCTACCAACTTTAAAATCTGGAAACAAATCTTTGAGCTCTAGTTCTATTTGCTCTGTCCCAAATCCTTTTGTATCTAATGTATTGCTACCACAAGCCGAACATGAATTTGGCATTGCTCTTTGATAACTGCAATAGTGACAACGCAACTCATTTCTATACTTATGAAAAGTTAAACTCACATCACAATTAGAACACTGAGGCGCCACACCACAAGTTTTACATTCTACTATAGGCGAATAACCACGCCTATTTTGAAATAAAATAACTTGCTCTTTTTCATCTAAAGCTTCTTGAATTAATGTTAACAATCGATCTGAGAAATGACCTTTCATCTCTTTTTTCTTATGCTTGTCTTTTACATCTATTAATTCAATTTTCGGCAATTGTACATTACCAAAACGCCTATTTAATTCAACAAAACCATATTTATTTTGTTTGGCATTAAAATAACTTTCTAAAGATGGGGTTGCAGAACCTAATAAAATTTTAGCGTCGTGCATTTTTGCTAAAACAATAGCTGAATCTCTAGCATTGTATCTTGGTGAAGGTTCAAATTGTTTATAAGATGTTTCGTGTTCTTCATCAACAATGATTAATCCTAAATTAGAAAAAGGTAAAAATAATGATGACCTAGCACCTAAAATTATCTGTGCTTTGGTTTTGTTTTCTAGTAAATTATTCCAAACCTCTACCCTTTCATTTATAGAATATTTGGAATGGAAAACAGATATCTGTTCACCAAAATAAACTTGTAAACGCCTAATAATTTGAGTGGTTAAAGCTATTTCTGGCAATAAAAATAGCACCTGTTTACCTTCATCTATAAGTTTCTGAATTAATTTGGTGTATATTTCTGTTTTACCCGAACTTGTGACTCCATGCAAAAGTGTTACCTCTTTACTTTTAAAACGTTCACTTATTTCAGAGTATGCTTTTTCTTGAAATTCATTTAAACTTTTTAAAGCATTAGATTGCCCTTTAAAATTTATTCTGTCCGTTTGTATTTCGAAGAACTCAAGGATGTTTTTTTCTACCAAAGACTTTAAAACTGCCGAAGAAACATTTGCTTTTACTTCTAGATCTTTAGCTTTAATTGGCTTTTTAGAAGTCGCTAATTGAAAAAAAGTTAATACAGCTTCTCTTTGTTTTTTTGCTCTAGACAATTCTTCTAATAATGAGTTTAGCGAATTATCAGAGCTGTAATCTGAATGCAGCCGAACATATTTTACCAATTTCGGTTTGTATTGTTCGTAGATTTTTTCTTGAATGAATATTGCTGATTTTTTAATAAGCTCATTAACAATGGGCATCACCTTCTTCTTACCTAGAATATCTGATACTTGATGAATAGTGAGTTGAGATTGATGTTGTAGGGCCTCATAAATTAAAAATTCTTCGTCCTCTAAAATATCTTCGTTAATAAAACCTTCATTTTTAGAAATACTAGTTTCACTTTCTAATAAAAAAGCCGAGGGTAATGAAGCTTTATATACCTCTCCTAATGCACACATATAATAATTAGAAACCCATTCCCAATGCTTTAATTGCACCTCATTTACTAATGGTTTTTCATCTAGAATCTGTATGATATCTGTAGTTTCATAAAGTAAAGGTTTAGATTGGTGTATCTTGAAAACAAGTCCAGTATACATCTTTTTATGTCCAAAAGATACTGCGACACGCATTCCTTTTTTTAAAAACATAGCTTCCGCTTCAGTTACAGAATATGTAAATGTTTTTTGAATAGGAATTGGAAGTATTACGTCTATAAAATGGATAACGAATTTTTTAAAATTAAATCAAAACTACATAAAATTCACTACATTGTAATCAGAAAATTTCAAACAAATATGAAAGCTTTTGAATGGAAGAAGAAAGGCAGTTTTTATACACTTGAAGGAAACTCTATTTTTGTTATCGATGAAGGTAATAGTGAAGATGTTTTAGTGATACTTCATGGATATCCAACATCATCTTATGACTATTACAAGATATTACCAGAACTTTCAAAAAAGTATAGAGTAATTATTCATGATCATTTAGGTTTTGGTTTTTCTGATAAACCCTTAAATTACTCCTATTCATTAATAGAGCAGGCAGATATTGCACTACAACTTTGGAAGAAATTAAATTTAAAAAAAGTGACGCTTTTAGCTCATGATTATGGAACTTCTATAGCTACAGAAATACTAGCCAGGCAAAATACAAAACAAATTTCGTTAAAGATAAAAGAACTAATACTCTGCAATGGTTCTATACATATAGAATATTCAAAATTAAAACTTATTCAAAAACTATTAAAAAATAAATATTTGGGTAAACTAACAGCTAAATTAAGTTCTTTTACCCTCTTTAGAAGAAATTTAAAACAAACCTATTTTAATAAAAATAAAATTACAGATTTCGAACTTAAAGAAATGTGGTTGCAATTAGAAAATAACAATGGAAAAAGAGTTATTCATAAATTAACAAATTACATCAATGAACGCTATTATTATTGGCATAGATGGATTGGTGCTTTAGAAAAAACAAAAATCCCAACAAAGATTATTTGGGCTCAAAACGATCCTATAGCCATCCCTAAAATTGGAAAATTAATCCATCAAGATATCACTTCTAGTAAACTATATTGGATTGAAAATTGTGGACATTTTTTAATGTTAGAGAAACCAAATGAATTTATTGATTTGGTATTAAAAAAGTAGTATTATTCTTGATCTGTTACAGTCCTGCTAGGTTTTATTTTTCGAGAACCTTCGTACAATTCGTATTTTACAAATTTACAATCTAAATCTCCATTCTTAAGAGCTATTCTCTTTGAAGTTCTTAAACCAACAGACTTAAGTGCATCAGTATCTGAAGTAATTAACCAAGCTGTAGAACCGGGGTAATTATGTTTTAAAGTGTCTCCTATTTTTTTATAAAATTCGTTTGTATCAATATTTAAGCGTTCTCCATAAGGAGGGTTAAATAAAATTGTTGTGTTTCCGAAAACCTCTTTAGTAGAATTAAAAAAATTTACATGGTGCACTCCTATAAATTCTTCTAAATTAGCAGAAATAACATTTGCTTTTGCTTTTTGGACAGCTGAAGGAGCTTTGTCAAATCCCATTATTTTAAAATGTGATGAGCGTATTTTTTTTAACAGTGCATCTTGAATAGTAAAATACAAATCTTCATCGTAGTCTTTCCAGTTTTCAAATGCAAATAATTTTCTGTTAATATTGGCAGGAATATTATTTGCAATCATTGCAGCTTCTATTAAAATAGTCCCTGAACCACACATAGGATCTATAAAATTTTCATCGCCTGTATACCCAGATAATAAGACCATTCCTGCTGCTAAAACTTCATTGATAGGTGCAATATTCGTGGCTGTTCTATATCCTCTTTTATGTAATGAATCTCCAGAGGAGTCTAAAGAAACTGTAAGCCAATCTTTTTGAATATGTATGTGGATTTTTACATCTGGATATTTTAAATCTACGTTTGGTCTTTTGTGATATTTGTGTCTAAAATAATCAGCAATTGCATCTTTAGATTTTAATGAAATATAGTGAGAGTTTGATGTAAAGTTTTTAGAATTAACAACTGCACCAATTGCAAAAGTGCCTTCTGCATCTAAAAAGTTTTCCCATTTAATTTTTTGAATTGCCTCGTATAAATCTTCTTCATCATAGATTTTACACGTTTTAATAGGTTTTAAAATACGAACCGCAGTTCTAAGTGCAATATTTGCCTTATACATAAATCCCTTATCACCTCTAAAAGAGACACTTCGTACCGCTTCTTTTATATCTTGTGCACCTAATTTTTTAAGCTCTTCTGCTAATACACTTTCTAATCCAAAAAGTGTGGTTGCTGTCATTTTAAAATCTCTATTCATACTCCTATTTATAGAATGCAAAAATACATTTTCTAAAAGTATATATTAGATTTTCTGAATTTCATTTTTAGAAAGATAAGATTTAACTACTTTTGTCGAATTACTTTACCTATGGAAACAAAAGAGTGGTTTACAGATTGGTTTAACACACCTTATTATCATATCCTTTACAAGGATAGAAATGATGCTGATGCCCAGTTGTTTATGAAAAATATCACTACATTTTTGGCACTGCCTAAAGATACCCATATTTTAGATTTACCTTGTGGTAAAGGACGTCATTCGGTATATTTAAATTCACTAGGTTATACTGTTACTGGCTATGATTTAGCGAGTCAGAGTATTGCTGAAGCTAAAGTATTCGAAAATGATACTTTAAATTTCAAAGTTCATGATATGAGAAAATCACTTCATAATTCTTATGGTGCCATTTTTAATTTATTTACAAGTTTTGGTTATTTCAAAGAAGATGAAGAAGATCTTTTAATTTTAAAAAATATAAAGAAGGGACTAAATAAGGGAGGATATTTTGTTTTTGACTTTTTAAATGTAGATCTTATAAAACGAAATTTAGTTGCTACTGAAACCAAAACAATAGATGGTATTACCTTTGAAATTACAAGAAAAATTGAAGATAATTTTATTATAAAAACGATTAAATTCTTTGCAGATAACGAGTATAAAAAGTATACAGAAAGCGTAAAGTACTTGGATGAAACAAAATTAAAATCTTATTTTTCTAAAGTTGGTTTTACTATAGAAAATACATTTGGTGACTATCATTTAAATTCTTTTGAAAATAAAACATCTAATCGTTTAATTCTTATCGCAAAGTGAATTACTTACTCTTAATTTTATCTGTTGTAGCAGGCGCTATTTTAGTTGTTTTTACTAAGCCAAATAAGGTAATCGTCCGTTTACTTTTGGCTTTTAGTGGTGCTTATTTGCTTTCGGTAACGATTCTACATCTAGTTCCTGAAGTGTATATATTGAATTCTAATTCTACTAAAACTGGTATTTTAATTTTATTAGGAATTATTTTACAATCAATTTTAGAATCTTTTTCTAAAGGCGCTGAACATGGACATATTCATGTACATACAACAACTAATACATTTCCAAAATTATTATTTATAAGTTTATGTTTTCATGCATTTTCGGAAGGTTTGCCAATACATAATGCCAACGAAAATTTACTTTGGGCTATTGTGGTTCATAAAATTCCAATTACTATTGTTTTAACCACGTTTTTACTTCAAGCAAAATATACAAAAAAAACAATGCTTTTTTTTATGATAACTTTTGCAGTTATGAGTCCTCTAGGCATGCTATTAGGAGATAAAATGGCCTTTTTTACAATTTATTTTTCAGAAATTACGGCATTAATAATTGGTGTTTTTCTGCATATTTCTACTGTAATTCTTTTTGAAACAACAGAAAATCATAAGTTTAATTTTCAAAAATTTTTAGCAATAATTTTAGGGATATTATTAACCATATTTACCTTATAAATTAATTTGCAATCTCGTTAATAAATTTTATACGCATTAAACGAAGTTCATCTTCATCATAATCACCATCAAATTCATCTAAGGCATCTTGAATTTTATCAGTTTCTGCCTCCATAAAATAATCATAGATTTCTTCTTGTTGCTCTTCATCTAACAAATCATCTAAAGCATAATTTATATCTATTTTTGTACCAGAAAATATTATTCTTTCCATTTCCCTAATTAGCTCATTAATTTCTAAACCTTTAGATTTTGCAATGTCTTCTAAAGGGAGTTTCCTATCTGTATTTTGAATAATAAAGAGCTTTAAGCCAGAGTTAACCCCTGTACTTTTTACAATTAAATCATCGGGTCTTAACACATCATTTTCCTCTACATAGGCAGCAATAAGCACAACAAATTCTTTACCAAACTTTCTTGCTTTACCTTCTCCAACACCATGAACCTTAGAAAGTTCTTCTAGATTTATAGGATATTTTAATGCCATATCGTCTAATGAAGGGTCTTGAAAAACGGCAAATGGAGGAACCCCTTGTTTAGAAGCTACTTTTTTTCGTAAATCTTTTAAAAGTTTTACTAATTTTTCATCAGAAACACCAGCTGCTGATTTAGCATTTGTAATTATTGTATTGTCATTTTCTTCGTTATAAACATGATCTTCTGTCATCATAAAAGACGAAGGATTTTTTAAATAAGCAATACCCTCATCTGTTAATTTTACAACACCATACTGTTCTATTTCCTTTTTTATAAAATTTACAACAAGTATCTGACGAATTAGTGCCATCCAATATTCTGCTGGCTTATGTTTACCAATTCCAAAAAAAGGTTGCAAGTGTGTTTTATGAGAGGTTAATAATGCATTTTCTTTTCCTATAATAGTGTTTACAATTTCTTTAGGCTTGTATTTTTGTAGTGTCTGTTTTATAACATCTAATAAGATTACAACATTCTCTTTAGCCTCATGTTTCTTCTTAGGGTTTTTAGAATTATCATCCATTTCTGCTCCTTCTCCATGTACTTCATCAAAATCTTCTCCGAAATAATGTAGTAAATATTTACGCCTATTCATAGATGTTTCTGCATAACCAACAACTTCTTGTAACAAAGCATGACCAATTTCTTGCTCTGCTACAGGTTTACTAGCCATAAATTTTTCTAGTTTCTCGATGTCTTTGTAAGCATAAAAAGCCAAGCAATATCCTTCTCCATCATCTCTTCCTGCTCTTCCGGTTTCTTGATAGTAACTTTCAAGACTTTTTGGAATATCATGATGTATTACATACCGGACATCTGGTTTATCAATTCCCATACCGAATGCAATGGTTGCAACGACAACATCACAGTCTTCCATTAAAAACATATCTTGATGTTTCACTCTTGTCTTGGCATCTAAACCTGCATGATATGGAACTGCATTTATACAATTAACTTGAAGAATTTGTGCAATTTCCTCAACTTTTTTTCTACTTAAACAATAAATAATTCCAGATTTACCTTCTCTTTGTTTTACAAAACGGATAATATCTTTTTCAACTTCTTTTGTTTTTGGTCTAACTTCATAAAATAAATTAGATCTGTTAAAAGATGCTTTAAATCGATTTGCATCTGTAATCCCTAATGTTTTTAAAATATCTTCCTGAACTTTTTCTGTTGCAGTAGCCGTTAAGCAAATTACAGGAACGTTATCTATGGCTTTTATGATATGTTTTAAATTTCTGTAATCAGGTCTAAAGTCATGTCCCCATTCAGAAATACAATGAGCTTCATCTATGGCTACAAAAGAAATGGTTTGTGTTCTTAAAAAAGTAACATACTCTTCTTTAATTAAAGATTCTGGTGCTACATATAAAAGTTTGGTGATACCATTTGCAATATCTGCTTTTACTTGCGCTACTTCAGTTTTGTTTAATGAAGAATTTAATACATGTGCAACACCATAGTCTTCAGAAATACCTCGAATAGCATCTACCTGATTTTTCATTAATGCAATTAAAGGAGAAACTACAATTGCAGTTCCTTCTTTCATTAAAGCTGGTAATTGGTAGCATAAAGATTTACCACCACCAGTAGGCATTATAACAAAGGTATTTTGATTGTTAAAAATACTTTCTATTACTTTTTCTTGTAATCCTTTAAATTTATTAAATCCAAAAAATTTTTTAAGAGGACTATGTAAATCCATATAAGTGTTTATTTGTTTAAATAGAAAACTCCAAAGCTAAATATAGTTTGATGAAAGCTAATTTTTGTAGTAAATTTGTTTTAATTTTACTAACCTAAAGATATAACTTTTTTTTATTCTGAAAAAAATATAAAACTTGAAAAATAAATTAACAATTATAGCGAAAGCTAAACAAACAATACTAGAAGAAAGTAATGCTATTGCTAATATTGCTGAACTTGTAGATCAAAATTTCGAAAATGCAATTCACTGTATTAACAATTCAAAAGGTAGAGTAATCATTACAGGAATTGGTAAAAGTGCTAATATTGCTACTAAAATTGTAGCCACATTTAATTCTACAGGAACTCCTGCTATTTTTATGCATGCAGCAGATGCTATACATGGTGATCTTGGAAATGTTCTAGAAGATGATGTTGTTATTTGTATTTCAAAAAGCGGAAACACTCCAGAAATTAAAGTACTAGTTCCTTTAATAAAAAATTATGGAAATAAGGTAATTGCAATTACAGGTAATACTTCTTCTTTTTTAGGTACTAATGCAGATTATACATTAGATACTTATGTAGAAAAAGAAGCGTGTCCAAACAACTTGGCGCCAACTACCAGTACTACAGCACAACTTGTAATGGGAGATGCATTAGCCGTTTGCCTTTTAGAATTAAAAGGTTTTACTAGTAAAGATTTTGCTAAATATCATCCAGGAGGTGCATTAGGAAAACGTTTGTATTTAAGGGTTTCTGATTTAATTAAGAATAATGAACTACCTCAAGTATCTGAAGAAGATACAATTGTGAAAGTTATTGTAGAAATTTCTGAAAAAAGATTAGGAGTAACTGCTGTAATAAAAAACAAGGCTATTGTTGGTATCATAACTGATGGAGATATTAGAAGGATGCTTAGTAAAAATACTGATATAGAGCGATTTAAAGCTAAAGATATCATGAGTAAAAACCCTAAAACTATTGGAACGGACGCTATGGCTATAGAAGCTTTGGAAACGTTAGAATCAAATAGTATTACTCAAATTTTAGCAGTAGATACTCAAAATAATTATGCTGGTGTTGTACATTTGCATGATTTAATAAAGGAAGGAATCTTTTAAATGGCTGCACAACAAAAAGAAATGTCTTTCTTAGGGCATTTAGAAGAATTAAGATGGCATTTGGTCAGAAGTGCTCTTGCTATATTTTTATTAGCAATTTTATTTTTTGTTTTTGCCAAACAAGTTTACACCCATTTCCTATTAGCACATTTACAACCAGATTTTATTACCTACGAATTGTTTTGTAACTTTTTCAATCTTTTTGGTATGGACAGTTCTTTTTGTAGTATAAATTTTGCCGAAAAAAAATTACAAAGTATTAAAGTAACTTCACAATTAATGAATTCCATTTGGTCTTCTTTAATTCTTGGGCTAGTTGTTTCTTTTCCATATATATTGTGGGAAATTTGGAGGTTTGTAGCTCCTGGATTAACAACAAAAGAAATTAAAAAATCTAGGGGGTTTATTTTTATTGCCTCATTATTATTTTTTATAGGTGTTTTTTTTAGTTTTTATGTAATAGCGCCGATATCAATACAGTTTTTATACAACTATCAAATTACAGATGCTATAGAAAATAGTTTCACACTAGAATCTCACATAGGATTAGTAACCAATATGTTATTAGGTGTTTCTGTATTATTTGAATTACCAGTACTTATTTATTTTTTAACTAAAATTGGATTAATTACTCCCAATTTTTTAAGAAAATATAGAAAACATGCATTAGTAGTAGTCTTAATTTTAGCTGCTATTATTACACCTCCAGATGTTGCAAGTCAAGTAATTGTTGCAATACCAATATTAATATTATACGAGATTAGTATAAGAGTTTCAGTTAGAGTTTTAAAAAATCAAGAAAAAAATGCCAACAAAGGTTAAAGAATTTAATGATTATCGTCAAAGAATGAACGATAAAATATTAGCTTCAGATAATAAAATTATCAAAAGGATATTTAATTTAGACACAAATGCTTTTAAAGAAGGGCATTTAACTGTTAAGACAAAAGAACTACTAGGTCTTGTTGCCTCTATGGTTTTAAGATGTGATGATTGTGTTCAATACCATTTAGAGGCTTCTATGAAAAACGGAGTTACCAAAGATGAAGTAATGGAAACACTTTCTATTGCAAATTTAATTGGAGGTACCATTGTAATTCCACATTTAAGAAGAGCTGTAGAATATTGGGAAGCATTAGAAAACGAAAATTAAAATACCTTTTAAGATGCTCTTAAGAGTGTTTTAAAATATAAAAAGTATTTTTACTCAGAAACTAAAAATCTTACTTAAATAATGATTTTACGAGCAGATAATATTCAAAAAATTTACGGCAATAGAAAAGTTGTAAAAGGTATTTCTTTACAAGTACAACAGGGAGAAATAATAGGGCTATTAGGCCCTAATGGTGCTGGTAAAACTACTTCTTTCTATATGATTGTTGGTATGGTAAAACCTAATTTTGGGCATATCTATTTAAATGATCAAGATATAACCAAAGATCCTATGTATAAAAGAGCTCAAAAAGGAATAGGTTATTTAGCGCAAGAGGCCTCTGTTTTTCGTAAGTTATCTGTAGAAGACAACATTATGTCTGTATTACAATTTACTGATTTGTCTAAAAAAGAACAAAAAATTAAATTAGAGTCTTTGATTGAAGAATTTAATATTGGCCATGTTCGTAAAAATAGAGGAGATTTACTCTCTGGTGGTGAACGTAGAAGAACAGAAATTGCTAGATGCCTAGCGTCTGATCCAAATTTTATTTTGTTAGATGAACCTTTTGCAGGTGTAGATCCTATTGCTGTAGAAGATATACAAAGTATAGTTGCTCAACTTAAAAATAAAAACATTGGAATTTTAATCACAGATCATGATGTGCAAGCAACTTTAGCCATAACAGATAAAACTTATTTAATGTATAATGGTAGTATCCTAAAAGAAGGAACGCCAGAAGAATTGGCTGCAGACGAAATGGTTAGAAAAGTTTATTTAGGAAAAGATTTTGAGTTGAAAAAGAAAAAAAATTTTCAATAAAAAAATAATTATTTTTTAAGATAGCTCTTTAGTTTTATAATTCTGGAGTACAGAAATTATTATGTATAACAAAATTATTAATGGTATTGAAATGTATTGTAGTCCTATAATCATTAAAATAGATACTATAATAAACACATATTTTATATAATTTTTCGCAAAAGAATATTCCTTAAATTTTAGAGAAAATAAAGAGATTTCTGCATTCATTAAAAAAGTTAATAAAAGTGTAATTCCAATTAAAAAGTAATTACTCTCTAATAAATTTTCTACTACATGTAAATTTGAATTTTCTTGTATTAAAGGTAATGAAATAACGAATAAGCACATTGCAGGTGTTGGTAGTCCAATAAAAGAATCTGACTGTCTCGTATCTAGATTAAATTTCGCTAATCGATAACAAGCGCCTAATGTTAAGACTAAACCAAAAAGCGAATCATTTAATAAAAATTCATTATTAATGCCAATAATTTCAGAGTTTGCATTGATTAACTGAAACATAATTAATCCAGGAACTACTCCACTTGTAACCATGTCTGCTAAAGAATCCAATTGTTTTCCTAAATCTCCAGAAACCTTTAACAAACGCGCCACAAAACCATCAAAAAAATCTAGAAGAATACCAATTAATACAAATACTGCTGCTGAATTAAAATCTTCATAAATTGCATAAATGGTTGCTATAGTTCCACATAAAAGATTTCCCAATGTAAGTATATTGGGAATATAATTTTTAACTTTCATTCCTACACTTTTTTTAACGTTGCTAATGTACTAAAAGCAAATGTGGTTGTTTTCTATATTGTTATTTTTTTTAAGATATTTGTTGTAGATAAAAAATTATGCCGATACTAACCTCAACCTTCTCCCCTATTTTTCCTTTTAATAATGGACACTTTAGCACTATTTATGGCCCTTTATTTTTGAAAGATTTAATAAATTATAAAAGAGAACGTATTGTAACATGGGATAAAGACTTTATTGATTTAGATTTTTCTAAAGTTGGTTCTTCAACCTTAGCCTTATTAATTCATGGTTTAGAGGGAAGTTCTAACTCGCATTACATCACTTCTAATATAAAACACCTTAACAGAAATGCTATAGATGCTGTTTGTATTAATTTAAGAGGTTGTAGTGGAGAAGATAACAATTTATTAGCAACGTATCATAGTGGTAAAACTGATGATCTTGATTTTGTAGTCAATTATATTTTAAATAAGTACACCTATACATCAATAGTACTAATTGGCTTTAGTTTAGGGGGGAATTTAACATTAAAATACCTAGGCGAAAAAGGCAAAACAATATCTTCTAAGATTAAAGGAGCAATTACTTGCTCTGTACCAATAGATATTGCAGCTGCTGAAAAGAAATTAGAAAAATTAGAAAATAAACTTTATATGGGTGCATTTTTTAAAACAATGAAGAACAAAATACTAAACAAAGCCATCAAATTCCCAGAATATAGATTAGATACTGTAAAACTTCTTAAAGCTTCTAAATTTAAACATCTGGAACATTTATATACTGTTCCTGTATTTGGGTTTAAAAGCCCTGAAGACTATTGGGAAAAAGCTAGTTCTAAACCTTATATTTCAAAAATAAAGGTACCCACATTACTTATAAATGCTAAAGATGATAGTTTTTTAACTAAAGAATGTTTCCCAAATGAAGAAGCCAAAGAATCAGATTTTTTCTTTCTTGAAACACCAAATTATGGGGGACACTGTGGGTTTATCTCTTCATTTAAAAAAGATGAAAATAATTGGCTACAAAAAAGAATTCTTAAATTTATAAAAACAAAAATCATTAGTACTACCTATAACAATAACTGTTAAAAAAAAGAGTTATTCTAGTTGGTTTTTCGATATTTGTTAAAATTTAGATTTAATTACGTGAAATACAGATTATTCCTCTTTTTTATTTTAATTTCTTTATTTACCAATGCACAAGCATTTCGTAATTATTCGAACGAATTTTTAAATATTGGCGTTGATGCAGCTGCATTAGGTATGAGTAAAAGTGTTGTTGCTACAACAAATAACGTAAATGCAACCTATTGGAATCCTGCTGGATTAGTTGGTATCGAAGACTACCAAGGTTCTTTAATGCATTCTTCATATTTTGCAGGAATTGCAAACTATAATCATGCTGCTTTTGCAATGCCTATAGATAAAGAAAGTGCACTTGGTATTTCTATTATTCGTTTTGGTGTAGATGATATCTTAAATACTACTGCCTTAATTGATAATGATGGTAATATCGATTTTAATCGAATAAGTTTATTTTCTGCAGCAGATTATGCATTTAATTTTTCTTATGCCAAAAATTTAATATTTAAGGATTTAAAAATAGGAGTGAATGCTAAAATAATTCGAAGAATTATTGGAGATTTTGCAGCTTCTTGGGGTTTTGGTTTTGATATTGGTCTTCAATTTGAACGGAATTCATGGAAATTTGGCCTTATGGCTAGAGATATAACGACTACATACAATACTTGGTCAATAAATGATGAAGCTTTTGAAAGTATTAGTAATTCCATTCCAGGTCAAAATCAAGAATTACCCGAAACCACAGAAATTACAAAACCTAAATTACAATTTGGTGTTGCAAAATATTGGAGAATTGGACGCTTTTTTAATTTATTATCCGAAATTGACCTTAACATGCGTTTTGAACAGACTAATGATGTTTTTTCGTCTGAATTCATAAGTATAGATCCAGCATTAGGATTTCAAGTAGATTACGAGAAATTTGTTTTTTTAAGAGTAGGCGTTGGTAATTTTCAAAATACAACAGCCTTCAATAATTCCAAATCACTATCAATGCAACCTAATTTTGGTGTTGGCTTTAACTACAAGGGCATACATGTAGATTATGCACTCACAAATATTGGAAGTGTAGGAAATGCCTTATACTCTAACATCTTTTCGTTAACTTTTGATTATTCTTTCTTTAGAAGATAATTTATATGAAAAAAAAATATTTTATTTATTTGGTATTCTTGTTTGTGCTAAAAAATACCATAGCACAAGTGCAACTTTCTACCTATGCAGAGATAAGTATTATTACAGCAGGTCCTGGCTCTGAGCTATATGAAGCTTTTGGTCATTCAGCGATTAGAGTTAAAGATCCAATGTTGCAGTTAGATTTGATTTACAATTATGGGATGTTTGATTTTAATGCACCTAATTTTTATTCAAATTTTACAAAAGGTAAATTGATCTATAAACTAGGTAGGTATAAATTCGAATATTTTTTAAGAAGTTATCACCAAGACAAACGTTGGGTAAAAGAGCAAACTTTGCGTTTAACACCTGAAGAGAAACAATCTTTTTTTATGTATTTAGAAAGAAATGCTTCTCCAAAAAATGCTTCCTATTTTTATGACCCCTATTATAACAATTGTGCAACAAAATTAAGAGATATTGTAGAGCATATTCTTGGTAATAAATTACTTTGGAATACAAACAACTTAACTAAAAACAAATCCCTTAGAGTATTAATGAATAAAGAAATTCCATGGAATACTTGGGGAAGTTTTGGAATTAATTTAGCACTAGGAAATGTATTGGATAAAGAAATTACTTTTAGAGAATACATGTATTTGCCAGACTACGTGCATAAAACATTTAAAGATAGTCAGCGGTTTATAAAAAGTTCAACTGAAAACTTAGTTGAAAAAGAAACTACTATTCTAGATTTTAAAGAAGCCAAAATACGACCAATCTTTTTAAGCCCTTTTTTGGTATTTAGTTGTTTTTGTATTATAGTTCTTATTTTTACTTTTTTAGATTATAAACATAAAAAAAGAGCTGCTATTTTAGATTTTACAGTACTTTTTAGTTCAGGAGCTGTAGGAGTATTACTTTTATTTCTTTGGTTCTTTACCGATCATTCTACTACCCCAAATAATTTTAATATTCTATGGGCCTTTGCACCCAATACAATTATTTCATTTCTTATGATTAAAAAAGACAACGTTGTTATGCTACACATTTATTTTAAAGTATTAATGATATTGTTGTTACTTATACCTGTTTTTTGGATTGTTGGGATACAACAATTTCCTTTGGCTGCCATTCCTTTGTTAGTTGCATTATTTTTCAGATATGTGTATCTAAGTCATTTTTATAAAGTTTAAAGAATAATAGCATGGCAAATAACTTAGAAATAGTTCCTTATAAAGAAATCTATTCCAACTTTTTTTACATATTAAATGCAGCTTGGTTAAAAAAATATTTTTACATAGAACCTTACGATGAAAAAGTTTTAAGCGACCCCAAAAAGTATATTTTAGATTCTGGAGGGTTTATATTTTTTGCACTTTATAATTCAGAAGTTGTAGGGGTTGTTTCTTTGATAAAACAAAACGATTTTTATGAACTGAGTAAAATGGCCGTAGATTCAAAATTTCAAGGATTAAAAATTGGTCATGGCTTAGTAAAGCACTGTATTTCATTTGGAAGACAAAAAGGGTGGAAAAACATCATACTTTATTCTCATAGATCTTTAGAAACTGCCATTTACCTTTATAAAAAGTTAGGATTTATAGAAATACCTTTAGAAAAAGAAGTGCATTATGGGAGAGCTAATATAAAAATGGAAATTACCCTGTAAGCTTTATAAAAAGCTTTGAATTGCAAGTTCATACCCTTTTAAACCAAAACCAAATAGAACTCCTTTTGCTGCTGGAGCTATAAAACTTTTATGCCTAAAATCTTCTCGTGCATGAATATTTGAAATATGAAGCTCTACTACAGGAGTCTGTATACTCTTTACAGCATCTCCAATACCAACAGATGTATGTGTGTAAGCTGCAGCATTTAAAATGATACCATCATAACTAAAACCAGCCTCATGCAATTTATCAATCAATTCTCCTTCTATGTTAGATTGATAGTAAGATAGTTCTAAAGCTGTGTATTTTGATTGCAGTTTAGAGAAAAAATCTTGAAATGTTTCAGAACCATAAATTTCAGGTTCTCGCTTACCTAATAAATTAAGGTTTGGGCCATTTATAATTAGTAATTTCATAAGTTCAAAAATACAATTATTTTGTTAAAAGACCATTTCTAACCAAAACTACTCTTAAAGGTAAAATATTAATTGTAATTTTATAAAATGAAATGGAAAAATGCACTTCATGATTATCAATTATTCTTAAAAATAGAAAGAGGACTCTCTAAAAACACAATAGATAGTTACACTAGAGATTTAGAAAAGCTAATTCATTTTTTATCTGCAAATGATATTACATTAAGCCCAATAACTATTGATAAAAAAATAATACAAGAATTTATTTATCAAAAGGCAAAAGAAATAAATTCAAAGAGTCAGGCTAGGTTAATTTCTGGATTGCGTAGCTTTTTTGATTATTTGGTTTTTGAAGAGTATAGAAAAACGAATCCAACTGATTTAATCGAGAGCCCTAAAATTGGTATAAAACTACCTGATACTCTCTCTGAAGAGGATATTAATAGTTTAATTTCTGCTATAGATTTAACTCACCCTCAAGGAGAACGCAATAAAACTATTATTGAAACCCTATACAGTTGTGGGCTTCGTGTAAGTGAGCTTATTAATTTAAAAATTTCAGATCTTTTTTTTGAGGAAGGATTTATAAAAGTAACAGGTAAAGGAAATAAAGAACGTTTTGTTCCCATTCATTATAATGCACAAAAATATATTATCTATTATATAAATACTTTAAGAAATAGTGTAAAACCACAAAAAGGTTTTGAAGACACACTTTTTCTTAATAGAAGAGGAAAAGCGCTTACAAGACAAATGATTTTTACTATTTTAAAGCAATTGGCTATAAAGATTAATTTAAATAAAAAAATAAGCCCACATACATTAAGGCATTCTTTTGCAACTCATTTGTTAAAAAATGGTGCCGATCTGAGAGCAATACAACAGATGTTAGGTCACGAAAGTATTACTACAACAGAGGTATATGTCCATTTAGATAATAGCTATCTAAAGGAGGTTGTAGAAACATACCACCCTAGAAAATAAAAAACCTCACAAAGTGAGGGATTTTTATTCTTTTTTAAAAAATTACTTTGCTACGTTTACAGCTCTGGTTTCTCTAATTACAGTAACTTTTACTTGACCTGGATACGTCATATCATTCTGTATTTTTTGTGAAATATTGAAAGACAATTCAGACGCTTTGGTATCATTAACTTTAGTGCTTTCTACCATAACTCTTAACTCTCTACCAGCTTGAATTGCATAAGCTTTTTGAACTCCTGTAAAACCAAAAGCAATCGCTTCCAAATCTTTAAGCCTTTGTATGTAAGAATCTAATACTTGACGTCTAGCTCCTGGTCTAGCTCCTGAAATAGCATCACAAACTTGTACGATTGGAGATATTAAACTTTTCATTTCTATTTCATCATGATGGGCACCAATAGCGTTACATACATCTGGCTTTTCACCATACTTTTCAGCCCACTCCATACCTAACAAAGCATGAGGTAATTCGCTTTCTGCATCTGGTACTTTTCCGATATCATGTAACAAACCTGCTCTTTTGGCAACTTTGGAATTCAGTCCCATTTCTGCAGCCATAATTCCACATAAATTTGCAACTTCTCTTGAGTGCTGTAATAGATTTTGACCGTAAGAAGAACGGTATTTCATTCTACCAACAGCTTTTACTAATTCTGGATGTAATCCATGAATCCCAAGATCGATGACTGTTCTTTTACCAACTTCAATAATTTCTTGAGAAATTTGTTTTTCTGTTTTTTTAACGATCTCTTCTATTCGTGCTGGATGTATTCTACCGTCTGTCACTAATTTGTGCATTGATAAACGAGCTATTTCTCTTCTAACAGGATCAAAACAAGATAAAATGATAGCTTCTGGTGTATCATCAACAATTATTTCTACCCCAGTTGCAGCCTCAAGAGCTCTAATGTTACGCCCTTCTCTTCCAATAATTCTTCCTTTAACATCGTCTGACTCTAAGTTAAAAACAGAAACACAATTTTCTACTGCTTGTTCTACCCCTACTCTTTGTATAGTTCCTAAAACTACTTTTCTAGCTTCTTGCTCTGCAGTAAGTTTTGCCTCTTCAATAGAAGTTTGAATAAAAGCCATTGCTTCAGTTTTAGCTTCGTCTTTTAAAGAACTTACCAATTCTTTTTTTGCTTCCTCAGCAGATAATCCAGAGATTTGTTCTAGCATATCTACATGTCTTTTATGCATTTTTTCTAATTCGTTCTCTTTTTTATCTAAAAAGTCTAATTTAAAATCGTAGTCTTTTTCTTTTTGTTCTAGAGACTCATTTAGTCTTTTATTTTTATCAAGTTCAGAAGCTACTTTAGATTCTCTATCTCGAATTCTTTTTTCTACTTCAGAAATTTTCTTTTCTCTAGATAAAATAACCTTTTCGTGTTCAGACTTTAGCTCTATAAACTTTTCTTTAGCCTGAAGTATTTTATCTTTTTTTATTGATTCTGCATCAATTTTTGCCTCTTTTAAAATGGCACTAGCTTCCTTTCTTGTGCTATTTAAAACTTTTTTTCCTTTCGATTTTTCAATAGCTTTAAAAACAATAAAACCTATTGCAACTCCTATTAAAACACCCAATACAATGGGTAGTATGATTGATTCCATAATTTAAATTTATATATAAAAAAAAGCCTACATCAGTTGGTTTTTTTTAAACTCCATAATGACATATATAGGACTAACTAACTGTTCAAGAATCCACTTGAAACGATAAAGTTTCTATGGCATGCTTTAGTAGTTAAGACTCACCCTTCATAATAGAATAGTGTTGAGTTTAATAAACAATTACTAACGTAGGCAGTGTGTTGTTAATGTATTTTAATGAACGTTTTATTCTAAGTGAGTGTTTACCAAATTGGTAAGCTCATCTAATTTTTGCATTTCTTCTTTATTTGTATATGCTTTGTTTAAAGATAAAATTTCTAATTTAGAAGCAAATTGTAATGCAGACATCGCCAAAACATCTTGTTTATCGCTTACTGCATAATTTTGTTCATAAGTAGAAATTAATTTATTTATAGCATTTGCTGCCTTACGCATCCCCTCCTCTTCTTTTGTGTTATTTACACTTAAAGGATAAGTTCTACCAGCAATTACTATATTAATCTTTAATTTACTCACAATGTAAAGAACTTTATTCTTGTAACTGAATTATACATTTATCAATTTCTTTAATTAATGAATTTATCTTCAGTTTTGTATCTCTTGTATTTGATCCACTGCCTTCAATAGTTTTTGCAATTTTGAGTGATTCAAATTCTTTTTTTTGAATCGACAAATCATGCTCTTTTTCTAAAAGTTTAATTTGTAATGAATTGTTGTTTTGAAGCAAAATTTCGTTTTCTTTCTTTAAAAATTCATAATTAGAAAGTAAATTTTTTAATGATTTTTCTAGTAAATGAATTGCCTCTAGTGTATTACCCATTATAACTTTAGAATAAACTATCTCTACAAAGTTAACATTCTGTTTTAAATATAACAACATTTAATCACTTTTTTAATAACAAGATGATAATGAAACCGTTAACACACCATGAATTTTTAGTATTTTTACCTAAATTTATTTTAAATTGAAAGCACTCACTATTACCTTTTTTTTGTTATTACATTTTATCTGTACTTCTCAAAAAAAATATCCAACAAACTATTTTAGAAATCCACTAGACATTCCCATCTATTTAACAGGATCTTTTGGAGAATTAAGAAGTAATCATTTTCACGCTGGTATCGATATTAAAACCCAAGGAAAAGAGGGTTTGGATGTTTATGCAGCTTCAGGTGGATATGTGTCTCGAATAAAATTGCAACAATTTGGTTATGGAAAAGCAATTTATATAACACATCCAAATGGTTACACTTCTGTATATGGACACCTAAAAAAATTTAATGATAAAATAGAAAAATATGTAAAGTCTGTTCAGTATCAAAAAGAAAATTATGCTACTGGGAATTTATATTTTAAGGAAGATAAATTTCCAATCTCAAAAGGAGATATTATTGCCTATTCTGGAGATACTGGCGGTTCAGGTGGTCCTCATTTGCATTTTGAAATTAGAAATACAGCAACAGAAAGTATCATTAACCCACTTTTATTTGGACTAGAAGTAACAGATCATATTCCACCAAAAATAAGAACCCTAAAAGCATATACATTATCTGATGATGCAAGAATTAACCAACAAAAAAAGAGTTTTCAAATACCTATAAAAAAACTAAATAATGGAAATTATATAGCCGACCGAATTTCTGCAAGTGGTCTAATCGGTTTTGGAGTAGATGTTTTTGATCTGTTTGACAAAATGCCGAATAAAAATGGAGTTTATAGTTTAGAAATGAAAGTAAATGGAAAAAGAGTTTACTATCATACTATGGAGACTTTTACCTTTTCTAATAGTAAATTCTTAAACTTACATATTGATTACGAGCATTATAAAAAATATAAAAGAAGATTTCAAAAAACACACAAACACCCACTTAATCAATTATCTATTTATAAAAGTCTTATTAATGATGGAAAAATTACAATAGAAAATGGGTTTAACTATACAATAGAAATTATAGCTAAAGATTATATGGAGAATACAGTTAAGGTTAGAGTTCCTATTGCAGGTAAAAAAAGCAACCTTCTTTTTGAACCCCAACAAGATACCACAAACTATTATATAGATAGAAAAAAGTTTACTAAATTTCACTTAAATAAGGTTTCTATTGCCTTCCCAAAAAATACATTTTATGATAATTTATATCTAGATTTAAAACAAGAAGATAATATTGTTCACATTCATAATGCTACAGTACCATTAAATAGAAACTTTACATTAACATTCGATGTTACTTCCTACACAAAAGAAGAAAAAGAAAAACTTTATATCGCAAATTTAGAATACCCAAAATACCCTAGATATCAATACACAAGAAAAAAAGACAGCACTTTTTTTACCACAAGTAAAACTTTAGGAAAATACACACTACTACTTGACAATGAAGAACCTAATATAGATATTTTATATTTTAAGAATGAACAGTGGATTAGTAATTTTAAAACGATAAAAGTAAAAATTAATGATGAAGGCTCTGGAATAAAAGATTGGAAAGCAACTTTAGATGGAACTTGGATATTAATGGAATACAATCATAAAAAGAAAATTTTAACCTATAATTTTAGTGATAAAAAATTGGTTGGTAGTAAACATATCTTTAAACTTGTAGTCTCAGATAATGTTGGAAATACCAATAGTGTTTCTAGAACGTTCTATAAGAAACAACTAAATTAATTTTTGTGAAAAAAATACTTTTATTTCTATTTTTAATCCCTAGCGCTTTACTGGCTCAGAAAACAACGTTATTAAAAGGAATTGTTAAGAATAGTAATAAAGAAATTATAGAAAAAGTTTCTATTAAATACGGTAACGTTGGAACTACTTCTGATAGTAAGGGAAAATATACACTAAGAATTCCTTTAAATAAAAAAATAACAGTAACTTTTAGTCATGTATCTTATAATACACTTCAAAAAAATATTTATGTAACAAATAGAAATAGTATTCGCTTCTCTCCGACATTGCAAACTAAAACAGAAAATCTTAAAGAGATTACAGTTAAAGATATTAGAAAAGAGTCTTCTGGCATTACAAAAATTAGTATTAACAAAGTAAAAAATACGGTAGGTCCAAATGCTGGTGTAGAAAATGTGTTAATGACTTTACCTGGTGTAAATAACAATAATGAATTAAGTACACAATACAATGTTAGAGGTGGTAATTTTGATGAAAATTTAGTTTATGTAAACGGAATACAAGTATACAGACCTTTTTTGGTTAGGTCTGGTCAGCAAGAAGGTTTAAGTTTTATTAACCCTAACATGGTTCAAAACATCGACTTTTCTGCTGGTGGGTTTCAAGCCAAGTATGGAGATCGATTATCATCGGTACTAGACATTACTTATAGGAAACCAAAAGAGCAATCAATTGCTATAGACGCAAGTCTGTTAGGTGCTAGTGCCACATTTGAAGGTTTATTTTTAAATAATAAACTTAGTGCCATTAGTAGTATTAGGTACAGAGACAACAGTCTTTTTGTAAATAGTAAGCAAATAGAAACAAATTTTAGACCTCGGTTTACAGATTTACAAACCTTTTTATCTTATAAACTTTCAGATAAAATACAATTTAATCTTTTAAGTAACTTTTCTTTAAACAATTACAATTACCAACCTTTAACAAGAAGAACTCGTTTTGGTACAGTTGCAGACCCATTAGAATTGACTGTATTTTATTCTGGAGAAGAGAAAAATAATTATTTAACCTTATTTGGTGCCTTTTCTACAGAATATAACCTTAATGAAAATTTAAAATTTACAGCTACTGCCTCAAGATACAATACACAAGAGGAGGAATATTTCGACATTTTAGCTCAATATCGTTTAGGTGAAGTAGACGCTAATATTGGTTCTGAAGGTTTTGGCGATGTTCAATTTTCTCAAGGAATTGGTTCTCAACTAAATCATGCTAGGAACGATTTAGACGCTTTAATTACAAATTTAGAATTAAGAGGTAGTTTTAAAAAAGCATCAACTCAAGTAGATTTTGGAGTAAAATTTCAACAAGAAAACATAAAAGATAGAATTCGTGAATGGGAAGTTATAGATTCTTTAGGATTTTCTATTAGACCCCCTTTTCATTCCTCTAACAATCAACCTTATGAACCTTTTGAAGGAGAACTCACCCCTTTTCAAAATATTAGAAAAGATAATACTGTAGAAATTACAAGAATTACAAGTTTTGCCCAATTTAATCAACGCTCTTTCTGGAAAGATCATGAAGTATTTTATAATTTAGGTATTAGAGCACATTCTTGGCTAGTAAACGGAAATGGAACTACATCAACTCGTAAGGTAATCATAAGTCCACGTGGCCAATTCGCAATTAAACCCGATTGGGAAAAAGACATGTTGTTTAGAATTTCAGGAGGGTTGTATGCGCAACCTCCTTCTTACAGAGAATTAAGAGATTTTAATGGAGCCGTTTCAATAGATGTTAATGCTCAGAAATCATACCATTTGGTTACAGGAATGGATTACAGTTTTAATTTATGGAATAGGCCTTTTAAGCTTACCTCTGAGGCTTATTACAAGAATTTAACTGATGTTAACTCGTATACTATAGATAATGTTAGAATTAGATATAGGGCAGATAACGTGACAAAAGCTTATGCCTATGGTTTTGATTTTCGATTAAATGGCGAGTTTGTTCCAGGAAGTGAAAGTTGGGTAAGTTTAGGCTATTTAAAAACTGAAGAAAATATAGATAATAATGGTTACATATCTAGACCCTCTGACCAAAGAATAAAATTTGGAATTTTATTTCAAGATTATGTTCCAAATTTACCAAATTTAAAAGCCTATTTAAATTTAGTTTATAACTCTGGTGTTCCTGGTGGTGCTCCTTCATATGCAAACCCTTATAATTTTCAAGAAAGATTAAGAGATTATAGAAGAGCTGATTTAGGAGTCTCTTACATCTTTGTAGATACCAATAAGAAAATTAAAAATGGGTGGCTTTCTAATTTTAAAGAACTAAGTGCTGGATTAGAACTTTTTAATATTTTTGATATTCAAAATGCTATTACCAACACTTGGGTAAGAGATGTATATACAAAAACCCAGTTTGGTATACCAAACTTTATGACAGGTAGAGTTCTTAACTTTAAAATTGCAATGAAACTTTAAAGTTATTCTCTATTCACTAAATCCATAGAAAATGCAGGCAAACAAATCGCAATGTACTCACAATCCTCATCAAATGGATTTGAATATTGAACACGAACCTCTTTTTCAATTTTTATGGCTTCCCCTGCTTTTAAAATAATAGTCTCACCATCTATTACAAATTGTTTTTTACCTTTAATTATATAGGTGTATTCAGAAAATTTAGGCGTTTGAAAAGGTTCTTTCCATTTCGGAGGTGCTACCATGTGAGCAATACTTAAATCTGATTGCTTATTGGTTGCATTACCAAAATACTCTTCAATCAATTTTCCGTCTGTAGTTGGAACCTTAAAAGGATCTTTTTGTAAAGTATATTTTTTCATAATTGTAAATAATCAAAAGATATTTCTTTAATGAAACCAAATAATAAAAAGCTTAACCTTTGCTAAATCTGGTATTTGCTCTAAAGAAACCTTTTGAGACATTCCAAAATCTCTTAAACCCAATTCCTCTTTATCAATAGCAATAGTAGCATTTAATTCGTCTACAAAAAGAGTTACAGATTGTAACGTTGTTTCTGGCCTAACAACATAATTTGCATTTATTTCAGAAAAAATTGAATTTAAACTAACCCCTAGTTTTGTTTGGTATCTAGAATCATGTATCTCAATGCTTTTAATTCTAGAGGTGCTATCTAATTGTTCTTTTGGAACTATCGTTAATAAGTGCTTCCCTCCTTTTTCATAGATTAGGTAATTATCATCATCCTGAAAATAATTATCTCCTAAAGCACCTTCACTTAAGTTTCTAACAATTGAATCGTTTTCAAATATTTTATCTAACTCTGCAATTGTGGTTGTTTTATTGATACTTCCAACAACGCCTTTGTCTAGAACAAACTTACTATTATTGGTACAACCTACAATGCACAGCATTACTAAAACTACTAGTGATAAAAAATTTCTTGTATTCATTTTTAATTGATTTGATATATATGTAACGTTATTATTTTTAATTTGTTTTTTAAAGATTTGGTATAATAAAAAAAATAGCTTTACCAAAATTAGTTTAGGTGTATTATAATAAAAACATAATTATGCCTTTTGTTTTCTAATGGCTTTGTCTTTAAGTACTTTTTCCCAATATTTTTTAGCGACAAATAATAAGCCAAAACTTTCGCTCTTTTCTTTGCCAAGATGTTTGTGATGCATTTTATGTGCCCATTTTATAGCTTTTATGTAGATATTAGTACTTCTTGAAAACCATTTAAAACGCTGGTGAATAATAACATCATGCACCATAAAATAAGCAAATCCATAAAGTGCAATACCAAAGCCGATTCCTGCAAGCCAAAACAATTTATCTTGCAAACCAAACATAATGCATAACCAACTTGGTATGGCAAAAATTAAAAAGAAGGCATCATTTTTTTCGAAAAAGTGAGCATTTGGTTTGTGATGATCTTCATGCAGATACCATAAAAATCCGTGCATTACATATTTATGCATCACCCAAGTTACACCTTCCATTATAACAAATGTTATTAAAGTAATTGATAAAATATAAAGAAAAATCATTTATAAAAGAAACTAATGGTTATGAAAAATATAAGTTGAATTGCATATAAATAAACTGCGAATTTATTCTGCTTATTAAAACTCAAATTTACGAATAAATACTGTAAAATTAAACTTCCAAAAAACCAACATACGTAATTATAAATTGGAATTTCTCCAAGAGGATACCATTGCCAAAAATTTAGTTTGATAGCAACAGGTTCTAAAAAAAAGTCTAAAAAAACTGCTGCAAAAGCCCCAGTTATTGCCAATACATGAAGTTCTAAATCCTTAGAAACATTGAAGTTATATTTAACCTTAAACCAGGTATAGGTTTGAGATGTTAAAGTACCAACAGAATACATTGTTATAAACCACAAATTACCCAATAAAATAGGAACACCCCATATTTTGTATCCCATAACAGTTGAATATTCATAATCTCCAAAAAGAAAACCTGTATTGATACCAATAATTTCGTAAGTAAGACCTGCAAAAATACAAGCACTAAAAAAGAGCCAAAGTGATTTATTAATTTTTTGATGTGTGTAAAACAACAATACCAATGATATGATTAAATTCAAAGGTGTGTTATCAATAAAGAAGTCACTATACTCAGTAAAAAGTAAGCCAATAATGGCACTCACATGAAATAATAAACTTATTCCTAATGCTAGTTTATATTTGTGTTTGATTAAATTAGTGAATGTCATCTGCTACTAATTTTGCACTTTTAAAACATAATGGAATGCCTCCTCCTGGATGAACACTTCCTCCACAGAAATGTAAATTTTTATAATGCTTACTTCTATTTTGTTGTCTAAAAAAAGCAGCCATTTTACTGTTACTACTTGTTCCGTATAAAGAACCCATAAAACTCGCCGTTTTTTCTTGAATATTTAATGGAGAAAGCGTTTCTTCCACAACAATATGATCTTCAAGATTAGTGTTTAATTGTTTATTTAGTTGTTTAATAATAAACCTTTTTATCTTTTCTTTCTGTTCCTCCCAATTATGATCGTTATGTGCAGGAGCATTTACCATTACAAACCAATTTTCACTGTTATTAGGAGCCTGATTTTTATCAAATTTAGAAGTTACATTTACATAAACGGTTGGTTCATCAGGCAAAATTGATTCTTCAAATATGTGTTGAAACTCTTTTTTATAATCTTCGCTAAAAAAGATATTATGCAACCCTAATTCAGAAAAAGTGGTATCAATTCCCCAATAAAATATAAAAGCACTACTACTCCGTTCTTGCTTTAGTACTTTATGAGCAAACTTATTATCAGAAAGTAAGTTTTTGTAGGTGTAATAAATATCCATATTACTTACTACTATATCTGCCTCATACTTTTTTCCGTTTACTAAAACTCCTGTTACTGTATTTTTGAAAGTTTCAATTTTTTCTACTTTACTATTTGTGTGAAATTTAACACCAATCTCTTTTGCTAGCTGCACTAAAGCTTTGATAATGCTTATCATTCCTCCATTTGGATAAAAAGTTCCTTGACTTTGTTCTAAACTTGAAATCATGCTTAACATTGCTGGTGCTTTATAGGGGTTGCTACCATTATAAGTTGCAAATCGATTGAAAAGCTGAATCATTTCTGGCGTTTTAAAACTTGATTCATTATAACTATTTAGTGACTTAGTAATGTATGGGAATTTTACACTAAACAAAGCTTTGTAAGTTTCACTTTTGGTAATTAAACTTGAATCTAATGGAAAATCTAAAAAAAGTTCTCCTATGTTTTGATAAGCTTTATTACTATTCTGAAGGTATTTTTTAATATTATCTGCAGGTTCTCCAAAAACTTTTTCTGCTTCATTCGCAAATGCTTCAACATTTTTCTTCGCTATTATTTTTTTCCCGTTTGCAAAAAAATAACGACAACTTTCATCTAAATCGCGATAGGTAAAATAGTTCGTAATGTCTTTTTTAGCTAAACTAAAAAGTGCTTCTATATTTTCTGGAGCTGTAAAAAGAGAAGGCCCAGTATCAAAAGTAAAACCCTCTTTTTCAATTGAAGATAATTTTCCACCAAGGTAAGTATTTGCTTCAAAAACAGAAACATCATAATCCTTTAAAGCTAACCGAATAGATGTCGCTAAACCAGCAATTCCACTACCAATAATAGCTACCTTCCTCATTTGTTTAATTTTTTAGTAAAAATATAAAACAAAAAAGTATTAAACATTATTTTTTTGAATTATATCCAAATATTTATCAAATATAAAAAGTAATTAATTTTAAAATAAAACAAAAAAAATGTAGTTGAGTTAGAACGTAGGGTAAACGTATTATTTTTCAATTTTTTGTTGAATGGTAAAACGTGTAAACATATCTTCACTATACCATTTTTGTTTTCTAGTTTTTTTGATAACCGCTTTATGTTGTGGCATTTTGTAAGCAAAATTTTTCATCATTGCTTTTGATTCCCAAACACTAAAAGTTGCTTGTTTTACCCAAGGAACCTCACCAACTCCATAAGAATTTTTAAATCCTTCTGTTTTAGACATTTGAGAGGCGATTGGAGCTACATTTCTCCAAAAATAACGTAATTTGTTTAAGCGAATTGTAGCTCTAGTTAGCACAGCTATTTCACCTTCGTAATCTGTAGTTGCTGGTAAATTACCAAAAACCTTTTTTCGATCCCATAAACCATGGCCTTCAATTGGTTTTAATATATAAATAGTTTGTTTTTTGCAGAACAAGTCAAACCATTTTACAATGAAGTTTCCAAATTGAGCTTTTACAGTTAAATTACCTTCATAGGTTATTAAAATAGCCCACTGAGATAAATCTGGAACTTTATCAAAAGTACCATTTTTACCTGTTCCCATTAATTTATAAAATTGTATGTTTTTATTAAAAAATAATGGAATTCTAAAAATAACCATTGATAAAAAACCAAAAATAGCAAAGATGGGGTTGTATTTAGCAATGATTAAACTAGCTCTCAAAATAGTATTTTTAGATTTAAAAAAATAATATCAAATATAACTAAAGTAATCAAGGTGAATCATTTTTTGATATACTGTTTTATAGTTTTCTTCAAGATTATTTAATCTCTACATAAAAAAATAGACATTTATATTTTAAGAATAAATATGTTAATCTATCCAATTTTTAAACTCTTTTACACGCTCTCTACTGACAATTATATCTTGCTCATTATAAGAGTATAAAATTAATTTTAAACGTGAATTTGAATAGGTCACAATGTCTTTTATTGCGTTTATATGAATAATAAAGGTTCGGTTTACCCTAAAAAATTGTTCAGGATCTAATTGCTCTTGCCAGTTTTCTAAGGAATTGTCTAACAAGTAGTTTCGGTTTTCTATAGTGTGAATATAGGTCGATTTATTTTCGCTATAAAAGCACTCAACTTCTTGTATATGAATAATTTTTATGTGTTGCCCAATTTTAATTGAAAGCCTTTTCTTAAATTTTCGATCTACAGGATTTACTAATAGTTTTCGAATATCATCTAGATTTACTTTTACATCAGTTTGTATTGGCTGTTGTTTTTTAAACTGTTCTACTGCTGTAGCTAATTCTTCGTCATCTATCGGTTTTAAAAGATAATCGATGCTATTTAATTTAAACGCTTTTAACGCATACTCATCATAAGCTGTTGTGAATATTATAGCAGATTTTATTTCAATTTCTTCAAAAATTTCAAAAGACAAACCATCTGATAATTGAATATCTAAAAATATTAAATCTGGATGTTTATTGTTCTGAAGCCAGTTTAAAGATTCTTCTACAGAGTGCAACATTTGTTGGACTTCTATATTTAGTTCTGCAAGCATTCTGTTTAGTCTCCTTGCTGCAGGTTTTTCATCTTCTATAATTAATACGTTCATTCTTGTAAAGCTAAAATCTTCTTTTTTCTTCTTCTTTTTCTAAATAGGCTTGTATTTTTCTTTCTTCCCAGTCTTGTCCAAAACCTAAAAACTTAAAACCAAAAACTCCCATCCAGTGAAAGAAAAGACCAATTCCCCAGAAAATCCAAGTTGAATATACACCAAAATTAGATAAAGCATTTTTTATTGAATAGTTATTTTGCATTAAACCAAAGATAATTATTCCGCTTAAAAATATATTTATAAGCACATAAACAATACCATGAATGTAAAAACCTTTAATAGCTTTAACTCGTTTTTTTGCTCTTGTATAATTCTGCTCTTGAATAAATTTATTGTCCATAGATATTATTTTTTATTTATAAATTCTTTAATTTTTTTTTCTTCCCAGTTTTTTCCAAAACCTAACTTATCAAATCCAAATACTCCAAACCAATGAATAATTAAACCTCCAAACCAAACTATTATTGCAAACCAAAACCAATGAAATTGTGGGACTGTTTGTAAATTGATAAATACTAAAAAAGGCGGAATAATAAATGTAGCCAGTACATGTGTGTAGAAACCTTTAATCTCCTTTACTCTTTTTGCTGCCTTTAGTCTAAGTTGGTGGTTGTTAGATTCGATATTCATGTTAAAAGTTATTATTTTGTTCGTCTAAATATTGCTGTACTTTTCTTTGCTCCCATTCTTTATTGAACAACAAGCTAATACCAAATGTATTTAATACTTGAAAGGCAATCCCAATTCCCCAATAAAACCAAATTTTGTAATTATGATAATTATAAAACGCTTGGCTAAATGCGTCTCCATCATTCATGTCGCCAAAAATAAATATTGTAGATAAAAATGTATTTACAAAAAGATAAATCGCTAAATGCTTATAGAATTTGCTTATTTTTTCTATTCGTTTTCTAGCCAAAATATACTTCTGTTCTCGTGTGTATTCTCTTTCCATTATCTTACCCTTTTTTGTTGGTTTTCTTTATCCATCATTTCTTTAATCTTTCTTTCTTCCCAATTTCTTCCCAAGAAAATGTTATAGTTATTTACTTCTAAAAAGTGGAAAAACAAACCTATTCCCCATCCAAAAGCTGGAAACCAAAACCAATAAAAACCTGGTGAGAATCTTAAATTGATAAATATTAAAAATGGTATTACTAAACAGTATGAAGCTAAATTTTGATAAAATTCTTTTAATTTTTCTACTCTTTCGACTGCTTTTACGTATTTGCTGTTTTCTAAATCTTCTGTAAACATAATTTCATTCATTTTATATAAGAGAGGTAAACTCACCTTAAAAGTTTTATTGTTATTTTCTATTCTTACCCCTTGTTCAGTTAATAAACCATACCTATCTGCAATATTCTGTAAGCCTACTTTAGTGCTTTTACCTATTGCCTCTTTTGGGTTAATGTTATTTTCTATACTTAAAAAACTACCTTCTTGATATATAGAAATTGTTAAGGGTTTTAAAGAGGATACCACATTGTGTTTTACTGCATTTTCTAATAATAATTGTAGTGACAATGGTACAATTTTTAGTTCTTTATCTGTAATAGCTTCTGGAACGTTAAAACTCACTGCTTCTTCAAATCGCATCTCTAACAACTGCATATACGTTTTTGCAAAGGTCAATTCTTCAGAAATTGGCACTAAATCTTTGTTTCTTTGCTCTAAAACATACCGATAAACTTTAGATAGTTTTGTGGTAAATTTCTCCGCTTTTGGTGGGTTTTCACCAATTAAACTGGTTAACACATTTAAACTATTAAATAAAAAATGTGGATCTAATTGATTTTTTAATGACTCAAACTTTGCAGTCTCTGTCTTGGCTACAATTTGTTGCTTGGTACTTTCTTGATTTACGGATTTTTTCCATGCCATCATAAAACCTCTTGCATGTAAAAATGCTGAGACACCAAAAGAGAGAATGGTATAAAAAACATGCATCCACACGTAATTTCCAGTAAAGAAATAGTCAGGATTATTTTTATTGATGATTATAAAATTCAAATAGTTTATAAATAGAACTGCTGGAATTGTATATAATATTGTAGAAATAATACCTGCCCATACTCTGAGGTTTGTATCCTTTACCCAAGACCATTTTTTACTTAGGGCATGATTAATTAAGCCTTGTGCGAAACCTAAACCAAAAGAATACATAGCAGATATCAAAAGGGTATACATGATATTTAATAGAGAAAAATCTTGATTTATTAAGACAAAAACTACTGTAAAAATGAGTGTAATTTTTAAACTAACTAAAACACCTTCTTTCATGTTATTTTTTTCTATTCTGCTATATATACTCATTATCTTTAATTGTATTTACTAAAATTTTATGATTAAAGATACATTTTTATCTTTTACTAGAAATTTTGAATCTTCAAAATTAGGTGGTCCGTAAGACATTTTATTATTAGAACTTCCATAATCCTCTAAAGGCATTCCATTTGAATTAAAATCCATTTGTTTGTTATTATTTTTATCATGATAACAAATAATTGAATATTCGCCTTTTGTAATATTTTTGAATTTTACAATGATCTTTCCATTTTTTATTAAAGTACTCTTTGCTTGTATGGGTTTTTTCATAAAAAGCTCTTTGTTATATAATGCAAAACCGACACTTCCATCATCAGAAGAAATATTTTCAATGGTTACTGTAATGGTTTTTTGTTGCCCTACAATCGAGGAAGAAATGAAAACAACAATTAAAAATAAAAGTGATACTAAAAATTTCATATGATTTATATTTTGGGATTAATTATAGTACAAAGATGTTAATAGTAGTAATGTTTTTAAATTAAAATAGTCTGAACTGTATGTATTTAGGTCTGAATTGTAACGTAACATACTAAGCTTTTATACGTATAGCTTATTGTTTACTTATTTTTAGAGCTATTAAATTATGAATAATTAAAAAAATAATAATTGAATTTTATAATTTGATAAAAATTTTAAAAAAACAATAAATATTTACTAAGCATAATAAAAAATAAATACATTTGTCACATAATATTAAGTATTTTGTTCTTATTTCATTACATATTAGCGATTTTAAATTTTACTCCTAGTAGTAATATAATTTTTGTGCGTCGCTTTTTCTCAGTTCGCCCTTTGGGTGTTTAATAATTCTTAGGAATTAGGTGCGTCCAATTCCACACTTCAGAACTTTACAAAATAATTTAAACCTTAACATATCAATACAATGCAAATTGTTATTGCAAACAAATCGCATATTATTTATGCAAACATCATCTGCGAAACTATAGCTGAAGCTGCTAAAGTTAGAGGTACAGGTATTGCCAAAAGAAAACCTGATTACATTTCTAGAAAAATGGAAAATGGCAATGCTGTAATCGCTTTAGATGGAGATATTTTTGCTGGCTTTTGTTACATAGAACAATGGGGCCATGGAAAATTTGTAGCTAATTCTGGATTAATTGTTCATCCTAATTATAGAAATATTGGTTTAGCGAAAAAGATAAAAGAAGTTATTTTTAGACATTCTAGAACTAAGTTTCCAAATGCTAAAGTATTTAGCATAACAACAGGTTTGGCTGTTATGAAATTAAATAGCGATTTAGGGTACAAACCAGTACCCTTTTCTGAGTTAACAGACGATCAAACCTTTTGGAATGGATGTCAAACCTGTAAGAACTTCGATATTTTAACTAGAACAGAAAAGAAAATGTGCTTGTGTACAGGAATGCTTTTTGATCCTAAAAATCAAGATAAATATGAATCAAAAAAGGTTAAAGAAAACGTATTTAAAAGATTAAAATCAATGAAACAAAATCTGTTTCTAAAAAAAGATAAAAAATGAAAAAATTAGTTATTGCCTACAGTGGAGGTTTAGATACTTCTTATTGTGCTGTAAGTTTATCGAAAGAATTCGAAGTGCATGCTGTAAGTGTAAATACAGGCGGTTTCACTGAAAATGAAGTTAAAAATATAGAACGTAATGCATATAAAATGGGCGTTACCACTTATAAAAACATAGATGCTGTAGCTACTTTTTATACTAAGGTTGTTAAATATTTAATTTTTGGTAATGTATTAAAAAATGCCACTTACCCACTTTCTGTGAGTGCAGAAAGAATTATTCAAGCCATAGAAATCATTGAATATGCTAAAAGTATAGATGCAGAATATATTGCGCATGGAAGTACAGGTGCTGGAAATGATCAAGTTCGTTTTGATATGATTTTTCAAACTCTTGCTCCAGGAATTAAAATTATTACACCAATCAGAGATCAAAAATTATCGAGACAAGAAGAAATTGATTATTTAAAAGCTGAAGGCATAGATATGAATTGGGAAAAATCGAAATACTCAGTAAACAAAGGTCTTTGGGGAACTAGTGTTGGTGGTGTAGAAACTTTAGAGTCAGAAAAACCACTACCTAGTGAAGCTTATCCTTCTCAATTAGAGAAAGAAGGAGAAGAAAAAGTTACCTTAACTTTTAAAAATGGAGAATTTGTTGCTTTAAATAATCAAGAAAATGCGCCTGAAGTAAATATCGAAAAATTAAATGAAATTGCTTCTAATTATGCAATTGGTAGAGATATTCATGTAGGAGATACTATTGTTGGTACAAAAGGTAGAGTCGGTTTTGAGGCAGCTGCTGCACTAATTGTGGTAAAAGCTCATCATTTATTAGAGAAACACACTCTTACCAAATGGCAATTGCAACATAAAGAATATCTGTCTAGTTTTTATGGAATGCATTTGCATGAAGGACAATATTTAGATCCTGTAATGAGAGATACTGAAGCCTTTTTACAAAGTTCCCAAAAAATGGTTTCAGGTAATGTAGTTGTTACTTTAAAACCATATCACTTCACATTAGATGGCATTGTATCTAAACACGATTTAATGTCGAGTAAATTCAGTACTTATGGTGAAGAGAATAAAGCTTGGTCTGCAGATGATGCCAAAGGTTTTATTAAGATTTTTGGTAATCAAAACAAAATATATCAACAAGTAAACTCTTAATTATGTTAGAAGTAGGTATAATTGGTGGTGCAGGCTACACAGCAGGTGAATTAATACGTTTATTATTAAATCACCAAAAAACAAATATTAATTTTGTGTTCAGTACATCTAATGCTGGCAATAAATTATATAAAGTTCATCAAGATTTAATAGGAGCCACAGAAATTAGTTTTTCAAGTGAAATAAATGCTGATGTTGATGTGTTGTTTCTCTGCTTAGGACATGGAAATTCAACTGCTTTTTTACAAAAAAACAGCTTTTCAAAAAATACAAAAATTATTGATTTAAGTAATGATTTTAGATTAATCGCCGATAAAAATTTTGAAGGTAAAGAATTTGTTTATGGTTTGCCTGAGTTAAACAAAAAAGCAATTCAATCTGCTAATTACATTGCGAATCCTGGTTGTTTTGCTACAGCTTTACAGTTGGCTATTTTACCTTTAGCTTCAAATGGATTATTAAAAAATGATGTTCATATAAATGCTGTAACTGGTGCAACTGGTGCAGGAACGTCATTATCTGCAACTACACATTTTACTTGGAGAGACAATAATTTTTCGCATTACAAAGCTTTTAATCATCAGCATTTAGGAGAAATAAATCAAACAGTTCATCAATTACAATCTGATTTTAAAAGTGAGATAAATTTTATGCCAAATAGAGGCGATTTCTCAAGAGGAATTTTTGCGACTACGTACACAAAATTTGATAAATCATTAGAGGAAGCTATAAAAATGTATAAAATGTACTATAAAGATGCTGCCTTTACATTTGTTACCAACCACAATTTATTTTTAAAGCAAGTGGTGAATACGAACAATTGTTTTATTCAACTAGAAAAACATGGTGATAAATTATTAATCACTAGTATGATAGATAATTTATTAAAAGGAGCTTCTGGTCAAGCCATTCAAAATATGAATTTGATGTGTGGGGTTCAAGAAGATACAGGTCTAAAATTAAAAGCAAATTATTTTTAAGTCTAGCAAAGGCTTTACATACTGAACTTGTTTCAGCATATAATTATTAACAGTTTTAACTTTTGAAAAACTTAAACGTTAAAACTCTGAAATACAAAAAATGAAAATAGCAATTATAGGTACAGGGAATTTAGGTAAATCAATTGCAAAAGGTTTAATCACCAACAATGCAATTACATCTTTATACTTAACCAAAAGAAATATTGAAGGACTTGCTGAATTTGATGGATATTCAAACGTATTTTTAACAGTAGACAATTTAGCTGCAGTAAAAAATTCTGATATATTGATTTTTGCAGTGCAACCTGCACATTTTGAAAATATTCTAAAAGATATTAAACCTCATTTAACAGAAAAGCATGTTGTAATTTCTACGATAACAGGTTTCTTAATTCAGCAAATTGAACAAGAAATTGGTGCAGATAAATATATAATACGTGCCATGCCAAACACAGCAATTGCTGTTGGTAAGTCTATGACCTGTTTATGTAGCAATATACAAGGTGAAAAAAGAATACCAATTGCAGAAGCTATTTTTAATAGATTGGGCCATTCTTTAAGTATACCAGAATCTCAAATGCAAGCTGCAACTGTAGTTTGTGCAAGTGGAATTGCATTTTGGATGCGTTTAATTCGTGCTACAACTCAAGCTGCCATTCAATTAGGTTTTGATGCCAAAGAAGCACAAGAATTAGCCATGTTTACCAGTGAAGGTGCAGCCAATTTATTAATAACAAATGGCAATCATCCTGAAGAAGAAATTGATAGAGTAACAACACCTAAGGGTTGTACTATAGAAGGATTAAATGAAATGGAACATAAAGGTTTAAGCTCTTCATTAATACAAGGTATGGTTGCATCTTTCAATAAAATTAACAATATTAAAAAAGAACAAATATGAGTTTATTTAATGTTTACCCTTTGTTCGATATTACCCCAGTAAAAGCAAAAGATGTTTTTGTGTACGATGAACATAATACTAAATATTTAGATTTGTATGGTGGTCATGCAGTAATATCAATTGGGCATTCTCATCCTAAATATGTAGCTGCAATTTCTGATCAAGTATCAAAGATGGGGTTTTATAGTAATTCCATTCAAAATCCTCTTCAATCTAATTTAGCAGAGAAAATAGTTTCACTTTCTGGCTGTAAAGATTATACCTTATTTCTATGTAATTCAGGTGCAGAGGCCAACGAAAATGCTTTAAAATTAGCTTCATTTCACAATCAGAAACATAAAGTTGTTGCCTTTAAAAATGGTTTTCATGGCAGAACATCTGCAGCAGTTGCAGCTACAGATAATCAAAAAATTATTGCGCCTTTAAATGCACAACAAGAAGTAGAAATTTTAGAGTTGGGCGATTTAAAAGGTTTAGAAAACGCTTTAAAAAAGAACGATGTTTGTGCTGTAATCGTTGAATTTATTCAAGGAGTTGGTGGTTTAGATCAAAGTACAGCTGAATTTTACGAGGGTGCAGACGCTTTATGTAAACAATACAATACCTGTTTTATAGCAGATGAAGTGCAATCTGGTTTTGGTAGATCTGGAGATTTCTTCGCTTTTCAAAAATTTAAAGTAACTCCTGATATTATTTCAATTGCAAAAGGAATGGGTAATGGATTTCCTATTGGCGGTATTCTAATTCATCCAAGTATAAAAGCGTCTTTCGGTTTGTTAGGGACAACTTTTGGTGGAAATCACCTAGCCTCTGTTGCCTGTAAAACTGTTTTAGAAGTACTTGAAGAAGAGAGGTTGTTAGACAATGTAAAAATGATTTCGAAATATTTTATTGAGAAAGCCAAAAGCATACCTGAAATTAAAAATATAAAAGGCCGTGGTTTAATGTTAGGTTTAGAATTCGATGCACCTATTGCAGACTTAAGAAAAAGACTAATATTCAACCAACATGTTTTTACAGGAAGTTCTAAAAACCCAAATTTGTTAAGAATTCTCCCTCCTTTAACACTACAAAAAGAACATGTAGATGCATTTTTTGATGCTTTAAAATCTGAGTTATAATGAAAAAATACACTTCTATAAATGACATTTCAAATATCAATGATTGGATAGCTGAAGCCAAGGAATTGAAATCAAATCCGCTTAAAAATAGCAACCTAGGTAAAAATAAAACGTTAGGATTATTATTTTTTAATTCGAGTTTAAGAACCAGACTAAGCACTCAAAAAGCTGCATTAAATTTAGGGATGGAGCCTATAGTGATGAATGTTTCTGGTGATGCTTGGGGCATTGAATTTGAAGAGGGTACAGTTATGAATGGTTCTACAGCTGAGCACATAAAAGAGGCTGCTGCTGTTGTTTCTCAATATTGTGATGTAATTGCTGTAAGAGCTTTTCCAAGTTTAACAAACAAGCAAAAAGATGAATCTGAACAAGTTTTAAGCGCATTTGTAAAACATGCTTCAGTGCCTGTTATAAGTATGGAAAGCGCTACAGGTCATCCTTTGCAGGGCTTAACAGATGCCATAACCATATCTGAAAACTCCAACAAAAAAAAGGTGAAAGTAGTTTTAAGTTGGGCACCTCATATTAAACCTTTACCACATGCTGTAGCGAATAGTTTTACACAAGCCATGCAAAAAATGGATGTTGAATTTGTTATTGCAAATCCTGAAGGATATAACTTAAACAAAGAAATTACCAAGGATACTCCTATTTATCACAATCAAGAAGAAGCTTTTAAAGATGCTGATTTTGTTTACGCTAAAAATTGGAGTTCTTATGAATCTTATGGAGAAATTTTAGATGTTGATGATAATTGGACTATCACTAAAGACAAAATTGGTGATGCAAAATTTATGCATTGCTTACCTGTGAGAAGAAATGTGGTCGTAGAAGATGCTGTATTAGATTCCGAGAATTCTTTAGTTATAGCACAAGCAAACAATAGAACCTATGCAGCCCAATTGGTGCTGAAAAAAATATTAGAGAATGCCTGAAACTAAATTATCCATAATTAAAATTGGTGGAAATATAATTGAAGATGAACATGCTTTAAACACTTTCCTTTCCATATTTTCAAATATAGAAGGTAAAAAGATATTGGTTCATGGTGGAGGAAAACGTGCAACACATATATCCTCAAAATTAGGCATAACCTCTAAAATGATTGATGGAAGAAGAATTACTGATGCAGAAACTTTAGAAGTAATAACTATGGTTTATGGTGGTTTAGTTAATAAAAATATAGTTGCAAAATTGCAAGCACTGCATGAAAATTCCATTGGTTTAACTGGCGCAGACATTAATAGTATTCAATCTAATAAAAGACCTGTTAAAGAAATTGATTACGGATTTGTAGGTGATGTCAAACAAATAGCCTCAAAATCAATAAATAAATTGCTTCAAGCTGACTTTACACCTGTTTTTTGTGCATTAACACATGATGGAAAAGGTCAATTATTAAATACAAATGCTGATACCATTGCAAGTACAATTGCAGTTGGTATGAGTAAAATCTATGAAACATCTATTTACTATTGCTTTGAATTAAATGGCGTTTTAAAGAATTTTAATGATAAAGAATCTGTAATTAAAAACATAGATGCTAATTCCTATAAAGACTTGCTACAAAAAGGTGTAATTTCAGATGGCATGATTCCAAAATTAGACAATTGTTTTGATGCCCTAAAAAACGGAGTTGCAAAAGTTCATATTGGTAATACATCCATGTTAACTAAGGAAAACAATATTTATACAACCATAACCCTATCATGATAACTAAAAATAAATTAACGGAAAAAGCAATTTCACTTTTAAAAAATTTAATTGAAACGCAATCTTTTTCATCCGAGGAAGGTCAAACTGCAGCATTAATTGAAGCATGGTTTCAAGAATTTAATATTCCTTTTAATAGAACCAAAAACAATGTATGGGCTACAAATAAACATTTTACAGAAGGGAAACCAACATTGTTATTAAATTCACATCACGATACTGTAAAACCAAATTCTGCGTATACAAACGATCCCTTTAAAGCTATTGTAGAAGGAGATAAATTATATGGTTTAGGCGCTAATGATGCTGGTGGTTGTTTGGTTTCTTTAATTGCAACATTTACCAATTTTTACGCCAATGAAAATTTAAATTACAACTTGGTAATGGTGGCTTCTGCAGAAGAAGAAAGTTCAGGCCCTGATGGGTTAAATAGCATGTTACCCATTATTCCTCATATAGACGTTGCCATTGTTGGAGAGCCAACTTTAATGAATTTAGCAGTGGCTGAAAAAGGTTTGGTTGTTTTTGATGCCAAAGTTAAGGGTACACCAAGTCATGCTGCACACCCAAATAACAACAATTCCATTTACAATACCATAGATGTTTTACAATGGTTCAAAGATTTTAAATTCGAAAAATCTTCAGAGGCTTTAGGCGATGTAAAAATGACTGTAACCCAAATAAACGCAGGTAAACAACACAATGTAGTTCCTGCTCACGTAGATTTGGTAGTAGATGTTCGTGTAAATGATGCGTATTCAAATCAAGAAATTGCAACTATCTTAAAAGAGCAATCTCCTTGTTCAGAGATTGTTCCTAGAAGTTTACGACTAAATTCTTCTTCAATTGCTACTAATCATGATTTGGTAAAAGCAGGTATTGCAATGGGTAGAGAAACCTATGGTTCTCCTACACTTTCAGATCAATCTGTGTTAACTTGCCAATCTTTAAAATTAGGCCCTGGAGATAGTACAAGATCTCATTCTGCAAATGAATTTATATACATTTCAGAAATTGAAGAAGGAATAAAAATTTATATAGAATTACTAAATAGAGTAATTCTAAAACAATAAAATTAAAATTATGAAACTTTGGGATAAAGGATTTTCTATAGACAAACAAATTGAAAATTTTACAGTCGGTAATGATAGAGAGATTGATATACATATTGCAAAATATGATGTACAAGCTTCTATAGCACATGCAATAATGCTGGAATCTATCGGTATTATTACAGCTAATGAATTGACTGATTTAAAAAAAGGCTTAAACGAATTAGCTGCAGATATTGAAGAAGGAACATTTGTGATTGAACCTTCTTTTGAAGATGTTCACTCTAAAATTGAATGGGAATTAACTAATAAACTAGGAGAAGTTGGTAAAAAAATACACACAGCACGTTCTAGAAATGATCAAGTTTTAGTCGCTCTACAATTATACTACAAAGAAAACTTAGCTATTGTTAACGATAAAGTGAAATCACTTTTTGATACATTGTTACATCTTGCAGAATCACATAAAGATTCATTATTACCTGGCTATACACATTTACAAGTGGCAATGCCATCTTCTTTTGGGTTATGGTTTTCTGCTTATGCTGAGATATTAATTGATGATGTATATGTACTAAATGCGGTATCTAAAGTTGTAGACCAAAACCCTTTAGGCTCTGCTGCTGGTTATGGAAGCTCCTTCCCTATCGATAGAGAATTAACAACCAAAGAATTAGAGTTTACAACTTTAAAATATAATGTAGTTGCAGCTCAGTTAAGTAGAGGTAAAAGTGAACGATCAATTGCTGCTGCATTAGGTGGTTTGTGTAATACTTTAGCACGATTTTCTATGGATGTTTGTTTGTACATGAGTCAAAATTTTGGGTTCATTTCATTTCCTGATGAATTAACAACTGGAAGTAGTATTATGCCTCATAAGAAAAACCCAGATGTATTTGAATTGATCCGAGGAAAATGTAATAAAATTCAGGCTTTACATTCAGAAATGTTACTAATTACAAACAACTTACCTACAGGTTATCATAGAGATTTTCAACTATTGAAAGAAAATATCATAGCTGCTTTTGAAGATGTAAAAGATATCTTAGACATTTTCAATTACTCAATACAACAAGTAATTGTAAAAGATATTGATTTAAATGATGAGAAATACCACTATTTATTTACAGTAGATTCAATAAATAATTTAGTGGTAGAAGGCATGTCGTTTAGAGAAGCTTATCAAAAAATTGGAGGTCAAGTGGAAGAAGGAACGTATACACCAGATTTAGGCAAGCAACATACACATTTAGGTAGTATTCACAATTTAAGTTTAGATAAAATTAAAGCTAAATATCCTTTAGAATAAACGCTTTAATAAAGCTTTAGAAAATAAAGCCGTAGGCATTTTAGAAAAGATTTTCAATTCTTCTATAAAGGTGGTTTGCTCATCTAAAAATCTAAAAATAAGTTGAGGAGATATACTTTTAAACATTTTTGAAAATATAGCTGCACCTAATTCATTTTTTTGGGACAAAATATCCAATAAAAGTAAATCGTAAAACCAAAAACGATTGGTTTTATGAAACGTATTTAAAGGTTTTTGCTTTTTTAAATGTTGTACTAAGTTGGTTGTTTTCTTATCGATATTCTTAAAGGTAAAACCTGTACTGGCCTTACTCCAGCCACCAGCCGTACCAATATGAATTACATTTTTCGAATTTAATTCCCAAAATTTATAGGATGTCATAGGTATAGAACCTTGCTCCTTCTCTATGATTTCATAATCAGTAATATTTTTCTCTTGTAAATATTCTGTTATCGCGTTTGTGTAAGTTTCGTATTCTAAAAGTTCTTTAGAAAATAAAGTATATTCAAATAATGCTTCATTTTTTGAATATGGTAAAATATACATGAATCTTGTATTTCCTTTTTGTGGAACTGTAAAATCCATAAAAGTAGCTGCAGTATCATCAAAAACCGCAGTTTTTGTTTTTACAAAATAACCCACAAAATGCTGTTGTAAAACTGGGTATTGTTTTTGTTTTTTATACGCATCAGTGAATAAAATACTATTTATTATATTTTGAGAACTATATGAGCCCGAATCTGTGATTACTTTACCTAAATTATGCTCTTGTTGAACACTTTTGACGGATTCTATTTTAAACTCAAAGTTTTGATGCTTAGAAATTTCAACCCAGATGTTGTCATAGAAGTCGCTACTTCTAATCATTTTATATTGATAAGGTTTAATTGATAAAGTTTCAGAAATACTATCGCCTTTAAATATGATTGACTTCCAAAAATGGTTTAAAATAGCATTCCAAGCACCTTTTCTATTTTCCCAAAAACACCAAGTTCGGTCGTTACTTGTTTTTTTTTCTTTGTCTAAAATTAGGATTGTTTTATTTTTAAAATAAGCATCTTTGCTCATTCTATAGGCCATCATTAAACCTGAAGCACCTGCACCAACAATAATATAATCGTAAATTTTTGTTGATGAGTTCAAAATAAATAAAGTATTATAATAATTTAAATAGCGCTGTTACTTCTTAAACTGTTTGAAGTATTTTATAGGTACAAATAGCATTCCAAAACACTTGCTATCTTCTTTACCCATATTTTTGTGATGAATTTTATGCGCTTTACGCAACCCCTTTAAATACCAGTTATTTGTGTTTTTAAACCATTTAAAGCGTTGGTGAATTAATACATCATGCACTAAGAAATAAGCAACACCATAGCATAAAATTCCTAAACCTATGTAAGATAAAAAAGTATGACTCGAGTAATTCCCGAAATAAAACAAAGCCATACTTGGTATTGCAAATACTACAAAAAACGCGTCATTTTTTTCAAAACCATTGTATTTAGGTTGATGATGGTCTTCATGCAAATACCATCCAAAACCATGCATCACATATTTATGTGTGCACCAAGTTATGCCCTCCATCAACAAAAAAACTCCAATCGTAACTAAAATGAGCATATTAAATTATATTCAATTTGTATTTCACATAACTTCTAGCCAATAAGTTTATTTTCATAGGGTCAGAAATTCTAATTCGTGTATCCATAATTTTTTCTGAAGGTACAGCTTTTAGTTTCTTTAGTAATCTTCTATAATACCTGTACGCCATATATACTCCAAATTTAGCTTCAACCGGTAATTTCAGGATTCCATGAGTATAAGCATAATCAAAATCGGCTTCTATCTCGTCAATAATTAGTTGTTTAGAAATGGCATTTAATTGACCTAGATCAACGTTTGGAAAATAAGATCTATTTAATAATTCAAAGTCATCTTTTAAATCGCGTAAAAAATTTACTTTTTGAAAAGCAGATCCTAGACGCATAGCAGCATCTTTTAATTCATTATATTTATTTTCATCACCATCAACAAATACTTTTAAACACATTAAACCAACAACATCTGCAGAGCCATAAATATATTCATCATACTCCTCTTTTGTTTGGTATTCTGTTTTATGAAGATCTGCTTTCATACTCTTTAGAAAGGCTTGTACCATGTCTTCAGGTATATTATATCTGTTAACTGTCTGCTGAAAAGAATTTAAAATTGGGTTTAAACTAATCCCTTGAGCTTTAGATAAATGATAATCGCGTTCGAAATGGGATAAAAGCTCTTCTTTATTATAATTGTGAAAGGTATCGACAATTTCATCTGCAAAACGAACAAATCCGTAGATGTTATAGATATCTGCTCTAATTTTTGGAGATAACATATTAACTGCCAATGAAAAAGATGTACTATAACTTTTTGTAACTAACTTACTACAATCGTTAGAGACATTGTCAAAAAGTTCTTTCATGTTATTTCTGATTTTTCTTAATTAAATCTGTTGCTATTTTACCTGAAATTAATGCTGGAGGGACACCAGGTCCTGGAACCGTTAATTGACCTGTAAAATACAAATTATTTACTTTACTACTTTTTATTTTTGGTCTTAAAAAAGCAGTCTGCAATAACGTGTTTGCCATTCCGTATGCATTACCTTTATAAGAGTTATACTCATTCTCAAAATCTTTTACACAAAAAGATCTTTTAAAGATAACATTTTTTTTAACATCTTGGTTTGTTAGATCTTCAAATCTGTGCATTATTTTTTCAAAATACAATTCTCTCAACGCTTCAGTATCTTCTATACCAGGAGCTAGGGGTATTAGAAAAAAACCTGCTTCTTTACCATCAGGTGCAGATGTAATATCTGTCATTGAGGTAAAGTTAGCATAAAAAAGTGGCGCTGAAGGCCATTTAGGCTGATCGTAAATTTCCTCTGCATGTTTGTCAAAATCAGTATCGAAAAATAAAGTATGATGGCTAGTATTTTTTATTTTTTTATCAAAACCTACATAGAATAGTAAAGAAGAGGGTGCAAAAGTTTTTTTAGCCCAGTATTTTTCTGAATACTGCCTTAAGTCTGTATCTAATAAAGTTTCTGTATGATGATAATCAGCACCACTTAAAACTAAATCCGTCTTAATTTCTTTTCCATTTACAAGTAAACCTTTTACTGTATTAGTATTGTCCGTAATTATTTTTTCTACGTTAGCGTTTGTAGTAAAACTTACACCTAAAGAAGTCGCCAAAGAAACCATTCCTTCAACAACCTTATGCATTCCACCTCTTGGATGCCAAGTACCTAATCCAAAATCTGCATAATTCATAAAATTATAAAATGCTGGAGTATTATTTGGTTTTGCGCCTAAAAACAATACTGGAAATTCTAAGATTTCTATTAATTTATCATTTTTAATATTTTTACGTACTTGCTTTCTAATTGTAGAAAAAAACTGGGTAACTCTTGCAATTGTGGTAGAATTCACCAATTCTAAAGGCGATACCCCTGGTTTATAGACAAGGTCTTTAATTGCAGTATCGTAATTTGCTTTGGCAGAATCTAAAAATTGTTTTAAGTATTTTGCACTACCTGGTTCTACACTTTCAAATAACTCATAAATTTCTTCTATTTTATCTGAAATTTTTATAGAGTCGTTCTTTCCAAAATAGACTTCATAACCAGGACTTAATTTATCAAGCGTGTAATAATCTGACGGTTTCTTTCCAAAATCAGCAAAAAAACGTTCGAATACATCTGGCATCCAATACCAAGAAGGACCTAAATCGAATGTAAATCCGTCTTTTTTAAATTGCCTAGCTCTACCTCCAAGTGTTTCGTTTTTTTCTAAAACAGTTACATTATAGCCTTCTTTCGATAAGTAACATGATGCTGATAAAGAAGAAAAACCAGAACCAATTATATAAATATTTTTACCCATTTTTTGTTTTTTTGTTTAGTTTGATATTTAAATAACTAAACATATAAAAAATTAATAATGTTGATTATAAGGCATTTAACAATTCAGGAATAGAATCATAAAGCTTAATATTATTACTTAAGTCTAAGTGTTTAATTTTAGCTATTTTTCTTCCAACAGCAATAAATTTATTATTTGTCTTATCCATTACATTGTCTATTTCATTAAAATAATCCTCTACCTTATCATCATAAGGTTGTATTGTTAATGAAGCAATAAAACAAATCTCTCTGTCACCTTCTAAAAAGTAATTTAAATTATTTAAAGGTAAGCTTTGTCCTAAATAAATAGTGTGAAAACCTCTTAAAACTAATTCATAATTTAAATACAATAAACCCAGTTCATGAATTTCATTTTCGGGCAAAAATAACACATAGGTTTTATTCGTGGTATTAATACTATATTGGAGTTTTTCTGTGTTTAACTGAATTTTCTGAGCAATTAAATTGGATATAAAATGCTCATGGGCAGGCAATAAAGTCTCTGTATGCCACAATAAACCAATATGGTCTAGAAAAGGGATAAAAACATCCTTAAAAATTTCTCTAAACGTTTTTTTATGTAATAATTTATGATAGGTATTATTAAAAAGTATTTTATCAAATTGAAACATTGATACTTTAAACGTATTAATAGCCTCATCATTAGTCGCAATACTGAATGCCAATTCTCTTGATTTAGATGTAATATCTTCATCAGACATCGCAGCAATTTTCGAAATTTTAAAATTGTTTTTGTTTAACAAAACAATATTTAAAAGTTTTGTTAAATTCTCTGGAGTATAAAATCTTATATTTGTTTCGGTTCTTTTGGGTGATAACAAGTTATATCTTTTTTCCCAAATTCGGATCGTATGTGCCTTGATTCCAGAAATATTTTCAAGGTCTTTAATCGTGAAATCTTGCTTTATGTTGTTCAATTTATAACAATTTTATTTAAACAAATTTACAAAAAATATGACTTGTAAAATATTTTTTAAGAAAAATGTAACATATTAATAATTTTAGCTACTCATAATTAACTAACTAAAAGAATAAAGTGCAAAAAGATTTAGAACTTAAATTTTTATCTGACTTTGAGGGAAATCAAAACATAGTGCATAAAATATGTAGTTTATACACTACAAATAAAGAAGCACATAATGATTTATTTCAAGAGATAACTATTCAACTTTGGAAAAACTACACAAAGTTTAGAGGAGATTCTAAATTTAGTACTTGGATGTACAGAGTGGCTTTAAATACTGCAATTTCTTTATATCGAAAATCAACCAAAAGAATAAAGACACAAGACATAAGTGAATTTACCTATAAAATAAAATCACAAGATTATGATGATACGCAAGAGCTACAATTAAAAGCTTTGTACAAAGCAGTACATCAATTAAATGATATTGAAAAGGCGCTTATTTTTTTGTATTTAGAAGATAAACCTTATAAGGAAATCTCAGAAGCTTTAGGGATAACTTCAGTAAATGCAAGAGTAAAAATGAATAGAGCTAAAGAAAAATTAAAAAACATATTAAACCCATAATTTATGGATGCATTAGATAATTACAAAAAAGCCTGGGAAAATCAACCAGAAGCATCTCATAAAATTTCTAGCGAAGAAATTTATAAGATGTTACATTCTAAATCATCATCTATTGTAAAGTGGATTTTTATTATTGGAATTTTAGAATTTATTTTATGGACTGCTGTTAACATTGCAATCCCTGATCGTTTTTACAAAATTTATGAGGACTTAAATCTCATGGAATATTTAAATGTTTTTATGGGGCTGCATTACGCAATTATCGTTGTTTTTCTTTACTTCTTTTATAAAAATTATAAAAGAATCTCCTTAGTAGACAACACAAAAAAATTAATTCAAAAGATATTAAAAATTAGAAAAACGGTAAAATATTATGTGTTTTATAATATAGCCACAGTTTTTTTAATGAGTATTATTTTAAATATTGTTTTATTTTCTAATGAAAACACATTAATGAGTGTAATGAATCCTAATAACTTAACCTTAGATATACAACAAGTAGTAACAATTACTGTTATTAGTCAACTAATTGCATTATTGATTATTATTGTTTTATTATGGCTTTTCTATAAATTAGTTTATGGTATTCTACTTAAAAAGTTAACTAAAAATTATAAAGAGTTATTAAAATTAGAAATTAATTCGAATTAATAATCTTGTTATTTAAAAGATTTTAATACTTTTAAAAATTCTTGATGCATCTCTTCTGTATAGTTTAAATGAGTCACAATTCTTATTTTCCCCTCTCCCATTGGAGTCAATAAAATATTCTTTTCAGCCATTTTTTCTATAAAACGATCTGCACCTATTTTTTGATCTACATAAAAAATTAAAATGTTTGTTTCTACAGGCTCTATCTTAGAAATAT